>Ga0265780_10012222_pt1 | contig 10086 bp, 10 predicted proteins | sample P1T30metagenome_FD_192432 | JGI IMG/M metagenome (GOLD analysis project Ga0265780, IMG submission 192432) | Plant litter microbial communities from East Loma Ridge, Irvine, California - P1 T30 | ecosystem: Environmental > Terrestrial > Plant litter > Unclassified | place: USA: California... | reverse complement strand
CGCCCTAGCACCGTGCGCCGCCTCAATTCAGAAAGTCACACCTGGCCTCAGATGGTCTGGCCACCCGACACTTCGATCCGCTGGCCATTGATCCAGCGATTCTCCTCGCCCAGCAGGCTGGCGATCATCGGTCCGATATCGTCCGGCACGCCGACCCGGCCAAGCGCGGTCATGCCGGCGAACGCCCCGTTCAGGTCCGGCATGTCGCGCACCGCGCCGCCCAGGAAGTCGGTCTCGATCGCGCCCGGCGCCACCGTGTTGACGGCGATGCCGCGGCTGCCCAGCTCCCTGGCCAGATACACGCTCAGGATCTCGACTGCCCCCTTGACCGCCGCGTAGGCGCCGAAGCCCGGATACGACACGCGGGTCAGGCCAGTTGACAAGTTGACGATGCGGCCGCCGTCGGCCAGCAGCGGCAGCAGCGCCTGGGTCAGGAAGAACACTCCCTTGAAGTGGACGTCGACCAGGCGGTCGAACTGGGCCTCGGTGGTGTCTTCGATCAGCGCCATGTCGCCGTGGCCGGCGTTGTTGACCAGGTGGTCGAAGCGCGCGCGTCCCCAGTGCTGTGCCAGTGCGGCGCGCAGGTGCTCGGCGAACAGCGGGAAACCCGCCACGTCGCCGACATCGAGCCGCAGCGCGACCGCCTTGCGGCCCAGCGCGCGGATCTCGTCGACCACGGCCTGGGCCTCGGCCTCCTGGCGCTGGTAGGTGACGATCACGTCGTCGCCCTTGCGCGCGATATGCAATGCGGTATTGCGGCCAAGGCCACGGCTGGCGCCGGTAACGACTGCGATCTTGTTCATGGTCTGCTCCTTCGAGTGGGTGGGGAGCAGCCAGTATCCGGCGCCAAGCCCTGGCGTTGTTGCCGGAAGCTGGCCACTGTTTGCCCGATTCTCCAGGCCACCCTGGCGCGCGACTGACTCGAGCGCGGCTTCGACGTACGGCGCTGGCAGACGATGCCGGCCGGCGGGCATTTCGCGGCGCGCGAACAGCCGCAGTTGCTGGCTGAAGAGATCCGCGCGTTCTTCCGCCCGCTGCGCCGCCAATTGTGACATTGCATGGCATTGCACCGCCGTAATTACATGCATACCGCTATGAAAACTGTTGAAATTCACTCGGGTATGCCCCATGTACAATTGATCAATTACCGCCTATATTGGCGGACGCAAATCCCGATGGCCGCGCCCCGTTCACGGTCATTCCATCCCTCAACGGAAAAGGAGTTCGTATGGCAATCAGTCTGCAAAAAGGCGGTAACGTCAACCTGAGCAAGGAAGCACCGGGCCTGACCAAGGTCATCATCGGTCTGGGCTGGGATCCCCGCTCGACCGACGGTTCGGCCTTCGACCTGGACGGCAGCGCCTTCCTGCTCAAGACCGACGCCAAGGTGCGCGGCGATACCGACTTCATCTTCTACAACAACCTGAAATCGAGCGACGGCTCGGTGACCCACGCCGGCGACAACACCACCGGCCAGGGCGATGGCGACGACGAAAAACTGACCGTCGACCTGGCGCGCGTGCCGGCCGATATCGACAAGGTCTCGTTCTGCGTCACCATCCACGACGCCGATGCGCGCCGCCAGAATTTCGGCCAGGTCGGCAAGGCCTATATCCGCTGCCTGAATGCGGCCGGCGAAAGCGAGATCGCGCGCTACGACCTGTCCGAAGACAGCTCGACCGAAACCGCGATGATCTTCGGTGAACTGTACCGCGCCGGCAGCGAGTGGAAATTCCGCGCCGTGGGCCAGGGCTTCAAGGGCGGCCTGGGGCCGCTGGCGCGCTCGTTCGGCGTCAACGTCTGACCTTGCCGTCCAGGCCCGCGCCGCCAGCCGGCGCGGGCCCGCATCAACCCGGGCGCGCGCGCCGCGGGACCACCTCGTCATTTATCTGGAAAGTCCCATGCGCGTCTGGTACAACAGAACGTTCTCGTCCGTCTACGCCGCGATCAAGCTGATTCGCGAGGCCGATACCGACGGCCGGTTCACCATCGTCCACACCAATCCGAACCGCCATGCGCCGGCCGCGCGCCTGGCCCACGAGTTTTACGTCGAGCCGACCGGCCTCAAGGGCGACGCCTACGTCGACTGGTGCCTGACCTTCTGCCGCGACCACAAGATCGCCATTTTCGTGCCGGGCCGCGAAGCCACCACGCTGGCGTCCGAACACGCGCGCTTCGCCGACGTGGGCACACGCGTGCTGAGCGCGGCGCCGCCAGCCGAACTGAAACGCATCCACGACAAGGCCGACTTCTACGCCACGACCGTGCTGCCCGATGCGCCGGTGGCGGTGTTCCGCCGCTTCGAGAACCTGGCACAGTTCGACGCCGCCTACGCCGAATTGCGCCCCCGGTTCAAGAAGCTGTGCGTGAAACCCGCGCACGGCATCTATGGACTGGGCTTCGCCATCGTCGACGAGGAACGCAGCAGCGCCGCTCTGCTGCTCGCCGGCGTGGAATACCACATCGGCTACCAGGACCTGCGCCGCGGCCTGGGCGAGATGGACAGCTTCAAGACCATGCTGCTGATGGAATTCCTGGACGGCCCCGAATACAGCGTCGACTGCGTCGGCGACCATGGCCGGCTGGTGGCCGCCGTGGTGCGCCGCAAGCTGCCGCAGGCCGGCAGCGGCCAGCTGATCGACATGCGCCAGGACATCCTGGACGCGACCGCGCGCCTGGCCGCCGACTACCAATTGAACGGCATCTTCAACGCCCAGTTCCGCGAAGGCGGCGGACGCCCGCGCCTGCTGGAGATCAACCCGCGCATGTCGGGCGGAATCGGCATGGCCTGCCTGGCCGGTCCCAACCTGCCGTATATCGCGCTGCGCGGCTTCGCCGACGGCTTCAACGGCGTCGAGGTGCCGCCCGCGCGGCATGGCATGCGCGTGGCCGAACTGTCCGTCGCGACGGAGCTGGCATGAACGCGCCGCTCCCGCTGCCGATGCAGCGCATCGACCTTCCAACCGGCACGCTCGACCTGCGCATCGATAGCGGCGCGGTCGAACTCGACGCCCTGCTCGGCTTTGCCGCGCGCGCCAACGCCAAGCGCGGCTTCCTGTTCCTCAGCAAGGTGCTGGGCAAGCACTGGCCGGCCGACCCGCGCGCCATGCTGCTGGTGCACGAGCGCCTGGCCGCGACCGTGCCGCCATTGGACAATGCATCCAGCGGCCCGGTGGTCTTCATCGCCATGGCTGAAACGGCGGTGGGCCTTGGCCAGGGCGTATTCGAAGCCTGGCTGCGCGCCCATTCCGGCCGGCAGGCGCTGTTCCTGCACACCACCCGCTACCGCGTCGGCGCCGGCCCGCTGATCGAGTTCGAGGAAGCGCACAGCCACGCGCCGCGCCAGTTCCTGCACGAGCCGGTGGCGCCCGAACTCCACGCCCTGTTGATGGCGGCGCGCACGCTGGTGCTGGTCGACGACGAGGCCAGCACCGGCAATACCTTCGTCAACCTGGCCGCCGCCTGCCGCCGCCTGAACCCGCAGCTCGAGCGCGTGCACCTGGCCACCATTACCAATTTCATGGGCCGCGCCGCGACCGGCGCACTGGATGCGCGCTTCGGCATGCCGGCCACCGTCGGCGCGCTGGTCGAGGGCGAGTTCAGCTTCGTGCAAGGCGCGCTGCCGCCCGACAAGGGCGCGGCCCAGCGCTTCGCGCTGGACGCCGACCGCGGCGCCAGCACCGCCTTCGGCCGCCTGGGCCTGGCGCGCGCGCTCAAGGCGCCGGATGAGCTGGCCGCACGTCTGGCGCGCGAATTCGCACCCGGCGGCCGCGTGCTGGTGCTGGGCACCGGCGAATTCATGCACGCTTCGACCCTGCTTGGTGCGGCCCTGCTGCGCCACGGCGTCGATGCGGTGGTGCAGTCGACCACGCGCTCGCCGATCCTGACCTGGGGCGCGGTGAGCCACGCCCTGCAGTTCGCCGACAACTATGGCGAAGGCATTGCGAACTACCTGTACAACGTCGCGCCCGGCCAGTACGACCACGTGCTGGTGTGCCACGAGACCGCGCCCGGCCCGGCGCTCCATCGACTGGCGAGCCTGCTCGAGGCGCGCCTGTTCCACTTCCAGTCCGAGGACCACGTTGAAGAAGTTCCTGTTCGCTGACCTGGACGACACGCTGTTCCAGACCTTCGGCAAATGCGGCGTCCACCAGGATAATCCTGGCGCGCTCGAGCCGGCCGCCTATTACAAGGACGGCAGCATCTGTTCGTACACAACGCCTTCGCAGCGCTCCTTCCTGGCGCTGCTGCAGGACGGGATGACGATGATCCCGACCACCGCGCGCGACCTCGACGGCCTGCGCCGCGTGTCCCTGCCGTTCGACAGCTACGCCGTCATCAACTACGGCGGCGTCGTGCTCGAACCGGGCGGCGCGCTCGACCAGCCCTGGCTGGACGGCATGCGCACGGCGATGCAGGCCGCCCTGCCCGGCCTGCTCGAGCTGGCCGCCCATATCGACGACCACGGCGCGCGCACCGGCTACGGCGGCCGCGCGCGCATGATCGAGGACTTCGGCACGCCGTTCTTCCTGGTGGTGAAGGATCCCGACAAGCTGGCCGGGCGCCTGGCGCCGCTGGAAGACGAGGTCGTGCGTCCGTGGATCGAGGACGGCGGGCGCGACTACTTCATCCACCGCAACGGCAACAACCTTGCCATCCTGCCAAGCGCGCTGAACAAGGCCAATGCGGTGGCCCACATCACCCGGCGCCTGAAGGAAGAACACGGCGAGATCGTCACCTTCGGCATGGGCGACAGCCGCTCCGATGCGCGCTTCATGGCCGCCTGCGACTACGCCATCATTCCGCGCGCCACCCAGCTCGCGGGCCTCACGGTGGGGGCCTTGTGAACGCCTCGCAGGATTTCGCGGGCAGCTATCGCGCGGGCGAAGTCAGCTTTTTGCTGCGCCGCCTGCCGCAGCAGGGCTTCGTCGACGTCGCCGAGAAGGAAGCGCTGATCCAGAGCGGCCAGCGCCACTACAGCCAGATGCTGTCGCCCGAGTCGGCGCCGTCGGCGCGCTACATGCGCCTGTTCGACGAGGCCTGCCGCGCCAATAATGCGCGCATGGCGCGCGACTGCCTGCGCCTGGCCAGCCTGATCGCCCAGCGCAGCGGGCAGCGCCTCGCGCTGGTGTCGCTGGCGCGCGCCGGCACGCCGGTCGGGGTGGTCGTGGCCCGGCTGCTGCGCGAGCGCTTCGGGCGCGACACCGTTCACTACTCGGTGTCGATCGTGCGCGACCGCGGCATCGACGCCGCCGCGCTGCGCCACATCCTGGCGCGCGGACATGCGCCAGGCGAGATCGTGTTCCTCGACGGCTGGACCGGCAAGGGCGTGATCGCGCGCGAACTGGCCGGCTCGGTCGGGGTGTTCAACGTACGCCATGGCACGCAGATCGATCCCGGCCTGCACGTGCTATCCGACCTGGCCGGCGCCGCCGCCTGCGCCGCCTCGTGCGACGACTACCTGATCCCGTCGAGCATCCTGAATGCCACGGTGTCGGGCCTGGTCAGCCGCACCGTCATGGACGAGCACATGGGCGCCGACGACTTCCATGGCTGCGTCGTGTACGAACAGTTCGCCTCGCATGATCGTTCCCAGGCCTTTGCGGACGAACTGGTGCGGCTGGCGCTCGCGCTGCCGCGCGATGCTGCGCACGCACAGCCGGTCGACGCCGGGGCCGCGCGCGCACGCTCGCAAGCCTATATCGGCGCGGCCATGGGCCGCCATGGCGTGGCCGACGTCAACCTGGTCAAGCCGGGCATCGGCGAAGCCACGCGCGTGCTGCTGCGCCGCGTGCCGCGCCTGCTGATCCTGCGCGACCGCCAGGCCCCGGAAGTGGCCCACCTGGCCGTACTGGCCGAAGAAAAACGGGTGCCGGTCGAGATCGACCCGCACCTGCCCTATCACGCAGTATCCCTGATCAGGAGTGCATCGGATGGCTAAATCACTGGGCGCGTCGCTGTACGTGCCGGCCAATCACAAGAACCTGACCTCGATCGCCAACGGCGACCGCTTGCCGCATGCGCGCTCGCTGATCTTCTGCACCGAGGATTCCATCGCCGACCGCGAATTGAGCTGGTCGCTGTTCAACCTGTCGGTGGTGCTGGCCAATATGCGCCTGGACGTGGCGGCCGACCGCTTCGTGCGTGTGCGCAATCCCGAAGTGCTCGCGCGCGTGCTGGCGATGCCGGGCGCCGAGAAGCTGACCGGCTTCGTGCTGCCCAAGATCACGCGCCACAACTTCGACAGCTATTTCCGCCTGGTGCGGCATACCGCGCACGTGCTGATGCCGACGCTGGAGACGGCCGATGCGTTCGACGACGGCGAGATGCAGCAGCTGCGCATGGCGCTCGAGGCGCCCGGCGTACGGCACCGTATCCTGGCGCTGCGCATCGGCGGCAACGACCTGCTGGCGCTGCTCGGCCTGCGCCGCCCGCGCGGCATGACGCTCTACCGTACCCCGCTGGGACCGGTGATCTCACGCCTGGTGACGACGTTCCGCCCCTACGGCTTCCTGCTGACCGCGCCGGTGTTCGATTATCTCGACCTGCCCGAACTGCTGGACCAGGAAGTGATCGAAGACCTGGCGCACGGCATGGTCGGCAAGACCGCCATCCACCCGACCCAGATCGCACCGATCGAGCAGCATTTCAAGGTCACGCCGCAAGACCTGGCGGTGGCGCGCGCCATCCTCGACGCCTCGAGCCCGGCGGTGTTCCGCATGGACGACGCGATGCAAGAGGTGGCGACCCACCGCGCCTGGGCCGAGCGCACGGTCGAGCAATCACGCCTGTTCGGCGCGCATGGCGCCGACCTGGGCCACAAACCATTCCTGGAAGGAGAACCCTCATGACTACCCAATTCTCGCGCGGACAGAAGGGCAAGCTGGCCGACCTCGGCAGCGGCCACGTCTTCAATGTCGACGTCGATATCGCCGCCAACGGCGCGTCGGTCGATGTCTCGTGCTTCGGCCTGGATGCCGGCGACAAGCTGTCGGACGACCGCTATATGGTGTTCTACAACCAGTTGGCCAGTCCCGAAGGCGCGGTGCGCCTGGAGCAGTCCAGCGGCCGCGCGCGCTTCGCCGTCAACCTCGACCTGCTGCCGGCGTCGATCGCCAAGCTGGTGTTCGTGGCGGCCATCGACGGCGCCGCCACCATGCGCCAGCTGGGCGCCAGCGCGCTGACGCTGGGCAGCACGCTGCGCTTCCCGTGGTCGGGCGCCGACTTCGGCGACGAGAAGGCCCTGATCGTGGCCGAACTCTACCGCCGCGACGGCCAGTGGCGCTTCGGCGCGGTCGGCCAGGGCTTCAATGGCGGCCTGTCGTCGCTGCTGGCGCACTTCGGCGGCACCGAGGCCGGCGCGTCGCGGCCGGCCGCCCCCGTCCCTGCGCCCGCGCCCGCTGCCGTGCCCGTGCCGGCCCCCGCCCCTGCCGCGCCGAAGATCTCGCTGTCGAAGATCACGCTCGACAAGCGCGGCGACAAGATCTCGCTCGACAAGCGTCCCGGCCAGGGCTATGGGCGCATCCACGTCAACCTGAACTGGAACCAGGCCGCGATCGCGCCGCCGCCGTCGCCCTCGTCGCAGCCGGCGCCGAACACCGCCTCGCGCGGCGGTGGCTTCCTCGACCGCCTGACCAGCATGGCGGGCGACCTCGCGAACAAGGCCGGCGAGATGGCCAACAAGGCCGGCGCCGCGCGCAAGGGCCGCAGCGGCATCGACCTGGACCTCGGCTGCATGTACGAGCTGGCCGACGGCCGCAAGGGCCTGGTGCAGGCGCTCGGCAATACCTTCGGCGACTATGAGCGCGATCCGTTCATCCAGCTCGACGCCGACGACCGCACCGGCGCCGCCGCGAATGGCGAGAACCTGTTCATCAATGGCGAGCGCTTCGACAAGATCAAGCGCGCGGTGATCTTTTCCTTCATCTACGAAGGCGCGGCCAACTGGGGCGTGACCAATGGCGTGGTGACGATCCAGGCCCCGAACCAGGCGCCGGTCGAAGTGCGGCTCGATGGCGGCGACCGCCAGATCATGTGCGCGATCGCGCTGATCGAGAACCGCGGCGGCAACCTGGTGATCACCAAGCTGGCCGAGTACTTCCAGCAGCAGGGCATGACCAGCGCGCACGAGCTGATGGACCGCCATTTCGGTTTTGGCATGCGCTGGAAGACCGGCAGCAAGTAAGCGTGCAAGCGCAGGCTGCTACCAGTTGCAGCCCTTTCCCGTAAGGGTATCGATGGCCAGCGGGACCAGCAACAGGATATTGGCCTTCTCGCCGCCGGCGTACTTGGTCTGGCAATCCGGCACTGTCGCGCGCTCGACCGCGCGCGAAAGTGCGGTGTCCTCCATGCCACGCAGCTGCTGCGATTCGCGCCGCGCCTCCAGGGCGCGTTCGCTGTCGACCTGGCGCGCCGCCGCGCGCAATGAAGCCATATCCAGGCGTCCTTCCGGCGCCAGAGGCGGCGTGTCGGCACTTGGCGGCGAGTCCTGCACGATGCCCATCGGTTCTGGCTGTGGCATGGCTTCGCGGGCAACGATCGCTGGCTGTGGACGAACGCTTGGCGCCGTGACCGGCGGCGACGCGGACATTTCTACCACGACCGGCGGCGTCGGGGCCGCGATGAAGGCGAAAGCGATGTAGTCGGCCGGCTGCTCTGCTTGGCGCGCGTCTGGCGCCTGTGCGGAACGCACCAAGGCGACCACCAGCAGGACATGCAATAGCACGATTGACATGCCGGCTACGAGCCTCGAGCTCACTCCACGCTCCGGCCTCAAGCCTGCTCCCGCCGGCGCAGCCGCGCCGCCAGCAGCTCCGGGCGATCGAGGTACAGGAACACATGACGCGGCAGGCGCTTCTTCATTTGCCAGTGCAGGATCTCGACCTGCGCATCCGCCTCGAGCATCAATACGCAGTTGGGCTGGTCGAATGGCGTCACCACCAGCGTAGCGCATTTGGGCACGCCATGACGCCGGCGCCACAGCGGCAGCGCCATGTCCACTTTCTCCATGCGGGCGATCGCCGCCAGCGGCAGCACGCCATCGACCCGCGCACCGACGCGCAGGTGCAGCGCCTCGTCGGTCATGACGTGGAGACCGGCCCCCACATGCCAGCAGTCGCCCAGCACCCAGGCCAGCGTGTACAGCGCGGCGCCAGCGCCAAGCACGTGGATCAGGACCAGCGTGCCGGCGTCCTTGACGAACAGGTTGAGCAACAGGGTGTGCACCGGCAGTTCGAGCAGCAGGCCGACGAAGACCACGGCGATCGCAGTGCCATAGCCGCCGCGTGCGAGATAGGTCAGCGCCACGCCGTCGGGCAGCGTGGGCGCGGCGCGCTTGCGCAGTCGCTTGAAGAACCCGCTCCACAGCAAGCGATCGAGCTTGATCATCCCCACCAGCTCGGGCGGCAGCAGCGCCGCCACGTGCGCAAGCCACGACGCGCGCGCCGCGCGTGCGGCGAGCCAACGCCGCCAGGCTTGCGGTGCATGCGCGAGGTCTTTCGCCATCAGCAGCAGCGTGGGCACGGCGAGGCCGATCTGACGGAGGATGGGTTTGGCGGCATCCGGTGCCAGCGACTTCATTATCGCGGTCGCGAACAAGGCGGCCAAGCCGCAGCCGGCGAGGTCGCGCCAGGATGTCGTGCGCAGGGTGGAGACGAAGGGAAGCTGCTGCATGCGTCAGCTTGCGAGTGGATCACCGGTCGATTACAGCATGCGGAAAGGATGAATACAACGACAAGCAGCGGCGCCGGCGCAGATGATGCAGCGCGCATGACGTGCATATGGCCGGTGCGGAGGCACCAATGACAAAGGCCGGATCCCCCGCGAACGGTCGATCCGGCCCTTGCAGCGCTGGCGGTCGAAGCCGCCGGCACTTGATCTGGTATTACTGCAGCTTGATTTCGACGTCGACGCCAGCTGGCAGGTCGAGCTTCATCAGTGCGTCAACGGTCTTGTCGGTCGGGTCCACGATGTCCATCAGACGCTGGTGCGTACGGATTTCGAACTGGTCGCGCGAGGTCTTGTTCACGTGTGGCGAACGCAGCACGTCGAAACGCTGGATGCGGGTTGGCAGTGGGACTGGGCCCT
>Ga0265780_10012221_pt1 | contig 10087 bp, 7 predicted proteins | sample P1T30metagenome_FD_192432 | JGI IMG/M metagenome (GOLD analysis project Ga0265780, IMG submission 192432) | Plant litter microbial communities from East Loma Ridge, Irvine, California - P1 T30 | ecosystem: Environmental > Terrestrial > Plant litter > Unclassified | place: USA: California... | reverse complement strand
TGGTCGAACGAGGCCGGGGTGGTGTCGGCGATCAGCGCGTAGTGGCCTTCGCCGGCATTGTTGACCAGGCCATCCAGGCGCTCACGGCCCCAGTCGGCGAGCTGGGCCTGCAGCCTTTCGACAAACGCGGCGAACGAGGCGCTGTCGGCCACGTCCAGTGGCAACGCGGCAGCGCGTCGGCCCAGTGCTTCAACCTGCGCCACGACCTCTTCGGCGGCGGACGACTGGCTGCGGTAGGTCAATACGATGTCGGCGCCGTCGGCGGCCAGGGCGAGGGCGGCGTTGCGGCCGAGGCCACGGCTGCCACCGGTGATCAGCAGGGTGCGGGAAACGGACATGTCCAACTCCAACGGGCGGGTAGGTGACCAGCCTATTGGGCCTGCGAGGGCGAATAAACTACGTGATCCTGATATGACTGTTCAACAATGGCCGACAATCAATGGACAGCGTGTCGCAACTGCGTACCTTCCTGCATGTGGCCGAGCGTGGCTCCTTCACCCGCGCGGCAGAGAGCCTGGGGCTGCCAAAGGCCAGCGTGTCGCTGGCGGTACAGCGTCTGGAAGCAGCGCTGGGCACCCAGCTGCTGCACCGGACCACGCGCCGCGTGCAGCTGACGGCGGACGGTGAACAGCTTTTCCAGCGCGCCCGCGACCTGCTGGATGACATGGAGGACCTGCAGGGCATGTTCCGCCGCGATACCGCGCAGCTGCGCGGGCGGCTGCGGGTGGACATGTCCAGTGGGCTCGCACGGCACCTGATCCTGCCGCAGCTGCCGGCCTTCCTGGAACAGCACCCAGGGCTGGAGATCGAACTCAGCGGCACCGATCGCCGTGTCGACCTGGTGCGCGAAGGCTTCGACTGCGTGCTGCGGGTCGGTGCGCTGGACGACAACACGCTGGTGGCGCGACCGCTGGGCAGCATGGACATGGTCAACTGTGCCAGCCCCGGTTACCTCGCCGCGCGTGGCACGCCGCTCACACTCCAGGCGCTGGGCGGACATCGCCTGGTGCACTACGTGAGCACGCTGGGGCAACGGCCCGCAGGGTTTGAATACCGCGATGGCGACCACTACCGGAGCCTGCCGATGGCCGGTGCGGTGACCGTCAACAGCGGCGATGGCTACACCGCCGCCGCGCTGGCCGGGCTGGGCATCATCCAGGTGCCACGACTGGGCGTGCGCCAGGCGCTGCGTGACGGAACGCTGGTTGAAATCCTGCCGCAGCTGCCGTCCGAACCGATGCCGGTCACCCTGCTGTACGCGCAGCGCCGACATCTGCCCGCACGGGCGCGGGTGTTCATGGACTGGGTGGCCGCGCTGCTGCAGCCGCATCTGTTGCCCTCGTAGTGTCGAGCTTGCTCGACACAGGGGCGGTATCGAGCAGGCTCGACACTACTCAATACACGTCGCGCCGGTAGCGGCCCTCGGCACTCAGCGCATCCACCGCCTCCTCGCCCAGGGTTTCGCGCAGCACCTCGTCCACGCCCTGCGCCATGCCCTGCAGCGAACCGCACACGTACACACAGGCGCCGTCGGCGATCCAATGACGCAGCTCCGCGCTGGCCGCGCGCAGCAGATCCTGCACGTACATCCGGGTGCTGCCATCGCGCGACCACGCCTGGTCCACCCGGGCCAGGTGCCCCTGCTGCTGCCAGGCGATGATTTCCTGCGCGTACAGCGCATCGCAGGCCTGCTGGCGTTCGCCGAACAGCAGCCAATGGCCATGCTGGCCTGCGCCGTCGGCTTCGCGCAGCAGGCTGCGCAGGCCGGCAATGCCGGTGCCGTTGCCGATCAGGATCATCGGTGGCGCATCGTCGTGCCGGTGGAAGCCCGCATTGCGCCGCACCCGCGCGGGCACGCCGCCGCCAATGCCCGCATGCAGGGACAACCAACCCGAACCGATGCCGGGCCGGCCATCCTCACCCTGCACCAGGCGCACCACCAGCTGCACGTGGCCATCGGCCAGGCAGCTGGCGATTGAATATTCGCGCGTTGGCAGCGCCGGCAGCTGGTCGAGCCACTGCGCGGCGTCATGCACCGGCTGCACCTGGTCGATCGGCGGCAACACGCGCCGCGCCGCCGCATCGTGCACGCGCTGTTCCAGCCCATCCACATGCACCGGCGCGTCGACATCCAGCCCGGCCGCGGCCAGCACCGCAGTGACATCGTCCGCAGCATGGCGCGGTGCCACCTGCAGGATGTCGCCGGCCTGCCAGCCCGCGCCGTCCGGCGGCCGCAACGTCACCTGCCAGATCGCGCCGCCCTGGCTGCCGGGATTGAGCAGGCTGCGTTCGTGCAGCGTCCACTCCTGCAGCACGCTGCGCGCCTCGGCGTCCTCCTCCACTTCCACGCCGGTCAGCGAGGAAAGCTGGGCCTGCCAGCGCTGCAGCGCACCGGCGTCATCGCCATCCACGTCGATGCACGGGAACAACGCCGCCGCGCCCTGTTCGCCCAGCCACTGTTCCACCCGCCGCGCGAAGCCGCAGAAACGCGCGTACTGGCGATCGCCCAGCGCCAGCATCGCGTAGCCCAGTTCCGGCAGCGCCTGCGCCTGCATCAGCACCTTGCGTTCGAAGGCGCGCGCGCTGTCCGGCGCTTCGCCATCGCCGAAGGTGCTGACCACGAACAACGCACGGCGCGCCTGCTGCAGCATGCCGCCATCCAGGCGCGCCATCGGCGTGACCTGCACGCGCATGCCGGCCGCCTGCAGCTGCCCGGCCGCGCGCCAGGCCAGTTGTTCGGCCTGGCCACTCTGGCTGGCGAAGGACACCAGCCACGCCGGCCCGTCCGCATCGCCCACCGGCAGCGCTGCGGCGAGGTCCACGCGTGAGGCGCGCACTGCGTGCTTCTTCGCGCGGCGATCCAGGTACAGCATCCAGCCGGTGACGAAGAACAGCACCATCAGCAGGCTCGACAGCATCACGACCAGTCGCCCGGGCAGACCGAAGAAGCTGCCCGAATGCAGCGCGAACACGCTGCCCAGCACCTTTTCACCGCCATCCAGATCGGCATATGCGCGCCGGTCCAGCACCGCGCCACTGGCGGGATCGATCTGCAGGGTGTCGTAGGCGCGGTCATGGTGGGAACGCTCGGCGGACATCACCCGTGCGGTGACCGGGCGGTCGCCGCGCGCCGGCAGGCGCAGGTCGATGTAGCCTTCGCGCACGCCGGGCAGCGCATACAGGCTGGCCTGCACGCGCTGCAGGTCCAGCGCCCCGCTTGCCTGCAGCGCGGGCGTGGCAACCGGTTGCCCGCCGAGCAGGCGGGTCAGCCCATCGCGGTACCAGTCGAAGGACCACCACAGGCCGGTCAGGGCGATCAGCAGGTAGACCGGCAGCACCCAGGTGCCGATCACCGAATGCAGGCTCCACAGGAAGCTGCGGCCGCTGTGTCTCCACTCCACCGACAACCAGCTCCGCCAGCTCCACCATTGCCGCGGCCAGCGCAGGTAGATGCCCGACAGCACGAACACCAGCAGGATGATCGTGCAGCTGCCAGTGACCAGCCGGCCGCGGTCGCCCGCCACCAGGCGACGGTGCAGGTCCTCGGTGAAATCGAAGAAGCCCTGGCCACGCAGCGCGCTGAAGCGTTCGCCGCTGTAGGGGTCGAAGTACACCCAGTTGTCGCGGCCGCCATCGAAGCGGGCCACCGACGGGCGCTGGCCGGTGGCATCCACGCGCAGACGCTGCAGGGCGGTGTCGCTGCCTTCGGCCATCGTGGCCACCAGGATGTCCAGCGGCAGCGTCTGGCGGCCATCGCCCTGCTGGGCGGCAACTGCGGCGAAGTGCGGATTCAACGCGCGCAGCAGATCGTCCTCGAAGGAGAGGGTGGCGCCGGTGAGACCCATCAGGGCGAGCACGGTGCCGGCGGTGATGCCGAGGAACCAGTGCACCTGGAAGAGAACGGTCTTGAACATCGGGGGGAGAAGAAAGCCGGTAGCGCCGGGCCGAGGGTCCGGGTATCACGAGGGAGGGCCGACGGTATCGATCTCCATCGGCAAATGAGAATCACTCGCGTAGTGTTCCGGTCGGCGGCCGCCGGGTCAAGCGCGCTCAGCCGCCGCTCGCCCAGCCTTCGATCTCACCCTTGGCGAACGGTCCCAGCTTCTGCCGCACGATGCGGCCCTGCGCGTCCACCAGCACCGTGTAGGGCAGCAGGCCCTGCGTGTTGCCCAGGCGCACGCTGGCGTCGGCCGGGCCAGGGGTTTCCAGCACGATGGGGTAGTCCACCGGCACACGGCGCAGGAAGTCCTGCACGCCTTCGGCGGTATCCAGCGCCAGTCCCAGCACCTGCACGCCCTGGTCGCCCTGGGCGGCGGCGAAGTGGGCCAGCTCGGGCATTTCTTCCACGCAGGGGGCGCACCAGCTTGCCCATACGTTGATCAGCAGCGGCCGGCCACGGAACCGTTGCAGGTCCACCGGAGCGCCGGAAAGATCCGGCAGCACGATGGGCGGGAGTGGATCGCCGATGCCCGCCGTGGCCGCTTTACTGGTGGGGTCAGGTTCCTTTTCCGCACCGGAAAAAGAACCTGACCCCTCCTCCGAAGACGTATCCAGCTGCTGCCCGGCCCACAGGCCCAATCCACCGGCCAGCACCGCTGTCCACAGCAGTGCCGGCCTGAGCTTCATCGCGCGGTACGCAGCAGCGCTTCTTCGGCCAGCGCCTGGGTCAGCACGCTGGGCAGTACGATCGGCGGCGCGCCGGGGCCGTACACCACGTACAGCGGCACGCCGACGGCTTTGTGTTCATCCAGGAAGGCGGTGATCTGCGGGTCCACGTTGGTGTAGTCGCCGCGCATGTACACCGCGTTGGTCCGCCGCAGCAGCTCCTGGAAATCAGGCCGCGACAGCACCGCGCGTTCGTTGGCCTTGCAGGTCACGCACCAGTCGGCGGTCATGTTGACGAACACCACGCGGTTGTCCGCGCGCAGACGGTCCAGCATTTCCGGCGAATAGGCCACCACGTTTTCGCCGGCAGCCTGCGCGGCGGTCGCCGGCGGGGCCAGCCGGGCAACGCCCCACACCGGCACCAGCGCAGCCAGGATCACCACGCCGGCCAGCAGCGCACCGATCCGCTGGCTGCGCCAGCGGCTGCGCTCGAACCACCACAGCCCCAGCGCCAGCAGGACCAGCCCGCCCAGCACCAGCGCCATCGCATCCACGCCGCGCTGCTTGCCCAGCACCCACAGCAGCCACAGCGCGGTGGCGTACATCGGGAACGCCAGCACATGTTTCAGCGTTTCCATCCACGCGCCAGGACGCGGCAGGCGACGCGCCAGCGTGGGCACGAAACCGACCAGCAGGAACGGCAGCGCCAGGCCCAGTCCCAGCGCCAGGAACACCAGCATGGACTGCAGCGCGGGGGCCGCGAATGCATAGGCCAACGCCGGGCCCATGAACGGCGCCACGCACGGGCTGGCCACCACGCAGGCCAATACCCCGGTGAAGAAATCACCGACCGGACCGCTGCGCGAGGCCAGCGACTGGCCGATGCCGCCCACGTTGCCGCCCAGGGTGAACACCCCGGACAGGCTCAGGCCGACGGCGAACATCAGGTACACCAGCGCGGCGATGAACCACGGATGCTGCAGCTGGAAGCCCCAGCCTGCGGCCTGGCCAGCTGCGCGCAGGGCCAGCACCAGCCCGCCGATCACCGCGAACGCCACCAGCACGCCGGCGGTGTACCAGAGCGCATGCGCGCGTGCACGCTGGCGGCTCTCACCGCTCTGCGCCAGGCCCAGCACCTTCAGCGACAGGATCGGCAGCACGCACGGCATCAGGTTCAGCACCAGGCCGCCGGCCAGTGCCAGCAGCAGCACCACCAGCAGGCCCTTGGCGCTGGTCGGTTCCGGTGGGCGCGTGCGCTGTGCGTTGTCCGCGCTGGCATCCGGGCTGGGTGCCGTGGCACCCGCGGTGGCCGCGTCCAGACCCGCAGCGTCAGCGGGAATGCTGTCGGGGATGATCGGCACCACGCGACGGTTGTCGGTCTTTTCGCCGCCCGTGCCGTCGGTGCGCTGTGCCTCGCGCGGCAATGCGGCTGGCAGTTCATTGCCGACCGCGGTGGTCGCCGCCGTCGCGTCGACCTTGCCCGCGGGAATATCCAGCCGCACCCGGCGGGTCATCGGCGGGTAGCAGATGCCATCGGTCTGGCAGCCCTGGAAAGTCACCACCAGGGTGGCATCCAGTGCCTCGGCGCGGCTGCGGTGCAGTGGCAGGGTGGCGTCGGTCTGGTCGAAGAACACCGCCACGTCGCCAAAATGTTCATCGCGATGCGACTTCGCCTGCGGCCAGCGCAGCGCATCCACGCGGATGCCGTTGGCCCCTTCCAGCTTCAGCGAAGTGCGGTCGCGGTACAGGTAATACCCCTTGGCCGGGGTGAAGCGCAGCAGCAGGGTGTTGCCATCGTCGACGATGGCTTCGAAGCCGAAGGCCTTCTCCGAAGGCAGCGGCAGGCCCTGCACGGCCGCGGCGGTGCCGGGCAGGCGCAGGCCGCCGCTGTTGCCACCCAGCGGGGTGCCCAACGGCGAAGTGCCGGTTGCTGCGGCAATGCCTGTAGAAGCAATGCTGGCGCCTGCACCGCCGCCGGGCAGCGCGACCTGGATCACGCGCTTCTGCGGCGGATAGCACACGCCCGCATCGGCGCAGCCCTGGAAGCGCACTTCCACGCTGACGGTGCCGGCGTCGGGCGCCGGCTGGCCGGGCAACGTCGCGGCCAGGCGTTGGCGATAGGTCTCTACTTCGCCGAAGAAATCATCATGGTGGCGCTCGCCCGCCGGCATTTTCAACGCGCCGGCATTGAACGAAGGATCTGCCTTGACGCTGGTGCGATGGCGATACAGGTAGTAGCCCGGGGCGATCTTCCATTGCAGCTGGATCTGGTCGCGCTGGGTCGCCGTGGCGCTCAGCGCGAACGCTTCGTCCACTGGCAGCAGGTCCTTTTCGCTCAGTGCCCACGCGGGCAGGGCAAGCGCCAGCAACGCGCACACCGCAACGCTACGACGCAGCGACGCCATCCAACCTGACTTCATGAAAGCTGCCTTCATCAACTGTGTTCCTCCCGGGTCTGTGCCCGGATCCAATCCAGATAGGCCGGCAAGCCGGCGCGTGCTTCGACCGCGATGCACTCGGGGAGTTCATACGGATGCAGTTCGACCAGCCGCGCCATCGCGGCATCGAGCCGGCTGGCGGTGGTCTTGACCAGCAGCTGCAGTTCGCTGTCTGTGGTCACTTCGCCCTGCCAGCGATAGGTGGAGCGCGCACCCTCCTGACGGGTGACGCAGGCCGCCAGCCGCTCGCCGACCAGCGCATGCGCGATGCGCTCGGCGCTGGCCAGGTCAGGGCAGGTGGTGAACAGCAGCAGGACGGGATCGGCGGTCGACATCGCCGCCGAGTATAGGGCCCCGGTCCGGGCAGAAGGCCGGACCGGGGCATGAGGCAAATCGGAAAATGATCAGTTGGCCAGCTGGCAGCTGCTGGGCTTGGCCGAGGTGAACAGGGCCGGGGTGGCCCATTCGGGGTGGTCGATGAACGGATTGCGGTTGCCCTGGAAGCTGTAGATCACCTCGTTGCGGGCCCGCTCCGCGTCGGTCGGCGGGTCGGCGAGGTGCCAGTCGATCAAGGTGGACAGCAGGCCCATGTAGGCCGGCGAACTGCTGGTCTTGACGATCCTGCTGCGGTCATCGGTCAACTCCAGATCCGGTTCGGACTGGCCGGTTGCGGCATCCTTGCCGCCTTCATACCGGATGGCCATGTACATCACCGCGCGCGCCATGTCGCCCTTGCGCTTGCCCCACACTTCGAACGTGCCCTGGTTGCCATCGGGGGTGCGCACCCAGTTGGAGTTGCCCGGATAGGCACCGCTGCCGCCGCCCTGGCCATTGTTGGGCTCGGTGGCGCGCTCGCCGCAGTTGCTGTCGCACTTGGCGAAGGGCTTGTTGCCGCGGTCGGCATTCCACTGCGCATCGGTCAGGTACAGCATGTGGGTGTCGGTGTAGGGCGCATACGGCAGGCCCTTGTCGCCGGTGGTGCTGGCAAAGCCCAGCGAATTGGGCCAGGTGTGCTCGCGGTTGTAGGTCAACCCGCTGCCGGTGCCTGCGCGGCCGCTGCCCTTGACGTAGCTGCGGTTGCGGTAGGCATCGAGCACGTTGCCGGCGTTGTTGGGATCTTCGTCGGCGATCTCCAGGATGGTCCAGGTGCTGGTGCCCGAGCCGCTGTACGGATACGCGGTGTGGCCCTTGATGGTTTCATGCAGCGAACAGCGCAACTGGCTCGGACTGGAGGTATTCACCCGCGAGTAGTACGCGCCGGGATTGCCCGGGTTGCCCGGGTCCGGGTTGCCGGTGCTGCTGGCCACGGTGAAGCCGATGCGCGAATCAGCGGCGGGCCGGGCGCCCTGGCTGTCGCTGATGCGGCTGGCCCGGATGTCGAAGCGGCAGGCCTCGCCGGCCACCAGCGCGGTGTTGGTGGAAATCTTCAGCGTGCGGCCAGTGGACGGATGGCTCAGCGGCACGCTGCCGGACTGGCCGCAGCTCAGCGCCAAGGCGCCGCTGGCCAGCGTGACATTCTCGCTGAACACCACTTCCAGATCACCGGCGGCGGGGAAGCTGCTGCTGCCCTGGGCCGGCGTGGTGGTGGACACCGACGGCGGCGTATTCGGGCCCGGGGTGCCGGGGCTGCCGCTGAAGGTCTGGCCGGCATTGCAGGCGCCGAAGGTCTGGGCGGCGGACTCGGCCCAGGTGAAATGGGTGTACTGGCTGCCGCTGCCGGTGAGCTGCAGGGAGGTGCCGGCTGCGGTGCTGTTGCTTTCGGCGACCGGGATGTTCTGGCTGGTCAGGCCGGCGGCCGGGCCGCTGGCGGCGGTGATGGTGCCCTCGTAGCTGAGGAACTGGACCACCGCACCGCTGGCATCGACCAGCGCGATGCCATCGTTGGACCCGTTCTGCAGGCCATTGGTCGGGTAGCTGACCACCGCGATACGGGCGCTGCCACAGGCGGCCGTGGTGCCGGCCGGGACCGGGTTGTTGGCATACACGCTGGCTGCCGACGGGGTGCTGCCGTTGTACAGGTACAGGCGGTAACCGGACAGGTCCTCGCCCGCCGTGGCGACCACTTCAATCGCCTCGCCGACGTCCCCGGCCGGGGTGCTGTCGTCGTAGTGCAGTTCGTTGATGAAGACATCGGCCCGGGCGGGCGAGATCGCCAGCGCCAGCAGGCAGCCAGCGGCAAGTGGTGACAGCATTCGCATCGACTACTCCTTGTGAGCGGATCCCCTGAAGGGGGAATCTAAGCCGATTGCGTGACACTTCTGTCGTATTCGGCATGGTTGAGCCCAATGCCGTGACGGTGGTCACCAAAAAAATTCTTTCCGAGGCCCTTGAAAGGGCAGGTCCGGGCTCCATCTCTGCTGTGTCCCGGTCTGCCGGGCTTTTTTCTCGCGCGGTTCTGGCAGTCACCTGGGGTGAGTGCTAAAGTCGCCGGAATACTTCCGTACAATCAACAACTTGAGAGGTCTCACATGAGCAACTTGAAGCCGCTTCACGACCGCGTCGTAGTCAAGCCGATCGAAGCCGACGAAATCTCCGCCGGCGGCATCCTGATCCCGGACTCGGCCAAGGAAAAGTCGACCAAGGGTGAAGTGGTTGCCGTGGGTCCGGGCAAGGCGCTGGACAACGGCAGCGTGCGCGCCCCGTCCCTGAAGGTCGGCGACAAGGTCATCTACGGCCAGTACGCCGGCAGCAGCTACAAGGAAGCTGGCGTGGAATACAAGGTCCTGCGCGAAGACGACGTGCTCGCCATCATCGGCTGAGCTGCTGTCGCGCGATCCGTTACCCCGTAGACCCCTTTCATATCAATGCTGCCGGGCTTGTCCCGGCGCTACATAACAGGTGAATTCAATGGCTGCCAAAGATATTCGTTTCGGTGAAGACGCCCGCGCCCGCATGGTGCGTGGTGTCAACGTGCTCGCCAATGCCGTGAAGGCAACCCTGGGCCCGAAGGGCCGCAACGTCGTGCTCGAAAAGAGCTTCGGCGCCCCGACCATCACCAAGGACGGCGTGTCCGTTGCCAAGGAAATCGAACTGGCTGACAAGTT
>Ga0265780_10012220_pt1 | contig 10088 bp, 10 predicted proteins | sample P1T30metagenome_FD_192432 | JGI IMG/M metagenome (GOLD analysis project Ga0265780, IMG submission 192432) | Plant litter microbial communities from East Loma Ridge, Irvine, California - P1 T30 | ecosystem: Environmental > Terrestrial > Plant litter > Unclassified | place: USA: California... | reverse complement strand
GGAGTATGACGATGATGTCGGTTGAAATAAGTCTTGAGCAGAACCTAGAAGTTTTCGCGCTCAAGCCAACGTATGCAGTGTGGAATGAGCTTGCCACGAGCACGGAGGTGCTCGATCATCTTGATGTGGTGATGTTCGACTGGATTAAGCAATGAGTCTACGATGCTGGTCACGGCGGGTTGTAAAGATGCGTATACGTCGTTGGCGGCGCCGTCTGCAGCAATTTGACTACAGCACATGGACCACTGTTCGTTTACAGGGAACAAATGGTCCGATGATTCCGTCGGGTTGCTCCACAAAGACATTGCTACATCTGCAGGGTCGATTGAATGCTCGGTCCAGTCCCACGAGAGCCACGGCATAATCCCTATCGTGTCCGAGAGTTGCGAATCTTGGAGGCTCGCCGCGCCTTCATCGATGGAAGTTGCTGCGGGAGTAAATTGCTGTTGCATGGCAGGAGGTACTGACACACTTGGGCGGCACCTTTGGTCCTCGTCATCAGGTAATCCAGGAGACATCAGACTACGAGTGCTCTGGTCTGTACTTCCCATAGGTGAAGACGGGCTTTCGCCCGGCGCTGCGCCAATATTGCCGTGGTAAGCATAAGTGCAGATGAGGTGAAGTGCAGCGCAACGACGACATGTCTTCTCCCCCGAGCATTTGACCTTACGATCGCTACAAGACACACATGCGTTGTTCACGCGTGACGACGACACTCGAGCACCAGCCTGCGCAGACTTGCAACGGGCCAAATGTCTGTTCAACGCGTCTCTGTGATTCCAAAATTAGAGATACGGCCGTTAGCGGCTCATGGAGAAGCTGTGGGACCTACCGTCGTGTATAGCTGTTTGTGCAATATTCGCAATTCCAGCGATTTGACGATTCAGAATGGGTACTCTCTTCATGTCGCTGCTGATGCGCCAGCCTGGCAAAGGTCTTGCTGCATTTTCCACATTTGATCCTTGTGGAAGCTGAAGCACTGGGACTGAAGCTCATTTCGCTGCACATGTGGCTTCAAGAGCCACTCGGGCCTGGGAAGGAGTGAGCATCCTTGCTTCGACTACCTACTTACTCCGCCCGGGTAAGGGGGGACGGGGACCCCGCATAACCCCGCAAAACCGATTCCCACTTCGTACCAACTAACGCTAACTACCTACTGCAGATTGGAGCATACGAGCGAAAATGACAAGGGTTTGAAAGATGACAACTCGCTGCGCAAAAGTACTGCGAGGCGATCCAGGACTGCTGTTCGCACACCCAACCTTTGAGACTTCTGTACGAAGTATACTTGCATTTTTCGCGTGTAGGCTATCAGAGGCAGTACATAATCACCTAGAACCTCGCCATGTTGCTAGTCTTGCGGATGGCAAGTCTGGACGTCTGGACTGAAAATGGCCAGATCTTGCCTTCGGTGTGGGAAATCGCCGCTCTGTGGGTGAAGCCCGTCAACCTCGCCAACTCTACTCCTGTCCCTTACCCGATGGTCACGAGATAATCAATATGAACAATCTCTGGTCAACCTAGACTCGGTGTGTTCTGACCATCGCAGCGTAAGATGAGCTACAACGCGATGGAGAGGGGTTTCAACGCAGGCTTCCAGCTTCTGCTGCGTGCGAGTCTCATCGGCGTAGCATTCATTCTGATCCACGTTGCCTACAACACCCTGCTCCATCCACTCCGGAAAGTTCCTGGCCCACTGCTGGCGCGCGCGACAGGGCTGTGGCGAACCGTAAAGTACTTTCGTGGGACGTGGCTGGATGATATTGTCGATTTGCATCGCACGTATGGGCCAGTCGTGCGAATTGCCCCGAACGAGATCAGCTTCGTCGACGAGCCGGCTCTCAAAGAGTTGTATGGGCACGGGAAAGCCAGTGTGAAGGTGTGTTTGCCATTACGACTCATACGGACACGCATGTGACGATACATCTACTCACCACGACTCACAGACAACATGGTACGACACGTGGATTATCCCCGGCATGGGCACCAGCGTGTTCGCAACGAGGGATCGCGATAAGCACCGTCAAATCCGGAGTCGTATCTCAGGGACATACTCCATGTCTGCCATCCTGAATATGGAAGATCTCATCGCCGAAGTCATGGACATAAATCTCGAGAAGCTGACCGAGGTAGCCAAAAGCTCTCGAGCCATTCGTCTTGATCAGTTCGTCAATTACTTCACATTCGACATTGTTGGTCAGCTAGCAATGGGAGGGCAAATTGGGTTCTTGGAACAACAGCGGGACGTGCATGGTCTCATCCAGTCGATTCATGATGGGTTCTATCTCATGTCGAACATGGGCACTGTGCCTTGGCAGACGTATTGGACGAACAACAAAGTCGCACGGTATTTGATCAGCAACTTCGGCGGCGCGCGACTCAATGCTTTTGAAGTCTTTCTCGGCTGGCTCGACAAGCGTGTCGAAGAACGCATGCGCAACGGCCTCGGAGACCGCAGACCAGACATGCTGCAGTACTTCATCAACGGCAAGGATTCAAATGGCAACCCCGTCTCCAAGAGCGAAGTCATGATCGAGGGAGTGAACATTCTCGGCGCGGGTGCCGACACGACTGCCATCGCAATTCTTGCGATCCTGGGCAACGTCCTGCAGAAGCCCGAGGATCTGCAGCGCTTGCGTAAGGAGCTTGACAAAGCGCACGACCGACTGAACAGCTCGAGCCTCCCATTCAAAGAGCTGGAAAAGATTCCATACCTGTCAGCCGTCGTCCGAGAGAGCATCCGGCTGCACCCTTCTATTACGTATCAGTTGCCACGTCTCCCACCCCCACAGGGTATGAAAATTCGGGATCACTATATTCCCCCGTCCGCATCTTGCGGCATCAGCCCAGCGGCAATGAATCGTTCGCGTACGTTGTTCGGCGAAGACGCAGACGAATGGATTCCAGAGCGCTGGCTGCCGGCCAACGACACGGAGAAAAACGCAAAGCGTTTGCGTGTGATGGAACAGAATTTGACGACCGTGAGTTCCTGTCGTCTGTGAATAGTGCAACAATCATGCTGACGCAATCACCAAGTTTGGGATGGGCAGCCGTAGCTGTGTCGGGCGAAACCTTGCCATCGTTGAAGTCTACAAGTATGTGGCTGCGTTTGTGCGGCATTTCGACGCCACCATCGTCAACAAGGACACACCGTGGGTGACCAAGTCGCAGTGGTTCAGCTTCCAGCGTGACTTTTGGATTGATTTGAGATTGCGTGCGGATAGCAAAACCTGATTCGATTAGCGCTGTTATTTATCGAGGACGAAGCAGACCGACTAAGGTTTTACAATTGTGTGCATGCATTTGCACGTACAGTTGCTGCTATACTGGCTGTCTCTATAGCTTGAATATAAAAGCAGAACACCTGCAAAACCGAGCATCTGCGCATTGCAGTCTCTACGAAAATCGCACGGGCGTATAGACAGTGGAAGAATTCGGAGAACCTTGATGGAAATCCGATTACAACGAGTGATATATTCAGACCGCATGACTGCTTTGTCTTCTCTTTCTGCGCCAACTTCTAACCCGTGTCTGAACCTTCTGAACCACATCTCGTTCATACTCACATGGTCGTCGCCTCTTTCAATTCCCTGCTGTCGACGCCAATTACTCGCATGTCTCCTCAAAGTCGAAACACACCGCTACCAATTTCACAACCACGGTCGTTGTCTTGGCGGCAATTGGGAGCGCCTCGCCTATCAGATCTATCTAGGTAGCAGATGTGGGCATCAACATGACAGCAAATCATCGGAGCGGGAACAAATGGCTAGACTTCTATTGGGAGATGTTAAGAAGCTAAGTGGCTAAGCTCAGCTTCACGCTGGGAATCGTCGGGGATTCCCCACAAGACACGCATGGCAACCCAACCTTTTCGTCTTCGTTCCGGGTAGTCATTTCTCATAGTAGCGAGTAGTAACGCCGGACTCTTTCCACCACACGTGTAAAGATTGCTCGAATGTATGGTGCGGCTCACCGGACAATATGTACCCAAAAATGCCTCCGTTGTATTGTGTATGTATCCAGGTAGCGAAAGAATCCAATCGAGACTACTTCAATCCCCACTGCCCTTATAGCTAGCCCCCGGAAACTTGTCGAACAGCGCGTTGTTGTAATTCTTTAGCTGCGGGCAGCCGAACTGCTGATTCAAAGTCCCTAATTGCTGCGTCGCCCACCCGAGAACAGAGCCGGCAGCGCCGAAAAGTGGGCTAGCAATGTCCGGCATGCCCTGAAGTGAGGCTTGGAGGAGGTAGCAGGATAGCTTGTTGGGGTCTGTGAGATCGCCTGCATTGTATACACCGCCGGTAACGTCGCTCAAGTCAACTCCAGTGAAGGAGTTCACGGTTCCGGTGTTGCCGCCTTCTCCCAGAATGCCGGGATACATCTTTCAGCGTTATTAGTATGCTGTAAATGACGTAGGCGAGTTCACTTACGGCATTATTGGTGGTCAGGTCTATAGCTGTTCGACGCAAGTCCAGAGCATTGCCAGTGGCCCGTCTATACCCTGAGGGGGAGAGATATGAGTCAGCCATGTTTGATTATTATATGGAGTGTTCCAGGTCACTTACAGTTCTCCGGAATACGCTCCTGTCCGCGATGATGCACAAAGTTGCCAGGCGAGTCACCAGTGACAGCGAAAAAGGACTTGAGTGTATCGCGAGTCAATGTGCCCTCGGGCTTCTCCGCACTGTGGTTGGACATGAGGCTGACAACAAAGTTGTGCGCAACTGCAGGAACAATGGCAGCAAAGCCAGCCTGGAAGAAGTAAGGGTTGTTTGCCTTGCTCCATCGAATCTGGTAATCTGGATGGTCTAAGCATGATGGAAGAAAGTGGTTGATGACGAGGGCTTTACCATTCTGGTTCGCCATGTCGTCTGGCGTGTAGTTCTCGGCGAGATTCCAGAGACGCTCCCACGAACGCATCTCAAAAACGCCGACGTGACCGTCGTTGAGGTAAGCATCGCCCTGGTACGATTAGTATAATCGAGCCTTGGCCAGAAGCAGCTACTATACTGACTCGAACGATGGAAGCATCAGCCTGTTACAAAGTCAGTGTGTGCCTTGCATGCATGTGGTCCGTAGAAACCTGCTTACTTCGTATTTGTTGTGAGTGCCAAGAAGCCCTGTAGGCTTGAATAGTGGTACAGAGGCAGGGAAGCTTCCGCCGATAGACCATGTCCCGGCGATGGGATCACCGCTCAAAGCGGTCGAAACGACGTAGAGAAACAGTGACTGATCCTGTGCTACATTGTATGCGTCCGCCAGTCCGCGGATAGCTAAAATCATCAGCAACACACACACAAAGACACTGCGTAAGAACACACTCTGCTCCATGTTCACTATGCCATTTCGTGGAAGAAATCCATGGTTTGCTGCCGCATTGAGTCCTGGACATTGGCCACGGAGCTGCCCTGGAAGGGGAGCTGCCCACTCGTGACCACTCCCTTGAGTGACGTTTACGAACTGATCATCGGCGTTGAACCCAACTGCAGGATCACCGGTGTTCGGTCGGCCGGATTTGAAGAGAGGCTCTCGTGGCGGTGGCTCTTCGCGACGCTGTAGACGGCTCATCTCCATGACCTGAGGCCATGCGGCCGCCAGGGGTAGGGCGGCGAGGAATGCACTGAGCTTAGCGATCATGGTGAAGGTGAAGAGTAAAATTGGTAGATTCCAAAGGGACAGACTTTGGGTGCCACCTTGTCGCGTGTGGCAACCGATTCATATATGGAACAACGAAAGACAATCCTGTCCTGTTCAGGACAGCTGCATCTTGGATCAACCCCAGGGTCTCGATCCGTTGCAACGCGGGGAACTATCACTAGGACTTGACCAAGGCCGCCCAGTCTTGTTATTTCCACGGCAATTCAAGCCCGATAGCCACGAATGCAACCTCCGTGTGGCAACACATGATCGCAAGGACGTACCACCTATGCTGGGCGTTGAGACCACTAGTCGTGCTTCTGAGGCGGTGACTTGTTCGCCACCGCAAACCCCACATAGTGCTTGGTCATGATACCCTGAGCCTAGAAAGACTGCAGCTTTCAGAATGACCGGGGTTCTTAGGTGAGGTTGACACGTAAACAAACTCTCAAGTCAAGTGGCAGCCAGGAGCCTCTCATGGTTCGCGGATTACTTTGGTCTCCAGTTCGACTTCCAAACATGTGCCAACGATGACTGAACATTCGATAATCGAATCAAAGCAAATGCGATTACTATCGCAGTACCCCCACAGCGTGGATGCCACATCTTGTGGGGAATCGCCGACGTCTAGCTCCCAAGTGCGATCTCCCTCATGATGACTAGGAAGAACCCTCGCTACTCCTAGATGTGAGGTGAGGTGTGCACAGGCCGTGTGGTATCTCGACTAGGAGGCAGACTGTGACAATCGGCTTTGACCACGGAGCCCAAGCTATTTTCTAGTTGGCGGAAGCAGCATGTTTCTTGTGGGTGTCGCATGCATTGATGCGATGTCGAGGAGTAAAGTCTTTTTGAAACGCGGGCGTATTGGGTACAGGTGTACGTTGGAGGCTGGGCCGAAGCATCTCGATTAGGTGTTCGATATAGTGCGCAGGCTAAGGGGTATGCAATTAACGGTATTATATTCTCACGATCCTTCGGTTCAAAGCTTCCTTCCGAGCACTTCTCCACTATCTTGAAGACATCTTCTGAGCCGTGGAGTTAGCTAATTACCAGCGTTGCCAGTCCGGAGCTTCAGAAACATAGAGAGCATTGTAAAAGACCATGGCAACGTTCCTTGCTTCTGCAAGTACGATACCACCTCCACGATGTACACAACCCGACTTTCAACGCAAAGCCAGGCACTTTCATGATCTCATAACTATCTCTACGGTAGTTTTGAATGCAACGCAAAGGTGGAAGCCGGTACAGTTGGAAGATTGAGGGAGGATGGCGTCGCATCCTTTCCCGCGCAACGGCTTTGAATCATGTGAGCTTCTCCGACTCGAAGAACGGAAAGACAATATCATCCATCCTTCGCTCATGTAGAGACAACGAGCAAGCTAATATCACGACAGATCTAAGCGATGCAATAAACATAGTTGCGTACGGACGGCTTGGCACGTAATTGACCGCGTCCCCGAGAATCTTGTTGACATCAGACTTGTTGTGTGGTGCCAGCGGTTCGACATCAAGAATCTATCTGGGGGTTTCCGGATACCTGTAGACGACTTAGGTGGGGGTAAATGCAGGGAGGGTTAGTATGGCTGCCCGCGCTGCCAACGTGCAGATGGCTCGCCAGACGAATTGCTCGGGTGATTGAGGGTGAAACACGTGAGTACGGGACTTTGACTTTGGCAGATGTCGGGAGTTCATACACAGCCTTAACTTATTGAAGCCTTAAACCTTCTCTTGCCTATTTCGCTGCTCTTTCTCACCTCGTATCATCAAAGGTTCCGCCCAACCAGACCGTCGCAAGCCCACCATGCCTCCAATTGCGCACCTCTAGCTACCTCGCATGGCGCTCGCAAATTCCATTATGCCGCTCATCTCTCGTCTCTGGCTGCCTCACTACTCTGCCTTATCTGCACCTCTGATTCCGGCCTTCCCAAAGCGTGCGCTTCGAACGCACCACTCCATACGAGCGTCGTGGACAGTGTGGACAGCGCCAATCATTTCCCCAAGTCACTTTGCCGACTTCGACGACTTCGAGCGAAGCACCCGGCATCACAGGAACAGGGGCAACTACGAAGACCTACTGCGAGACTTCTACGATCTACCCGAAGACCACATCGGCGCGTATGCCGACCGCTACGATACGTGGTGCCGCGCCATAAAGTCGAGCGAGTGCAGCCTCGCCACCCTCCTCCAGCGCGACTGGCGCGACCCCTTGACCGTCTTTGACGCAAGAGAAATCACGTCACATCCTCCATGGTGTTGGAACGAGAAGTTTGGAGGCTATGGAAAGGACATCTCGTTTTGCGTCCGCAGCGTCCGCATGACGCCCAGCTGGTTGTTGCCGGACCCGCAGAAAGACTACCTATATGCCCATGACATCGACAGCAAGTTGCTGTTTACCAGCATCGAGCTCACGGCCCCCCTGGAGCAGCGTCGACAGCGGGGCTCAATCGCGCATTTGTCCTGGGCGTCGCACGCGACCACGTATGCACCCCCACCGGGATACAACACCAGGTTGTTCCATCTTAGGCGGATTGAAGAGCGCGAGGTGACGCGTTCGCCGTACTGCGCTGTCGCACAAATCAGTAACGCGGGTACCGGGACGATAGACGGCATTTTCGCGTTTTCTCGCACCTTCTCTCTCGCGCCTACGCGTCACAGAAAGATCGAGCGGCACGACTCTACGTGGGAACCACCGAGCCGCGGCGTCTACTACCTGGGCCAGGACCTGGAGGATGTGTGCAAGAGAAGGTCGTGAATGCTATGCCGGCGCTTGCGCGACGATGAGAATGTGGGGATCGTGTTTCCGCGGCGTCTGCGAGAGTCTGAGGAAAGGAGAATGGAGGCAGAGGCGCGGAAGAAGGAGTGTCAGCGTGCGCGTGCTGCAGGTGGGAGTGTTTGGGATGGGAAGCTATGGAAACGTACGGTACCCGTGTTCGAGGGAGATGATGTCTGGAGCACATATACCGGCAAACGTCTGTCACCTGGGCAATTGGGAGATGCCAACGACGGCTACGATTACATAGGTAGGCGTGGTTGATAGGTAAAGACACAGCCAGGAGTCTCTCAATGCATTGTCGTCTACGCTTTTGTATCTTATTCGTACGCGACACCCTCCACGCTCCCTCATCGCCTAAGTTAACTGTATTCATCCTTCCACCTTCCATCCATCCCTCAAGACACACGCGGAATCGCACCCAGGAGTATCTCAACGTCCCATCACCTCCTTCACTACCCTCACTTTCCCCTGACACCCTCTAGGCTCCTTCATCGATGGGCCCACAACTTGAGCGTCGGTATGATGTCGGCGTACAGCACGCGCTGATTTCATACACGAAAGAGCACATCTTGCCGTCACACCTCGGACGACCACAGTACTCCAATTTGCCCCGCTAAGCAGGGCCGAACTATGGTAATTTGAACTTTCTCGATAAGACTTCCGGTTACGATGCCTCAATCTTGGCCTTTCCGCGGCATGACAGAAGGTTTAGGATTGTTCGAGGTGACGAGCGAGAAACTGGTTTGTGGTAAAGTCTAATGATGGGGGATAGTCATTCACGGCAAATCCTCCATCACAATCACTTCCAATGAAAAGCACATTCATTCTCAAGTCAAAGCACAGGTGTTTGGAGCTCAATTGGATATGACTTCAAGTAAAGAGAAAGTGAGCCACCAAACGAAAGCGCTTTAAATTCGAACTTGATGATAACAGGTCTGGTATGCAGAAGGAACAAGTGACGAACGCCGTTGCCCAGGGATTCTGGGCCTGATTGTTTTGGTCTGTAGTGCAAAGGAAGCGAGTAACAACAACCACTTGCAGCGGCTGGTGGGGGGCAAGGGCACGGATACACGAGCAGCGACTGTGTGCGCAGAGGAAAGGAATTCACGAGCAGCGGCTGCGTGTATGGTGGGAGAGAATGGTGAATGTAGGAAGCGTTCTACGCAGACAGTTGGAAGGGGACACGATGCAGCGGCTTCGTGTGGGCAGGAAAGGAGGTGAGCAGGGAAGAATGTGAAGGGAAGGGGACGAGTAGTCTGTTGGGAAGAGAAGGGGAGGGCGAGGAGGGCGAAGTAACTGTAGACAGAACAGCTGGCGCGTGCGGCGGTCCGTGCCACGCCAATGGCCGGAGATCAAGCGCAGCCAGTAGCACGCGTTGGACTTGAGGTGAAGGGAAGAGCACGTGTGCGAGACTTGGTGCTGATGAGAACCCACTGAACTGGGCCATCCGGCGAACAGAAGCTCAAGGTCCATCTCACATGGGCATCTATGCTGTCTCCCAGCGCCGACACCGAGCCCACACTGTCACAGTAGGGAAAAATACTGCCCGATCAACCACTGCTGAAAACTGAAGAAATCTCCTACGGCTAGCTCCTTACCGGCTACTATGACCCGCCTGATAAAGATGAGGCGTACGGGACGTGGGCACGCTATAATATGTACCTTCACATCAAACAAG
>Ga0265780_10012218_pt1 | contig 10088 bp, 4 predicted proteins | sample P1T30metagenome_FD_192432 | JGI IMG/M metagenome (GOLD analysis project Ga0265780, IMG submission 192432) | Plant litter microbial communities from East Loma Ridge, Irvine, California - P1 T30 | ecosystem: Environmental > Terrestrial > Plant litter > Unclassified | place: USA: California... | reverse complement strand
ATCGTTTAATGGGCAGCGTTGCACCTCTCTTAAGCTGATCTTTGTTCAGAAAGATGTGGCTGATGAATTTGTTGAAAAACTGGCTGCTGCCGTTGCTGCGCTTAAACCGGGATTGCCGTGGGATAAAGATGTGAAAATTACACCGGTACCGGAACCCGATAAGCCTGTATATCTTAAAGCCTGCCTTGACGATGCTATTGCAAACGGTGCAAAAATTATTAATGATAATGGTGGTTATACTAACAATTCGTTCGTATTCCCATCGGTAGTATACCCGGTAAACGATAAAATGAAATTGTATCACGAAGAGCAGTTTGGCCCTATTGTGCCTGTTGTTCCTTTCGATACTATTGATGAGCCTATAGATTACCAGATTAATGCATCGCACGGTATGCAGGTAAGTATTTTTAGTAACGACCCCCAGGAAGTTGCTAACCTAATAGACCCGTTTGTAAACCTTGTAAGCAGGGTAAACATTAACTGCCAGTCGCAGCGTGGGCCAGACGTTTTCCCTTTTACAGGAAGGAAAGACAGTGCCGAAGGTACACTATCGGTATTTGATGCACTAAGGTCGTTCTCTATCCGTTCATTAGTTGCCACTAAAGCTACTGATGCCAACAAGCAATTGTTTAATACCATTGTAAGGGATCATGATTCTAATTTCTTAAGTACCGATTATATTTTTTAACCAGTACAAAATCCATAATAAAAGGCAGCCAATTGGCTGCCTTTTATATAAAGTTTAGTAAAAAGGTCATAAAGACCATTATGTTTATGGGGTTAATTAATGGTGTGGTTTGATTACTAATTGTCTCCGGAAGTTTAGTACGTAGTGCCTTATTTACAATTTCTTTAATAGGGTAGCAAAAAAGTTTAATTACTTTTGTAATAACACTATCTATTATGGCAAAAAAGAATCGCAAACGCGAAGAAATGTGGAACGTTATTACCCATGGCACCGGTGCGGTACTATCTGTAGCTGCACTTGTAGCTATGATAACCTACTCGGTAATTAAGGGTACAATGCTGCATGTTGCGGTATCGGTAATATTTGGCGTAAGCCTTGTTTTGCTATATTCCGCATCTGCATGTTACCATGCCGCCTGGAGGTTAAAGTGGAAACGCATATTGCAGCGTATAGATCACCTTTGTATCTATGTGCTTATAGCGGGCTCTTACACTCCAATTGCCCTATTGGGGCTTAAAGGTGTTTGGGGATGGACAATATTTGGGCTTATCTGGGGCTTTGCCATAGCGGGATTCATCTTTAAATTTTCGCCGCTGCGTAAGTCAGAAAAAATATCGCTTACCCTTTATGCCCTAATGGGGTGGCTCATAATCATTGCCATAAAGCCGCTTATAGAAAATATGGCCACAGGGGCATTGTTCTACTTATTAGGTGGCGGGCTATGCTACACCTTTGGCATTTATTTTTATGCCAAAGAAAAGATACCGTACAACCATACCATTTGGCATTTGTTTGTATTGGGCGGTAGTACATTGCATTTTTTAGGGGTGTTTTTATACCTCATACCGTAAGGACAAACAAAAAACTGTATATTTAATTTTTAGATTTTTACTTCGCATTCGCACTTTACTATAAAATTTTAGATTTGGAAAATCAGGGTAACGTATATAATTTTTTAAGGGGCGGTGGCGAAATGGGAGAGCTTATACGCAAACACAATTGGGCCGAAACGCCCGTAGGGCCTATTGATAATTGGCCCATAAGCCTTCGCAATACCGTTGCCATGCTGCTGGCATCAAAATTTCCTATGTTTTTATGGTGGGGTAACCACCTTACACAGTTTTATAACGACTCTTTTCGCCCGAGCCTGGGGCAAAACGGTAAACACCCCTTTGCACTGGGCACTACCGGCCAGGATACCTGGCCTGAAACCTGGGATACCATAGAGCCATTAATAAGCAAAGCCCTTAATGAGGGTGAGAGTTCCTGGTTTGAAGACCTGCTTTTGCCCATATACCGCAATGGCAGGCTGGAAGATGTTTACTGGACGTTTAGTTACAGCCCGGTTACGGGAGATACCGGCGCTATAGAAGGGGTGTTAGTAGTTTGTTCTGAAACTACTGGCAAGATTGACACTATAAAGAGTTTAGAGATAAGCAAATCAGAACTTGAATTTGCCATTGATGCTACTGAGCTTGGCACGTGGGACCTTAACCCCGAAACCGGCAAATTTAAAGGCAATGCCCGTTTAAAAAGTTGGTTCGGGCTACAGCCTGACGAAGATATTCCGCTTAGCGCGGCCACCGATGTTATTATACAAAAAGACCGCCAGCGCGTTAAGGATGCTATTGCGTTCGCCCTGAACTATGAGTCGGGTGGGCATTATGATATCGAATATACCATTCTTAACCCAGTTACCAATAAAAAAATGATCGTAAGGGGTAAAGGCCGCGCATGGTTTAACGATGATAAGGAGCCGTACCGTTTTAACGGAACCCTGCAGGACATAACATCGCGCCGTCTTGCCCAAAAAGAAATAGATAACGCCAACCACATGGCCGACCTCGCTATTAAAAGTGCAGGGCTGGGCTTGTTTCAGGTAGACCTGCGCACCGGGCGTATGGAATATAACGCTTCATTTGCAGGTATACTTACCGGTAATCGCAACACTAAAGACCTACACCGAAAATCGTTTACAGACCGTATACATCCTGATGATATGGCCGCAAGGGCCGCTGCGCTGGAGAGCGGTAAAGCTACTAACGAATTTATTTACTCACCACGCACCATTTGGGATGACGGCTCTGTACACCGTATTGTGGTTATGGGTGCTAATACGTTCGATTCTGCCGGCAATGCAGTTACCTTTTCCGGTACCGTGCGCGACGTTACCCTGCAGGAAAATCAGCGCATTGCCTTGGTGCAGAGCGAAGAACGTTTTCGGGCTATGGTAGAAGAAGCTCCTATTGCTACCTGCCTGTTTACAGGTAAAGACCTGGTTATAGAGGTGGCCAATGATATAATGATTAGTTATTGGGGCAAATCTAAAAAGGTTATCGGCAAGCCTTTGGCGCAGGCCGTTCCGGAGCTTGTAGGCCAGCCTTTTTTAGATCTCTTAAACACAATATACGAAACGGGGATAACGCACGAGGAAAAAGCGGCACCTGCTATGCTAAACCTTGACGGAACGCTTAAAACATATTATTTTGACTATACCTATAAGCCGCTTTTTGATGCCGAAGGTAAAGTGTACGGTATTATGGATATGGCAGTTGATGTTACGGAGCAGGTATTATCCCAACAAAAAATAGAAGAAAGCCAACGCCAGCTCTTAGCTTCATTTGAAGACTCTCCTGTGGGTATTGCAACTATTGTAGAAGAGGGATTAACCTTTACCATGGCCAACCCGTTTTATTGTAACCTTGTGGGGCGTACGCCAGAAGATATTGTAGGCAAGCCGCTTTTAGAGGCACTGCCGGAACTTGCTGGCCAGGGCTTTGACGGGTTATTACACGAGGTAATAGCTACAGGTGTTGCCTACAGGGCTAATGAGGCTGAGGTTACCTTACTGCGCAATAATATACTTGAGCCTGTTTACGTAAACCTTACCTACCAGCCACGATATGATTTAAACGGCAAATTTTTAAACATACTTGTAGTTGCTACAGATGTTACTCAGCAGGTACGCTCCCGCAGGAGTGTTGAGGCCAGCGAGGCGAGGCTAAAATCTATCATAGCCAGTGCGCCGGCGGGTATGGGGCTGTTTGTTGGCCGCGATTTAATTGTAGAAATGCCTAACCAAACCTTTATAGATATAGTAGGCAAGGGATGGGACATTGTAGGCAAGCCCCTCCGCGAAGCAATGCCGGAACTGCTTACCGAAGGCCAGCCCTTCTTAAAGATACTGGATGATGTGTTCACTACCGGTGTAATGTTTCAGAGCTACGGAGCGCAGGTTAAAATTGTGCAAAACGGAGTAATGACCTATAATTACTATAACATTACATACACACCTCTTTTTGATGAAAATAATGAAGTTTATGCAATTTTAGATATTGCGATAGATGTAACCGAAGCAGTTAATGCAAGGCAAAAATTAGAAGATACTCAGGCATCATTGCGCCGTGCGATAGAGCTGGCGCAGCTTGCTAACTGGCGCTTTAATATAAAAGAGAATACCTTTACCTACTCTGAACGCTTTATGGAGTGGCTTGGCTTTGCCGAAGATACCCAGGACCTTGACAATGCGTACAACCCGCTGCCGTTTGAGTATCAAATCCAGGTATCAAATGCAATAGCGGCTGCCATAGCGCCTGGTTCATCGGGTGTTTATGATAATGAGCATCCTATTATAAACCGCATTACAGGGCAGGTAAGGATAATACACGCTGTAGCACAGGTATTTTATGATTCAGAGGGTAACCCTGAGTTTCTAACCGGTGTGGCGCAGGATGTTACAAAAGAGCGTAAGCTTCAGCAGGAACTGGAATTTCAGGTGGCTGAGCGTACAGAAGAGTTACAGGCCACCAACGAAGAGCTTGCTGATGCTAACAATGCCCTGATGCAAAATAATAAAGAGCTGGAGCAGTTTGCCTACATAGCATCGCACGATTTACAGGAGCCTGCACGCAAAATAAGCATCTTTGCCAACATGCTTAGCGAGAGTTTGGGTAATGTAGATAACAGGTCGCAAAACTATATCGACAAGATCAATAAATCGGCCGAGAGGATGATAACACTTGTGCGCGACGTATTGGGCTATTCACAACTCTCTAAAGAACACCAGGTGTTTGAGCCGGTAAAACTTACTAAAATTACAAACGATATTTTAGGAGATTTTGAACTGATACTGGAGCAAAGCCATGCACAGGTTATTTATGATAACCTGCCGGTTATAGATGCTATACCGCTGCAAATGTCGCAACTGTTTGGCAACCTTATATCTAATGCCTTAAAATATAAAAAACCGGGCGTACCTCCTGTAATTACCATTACAAGCAAAATACTTACCCCTGCCGAAGCAATAGAAGCCTTTGGCCCTAAGGCAACAGGCAAATACTATAAAATAGACTTTAAGGATAACGGTATTGGTTTCGACCAAAAGTATGCCGATAAAATATTTAACATCTTCCAGAGGCTGCACAGCAAGAGCGAGTATACCGGTACAGGTATTGGCCTCGCGCTATGTAAAAAGATCATGCAAAACCACTATGGCGATATACAGGCGCATAGCATAGAGAACGAAGGATCTACTTTTACGGTTATTTTACCCGAAAAGCATGTTAATGCTTATCATTAAGCAATATGATCTTAAAGAATAGTAAGAAAAACGTCATACTTTTATGCGTTGGTGCAAATGATGCACTATTGTTTATAAATAACCAATCTTTAATAGTTAGAATGAAAACGTTTAAAAACAGCTTTTTATTAATGCTTGTAGTGGCTTTAGGTATGGCAGATAATGCCATGGCTAAGGTAACCTTACCTACTTTTTTTACCGATAACATGGTGCTTCAGCAAAAAAGCAGCGTGCCATTTTTTGGTACCAGCACTGCTGCAACCATAAAGGTTACCACCTCATGGGACAACAAATCGTATTCGGCTACAGCCAAAAACGGCAAGTGGGAGGTAAGCCTTTCCACGCCAAAATTTGGCGGCCCGTATACCATTACCATTAACGATGGCGATAACCTTGTGCTGAAGAACATCCTTATTGGCGAGGTGTGGTTATGTTCAGGGCAATCAAACATGGAAATGCCTTTAGAGGGCTGGGGTAAGGTAGATAATTACAAGGAAGAGATTAAGAACGCTAATTATCCTGAAATACGCCTGCTACAGGCAGAGCATGTAGACAGCGCCGTGCCGTTAGAGACCCTACAAGTGCAAAACGGCGGCTGGCAGGTTTGCAGCCCGGCTACCATTGCAGGGTTCTCATCTACCGCTTACTTTTTTGCAAGGAAAGTGTATAAAGAAAAACACATTCCCATAGGCTTACTACACAGCTCCTGGGGTGGTACGGTGGCAGAGGCCTGGACAAGTGCCGGCGCTCTTAACACCATGCACGATTTTGATGAGGTACTGAAAGGAATGGCATCTGAACCCGATAAAAATGAGGTTCAGAAAAAATACAATGCCGATATAAAAGTGTGGAATGCAGAGCTTGAAAAGGCTGATAAAGGTGGCTTAAATGGTACTACAGCAGTTTTTGCAGGTACTGATTATAACGATGCTGCCTGGAAGACCATGCAACTGCCTAATTTTTGGGAATTTGATGCCCTTGTGGGTTTTGATGGTATAGCTTGGTTCAGGAAAACGGTTACATTGCCTGAAAGCTTTGCAGGCAAAGATGCAGAGCTTGAATTTTATGCCGATGATAATGATAAAATTTGGGTAAACGGTACCTACGTAGGCGGTACTGATGGTTACACGGTACAGCGCCATTATACCATTCCGGGCAAATTATTAAAAAAAGGCAACAACACTATAACCATCCGTGTGTTTGATGGTACCGGCGGTGGCGGTATTTATGGCAACCCCGGCGATATGTTCATAAAATCGGGAAGTGAGAAAGTTTCCCTTGCCGGTGACTGGAAGTATGCCGTGGGTGTAGATACCAAAACGTTTCGCCCGGCGCCTTATCTGCCGCAAGCCCAAAACAGGCCATCGGCGCTTTATAATGCCATGATCCATCCGATATTAAAATACAAACTGGCGGGAGTAATATGGTACCAAGGCGAAAGCAATGCCGACAGAGCTAAGCAGTACCAAACGCTTTTCCCATTACTTATAAGCGACTGGCGTGCTAAATTCGGCAATAAAGACCTGCCATTCTATTTTGTCCAATTAGCCAATTACATGCAGGTAAAAGACCAACCGGGTCCGTCGGCATGGGCAGAGCTTAGGGAAGCACAGCTTAAAACGCTATCGGTTCCTAACACAGGTATGGCGGTAATTACCGATATTGGCGATGCTAAGGACATTCACCCCAAAAATAAACAGGACGTAGGCGAGCGCCTTGCCCGTATTGCCCTGGCTAAAACATACGGAGTAAAGATCGATTATTCAGGGCCTATGTATGCCTCACATAGAAAGAACGGTAAAACCATAACTATAGAATTTAAAGACAATAACGGCCTTAAAGCAAAAGACGGCCAGGCGCTTAAAGGTTTTGAAATTGCCGGCGACGACCAGAAGTTTTACTGGGCCGATGCTAAGATAGAGAACGGTAAAGTAGTGGTATCATCGGCACAGGTGGCCAACCCGGTTGCGGTGCGCTACAATTGGGCCGATAACCCACAGGGCAACCTAACCAATGCTTCGGGATTACCGGCATCGTCGTTCCGCACCGATACATGGAAGGGCATTACCGAAGGCAATAAATAGATAGTAATCAATTTTGATACATGAAAAAAACAAGGCAGTGGGTTATAACGGCGGCGTTCGCTTTCATAGCGGGCACCACTCCGCTTGTGGCACAGCAAATTATTCCGGTAAAAACAAAAAATAACGCATTGGTATTGCAGGTAAATGCCGCTAAAGAGGTTAACACCCTGTACTTTGGCGAAAAACTTGCTAACGATACCGATTATAGTAAAATACCCGGGCAGTACCACCAGGGAAACGATTATACCGGTATTTATAATGCTGCTTACACACCATCAGGCTCCAAAAATTTACTGGAACCCGCCATTACGGTAACGCATGCCGATGGTAACACATCGTTAGATTTGCATTATGTTAGCCACAAAACAACACAGGCCGGAGAGGGTATATCGCAAACCGATGTTACCCTTAAAGACCCGGTGTACCCGTTTGAGGTGCATTTGTTTATTACGGCTTACTTTGAGAACGATGTTATAGAACAGTGGACGACTATTAAGCATGCCGAGAAAGGTACGGTTACGCTTAACAAATATGCATCGGCAAACCTGTACCTTAAAGGTAACAACAACTTTTGGCTGAACCATTACCACGGCGAATGGGCCAAGGAAATGCAGCCCGAAGAAACCCGTTTAACCCATGGTATTAAGGTGCTGGACTCTAAACTGGGTACGCGTGCTAACCTTTTTATGCCATCAGTTTTTATGGTTTCGTTAGAAAAACCGGCAACGGAAGATGAAGGCAAAGTACTGTTTGCAGGCTTGGAGTGGAGCGGTAACTTCAGGACCGATCTTGAGGTTGACCCGCTTAATAATTTAAGGATCATATCGGGCATTAACAATGCCGCTGCAGATTATAAGCTGGCTAAGAACGAGTTGTTTACTACACCTAAATTTTGGTATACACTCTCAGTTAAAGGTAAAGGCTTTGCAAGCCGCAACCTGCATGACTGGGCACGTAACTATAAAATTTTAGATGGTAATGGCAGCCGTGCCACCCTGCTAAACAACTGGGAGGCTACCTATTTTGATTTTGATGAAACGAAACTTAAAGGGCTTATTGCCGATAGTAAAACCCTGGGGGTTGACCTGTTTTTGTTAGACGATGGCTGGTTTGGTAACACCCACCCACGTAATGACGATACAACATCGTTAGGCGATTGGGATGTAAATAAAAAGAAACTGCCTAACGGTATTGCCACATTGGTGCAAACCGCTAAAGATAATAAGGTGGGCTTTGGTATATGGATTGAGCCCGAAATGGTTAGCCCTGCAAGTAACCTGTATAAAGATCATCCGGACTGGGTTATTAAGCAGCCCGAAAGGGCGGAGCATTATTTTAGAAACCAGCTGGTTTTAGACCTTTCTAACCCTAAGGTTCAGGATTTTGTTTTTGGTGTAGTAGACAACCTTTTTACAGAAAACCCGGAACTGGCTTATATAAAATGGGACTGTAATGCGGTAATATACAATGCCTATTCTAAAAATTTAAAGGGCAACCAGTCTAACTTATATACCGATTATGTAAATGGCCTGTATAAAGTTCTGGAGCGCATCAGGGCAAAATATCCTAAGGTACCTATGATGCTGTGTTCCGGCGGTGGCGGCAGGGTAGACTATGCCGCGCTTAAATACTTTACCGAGTTTTGGCCCAGCGATAATACCGACCCGTTAGAGCGTGTGTTTATGCAATGGGAGTACTCGTATTTTTACCCGGCGCTAACGCTTTCAGCGCACGTTACCGATTGGGGCAGGCAGCCCATTAAATACCGCACCGATGTTGCCATGATGGGCAAACTTGGTTTTGATATCGTAGTTAAACATCTTAGCGAAAGCGACCTGGCGTACTGCCAGCAGGCCATAAAGAATTATTCGGCATTAGGTACTACCATCTGGCAGGGTACGCAGTACCGCCTGCAGAGCCCGTGGGGCAACGATGCTGCATCGGTACTTTATGTAAACAAAAGCGGCAATGAGGCCGTTATGTTTAATTATTCGGTAAGCAGCAGGTACGATGCCGGCAGCCATAACCCGATAAAGCTAAAAGGCTTACAGGCAAATCAAAATTACCGTATTGAAGAAATTAACGTATATCCCGGCAAGAAGCCATCGGTTGCAACCGAAACCTTTAGTGGTGACTTTTTAATGCAGGTGGGTATTAACCCTAATGTAACTACAACCAATACCAGTGTTGTTTTAAAGTTGACCAAAGTTTAAATTAACGTCTGTATCAGGTATATTTAAAACCGGGAGCTTATTGCTTCCGGTTTTTTTTGGCTACTATATGAACCATATACTATGTGAAATGTATTTCAAAACTTTCCCCTTTATCCCTCTGCAAAATTACGACATGATTTAAAGTGCAGTACTGAAGTGGTTCTTTCAGTAAACTTAAATGTGAAATTATCTATCGGAATTAATGTGCTGTAAAGGGTATACATTACATATTGAACGGTTTTTTCAAAATTGCAAAAAAAAGGCACATTCCAAAATCCGAAAGTGAAATATCAAAAATTAAGTAATTGTTTATTAAGGAAGTAAGGTTTTAAATTGTATTGAAAACCTAGTCGGCATTTTTCTTGCTAATTATGTATACATTGTAAGCTTTTACATATAATTAATGATTTGTAATTGATTATATTTGTTTTTACAGCGAAACAATATGCAATACAATTTAATAAAAAGATCAGGGTTAAAAGTCAGCAAGGGTAGCTTTGGGTGCATGTCGCTTAAGGCAGAAT
>Ga0265780_10012217_pt1 | contig 10089 bp, 10 predicted proteins | sample P1T30metagenome_FD_192432 | JGI IMG/M metagenome (GOLD analysis project Ga0265780, IMG submission 192432) | Plant litter microbial communities from East Loma Ridge, Irvine, California - P1 T30 | ecosystem: Environmental > Terrestrial > Plant litter > Unclassified | place: USA: California... | reverse complement strand
AGAACAACCGCGTGGTCCCGAGTTCGCTGGTGGTAACGGATCCGATATTCAGCTCTCTGGTCGAAAAATACAATACTTTGTTGCTGGACAGGGACAAGCGGCTGATGAGTGTAACGGAAACCAACCCGGATATCGTAGGTCTGGACCAGCAGATTGCAAACCTGCGCAGTGACATGCTGGCCAACTTGAGCAGCAGTAAAAATTCCCTGGGGATTACACGGGACAACCTGAGAAGACGGATCAATGCGGTAGAGGGCCAGGTGCAAAACGTTCCTGAAAAGGAACGCAACTATCTGGATTTGGCCAGACAGCAAAAAATCAAAGAAGACTTGTTTATTTTCCTGATGCAGAAGGGCGAGGAAACGGCCATCTCTAAGACATACAATACGCCCAACTCTAAAAATATCGATAGTCCGAAATCAGAGACTTCACCGGTCAGCCCAAAGAAAATTGTGTATTACATCATTGGTGTATTCATAGGACTGATCATCCCTGCAGCCTGGATCTACCTGCGCTATCTGTTAAACACCAAAGTGGATTCCAAAGAGGACGTCACACAACGCACCAAGGTGCCAATTATAGCGGAGATCAGCCACAACAATGAAAATGACAATTTGATCGTGAACAACAAATCCCGGTCTGCCATAGCTGAACAATTCAGGGCCTTGCGGACCAACCTGGCCTTTTACCTGAAAAAACCGGCAGGCAGTTTGATTTTGCTGACTTCCAGCATGTCCGGGGAAGGGAAGTCGTTTGTCTCTGTCAACCTGGGGAGCGTGTTGGCCATGTCTGGGAAACGGGTGCTGCTTATGGAACTGGATTTACGCAAGCCTGGGCTGTCTGTCAAATTTGATGTGCCCAACAACCTTGGTTTTACCAATTATGTCATCGATGAAACTTTAAGGGCAAAAGACATCATCCGGCCGCTGACCGGACAGGACAATATGTTCATCATCACTTCCGGCATCTTGCCACCCAACCCGGCTGAGATCCTGATGAACCCTAGAACAGCAGCGCTTTTCCTGGAACTCCGGGACCAGTTTGACTACATCATTATGGATGCGCCACCGATAGGGGTGGTTACTGACGCCCAGCTTTTAGGTGATTTTGCTGATCTCTGTCTGTATGTGATCCGGCAGAATTATTCGCTGAAATCGCAGTTGGGCATTGTCAATGACATGAACAAAAACCAAAGGATGAAGCAGATTGGTTTGATCATCAACGACATCAAACTGCAGAAAGGTTCGGGTTACGGTTATGGCTATGGTTACCATTACGGAAGCTATGGGCAAACAAGCCAGTCTGAAAATATTTGGAAAAAGTTCAAGACTATATGGAAAAGGAGGGCAAAAAAATGAAATTATTGATGATTACACCTTTTAAGAATGAAGTTGATTCGATAGTTAAGACCATGGATTCTATAGTTAAGCAGTCAGTTCATCCAGTGAAATGGCTGATGATCGACGACGGTTCGGACGACAGTTCGCCGAATCTGGTGCAGGAGTACCAAGCCCGTTTTCCGTTTATTTATTACCGTAAAAGGAAAAATGCGAATACTAGCCGGACCACTGGGAATAACATTGTCGAGATATTCAATGAAGGTCTTGAACTTGCTAAAGCACTTGAGATAGAATGGGACATCGTAATCAAGCTGGATGCCGATTTGGTCGCAGAAAGAGCGGATTACCTGGAATTTATCTCCAATAAATTTAAACAATATCCACTTCTGGGGATTGCCAGTGGTGCGACTTTCGTGGTTAGAGAAGGACTGGGTAAGGTATTGGAGTGTAAAAATAAGTGGCATACACAAGGTACAAATAAGTTTTACCGTAAAGAATGTCTAAAAGCGATTGGTGGTTTGAAGCCTTTTAAAGGTTGGGATGGTATTGACGATATGTTGGCAAGAGGAAACGGCTACATCACAGAGAAGTTTTTCGAACAGGAACTCCAGCATTTGTATCCTACCCAGACAAGAGCAGCGGAAGGTGGCTTTAAAATGGGTCTTTTCAGGGAAGCTAAAGGCTATACCAATATTGGTTATCCGCTTTATGTCAGCTTTTTGAGGTCCGTGAAGATGGTTAAAGACCGTGGTTTCCAGTCTGGCTTTCTTTTCTTTAATTACATAGTCCAGCATGCAATAACTGCTAAGCCCTTAATAACCATAGAAGAAAAGAAACTTGTCGCCAAGTTCATGCGGCAGAGATGGAATAACAATTTTTTATACACCAAAGATTTAATACAATGAAAGTACTCGCAATTGCTTCTGTTGGCGGTCATTGGGTGCAGCTATTGCGCTTACTACCCGCATTTGATCAAATGGAACTGGTATTCGTTTCGACGAAGGAAAGTTCTGCAACAATGGTTCCCGGATACCGGTATTACAGTGTGCCGGACGCAAGCAGGTGGAACAAATTCAGGCTCATCCAATCCTTCCTGAAACTCTCTACCATTGTTTTCAGGGAAAGACCGGACGTGGTCATCAGCACAGGTGCTGCTCCTGGCCTGATGGGCCTGATCGCCGCTAAAATACTCGGCATTCGAACGATATGGGTGGATAGCATGGCCAATGCCGAACGGTTGTCTATGAGTGGTAAGCTCGCCCGCAAGTTTGCGGACAGGATCTATACCCAGTGGCCGGAACTGGCGGATGAAAAGGTGGTCTGTGCAGGAAGCGTGTTGTCATGATATTCGTCACTACAGGTACCCAGGCGCCCTTTAACAGATTGGTGAGGGCGATGGATGAAATTGCAGCGGACTTGAAGGATGAAGAAATTATCGTGCAGGCTTTTGAAGTGGATTTTGAACCCCTAAACTTGAAAGTGGTCGGCTTTTTAGAGCCGGCCGCTTATACGGAACTGTTTGACCGGGCAAGGCTGATCGTTAGTCATGCCGGAATGGGCTCCATTGTTTCGGCGCTCACCACGGGTAAGCCCATCATTGTCATGCCCAGGAAAGCGAGCCTGCAGGAACACAGGAACGACCACCAGATTGACACGGCCCGTAAAATGGAAACCTTGCAGTCCATCCCTGTGGCTTATGAAGCAACGGATTTAAAGCCCATGATCCTGAAAATGCTGGCTGAAGGGAATCCGAAGCCAGTACCGGCAACGGGCAGGTTTGCGTCATCCAGCCTCATTCAATCGGTACGAAATTTCATCAACAAGCAAACCAATAAATAAATCATACCGTGCAAGCGCAGGCAAGAAGTATTAAATCTTTATTTTTCAAAAATGTCTTCGTACTGAGCTTAACTGCGCTCGGTCTCATTTCTCTCGCACTATTGCTGACGAGGCATCAGGCAGAATTTGCCGTGGCTATTTTGGAAGGCTTGCTGATGGGTTATGCCGTTGCGGCTTATTTGTGGACCAGGAACGAGCGCATCACGGCGGTGGTGGCCATCCGGTGGTCGTCATTTCTGTACCTGGTTTTTTCCTACTTATACGCAGTTTCTTACCGGCATGCCAATGTGCTGGATTTCCTGATGATCTATAAGTCCTTTGTTTATTTGTTTTTCCTCACTTTTCTGGCCAATAAAAAACTCATGCCTTTTTTGACGGTGAACTGGCTTGGCTTGGCGATGTTTGCGCTTTTTATGCTCAAGTACATCCTGCTGATCGGCCTCGGAATTGAACCCCGGCCCATTTTGTTCATGGAGAACAATTTCGAACTGATGTTCATTTACACCTTATACTTGATCAGGTACGGCGTCAACAAAGAAAAATACCTGCATCTTTTATTGGTTGTAGGCCTGATCACTTTGCTTTCTCTTTCCAGGGCTTCTTTGCTGATGTACAGCGTGCTGGTGCTTTTCGTCATCTACGACTCTTTTAAAAAGACACGGGTGTTCATCATTCCTGCTGCGGCCCTGATCCTGGCGGCCTTGGCGTATTACATCTTTTCCCAGCGGTCTAAAAGCCTGGAGGACATCGACCGCTTCCGTTTCATGCTGGTATGGTGGAGCAATGTAAAGGACTGGTCTTTCTGGCAATGGCTGGTCGGCGCGGAACGGGTAACGCCTTTGAGCGAATATTCCTGTCATGTGATGAGCTATTTCAAAAACTTGTTCAGTTTTTCTAAAAATGGCACCTGTTATTCGGTCATCCTGCATTCCTTCTTGTTCAGGGTGCTATACGATCACGGCATACTCGGGTTGATTTATATCATTTACGCCACCTATGCGCTGCTTCGAAAAAGCCGGCTGAGAACGGACATTACCTTGGTTTTCATCGCGATTGTACTGATCAACGGATTGTCCGTCTCTTCCTTCAACAATTTATTTTTTGCCATCAGCATGGTGTTCCTAATGTGTACCAACCTCGACTTTCCGGATGAGGAAGGTGAAGAAGACCTTGAATTAAATGAATCTATAGCATGAAAATCTTACACTATTGCGGCACTTTTTCCCGGCTTTCTCAAACCTTTATTTATGATGTGATCCTGCAATTGGATGAAGAACATCTTTCCAATGTGGTGGTTGCCAACAAGCTGTCGAACCGGGTAGACAGGCCATATGCCAACGTCATTGAGTTGCCCGCTGGTCAAACCATTGGCACCCTCCTGAAAAAGCTGCTGGGCAAACTGCGCATCTGCAAGTACAACTGGCGTGAGGATGCGGAAAAAAAGAAAGCGCAGGACTTATTGAAAGTGATCAACCAGGAAAAACCCGACGTGATCCATGCCCATTTTGGCACCCATGGTTGTGTCGTCCTGCCCGTTGCCCTGGAATTGGGCATTCCACTGGTCGTTTCTTTCCATGGTTTTGATGCCTTCCGGTTGCCGCACGAGAAGGGCTGGTCGGCCAAATACAGGAATTTATTTGCCGGGGCCTCGGTGGTTACCGTGGTTTCGCAGTTGATGAAAGCGCATTTAATCAAGCTCGGGTGTCCGCCTGAAAAACTTCAAGTGATCCATGTCGGAAAAAAGATGAGAGATTATGCTTTCCGGGAACCTCAAGCCAATGCGATCCGCTCGTTTGTCTCTATCGGGCGGCTAACGGCCAAAAAAGGCCATGAGGATGCCATATGCGCTTTTCAGAAGGTGCTAAAGACGCATCCGGAATTGAGCCTGGAAATCATTGGCACCGGTGAGCAGGAACCGGAACTGAAAGCATTGATCGGTGATGGGCCGCTGCAGCAAAAAATAAAACTGTCAGGGGCGCTGAGCCATCCGGAAACAAAAAAGCGCCTGGCGGCTTCAGATGCTTTTATCCTTTGCAGTAAAACCGGGACCAACGGTGACATGGAAGGCGTCCCTACGGTACTGATGGAAGCGCAGGCCATGGGCTTGCCTTGTGTGTCGACCATTCATTCGGGTATCCCAGAGGTGATTCCTGCTGAAAACCAGTGGCTCCTGGCCAATGAAGGGAATGTGAACGCTATTGCAGATAAGATCCTAAAACTGGTACAGACCGGACAAGCTGATTTGGAAGAGGTGGCAAAAAGAGGAAGGGAAAAAGTGGAGCGGGAGTTTAACCTGGAAACGGAAGTGCGGAAATTGAAGGAATTGTATCAACAGCTAAGCGCATGAAAAAGAAACTGATCATCTGCATTCCTTCACTTCGCTTGGGCGGCGCGGCAAAGATAGCGCTGAACATCACGGAATATTTCTTGCAGGAAAGTATGGCGGTGACCATTTTATTAACGCATAGCTCTCCTAGTGATCCGGGCTTTAAAGAAATCCCGTCAGCTGCCCGGCTGATCTACCTGCCACAACGAGAATTGAATTTTGCCTTCAGGGCGGTGTACAAAGCCAACTGGCTGAGGAACTTTTTTAAAGCGGAGCAACCGGATGCGGTTCTGGCTGTAAGGCACGATGCAACCGTCGTAGCCGCTCTCGGTTGGAAAATGGCTTTTAAACCCGGGAAGTTTTTCATTCGGGAGATCAACCCGATTACCCGCACGCTCCACCGAAAAAAAATCATGATCTGGTTGCTCAGGTCGGCCTATGCAAGTGCCACGGCGGTAATCGCCAACTCCAAAGATGTGGCCTCGGCGCTGATCTCCAAAAACTGGCTTCCAGGAACGCGGATCCATGTGGTCGACAATCCGGTGCTGGGTACGGGTTTTTTCGACAAAGCGGCACAAGTCAATACTTACCCTGCTAAAACACCTGGAGTGCCGTTGTTGATCAGTATTGGGCGATTGGAGCCGATGAAGGATTTTGCCACGCTCATCCAGGCTTTCAAACTCGTCAGGGAGCAAATACCTTGCGAACTGGTCATCATCGGTGAAGGCACAGGACGCCTGATCCTGGAGGAATGGATCGATCGCCTGGATTTGAGGTCTTATGTCCGCTTGCCCGGGGCGATGGAAAACCCTTATTCTCTGCTCAAAGAATCAGATCTTTTTGTGCTGAGCTCCAAATATGAAGGCTTTGGAAACGTAATCGTAGAAGCGCTTGCCCTGGGCATACCGGTAGTGGCTACCGATTGCGCGGGGGGGCCAGCTTATATCCTGAACCAGGGTGAGTTCGGGAAAATGGTACCGGTAGCTGATGTGCAAAGGCTCGCCGATGGGATCGTACAAAGTTTAAACAAACCTGCTGAGCCGGATCGGTTGCGTCGTAGGGCAATGGATTTTTCCGTGGCGACAGTGGGTAAAATATACAACAGAATCATGTTTGCTAATCAATAAGTACTATGGATAAGACAATAGGATATACCACCGGGGTTTTTGACCTTTTCCACATCGGACATTTGAACATCTTGCAAAATGCAAAAAGCCAATGTGACGTACTTATCGTTGGCATTACCACTGATGAACTGTGCAGCCAACTCAAAAACAAGCTGCCGGTAATCCCTTTTTCGGAACGGGCGAAGATTGTGGAGGCTTTAAAAATCGTGGATTTAGTAGTTCCGCAGACCAGGATCGACGAGATCAGCGATTGGGAACGTTTTGGATTTCAAAAGATCTTTAAAGGCAGCGATTGGAAAGGCAGCGAAAAATGGACCCGCCTGGAGAAAGAATTCGAAGCGAGGCGTGTGCAAGTGGTCTATTTTGAGTATACAGAAAACACCTCGAGTACATTGGTAAGAACAATTTTAGAAAAAATTCATGCTGAAGAAGAGAATCTATAAGATAGGAATGGTTTGCTTAACCAGGCTGGCAGGTGTTTTTTACAACAATAGCGAATCGTCTGTAATCCTTTTTGGCGCCAGAAACGGGGATTATTACATGGACAACAGCCGTGCCTTATTTGAATGGTATGTGGCCAGCGGACGTCAGGATTTTTATTGGATGACCAGAAGCACCGAGGTGTACAACTTATTGAAAAGAAACGGTTTGCCGGTAGCCCGGATCGACAGTTTAGAGGGGATCAGGTTGCTGCATCAGGCGAAGTTCGCTTTTTATACCAACCGCCTGCGTGACATTGCTATTGACGAGCGGGCGGTGCCGAAATCCTTGAAAATGATTTTTCTAAGTCATGGACAGTCCGTAAAAAATACCAGGCTGGCGGTCAACGAGGGGTGGATGTTGGTTATAAGAAAGATACCCTTAAGGCTTCGGCCCAAATGGCTTTTGCCATCAGTACGTCGCCTTTTATGGCGGGTGTGCAGGCCCTGAGCAATGGCCTGCAGCCGCAGGATTATAAAATCACGGGCTTTCCCCGGAACGACTGGATGCTGAACCCGCCTGATGAAGCGCTTGCAGATTGGAATAAGTTTACAGGAGGCCACAAATACAGTAAAGTAATTTTATACGCACCGACCTGGAGAAGAAACGAGCCGAAGACCCTCCTGTTTCCCTTTACCGACTTTGATGCCGTTCAATTGGCGGGTTTTATCGCGCGAAATAACATGCTGCTGCTGTTGCGGCCTCATTTACAGGATTTGCGGGACAATGGGGCCTGCAAGCTGGTCACGCGGATGCTTTGTACCCTATCGCCAAATATCCGGCTGGCAACCATCGATGATTTTGTAGAGGCAAATTACCTGCTGCCATTTGTAGATGCCTTAATTAGTGATTATTCTTCCATTTATCATGATTTCTTACTGCTGAAGCGCCCGGTGTATTTTATTCCTTATGATCTGGACAGTTTTGATCAGGTAAACGGCTTCAAATATCCCTACAAAGAAAACCTGCCGGGGCCAATCCTGGACAACCAGCAACAGATGATCCGGGAGTTTGATCTGCTGTTAAAAGGCGTCGATTTGCATGAAAAGAGACGGGAAAAACTAACTAAAATGATTTATACCGATGTGGAAGGCCTGGCTTGTGAACGTGTTGCTACAGAACTGGAAAATTTAACCGCATAAACACTTGGATTCGATTAAAAATATTGTAAAAAAGTATTTCGAGAACTTCCTGTACTTCTACAGGCACATCCGCTACAGGATTTTTGTGCAGATCAGCATGAGCATCGGTGTGGGGATATTGGACGGTTTCGGTCTGGCCATGTTCCTGCCTCTCTTGCAGATGGTGGACAGCGCAGCTCAGGTGTCGTCCGACAAGCTGGGCAACCTGAACTTCCTGATTGAGGGCATGGAATATCTGGGACTCGGCCTGACGCTCATGACAGTCCTGGCCTTCCTGCTTGTTTTTTTTGCGTTAAAAGGGATCGCACAATACTTCAGCGCCTTGCATCAGGTAAAAGTGCAGCAAATTTTCATCAAAAAAATCAGGGTGAATCTGATTGACGGGCTGGGCCGTCTGTCTTACAAAGCTTTTGTCCTATCGGATGCCGGAAAAATCCAGAATACACTGAGCGGTGAAGTGGACCGCATCGCCCGCGCCTACCAGACTTATCTCACTGCCTTTCAGCAAATGGTGCTGGTGATCGTGTATATGGCCTTTGCTTTTTTCATCGAACCTAAGTTTGCGGTTTTGATCACCATTGGTGGTGCCTTAACCAACATCATCTATAAACAGATTTATGTGAATACCAAGGGCGCCTCGCGCAAACTGACCTCAGAGGCCAACCGGTTTCAAAACCTGGTGATCCAATACGTGAGTAATTTCAAATACCTGAAGGCCACTGGCTCATTGCCGGGTTACGGCAGTAAATTGAAAGGTTCTGTTCATATCATCGAGGAGAACAACCGGCGGATTGGCAAATTGGGAGCCATCTTGGTTGCGACCAAGGAGCCGCTGCTGATTCTGGTGGTCTGTACGGTGATTTACATCCAGGTCAATCTGATGGGCGGTTCATTGGGCCCGATCCTGATCAGTTTGCTGTTCTTCTACCGCGCCCTGGCGGCCCTGATCCAGATGCATACCCAGTACAATCTGTTTCTTGCCGTGTCCGGCTCCATGAGCAACATGGCCGAATTTTCATCGGAGGTGCAAAAGAACAGTGAAAGGGAAGGAGCGGTGGCGGTCGACCGTTTTGACGGACCGCTGGTGCTGGAATCTGCGGTCTTTAAGTACAATGACACAGTGATCCTGAATGACATCAACCTCAGCATCCGGAAGAATGAAACGGTTGCTTTTGTGGGCGAAAGCGGCAGTGGAAAGACCACACTGGTCAATGTGCTTACTGGGTTAATGCCCCTGGATGCCGGACAAATGCGGATCGGAAACGTAGAACGGTCTAAACTAAATATCACCTCTTTCCAGCAAAGAATTGGGTACATCACCCAGGAGCCGGTAATCTTCAACGATTCCATTTTTAACAACGTGACCTTTTGGGCAGATCCCCATCCGGAAAACAAAATCAAATTCGGGAATGCGGTATACCGTTCTTCTGTAAGCGATTTCCTGAACGATCTGCCGGATAAAGAATTGACCTTGCTCGGCAACAATGGCATCAACCTGAGCGGGGGACAGAAACAAAGGATATCTATTGCCCGTGAACTGTACAAGGACGTGGATATCCTGGTTTTTGACGAAGCTACTTCAGCACTGGATTCCGAAACGGAAAGGGCAATTCAGAACAACATTGAGGATTTATATGGAAAGTATACGGTATTGATCATCGCCCACCGGCTATCGACCGTAAAGCATGCGGACCGGATTATCTTGATGAAAAAAGGCCGGATTGTAGACCAGGGTTCTTTTTCGGAGCTCATGGAGAAGTCGGCAACTTTTAGAAAAATGGTAGAACTCCAGGATGTATAATGTAAAGAAATAGTGGTATGAATTTGTTAATCTG
>Ga0265780_10012216_pt1 | contig 10089 bp, 11 predicted proteins | sample P1T30metagenome_FD_192432 | JGI IMG/M metagenome (GOLD analysis project Ga0265780, IMG submission 192432) | Plant litter microbial communities from East Loma Ridge, Irvine, California - P1 T30 | ecosystem: Environmental > Terrestrial > Plant litter > Unclassified | place: USA: California... | reverse complement strand
GGTCCATCGTCACTTCCGAACGTTTCCATTCTTCTACGGAACTTGAGAGAGTCCCAATCTGTGGTGTTCTTGATAACGCTAGCTAGTTGCTGAGCATGATTGCAGTAGGCCCAATCTTGATTTTGTCAGGGCTGATGTAATAAGTGAGGTGCAGTCTTCTTACACGGTCTTAGTCCTGTCTAGTAGAGCTGTTAGTCGGCCGTAGAATTCGCGGCACTGACAAGCTCACATTTTGAAAGCGGGCATTAACTGGCGATCGTTCACCGTGTCGTAGAAGCTAGGAGTACTCAGCACATCCGTTCAAGTTCACAGCAGTACTCTGGTCATGGCCTACGACTTGTACAAGCTGCAGTTCAAGCTCTTTCGGGTAAAGCTTGTCTATCTCTTCTTGCGAATAAGATCGCCGGGGTATGAAGGTTGTCATGGCTTCGTTGGAAGTTGTTCGTGGGAGGTGTACGCGTCAATGAGATTTTCCGAAAGTTATGGAGATTGTTTGCGTTTTATACGATGTTGTAACGCCAGTCAGGTGGGCGATAAAGGTTTCCTCCCAGTGAAATGCGGAATTGTTGTCACGTGTTACGTCATTGGCTGGTCGCTATAATTGGACGTGCGCGAGCTAAAACAATGCATCGACGCGAATATGTGCGATTCTGGAACTCGGCGCCTACACGACACAGCATGATAGCCTGCTGACTCTGAGGCTCTAAATCGCAACTTGCGATGTAAGTTTGAAATTCGCCGCGGACTTGGCGAGCATTGCGACCTCAAAATTTTGAGCGGCGATAGCTGACATAGAGTGTAGCTCTTTTACCCCACGCACGCATCCCCATTGAGCATCATGCTGGGCTCGTACGTCTGTAGACAGTGCAGAGCACATCTGAGACGACGCATTCTCCCTGCCCGAGCGCCACAATGGCAGTCACGAGCCACAATCGTGTCGTTTCGTAAAGATCCGAAAGGCCAGACGGAGGCTGCACAATCGGAGGCACAACCTCAGGAATATCATCTGGAAGACGAAAGCCATAGCGCATCGGGGAGACGGGATTTCAATCGTGTTACCGGACCACGCGGACGATATTCACAACTTAAAGACCGAGCAGAGAACGGGACACCGGCAGAGCGTTTATTAGACGTTGTGCCCGAGAGCAGCGGCATTGAGACTCCTGAGCATCAAGGCGGACCTGCTGTCGCCATAAAAGAAGCTCTTGATGCCACAGATAGAAGGGGCAATGTAGACAAGGCATGGGCCCTGTTCGAGGAAAACTATACATCGAGAGATTGCGAGGCCTTGACAAACCCACATGACGGCGATCTTGCGCTGTTGGAGAATGGCCAAATATTTACCGAACTTCTGCTAAAGGTTAATGGAGCGTTATGCAACGCTCCAGGGAAATGTACAACAACCCCAACCAAAGTCCTTTTCAAGTATGAGCAGCTGGGGCTCGCCACTCCCGAACTTTGGGCAAAGATTACCTTGCCATATCTAACACAGGAAGCCATGTTCATTATTAACGCGCTAACGACCGACTCGAAGAATCTGCCTTCAATTCTGTCTGAGCTACTATCGTTGTGGCGTCTGTTCTTTCAATGCAGAGGAAGAAATCCCCAGCTTGACTCGATTAGTAAAGACTGGAATTTGCCGAAACCCCAAGATATGCCTACCTCGTATGATAGCAAGGATTTCAACCTACGGATGCAAGAATACCATCCAAGTCAGATTGGCAGTAGTAATTTGGGATTCCTCGCCGTCTATTTTTACACATTGTCGGACGCGTTAAACACGATCGAAACCCTGCGTAAGAAGGCCGAACCATTTATACAATTCCTTCAACGTGTACTGGCCGACTCGTCTGTTGTTTCAGTCGACAAATATTCACAAAATTCTCCTGCTTTCAAAGAGTTGCCAGCGCAGGTTCAGGCCGAAATCTTGAAGGAGATCGATACTGCACCCTACCGAGCTTTGGAACAAATCGGAGCACAGGGTGCGACTTTGAAGAACCCGGCAACTACTCCGGATGCAAACCTAGAACTTTTCGAGCTCAAGCGTATTGCACGTGCTGTATTGTCCAGGCGGAGTTCTTCGGTCTTGGATGTGCTCTGGAATGACATCCAACGCATTTATAACAACAATGGCTCTCCTGCGATACCTCAGCGCATCTACAACGCCTTCTTGTCAGGATATCTCAGTTTGTTTGCATCGCAACGGTCCGTCGAGGTGTGGAACCACATGATCGCACATGGTGTGCAACCGGATCTCCAGTCATACGTTGCGCTACTCCAAGGATGCGAGAGCGCTAAAGATTCCGATGGCTTCGACGCAATGTGGAAACGGTTGCTCAATACCGGCATTGAACCGGATAATTATGCGTGGACGACACGAGTGCATGGCTTGTTTGGGCTCCGTAAGATTGACGAAGGATTGGCAGCTCTTGATGCGATGGGCAAGCGCTGGCTCTCCGCTGAGAATGCTATCAACCTATCAAATTCAAAGCGCAAGGGCGCAAAGAGGCTTCCGACATCAGCTAAAACAGCGAACAAGTATACGAAGCCCAGCATTGAAGTGATCAATGGCGCCGTCAGCGCTTTGGCCCAACTACCTCTAACAGCCATGCGCCACGAAAAACGAGTCGACTACGTCCAGAAAATCATAGGCTGGGCCAGTAACTTCTCTATCAAACCCGATGCCATCACTTTCAACTCCTTGATCCAACTTTACCTGCGCGCTGGCGATTACTCTACTGCCTTCAAGATCCTACGCCAGATGGAGAAGGAGGGTATTGCAGCAGACATCGCGACCCATACATTGCTCATCTCCGCATCCTTCGACAACGGTTCCTTCGCGGGCCTTACGCCAGCGCAACAAACTCTGAAAATCATTGATGTACTCGACAATCTCGAAGCCGGTGGTATCAAACTCAACAACCACGCCTACAGCATTGCTATCGACAGAATGCTGAAGACTTGTGGCAACCACAAAGCTGTGAACACCATCATTCAGCATATGCAAGCCCGAAATATGTCTCTCAGCGCGCATGCTCACGTCTCTTTGATCACCTACATGTTCCAGCAATCGCCTCCACCTATGCCGGCTATTGATAGCATGGTCGACACATTCTTCACATCCCATCGCGTCTCCACGGATCAATACCTCTTCGATCGAACAATCGAAGGCTATGCAAGTCATGGTGAGACGAGCAAGATGACGTCCGTCTTGTCCAGGATGCGCAGGCTAGGAGCGCTACCGGGCTGGCAAGCGTTGACTACAATCATCGAAGCGCTGTACAGAGACGGAGAGATGGCGCAAGCGAGACAGATTGTCCGAGAAGTTGAGAACGGGCAGGGAGTTGGCAAAGCCGGTGTGGTGGGCGGCAGGGCCGGCGAGAATCGCTTTTTTCATGTTGCGCAACGGTTGGGGTTGCATAGCGAGTATGATGGGAGAGAGGATAGTGAGATGGATCGAGGGATGGACAGGATGGACGACTTTGTCGTGGGTGATGCATTGTCCAGAGGGATTAGGAATGAGCATCCTCAAGAAACGCATCAGGAACAGCAGCAAGCGCAAGAGATTCCTGGCTCTCCTCCAGACGCACTATTGTATCAGGAGCGTGCGCCTGCGCCGCCCGCCGACGAAGAAGACGTCCATGGCTTCTTGACAAACGACTACGAAGACACACACCCAGAGGCCAACAGGCAATAGGAAAAGTCATCTTATTAGCTACACACAAAGAACACATCATGTATAACAGCCATAACGTATCCTACCTCCGTGATCCCCTCGTCGAGATGCTGTTTCCTTCTTCGCTCAAGCGTGATTGCTATAATTGACATGGAACAAGCCCTATGTTTGTGCCGACGCTTGTTTCCTGCAGCTTTCTAATTCTCTGGATCATTCCTTTGTTATTTCCAGCATGTTTGCACCTCCGCGGTATAAGAAGAGGAAGCTCACCGCTGAGTGGTCCTTTTACACACAACAGCACCCTCCCTCCTCACTACTCGCTTCGCCCATTCATCAGAATGGAATCTAATCCGTCCGGTCTGACGAGCCAGGCTCTTCTGAATAAAATTGATCAGCTACGTGAACTTGATGTCAAATCAATAGAGCTACCACAGGTACAGGCGCACTGGATTACGGAAGACTAATACTGATATTACTTAGCTTGTCGTTCTTGGAGACCAATCGTCGGGAAAGAGTTCGGTTCTTGAGAGTCTCACTGGATTTTCCTTCCCACAGGACCCCGGTCTCTGCACCCGATATGCCACTCAGATCTCCTGTCGCCGCGAGTCCGAGGAGTCTGTCACTGTCTCCATCATCCCGAGGCGAGCTACACGTCAGGCGGTGTGAAAGTGGTCCCGCTCGCAAGTCTGAATGACTTGGTCGTCGACAGGGAAAACGCCCAACAGGTCCGCGAAGACATGCTCGACGTGCTCACCAGCTACTACAAGGTCTCGCGCAAGCGCTTCGTCGATAATATCTGCACGCAGGTGGTTGGGCATTTTTTGCTCGATGGCGAGGCGAGTCCGCTGCGCGTGTTCAGCTCGGAATTGGTCATGGGGATGGATGGCGGGCTGTTGGAGATGGTTGCGGGCGAGGAGGCGGAGACGAGAGTGAAGCGGGGCGCGCTGGAAGCGGAGGTGAAGAATTTGGAGGCTGCGGTCAAGGTTCTACGGGTCTCGGCGTGTTGATGGTGTAGGCGCGTCAACAGCAGAGCGTCGAGACATGGTCAGTGAAGTGGGAGGTACAACTCTGTCTTGGATCAACCTGATGAATTCGTTCACGGGGCGTACAGAAGTAGCGACAACAAGTAACGTTTCTATCCTCACAAAACATCACTATCATGGTAACATTGAAATCTGAATCCAAGCATCCAAACGCCCCTCTTTTTCACCCGACTACTCTTCTCTCATGTCCGATGTTGCTAAATCGGTAAACACCGCTAAATCTACGATGCAGCACAACGTACGCGCGGCGCCAAGCTGCAACGATGTAGTAACGTACAATCGCGCGTTCAATATGGCAAGATCTTTGGACCGTTCTGCCCATGCAGAAAAAAGGGTTACTTTTTTGCATAAAAATATGTTCATCGACCAATGATGTCGACGATGTTGCATGCCAAGAGTGTGGTGCTAGCTGATCATCGGGGAGAAGAGTAGACAATGAGGAGGGTGCCAAGACTGCATGGAGTGCACACTGACGGTGCAATCAAGGCGAAGCGGTGGGCTGAGAACAAGGCCGAGTGAGCATGAGCATAATAATAAGCGTCAGGATAGACACTTTACGGTCTTACTCGGGCGCAGGAATACGACCAACAGGTCGAGGCTTGGCTGGCAACACAATGGCAGAGACAAAGGCAGTGGCAGAGGCAGTTGGTAAGCTCGAAAGGCCAGCCGGGACTTTTGTTGTGTCATGGTCGGCAAGAGGGTCGGGCATTCGGGGGTGAGAAAGTTGTTGACAGGCGTGGAGCAGGGCCGGGTAGGCAAACTGGTGGCAGCGATGCGTCCGACACAGCACAATGCAAATAGGGTCGCAAGTGTGGGGTTCTTGGTGAGAAGGTTTTCATTCAGGGCTTGTCTCTAGGAAGTGCTTCCGACGGGATGCGGTTGGTGGTCGGCAATTTCCGCGGAGTGACAGAAGTGACATGCGCTTCGGAATGCAGTGTTTGGGACTGGATCCAACAGGCGTGGTGTCAGCTTGAGGGGTGGAAACGCATGTTACAAGAATACAAGTGCATCGGGTGGTAGGCTATAGTGCAAGCAGATTAGCAGAGGGCGCCAAGGAAATTTGTTCTGTCGAGAAATGATGATTTGCCTGGTGGAACTTGGCCATGATGTCAGTCTGGGTCGAGGTTCTTGACCAGGACGCCCAGGAACCGAATTCGAGGTCCGATGGCGGGCGTCGGTAATGTTGGAAATGATGGATATTGGCAATGCATAACGAATGCATGCAGGTGAGCGAGCTGAGGGTGAGGCGTCGCGGTCGGGGCTCATCGCAACGCACCTGCTCCGATGAAGAGGACTCGCATGCAGGCAAGTCTTCGCGCAGAGGCGTACGGGCAAACGAGTGGGCGAACAATGACAGGACGCTCGCGACGCTAACCGCTTCGGTGTGCACAGCCTCACGGTGTGGATGGTGAGGTGCTAATGCCAGGTTGCCAAAAAAGGCACCGAAGAAGGACCTGTCAGGCTATGCGAGGCCCTGGGCATTGGGCATTGGGCATTGGGCATTGGGCGAGGGTGGTGTTGAGCGGGCGAGACAGCTGGCAGCTCTTCGCAGTGCAAGTCCTTGATCGCGTCTTTGAAGGCAACATGCCGTGGATCCTCATGCTGGTCAAGGTGACGGCGTTGCTGGCGCCGACCACAGGGAAACGGGCGCAACCGTCGATCAATGTCCGGGTGGAGGCCATGGTCGCTCAGTGCGTCTGACTGGGGATAGCCTGTCTCTATTTCGGTGCAGGCCCCAGCGAGAGGACAGCAGTGGAGCACTGCCTCAAACTCGAAACGCCTACTTCCAAGTTCCGACACTGCTGAAGAGCAGCACCGTCTCCTGATCCACGCTCCTCTTTTTGCTCTCGACATTGCACCACCCCAACACGCTGCTTTCTCCCTCCCCATCACCATTCCATCAACAACCGCACTCTAATCCGACGACAAGAAGCGGCAGACCTGGACTCAGCCACACTCCCGGCAAAACCGGCAGCAGCCAGAAACGAGCTTACGACGACTCCCCAGCAGGCTAGCCGCTCTGGTCGCCATCCAAAGTCAACCTGCGACGCATCAACCTGTCTGCCTAAGGTCGACATAACCACGCCCAGAGTCTCGCACCCACCACACTTCACAATGGCCACCGCAGTACAGCCTGCGATGATCATGGCCCCGACCTACAACCAGCACGCCGGCCAGTGCATCGACCCCGAGCACGAGTTCTTCGACTTCAGCCAGCTGCCATCACCGACACCCGCAACCCTGAAGCGCGAAGCCAGCGCCGCCTCGACCCTCGCCAGCCCATCCAGCACCAACCTGGACGACGATCTGCAGACGCCCGCGAAGCCAAGTCACGAGTATGAGCGCTTCAAGCAGCAGACCGGCTTACCCTCAGGATCCATTGCTGGCCTCAACGCTGCCTACAACTCGGGCTTCGGCTTCTCGTCGACTGGTATTGACGAGATGACCATCATGGGCGACTCGAGCATCATGGACGCCGGCTGCTGGAACAACAACCTGCCCATCGAGTCCAACATCAACATGGGTGGCATGGACTACCACCAGCCCAGCTACATGTTCAACGACAACACCCAGGACGACTTCGTCGACCCATCCTCGATCGAGGAGACCCCACAGGTCCGCGTCTGGCCCGGTATGCACCAGCAGGCCGCCCTCGCAAAGGCACAAGCCCAGGCTCAGGCCCAGCAGCAGCGCCAGGCACAACAACAACAGATTGCCATCCAGAGGCAACAACAGCAGCAGCAACAACAACAGCAACAACAACAAGCCCAGGCTTCGCAACAGCAGCAAGCCCGACCACAGCCGGCACAAGCCGGCCGCAAGACAGCTAGCCCCCTCAGCGACGCCCGCACCGAGGAGACCATTGCCCGCGTCGTTGCTCAGATCCGGGCCAACAGCCAGAGCGCCGCTTCCTCAATGGCCGGCGACCGCCAGGACCTCCTTCCCCACATCATCCGCGCCAAGAAGGACGAGGAGGACATGGACGAGGACGAGAGGCTGCTCGCATCCGAAGAGGGCAAGAAGCTCAGCTCAAAAGAACGCCGCCAGCTCCGCAACAAGGTCTCGGCTCGCGCCTTCCGCTCCCGCCGAAAGGGCAAGTACGCTCTCTACCGTGTATTGATCATTACTAACAACAACCAGAATACATCGGCCAGCTCGAAGGCGAAGTCGCCGTCAAGGTCCAGGAGGCAAACGACCTCCGCACCGAGAACCGTCTTCTCCGCGAGGAGAACGCCCGGTCCCGTGCCTTCATTGAGCGCCTGCTCCGCCACCAGGCCTTCACTCCCTTCCTCGAGGAGCTATCCCGCGAGGAGAGCCTCCAGCCCAAGACCCCAATGGCTTCGATGCCTTCCACCTCGACCCCTGCTGTCACCGCACCCGCACCCGCTCAGTTCCAGAACCAGCAGCCGTTCGGTGGCATGCCCCAGCCCGAGAACACTCACGTCGGCATGACCCTCGTCCCCGAGACCCAGTTCGACTTCTCTTCCCTCAACATCAACAATGGCAACGCCAACTGGGGTGCCAGCAACGGCTTCGGCTTCCAGCAGCCCCGCGTCTTTGCTGTCCACGAGCTCCCCGAGGGCCCCGTGAACCCCCTCGACACCGAGGCCATGTCCGGCAAGGGCTACAGTGCCATCTTCAACGCCGAGGATGAGACCACTGTTGATGAGGTCAAGCCCGACTTCCCCGTCATCGAGCGCCCTGCCCAGACTTTGCAGCCCGCCCTTGCCGTCGTCGAGGATGATGACGAGGATGATCTGTATGCCGCCTCGCCCGCCCCATCCACCACCTCTACCCCTGCCGCACCTATCGAGAACTTCGAGCCCCTCTTCACCAACCCAGGGAAGGCTCTTGCGCACTTCAGCCTTGTCATCTCTGATGAGGCAGAAGAAGCACGTCTCGCCGACCATCTGGCTAGGAGGATCGCTGCCGCCGAGCCTGTCCTTCAAAGACTTGCTCTCCTCACCTCAATGCTCGACTCATAGTCGCAACTTGTCACATTTGTCTTCTCCTCTTCTCCGCGCAAAAGCAAGCGGGCACACTTCTTAGATCGGTCGAGCAACATGATTGAAATGATTTCCTTTGTCATACAGCAGTAGCACCTTTGGCTAAACAAGCCGGGGTTTGGTTTTGGTTTGGAGCATCTACTTTAGTACGGCGTCTTTTTCTCACATTGTTTCATTTGGGACACCCCCGGAATTGGGGCGGTGGATTCGTGTTCTGGAGGCTTTTCCGTGTACATATACATAGCATCACATCTGGGAGGGGATGTGTATCTACAGGATTAGGAATTTTATTCGTAAAGGATATACTGTTGTCTAATACTGTAATGTGACTGATCATGACGTCTCTCTTGCAAACCTTTTTTCATCGCATACCCACGGTTTTCCTCTCACCACAGCTCCCATCTCCCTCGCTCCATCGCCATCTCTCGCCACCATGCACCCCGCATTCCCACTCCCCCCGTCGCATGCGCATTTACCCACCATCTCACCTTTTTACCCAGCCGAAAAACAAACTACGCATACAACCTTCTTCCTCCCATATTACGAACGCACTTGGATGCAGTATTATTACAACAACGTGGCTTCGTGGATAGAGTCTGTCTGCCGATGCATCGGGAGCTGTTGATAGTAGCCATGGAGTATACTGCGTAGATGAATATAGGACGACATCCTGGGGGTATAGCAGGGGATTTAAGGGAGATGGAGGAAGGGAGTGCAACGGACTTGAGTTTGTAGTCGATGCAGGTATAGTTGCGAAATGCCGCAGTGAACAACGTTTGAGAAATGTTTTGGAATTTCATTTCAATGCCGTAATGTTAAAGTTAGGGAAAGAAAAGGTATATGTACACATTTGCGAATCGTTAACACAATGCCTGCCCAAACTCCTTGACTCCGTTTGCTTCAATGCCATGTACCTTTTTCCTCTTTACTGTCCTCATCATTTGTCTCACGACGTTCTCATCTTTGCAAACTCCTCCATGCTCATGCCGCCAGAAAGTACTCGTCGCGCACTCGCGTGTTGCCCTTGCCAGCGTGTGCGTGCGCCGTCGATGGTCGCGCCTTCTTTGCTGGCCACGTAGGTTGTGTACGTGACGCCAATGGCCATGAAGGCGGCGAAGGCCGGGAGGTATGATTTTGGTGTTGCTGGCATTGTTTTTGTTTGATGTGTTTGGTGTTTCGATTGAATCCGATTGATGGATTGAAATGTTTTGAATCTCGTTGAATGGATGCGAGGGTTGTAAAGTGTTGGTGAGTTGAAATGTGTGAGTGAGATGTTGAGATGGGTTTGTATAATCGAATGGATTGGATGGTTGGTTTGTTGTGATGATGCTCCTTCTAAAGTCTTATACTGCACTACATATAT
>Ga0265780_10012215_pt1 | contig 10090 bp, 10 predicted proteins | sample P1T30metagenome_FD_192432 | JGI IMG/M metagenome (GOLD analysis project Ga0265780, IMG submission 192432) | Plant litter microbial communities from East Loma Ridge, Irvine, California - P1 T30 | ecosystem: Environmental > Terrestrial > Plant litter > Unclassified | place: USA: California... | reverse complement strand
TGTATGTTGCTGATTAGTCTGTGTCGATGCCAGCAGTGTCCTTCACGGTACTCCGCGCCGCCAAATTCCTAAAGAAAACACATCCAGCCCCTCGTACTGCTCGTTCAAGTCGACATGGAAAACACCCTAGCATCCAGCGCCCCATCCACTCATCTCTGAAACCTAACCCCTCAACACCCAGAAAGTCCCAACTTCCCTGCCCAGCCTGAGCCCATCACTCCAGCGCCAACCCCATCCGTCGCCTCAAATCCACTGCGTCCTGCGTCCTCGCGTCTACACATTGCCCTCTCACAAGTCTTGGTAGCAGCTTCGGAAATATCCAGCGCTCTCTCGTAGATATCATTGGAGCGGCAGAGCGATTCGTTCGCGTTTTCACACATGTCGAAGGCATGTTCGCCGACTTCGAGAGCGCGGACCGCGGTTTTGTTCGCCCTTTCACACATGTCGAAGGCGTGTTCACTGACGTTTAAAGCGCGGACTGCGGTTTTGTTTGCGTTTTCACACATGTCGAGGGCATGTTGACCCACTTTCCAAGCGCGGACCGTGGATTTGTTCGCGTAGTCGAGACGCTCGGAGAGTATGATGATGAAGAGCAGGGGGAGGAGCAAGGGGAGGCCGGAGTCGCGTAGATATTGGCCGATGAGGGTGAAGTGGCAGGGGAGGTAGCATGCAGGCACGGTGAGCTTTAGGTACGGTCTGGAGATGTGCTTGGCGATCTTGGGGCCTTGCTTGGGTGCGTTGGACGTTGGGCGTTGACGCGGGTGGGTTCTGGGTTTGTGCGTCGGTAGGCATGGTTGCAGCAAAAGTGAGCGTGTTGTGAGTGGAGCGAAGTGAAGAGCAGAAGTTGAAAAATTGTGGGCGGGCGTGTTCTTTAGGCACTTGCCATGGGATGATTTAGGAAGTGCTTGCCAACGGATAAGTCGTTACTTCCCCAACCCATCCGATCAATCATCGAACCCAAGCCCATCCACATTCCCCAAAAACTGCATATTCCCCTCCCCAGCCATAAGCGCCTTAACATCAATCCCCCCACTTGTCAAATACCTCGCACTAACACCCGTATTAATCCTCTGACTCAGCAAACCCCTCAGTTCCGCCCTCAATGCTTGCTGCTCCCCCTTCGTCATCTCACTAGCTTCCTTCTCCTTCTTCAGCCTCCCGCTTCCACGACCCCTCTTGCCCTTGGCCTCCTTCTGGAACTCCTCGCTGTCGTAGTCTACGCCGAGGTCTTCTGCTGCTTGTCGCATAGTGTCGTTCTCGCTGTGCGCTTTTTCTTTGGCTATGACGGTGTCTGCGAGTTTCTTGGAGATGGTGGCGCGGGGCTTGAGGCGGGCGACGATGCGGCGGTCGATGTCGAGGGTGCGGATGAAGTAGGCTGTCTTTTTGGATTTGGGGGCTTCGTCTGCGCGGGCGTGGACTTTTGCGATGAGTCGGCGCACGCCTGCCACTTCTTCGGGCGCACAGATTAGGATACTTGCGCCTGAGGCTTCGGCACGCGCAGTACGGCCGGAACGATGGACGTAGGTATCTGCGGCGCGAGGTAAATGGTAGTGGATGACGAGCTCGACCTTCGGTATGTCCAAACCTCTGGCTGCGACGTCGGTGGCGACTAAGATGGAGCCGGGCCGCTCAGTGAAGCGCTCGATGGACCGTAAGCGTGCTTTCTGAGCCATGCTGGAATGTAATGGTAGCGCTGGAAGTTGCAAGTTCTGGAGGAACGGTGTGATTCGGCGTACCGCTGAGATCGAGTTTGTAAAGATCAGCGCGCGTTTCTTGGGGTAAAACATGAGCAGCGAATAGAGATACAGGTCCTTCTCTGGACCGGCACATTCAATCAAGCCTTCCTTCAGCCTGCTCGCCATCTGTGAACGCGGGTTGGCATCGATGAACTTTGGCTTCTCTTCGCGAAAGTTGAGCTTCTTCAGGAGGTACTCCATAGATTGCTGCTTGCTCATGAGGTCGCCGCTTCCAGGCTTGATCTTGCCTGCAAGCTTCTGCTGCAGGCCCTTTTGGAATGTAGCGGAGAATACGAGAGTCTGACGTTCGATCTCTGGTATCTCTTCCGAGTTTTTGTTTTCTTCGTCTGGGTCGTCTTTATCTAGAATCTTGAGAATTTCGCCGAGCTCCTTGTAGTTGCCCTGGCTTAGCAGTCGGTCTGCCTCGTCAACCACAAGGAACTTGATCTGCTTGAACTTTGAGAGTAGACCTTGGCCGCTACTGATGACTTCCCAGAGTCGCCCAGGGGTACCAACAACGATATCTGCTGTCTCAAGCTGACGGCGTTGCTTCTGTACGGCCAGACCACCTGTAACAGAGGCAATTTTTGGTGCTTCAAATTCGCCTTTGGCACACAGTGCCACAAGATGAGCAGTGATCTGGTGTGCCAGTTCTCGGGTAGGAGCGATAATCAGCGCCAGTGGTGTCTTCGTCTTCGTCTCCTTGGCAGTTTTCTTGTTGGAGAGATACGATTCGATGATGGGTATGCCGAACGCGAGTGTCTTTCCAGAACCCGTAGATGCTTTGCCAATCACGTCGCGACCTGCAATGATCTCTGGTATGGACGATGCTTGGATAATGGTTGGCCTTGCGAATTTGAGCTTTGCCAACGCGCCCAGAATCTCCTCTGAGAGCTCGAGTTCATCCCACGCTGACACGTCCACCTCGTCATCTTCATCGTCGGCTCGGTCGGCCAAAATGTCGAATGCGCTCACACCGAGGCTTTCTCCGGTAGACCCGTCCTCACCTTCCGACTCCTCAGCATCCTCTTCGTCCTCTCCATCTGTCACTGGTTTGTTTTGTTCTGCAATCTCCGCTGCCTTTTCTTTCTTCGCTTTCTTCTCCCTGGCTTTCTTCTCCGCTTTTGTCTCCTTCGTAGCTCCATTTGGTGTTGCGTTGATAATCGACGTCCCGCCCTTGGTGTCGATCGTGTTCTCGGAAAGCTCAACTCCATTCTCTTCATCGCTGAAACCCTCCCACGAGTCGTCATCGCCAGTGTTGTTCTTCCCTCGTACTTCTGCCACTGCCACTGCCTCTGCGCCTTCCTCTTCCTCCTCTTCGCTCATGTCCTGCGCACCACCGCCAAACGTGATCTCCTCCAACCTCTTCGCCTCATCCTCCTCACGCTGCCACGCCTCTTCTACATCCTGCGCAACCTGCTCCTCCGTCTTCGTAGTCTCAAAGGACACATTGCCAGTCGTCTCGTCCTTGACAATCGTGACATTCTCAATCTCTTCAAGCCCATAGAACCCCTCAAAATCCTCCAATCGGTCTGGCATCGAGACTTGCTTCCATCCTAGGTCGTTGAGGCGGATTTTGCGCTTGGGAAGTTCGATTTCGGCGCGGGGAGTCTTCTCGACTTTTTGGCGCTTGTGTGCTTTTTGTGCCGTCTTGGGTGTATTGTGAGGGCGCTTCATGGTGTGTTGGGGGCACTTGTGGTGTTGCGCCGGAGAGATATGGTCGCAAAGTTTTCTGGTTCGAAACTTTTAGAAGGCTTATCGATATCGGCTAAACTTGCCAGATCACACGCTTCACACAACAACCAAATACTTCACTGACTTACAGATAGCTTGAATGCTTCGGTCTGACACGGGAAAGAGAAGGAAACAAACCACAAAACTTGGCTGGTTGCGAGAGGCGCACGGCAGAAAATAAGGGCTATCGAGGGACTTCACAACTACCTACATCACCCCTCCATCTCCCACTACCTCTTCAACATCCAACAATGGGCAAATCCTCAAAAGACAAGCGCGACGCCTACTACCGCCTCGCCAAAGAAGAAGGTTGGCGCGCCCGTTCCGCCTACAAACTCCTCCAACTCGACGAAGAATTCAACCTATTCGACGGCGTCACCCGCGTTGTAGATCTCTGCGCCGCGCCCGGATCATGGAGCCAAGTCCTCTCACGTGTACTCATCAAGGGCGAGAAATTCGGACGTGCGGGCTGGCAAGAGAAATCTGCAACGACGCGGGAGTATGTTTTGGGTTCGAAGGGCAAGCCAACTGAGCAAGAGATGGAGAAACTAGATGTGAAAGAAGTGCACCAGTCACTTGAAGAAGAGATGGCGAAGCCAAAAGTCACCCTAGCACCCTCAAAACCACAAGCAGACGTCCGCATCGTCGCAATCGACCTGCAACCCATGTCCCCCCTCGACGGCGTCACCACTCTTCGCGCAGACATAACCCACCCCACCACCGTCCCCCTTATGCTCCGCGCCCTTGACCCCTCCACCTACACCCCGCACAACCCCACCACGCCCGTCGACCTCGTGATTTCCGACGGCGCCCCCGACGTAACCGGCCTACATGACCTCGACATCTACGTGCAATCGCAGCTCCTCTGGGCGGCGCTCAATCTCGCCCTGTGCGTTCTGAAACCAGGCGGGAAATTCGTGGCCAAGATTTTCCGCGGCAAGGACGTGGATTTACTGTTTGCGCAGCTGAGGAGTGTGTTTGGGAGGGTGAGGGTTGCGAAGCCGAGGAGTAGTCGTGCGAGTAGTATTGAGGCGTTTGTGGTGTGTGAGGGTTTTTGTCCGCCTGTGGGATTTGAGGCGAGTTTGGATAGGCCGTTGGGGGCGGGCACGATGTTGCCTCGGGTTCCTTCGACATCTGATACGTCTTCGAAAGTCACGCGTACCGTTCGCGCAGATGGCTGTATTGAGCTTGATCTCGGGTCCTCGAGCTCCGAATCTGAGGACGAAGAAGAAGAAGAGGGTGGAAAACGCTGGATAGCACCTTTCCTAGCGTGCGGAGACCTCTCGGCGTATGATTCGGATGCGACGTATAGATTGCCGAAGGATAGAGTGAGTTTGGATCCCGTGCAGCCGCCAACTGCGCCGCCGTATCGGCGGGCGCTGGAGATGAGGAAGTTGGCTGGTGGGGCGTATGGGAAGACAAAGATGAAGTAGGAGGGAAGACGACGACCAAGTTGGAGGGAAGGAGAAAGGGTTGAAAGCAAGCCCTTGGCTATCTTGTGTTGGTTGACATTCTGGAGAGATAAGACGAGTGATTGCGCTTCTTCGGCGCCCTTCCTACGGCTTCGTCGTTGCGCTAATCCTATGGCCATAAGTTGCATGTGACGAGCTTCATGTGAATAGTGGTGAGGGGGAGCGTGGGGGAATTGTGGCCTTTACTTTCATTGCAACGACGTTGTATATGGATATCTGCCGTCTACACTGAACCCTGTAATACACATAGTAGGGGACGAGAGGCTTTTCAGTGCTCATAGACATCAGAGATCCTGCCTCCTGAGCACACAGCGGAAACGCTAGACCATCTGTAGACCGTAAGCAACTCATGAATGCTACAGCATTCTCAACAACTATAGCTGTCTGCTGCCATGATATAGGTAGTAGTAGTACCGCACTGCTTTACGATTTTCACTCCAGTAAGGTCTTTCAAGTACGACAACTTCGCTCGCCTTGTCATCGGATCACGCAGACGAGACTCCATCATGTCATGTCCAACTGTCTCTTCACAGCACATGACGTCGCAACGCCCAATCGTTGCCATGGAACCACAACCTACCTCACCTCTGCGTATCTAGCAGCGCCGGGTCGACGATGAAACAACCCGGCTCCGACAGCCGGTACCATGACGTCGCACAAGCCTCTCCACGCCGCACAAGGCTCCGATCCAGGCCCCAAAAGACCATCCAGCGATCGGCACCTTCGCATCGCAGATTTCCTTTCTTCGCGGTGTTGATCAGCACGTCCAGCGTGTCGGTTCGCGTTACCGCACGTGTGCAAAGGTCCGTTGCCGCGCTAAAAGGATGATGCCTGTCATTCGCAGCGGTAGCTTCAAACGCCAGAGACGGACCGATTGAGTGTGTTTGTCTACGCGACGGGGTCAGGATGTTGTGTTTATCGAGTCTAGTTGGCGGCGCGTCTTGACGTGTTCGAAGGAAGGCACTTGGGATTGTCTCGCAGGGCGGGAGTCGTGGACGTGGAGATGGGGAGGCGGTGCGACGGTGGATGTGCAGCGGGTGTGCATGCGTGGCGTGTTTCAAGGAGCGAACGTTGGAGGTCGTGTTGCTTTTCTGGTCGTGCCTTGCAGGAGGGTTTGCTGCTGGTGTTCTGTTTGGAGATGGTGAGGATGTGATGATTGGGAGTGCAGATCGAAGACTTGCCTGAGTTCACTTGATACATTGAGTCGGGGGACTTTCATCACGCTGTAGAGACTCCTCTTCTCATGGTCTTGCTCGACATGGGAGGGTCCCAACAATGCGCTGTGCCTGGCGCAAGGCGGGCGCTATGTACGATGCATATGCTGTGTTGACGACATGTCACGGTGGGGGATTACGGTGGGGTAGAGAGGCGCCGAAGTGTGAATAGCATGTGAAGCTCGTCGAGGGAAGGAGCGATCAGCACATCAGAAAGTGATGATAGGCATGCATTTGCAACTCTAATTGAACCATGTGGTTAGCATTTCGGAGTCTGCCCATGCTCACAGCACCCGGATCAGGCGCTGGCAGACCGTAGACTAGCATACTGAAGGTATTCGGAGTGGTATTACTCTGGGTACTCCGTATTTGAAACGGAAATGAGCCAGCCTAGCAGGGTGATGAGGAAAAAAGCGCTTCGACAGCTCTGGCCGGGATGTGACTGTCCGTGCAGTGCGGTGTCTTCTAATTATGATTTATCCCGTCGAATTCTTCCTGCGCCCTCCTCGGATCCAGCGAATCTTGCAGGATTGTGTTCGATAGCCTTACCTGCTGCAGCTGCACCGCGTGCGCTTAGCCCCAGCTGCACCACCATGGAAGGCAAACGTCTGACGAAACGGGTCAGAGACCACAACCCGCCGCCCGTGGCCTATCTGAACCACAAGCCCGGCAGCAGCACTCTGCTCAAGCGAAGCACGTCGGATGCTGGCTCCTCCTACTCCCACAGCAATCAACTCGGCCTTGGCGGACGACAGCCAGCTGCACCTTCCTACTCTACCACCACTACCGGACCGCCTGCCTCGCTACGCCGCTCGCCTTCACTGTTGACGCCCGTGAACGAGCAGACGGCCGCCAATTCCCACGTCGACTACCAGCAGGCCTCGGCATCCTCGTCTTCGTTCGCGCACCTGCCGCCCGCGTCCTTCTCGCCCTTCAACGCCGCCGTGGTCGAGCAGGCGCTCCACGCCCAGGCCAAACCCGCTGGCCGTCCTGGCCTTCTGCAGCACTCGTACACCGACCAGCCCAAGCACAGCTCGCCGAGACTCCGCCAGTCGACCTCGTTCACGACGCTCGCCCGCAAGATGGATACCCCGCCATCGGGCACCAAGAGCCCACGCAGCAACCGCTACAGCGACGAGGGCGATGCCGCCAAGAAGCGCAACTCGGGCGGCGGCAAGAAGAAGGGCACCTTCTCGAGCTTCATGAGCAACCTCGTGAGCTCGCCGCGCCGCCCGACCATCTCGACGCCGACCAACCCCATGCACGTCACCCACGTCAGCATCGACAACGAGACGGGCGAGTTCACCGTACGTCATCGCATTGCGCCTGCACGATTGAGTACTTGCTAACAGTGCACAGGGCCTGCCTAAGGAATGGCAGCGCATGCTGACCAGCAATGGCATCACCGAGCAGGAGCAGAAGCAGCACCCCCAGGCCGCCGTTGACGTGGTCAACTTCTACAAGGACAACGCCGAGAAGGGCGACGACGACGATGCCGTCTGGGACAAGATGGGCGCGGCCCACCCGCAAGCATACGGCTATCCGCCGAGTACTGCCCAGAGCTACGGTGCCGTCACGCCTCTCAGTCCGCCACAGAGCCCTCGCTTCCCACGCAATGGCGAAGACAGTTTCGAGAATCCTCGCGCGCCTCCACCGATTCCTCGCAGTGTGACTTCCCCCGGGCCCAGTTCACCGCAGATCAACGGCGCCCTGATACCGAACCGTCCTGCACCACGACCCCCGGGTGCCTCGTCTGGATCGACCAACATTGTGCCCAGCAGACAAGCGCCTCCCATTCCCAGCCCCATCATCACACAGCAGCCTGCGTACCGACACGATGAGTATCCTCAGGTCGCCTATGCGCCACCTACCTTTCAAGAGAGCCCTATCGGAACGTCCCCGTCGTCTCGCAGTAGGGCCAACACCACAGGCGGTACGCCCCCACGCTTCGACTCGCCCTCGAGTGCAGGTGCTATCTCGCCTGCGCAGCAGTACCAGCAGCAGCAACAGCAGGCAGTCCATGCTGCGCAACAAGCAATGGCTGCTAAGCAGGCGCCACTCAGCAGAAGTACCAGCGCCAGAACACCGCAGGCGCATCTTGCTCCAGTGGTGCCCGCAGTCGCACAGCCGTCGCCCCAGCAGCAATTTGCGCAACAATCAGACCCCCAAAACATCCCTCTTCCATCCCAGCAGGCCCGAGTGGGTCCAGCACCCAGACCACGACAGCGACCACGCCAGAGCCAGGGAATGGACATTGTTGCGAAACTGAACGCCATCTGCACGAATGCCGATCCTACTCTGAAATACAAGCAGTTCAACAAAATCGGCCAAGGTGCGTCTGGCGGTGTCTTCATGGCCTACGAGGTGGGCAGCAACAAGTGTGTGGCTATTAAGCAAATGAACCTCGAGCAGCAGCCAAAAAAGGATCTCATCATCAACGAGATCCTCGTCATGAAAGACAGCAAGCACAAGAACATTGTCAATTTCATGGACAGCTTTCTCGTCAAGGGCGATCTCTGGGTGGTGATGGAGTACATGGAGGGCGGTAGTTTGACAGACGTGGTGACGTTCAACATCATGTCTGAGGGCCAGATAGCCGCGGTGTGCAGAGAAGTGAGTTTCAACTATTACTTCCGGACTACGAAAACTGACCTTTAGACCCTACACGGCTTGCAACACCTGCACTCGAAAGGCGTCATCCATCGAGACATCAAGTCCGACAACATCCTGCTTTCATTGGAGGGCAACATCAAGCTCACCGATTTTGGATTCTGCGCCCAGATCAATGAGAGTCACAACAAGCGCACGACTATGGTGGGAACCCCGTACTGGATGGCGCCCGAGGTGGTCACGAGGAAGGAGTATGGTCGCAAGGTCGATATCTGGTCCCTCGGCATTATGGCCATTGAGATGATAGAAGGAGAGCCACCATATCTGAACGAGAGCCCTCTCCGCGCACTCTGGCTCATTGCAACCAACGGCACGCCTACAATCAAGGAAGAACACGCCCTATCTGCAATGTTCAAGGACTTCCTGGGCTTCTCACTCAAGGTGGATCCAGACAAGCGAGCCAGTGCTCACGATCTGCTGGTGGTAGGTTGAGCTGATTCTCGCGTTGAGACACGAAACTGACAATCTTTAGCATCCGTTCATCAACACAGCTGAGCCACTCAACACACTAGCACCGTTAGTGTTATCAGCTCGGAAAGCCAGGGCGGAGGAGCGCCGTAAGAAGGGTGGTGTGTGATTTCTTTTGTCACGTTTCTGGGATGCCTCTCATCTCGAAACGCAGGATTGAACGGAAGCCGCGCCAGCGCCAACGACTCGATGCAGCCCATTGCCGAGTCGTATGTCGAGTGGTACAGCCAGACCGGGAAGATATGAACCGTCGATAACCCCCACTTGGAGCAGTGCAGTACTGTACACTTATTTGGATCTGGAGTGGACGCAAACTAGAGGCTTCGTCGAGTCGCGGCGCATTTTGGAAAAGCAAACACATTCAGCACGAGAGACTCGGCCATACCAGACGGCTGTTTCTATTTAGTCCACCACTCGATCTCCTGTACCGAAAACAGGGCTTAGCAAGCGAATTACAGCATCTTACAACATCGGCATACCAAGCCTGGCGGGTTCGAAAGGCGTTTTGGCGAGATCGTGTCGGACGGCATGTTGCGAGTACCCCCATCCACGAGTTTCTTACTCGTACATCAATATTAGTGTGTATATACGGTTCGAAGAGGGATCCTTCTTTTCAGACGTGGTATCCGGCGTGGTGGCATATGTAAAAGTCAAATATACAATGCATCAGGCCAAGAGGAACCTACGTACCGTTCTTATTATCGTCTCTCTTGAATGTCGAGACATGAAACGCACGAGGATGTGATAGTTGTTTCGTGAATCAGGCCATCGAACGTACGAGGCGAAGCACATACAC
>Ga0265780_10012212_pt1 | contig 10092 bp, 8 predicted proteins | sample P1T30metagenome_FD_192432 | JGI IMG/M metagenome (GOLD analysis project Ga0265780, IMG submission 192432) | Plant litter microbial communities from East Loma Ridge, Irvine, California - P1 T30 | ecosystem: Environmental > Terrestrial > Plant litter > Unclassified | place: USA: California... | reverse complement strand
CGAACCTCGCCTACGCATTCGCGACGGCGCTGCTCAGCACGGGAGATCCCGATGAAGACGCCGCGATCGCCCGCCAGGTCGCGGCGCGCACGCACCCCGATCTCGGAGTTCTCGCCACCGAGCGCGTGATCATCTCGATCGACGAGGTGCGCGCGCTCGTCGCGAGTTCGCAGTTCTCACCGTCGGTCGGTCGCTATCGCGTCATGATCATCGAAGACGCCGACCGCATGAGCGAGCGCACCTCCAACGTGCTCCTCAAGGCGCTCGAAGAGCCACCGCCGCGCACCGTCTGGATTCTCTGCGCGCCGAGCGCCGCAGATCTCATCCCCACGATCCGCTCGCGCGTGCGTACCGTGCGACTGCGCGTGCCGTCGGTCGACGAGGTCGCCGAGCTCATCGCCACCCGTGACGGCATCGACCTCCCGACGGCCACGCGAGCGGCGCGCGAGGCCCAGAGCCACATCGGCATGGCGCACCGGCTCGCCACCAATGCGGAGGCGCGTGACCGTCGTGCTCGAACGCTCGAGATCGCGCTGGGCATCCACACGGTCTCCGATGCCGTGCTCGCCGCCGCGAGCCTTATCGAGCTCGCCACAGCGGACGCGAAGGCCATCACCGAAGAGCGTGACGCCGAGGAGCGCGACGGCGCCCTGCGTTCTCTCGGCATCGAGCCGGGCGGCACCATCCCGCCCGCCCTGCGCGCACAGCTCAAGAACCTCGACGAAGATCAGAAGCGTCGCGCGACCCGCAGCCTGCGCGACGGCATCGATCGCATCATGGTCGACCTGCTCTCGCTCTACCGCGACATTCTTCTCATGCAGCTCGGTGTGCCGAGTGAGCCCGTGAACCTCAGCATCCACTCCAAGCTCGTGACCGCGAGTTCCCTCTCGACCGCCCAGGAGACGCTCGCCACCATGGACGCCATCGCCGTCGCACGCCGCCGCATCGAGAGCAACGTGACCCCCGCTCTCGCTCTCGAGGCCATGCTGATCTCCGCCCGCCGACCCGTGCGGTCCGCACGATGAAGCGGCTGGTCGCGATCGGGGCCATCGCCCTGCTGGCGCTCGTCGGATGCACGCCCGTCGTCTCGACTCCCACCGGCGAAGCCGTCGACGACGCGCTCACGCCGTTCTACTCGCAGATCCTCACGTGGACGGACTGCGGCGACAACATCGAGTGCTCGACCGCCAAGGCCCCGCTCGACTGGGAGAACCCGGCCACCGACGAGATTGAGCTCGCTCTCTCACGTCAGGTTGCGACGGGTAGCAAGCGACTCGGTTCGCTGCTGGTCAACCCCGGCGGACCGGGGGCATCCGGCTACGACCTCGTGCACGACAGCGTCGACTTCGCGACCAGTGAAACCCTCCAGGCGAGTTACGACATCGTCGGCTTCGACCCGCGCGGTGTCGGCCGGTCATCCGCGATCTCCTGCTACGAGGACCCGTCGACGCTCGACGCCTTTCTCTACGACCTGACGCCGGGTGAGATCGGCTCCGACCCGTGGGTCTCGTCGCTCGAGGCCGCGGGCAAGGACTTCGTCGCCGAATGCGAGAAGTACACGGGCGACCTCCTCGGCTTCGTCGACACGGTCAGCGCGGCGCGTGACATGGACCTGCTCCGTGCCGTGCTCGGCGATGAGAAGCTCAACTACCTCGGCTACTCCTACGGCACCATCCTCGGCGCCACCTATGCCGAGCTCTATCCCCAGAAGACCGGTCGTCTCGTTCTCGATGGCGCGCTCGACCCGGAGTCCACGAGCTTCGACGTCACGAAGACGCAGGCGCAAGGATTTGAGAGCGCCCTGCGCGCGTTCCTCGACGACTGCGCCGACCAGACCGACTGCCCCTTCACCGGCTCGACGGATGCAGCGATGCTGAAGATCCGCGCGCTGCTCGACCGTCTCGACGCCAGCCCGCTCCGCGCGAGCGATGGCCGGCAACTCAGTAGCGCGACGATGACGACCGCGATCATCCTGCCGCTCTACAACGAGGACACCTGGCAGTACCTGCGCCAGCTCTTCGCGGCCGTGATGCAGGGCGATGCGGAGTACGCGTTCCAGCTCGCCGATGCCTACAACAGCCGCGTCGAGGGTGAGTACGTCGACAACTCGCTCGAGGCACGGGTCGCCATCAACTGCCTCGACTACGGTTCGGAGGGCGACCTCGCCGAGTGGCGCGTGCAGGCCGACGAGCTCGCCACGATCGCGCCCGTGTTCGGTCCCCAGTTCGCCTACGGCGAGACGCTCTGCACGAGCTGGCCCTTCCCGCCCAAGCGCGAGTACGGGCCGATCCACGCCGCCGGTTCGGCCGACATCCTCGTCGTGGGTACGACCAACGACCCCGCCACGCCGTACGTGTGGTCGCAGGCGCTCGCCGAGCAACTCGACGCGGGGCACCTCGTGACCCGCAAGGGCGAGGGGCACACGGGATACAACAAGGGCAACGAGTGCGTCGACTCCACTGTGGATGACTACTTCATATCTGGAAACGTGCCGGAAACCGATCCGAAGTGCTGACTCGCTAGTATCGGAAACGTGAAAGAGCCTCGGCGAAACACGACCACCCGATACCTGCCCGCAACTGCGATCCTCGCGAGTCTTACCCTCCTTCTCGCTGGATGCCTCGCACCCGGTCAGGTCACCTCCACGCCCACGGGCGAGAAGGTGGATGCGGCGCTCGAGCCGTACTTCAGCCAGGTGCTCACGTGGGTCGCGTGCGGCGACGGCGCGGAGTGCACGACGGTGCGAGCGCCTCTCGACTGGGACAACCCGCGCGCAGTCAACGACATCTCGCTCGCGCTCGCCCGACACCGGGCGACGGGAACGGCGCTGGGCTCCCTCTTCGTGAACCCCGGCGGCCCGGGCGCCTCAGGGTACGACTTCGTGCACGACGACGTCGACTACGCGGCCAGCGCGACGCTTCAGGCGGACTACGACGTCATCGGCTGGGACCCCCGCGGCGTCGGTCGTTCGGCGCCTGTCACCTGCTACAACGATGCGCAGCTCGACGAATTCGTCTACGGGATCCCGGATGCCCCCTTCGACTCTGCCGCCTACAACGCCGCGGTGACCGATGCCGCGATCGCGTTCGGGGAGGCATGCCTCGCTCGAACGGGGCCGGTGCTCGAGTTCGTGGACACGCAGAGCACCGTGCGCGACCTCGACCTCCTCCGCGCCCTCGTCGGTGACGAGAAGCTCAACTACCTCGGGTACTCCTACGGCAGCGACATCGGGATGTACTACATCGACACCTACCCCGAGAAGGTCGGTCGCATCGTGCTCGACGGCGCGACCGATTCGACCGTGACCTCGTTCGATGTCTCGCTGACGCAGTCGGTGGGGTTCGAACGCGCGCTCACGGCGTACATCGACAACGGGGCATCCGTGACCCTGAAGGACGTACGGGCGATCTACGACGCGCTCGACGCCGACCCGATCGAGGCGCCCGACGGCCGCAAGCTCGACGGCGGGGTGTTCGACATCGCGATGAGCATGGGGCTGTACTCCGAGGACTACTGGCCCGAACTCGACACGCTGTTCGACGAGGTCGCGGCGGGTGACACCGATCAGGCGTTCGTGCTCGCCGACGACTATTACGGGCGCGACGAGAGTGGCGAGTACCTCGACAACTCGCTCGAGGCGTTCCTCGCCATCTCGTGCATCGACTACCCGGTGGAGACCGACCCGGCCGTCATCGCGCAGCAGAATGCAGAGTTGCAGGCGGCAGCCCCGACGACGACGCGAGCGTCGAGCGCCGGTGACGTGTTGTGCGCCCACTGGCCCTTCGCCTACCGCGGCGGCGCAACGAAAGCGGTGACGGGCGCAGGCGCCGCCCCCGTGCTCATCGTCTCGACGACGGGCGACCCCGCGACGCCGTACGAGTGGGGCGTCGCGCTGTCAGAACAGCTCGAGAGCGCGCAGCTCGTCACCTTCAACGGCGAGGGGCATACCGCCTACGGGCAGGGCAACGAGTGCGTCGTCGGGGCGGTCGACGCGTATTTCACTAAGGGCACCGTGCCCGACGCCGACCCCGACTGCTGAAGCCGCACTGCAAACTTGCAGTGCGTGCAATAATTGGACCATGACTCTGGATGCCGCACCCGGCCTTCGCGAACGCAAACGTCTTGCCACCCGCCGCGCCATTCAGCTCGCAGTGCTCGACCTCGCGACCGACCGCGGGCTCGAGAAGACGACCGTCGACGAGATCAGTCGCATCGCCGACATCTCGCCCCGCACTTTCTTCAACTACTTCGCGACGAAGGAGGAGGCACTCGTCGGCGACGGACCCAGCCTGCCCGACGACGCCTACATCGAGCGATTCGTCGCCGCCGGTCCCAGCGAATCGATAGCGCACGGCCTCGGCGTCATGCTCACCGCAGCCACCGCGTCGTCGATCGACGACCACGAGATGACCTATCGACGACGAGCGATCCTGCGCAACCACCCGCAGCTGTTCGCGCTCCGGATGGCGTCGATGAAGAGCTTCGAGGCGGACCTGGCGGAGGTCATCTCGCGTCGCCTCGTGGCCGATCGCCCGGAGGGGGCATCCACCCCCGAGCGCATCTCGAGCGACGCGCACCTGCTCGCCGCGGTCGCCTTCGGCGCGCTGCGGCATGCGTGGTCGTGCTGGGCCGATGACGAGAGCCTCCTCGACCTCGCTGGGCGGGTCACCGCGGCGTTCGCCGACCTCGAGAGCCTGGTCGCGAAACCGTGACGGAAGAGCCCGGATTGTGGGCTAAGCTTTCATGCTGTGCCTCGGCGAAATCCGAGCCACGCCGCCTTAGCTCAGTCGGTAGAGCATCTCACTCGTAATGAGAAGGTCGTCAGTTCGATTCTGACAGGCGGCTCCACTTCTTCGTCTCGGCAGATCCCGATTTTCTTCGGGATGGCGACACCTCCTAGGCTGAGCCCATGACCGAACCAATTCGCTGGGGCATCCTCGGCACGGGGCTCATCGCCGACTTCTTCTCGACCGACCTCACCGCTGAGGGCCCGACGATCGCCGCCGTCGGCTCGCGCTCGCAGGAGTCGGCCGATGCGTTCGCCGCCAAGTTCGGCATCCCGAACGCGCACGCGAGCTACGAGGCCCTCGTCTCGGATCCCGACGTCGACGTGATCTACGTCGCGACCCCGCACCCGTACCACGTCGCCAACGCCACTCTCGCGCTCGAGCACGGCAAGCACGTGCTCATCGAGAAGCCATTCACCATCAACGCTGCCGAGGCGGCCGGTGTCGTCGCCCTCGCGGAGGAGAAAGGTCTCGTCGTACTCGAGGCCATGTGGACGCGATGGCTTCCCCACATGATCGCCCTGCGCGAGCTCATCGCCGCCGGCACGATCGGTGATGTCCGCACGGTCATCGCCGACCACAACCAGAGCCTCCCGACCGACCCGGCCCACCGTCTCAACAACCCCGAGCTCGGAGGTGGAGCCCTGCTCGACCTCGGCATCTACCCCGTCTCATTCGCCTGGGACATCCTCGGCGAGCCGTCGAGCGTCTACGCGTCGTCGACGGAAACCGCGACCGGCGTCGACCAGCAGACCGCGATCGTTCTGGGCTACGAGAACGGCGCCAAGGCGCTCCTCCACACGGCCCTCAACACGGCGGGTCCCAACACGGCGTCCGTCATCGGCACCGAGGGATGGGTGGAGATCGAGAAGACCTTCTACGCGCCCACCGCCTTCACGGTGTTCGCGACCGACGGCAGCGTCATCCAGCGCTACGAGTCCGAGGTCTCGAGCCGCGGCATGCAGTTCCAGGCGTGGGAGGCGGAGCGACTCATCGCCGCGGGTTCAACGGCCGGCGACATCCTGCCCCCGAGCGAGACCGTCGGCATCATGGGCACGCTCGATGAAGTGCGTCGGCAGATCGGTCTGGCCTACCCGGGTGAGGCTGCTCCGGGCGAGCAGGCGTGACCGAGCCGGGCGACCAGCCGCTCACGCGCCGCGCCGCCCGGGAGGCCAGTGCGGCCAAGCCCGCGCGTCAGCCCACGATCGACCCGCAGACCGGTGAGACCGTCGCGCCCACGGGTCTCGCAGCGCTCATTACGAAGCATCCGCGTGTCTGGATCGGTGCCACGGCTGCTGTGGCATTCCTCGTTCTCGCGACGACGTCAGTGGTGCTCGGCATCCGCGCGGGGTCGACGCCGACCGCCACCAGTGTGACCGGTGAGGTCGTGGAGATCCCCGAGCGCGCCGTGCCGGGCGCGCCCTTCGCGGCCACCGACCTCCGAACGTGCAGCGTCCAGGCGCTGAGCTCGGACCCGGCGCTCAAGACCCTCCGCGGCTCCGTCATCGACGCGTCATCGGGCGAGTCCCTGCTGAGCATCGACGGCGATAAGCCATCGCGCACCGCGAGCGTGTTGAAGGTGCTCACGGCTGCCGCCGCGCTCGACAAGCTCGGACCCGACTACCGGCTCACGACCTCGGTCTTCGAGGGGAGTGCGCCCGGCACGATCGTGCTCGTCGGCGGTGGTGACGCAACGCTCAGCAGAATCGATTCGGGCGAGAGCGTCTACAAGGGTGCCGCCAAGGTCTCCACCCTCGCCAACCAGGTCGTCGCGGCCTATGCGGTCGCGCACCCGGACACGCCCATCACGAACATCGTCGTCGATGCCACCCTCTGGAAGCCGTCCGACAACTGGCTCGACTCCTGGCCGACGAGCGACCTCACGACCGGATACCTCTCCAAGGTGACGGCACTGCAGGTCGACGGGGATCGCAAGGATCCCACCCAGGCGGTGAGCCCGCGGAGCGCCGACCCGATCGGTCGCGCGGGCAGGGCGTTCGCAGAGGCGATCGCCACCGCATCCGGACAGCCGGTCGCCGCCGTCACGACCGGCAAGGTCACCTCGACGACCAGACTCGGCGAGGTCACGTCGCAGCCCGTCAGCACACTCGTGAACCAGATGCTACTGACAAGTGATGGAACGCTCGCCGAGACCCTCGCGCGCGTCGTCGCGGTCACGATGGGGCTCGACGGCTCCTCGGCCTCGGTCGGGCAGGCCATTCCGAGCGCCATCGCCGGGCTCGGCCCCGACACCTCCGGCATCACCGTCGCCGATGGCTCGGGCTTGAGCAAGAAGAACGCCGTGTCGCCCGCGTTCATGGCGAGCTTCATGGCGCAGGTGCGCGACGGGCAGGATCAACTCAACTACGTCTACAACTCACTCTCGGTGGCGGGCGAGACCGGCGGTCTCACGCAGCGGTTCCTGACCTCCGAGGCAAAGGGAAAGGTCGTCGCCAAGACCGGTCACATCGGCACGGCGTACACGCTCGCCGGGGTCGTCGAGGCGAAGGATGGCACGGCTCTCGCCTTCGCCTTCTACGCGATCGGCGAAGGCATCGGGCCCACCGCCGTTCCCGCTCTCGACGCGCTTGTCGAGGGCGTCTACGAGTGCGGTGCGAACCTCGCCAACGCGTGAGCGCCCGCGCCTAAACTTGGATCATGTCGCGCGCCCTCTTCATCATCGATGTCCAGAACGACTTCACCGAGGGCGGTGCTCTCGGAGTCGATGGAGGGGCAGCGGTCGCGGCCGGCATCTCCCGGCTGATCGCAGACCACCCGGGCCGGTACAGCCACGTCATCGCCTCGCGTGACTGGCACGACGGTGACAACGACAACGGCGGCCACTTCGCCACGGGTGCGCCCGACTTCGTCGACTCGTGGCCGGTGCACTGCGTCTCGGGCACGACCGGTGCCGAGTACAACCCCGCGCTCGACACCGCGGCCATCGATGTGCACATCCGCAAGGGGCAGGGCAAGCCCGCCTACTCGATCTTCGAGGGGCAGACCGACGACGGGCGTTCGGTCGCCGAGATTCTCGACGAGTACGGCATCGACGAGATCGACGTCACCGGGATCGCTACGGACTACTGCGTGCGGGCATCCGCTCTCGATGCCCTCTCGGCCGGCCGCACCGTCACCGTGCTCACCGACCTCGTCGCCGGTGTCTCCGACCTCTCGAGCGAGAAGGCCCTCGACGAGCTTGAGACTGCGGGCGCCCGGCTCGCGAACTCCGACCAGAAGGAAGCCGACAATGCTGTCTGAATCCGAACTCCTCGCACAGGTGCCCACCCGTCTCTTCATCGGCGGCGAATGGGTCGAGTCGACCTCCGGTCGGTCGATCGACGTGCACGACCCGTCGACCGGCGCGGTCATCCTCACGATCGCCGATGCCTCCGTCGACGATGCGGCCAGGGCGATGGATGCCGCAGCCGACGCGCAGGCAGGCTGGGCGGCCACGGCTCCCCGAGTCCGTGGCGAGTTGCTGCGTGGCGCGTTCGACCTGTTGCAGGAGCGCGCCGACGAGTTCGCGCTCCTCATGACGCTCGAGATGGGCAAGCCCCTCGCCGAGGCCCGGGGCGAGGTCACCTACGGCGGCGAGTTCCTGCGCTGGTTCAGCGAGGAGGCCGTGCGCATCTCCGGTCGCTTCGGCACCAACCCGGAGGGCACCGGGCGCATGATCGTGACGCACAAGCCGGTCGGGCCGTCGTTCCTCATCACGCCGTGGAACTTTCCGCTCGCGATGGCGACGCGCAAGATCGCACCCGCGCTCGCGGCCGGTTGCACCTCGATCATCAAGCCTGCCGAGCTGACCCCGCTCACGACCCTGTACTTCGCGAAACTGCTCGAGGATGCCGGACTCCCGAAGGGCGTCGTCAACGTGCTCACGACCTCGACGTCGAAGGAGGTGTCGTCGCCGATCATCGCCGACCCCCGTCTGCGCAAGCTGAGCTTCACGGGATCGACGCCGGTCGGAGTCGCGCTGCTCAAGCAGGCGTCCGAGAACGTTCTGCGCACGTCGATGGAACTCGGCGGCAACGCCCCGTTCCTCGTGTTCGAGGACGCCGACCTTGACAAGGCCGTCGACGGCGCGATGATCGCGAAGTTCCGCAACATCGGCCAGGCGTGCACGGCCGCCAACCGCTTCATCGTGCACGAGTCGGTCGCCGATGAGTTCGCATCGCGCCTCACCGAGCGCGTGAAGGCGATGAAGATCGGGCGCGGAACCGAGGAGGGCGTGGGCATCGGCCCGCTCATCAACGACGGCGCGGTCGACAAGGCCGACGAGCTCGTGCAGGACGCCATCGCGCGCGGCGCCACCCTCGTCACCGGCGGTTCGCGCGTCGAGGGCGAGGGCAGCTTCTACCAGCCGACAGTTCTCAGCAACGTGCTCGCCGGCAGCGACATCCTGCGCGAGGAGATCTTCGGACCGGTCGTCACGATCGTGCCGTTCACCGACGAGGCCGACGCGGTCGCGAAGGCCAACGACACCCAGTACGGCCTCGTCAGCTATGCCTTCACCCAGGACCTCGCTCGCGGGCTGCGCCTTATCGACAGCCTCGACACGGGGATGATGGGACTCAACGTGGGCGTCGTATCCAACGCCGCTGCACCATTCGGCGGCGTCAAGCAGTCGGGGGTCGGGCGTGAGGGCGGCCTCGAGGGCATCCACGAGTACCTCGAGACCAAGTACGTGCTGGCGCCTCTCGCATGAGCGACATCTTCGGTGACGAGGTCGACGTCGCGCCCAATCGCCAACGCGTGTGGCCGATCGTCGCGGCGCTGATCGGCATCGGCCTCGTGTTCGGAGGCATCGCCTCGGTCGTCGTCACCGGCGGAGTCAACGTGTGGGCAGTATTCGCCCCCGTCTTCGCCGGTCCCGCGCTGCCCGAGGTCGCTGCGGTCGAGATCGCGTCAGACGTCAGCCTGCCCTCGGGCACGAGGGTGGAGGCGGCGCGCGACGACAGCGTCTACCTCGTCGGCCAGGTGCGACTCCCGTCGGGCACGGGAAACCCGCTCGAGGTCGGCTATGTCGAGGTCGGCACCATCCCGCGTCACGCGCTCGAGGTGTGGAGCGGCGAGCTGGACGACGCCCAGTACTACCTCGGTTCTGACGGACGCTCGGCGCTCACGGGTTCGAACGACGGACTGCGAGTGATCGTCTTCTACAAGAACTCATGATCGTCGAGATCTCCGAACTCTCCGATCCTCGCCTGGCCGACTACGCGCACCTCACCGATGTCGCCCTCAAGAAGGCGCGCGGATCGGAGCACGGGCTGTACCTCGCCGAGTCACTCCTCGTCTTCGA
>Ga0265780_10012211_pt1 | contig 10092 bp, 8 predicted proteins | sample P1T30metagenome_FD_192432 | JGI IMG/M metagenome (GOLD analysis project Ga0265780, IMG submission 192432) | Plant litter microbial communities from East Loma Ridge, Irvine, California - P1 T30 | ecosystem: Environmental > Terrestrial > Plant litter > Unclassified | place: USA: California... | reverse complement strand
TCCAAGGAAGCGTGGCCGAGTGGTTGAAGGCAGCAGTCTTGAAAACTGCCGACGGTGTGAGCCGTTCGTGAGTTCGAATCTCACCGCTTCCGCCAAGCATACTGAACTAAAGCCCCACACGTTGGGGCTTTTTTTCATCTCCTCATAGGAGAAATGTCAAAATCGGTGTCCCCCGACGTCCACTAGAATCTACCTGCATCCAGCCCCACCGAGTGGGTAGAGCGGTGGGTAGGTTTGAGAGTGAAGAATGTGGTCGAAAGGTGGGTACACCAATGAGCTACACGATCAACAAGCTTTCTGCGATCAAGGTGCGCGCCGTGACCCGGCCGGGCCTTTACGGCGACGGCGGCGGACTTTGGCTGCAGGTTTCTCGGAGCGGTTCCAAGAGCTGGATCTTCCGTTACGATCTCGCAGGCCGACGCCGCGAGATGGGACTAGGATCATGCATCACCGTGGACCTGGTCCTCGCGCGCGACAAGGCACGCGCATGCCGCCTGCTCCTACTGGATAAACTCGACCCTCTGGACGAACGGGACAAAACCCGCGCCGAGCATGCGCAGCGCCAGGCCAAGCGTGTGAGCTTCGACGAATGCGCTGCATCGTACATCGACGCGCATCGCGGCAGCTGGAAAAGCGCCAAGCATGCGGCGCAATGGGAGACCACGCTCGCCATGTACGCCAGTCCGGTCATCGGCTCGCTGCCGGTGGCCGACGTTGACACGGACCTGGTCGTGAAGGTGCTCGCTCCCATCTGGAAGACCAAGACCGAAACCGCCACGCGCCTGCGTGGACGCATCGAGAGCATCCTGGACTGGGCGGCCACGCGCAAATTACGTCATGACGTAAATCCGGCGCGCTGGCGCGGGCACCTCGAGAACCTGCTCGCCAACCCGAACAAGATCGCGCCGGTGAAGAACCATCCCGCGCTGCCGTGCCGCGAAGTTAGCGGCTTCATGACCGAGCTACGGCAACGCGAAGGTGTCTCGGCTCGCGCGATCGAGTTCGCGATCCTGACGGCGTGCCGTTCGGGCGAAGTGCGCGGCGCGACCTGGGATGAATTCGACCTTGACGCGAAGCTGTGGACCATCCCCGCCGAGCGCATGAAGGCAGGCAAAGAGCATCGTGTGCCGCTGTCGACAAGCGCGATCGCCCTGCTGCGCGCGCTGGAGAGCCGTGGGCGCTTTGTTTTTCCGGGGCGGGACACGAAGACCACGCTGTCCGACATGAGCCTTACGGCCGTCCTGCGGCGAATGGGACGCACCGACATCACCGTTCACGGCTTCCGCTCGACCTTCCGCGACTGGTGTGCGGAGTGGGAGAACAACGCCTTCCCACGCGAGGTGTGCGAGCACGCGCTGGCGCACAAGCTGCCCGACAAGGTGGAGGCGGCATACCGGCGCGGCGATCTGTTCGACAAGCGTGTGGTCCTGATGCAGGCGTGGGCCGACTACTGCGCAGTCGATGCGGCGCCCAGGCGCTGATGCCCCGTTGGCGCTCGATGCCGATGGATAGGCAGGTGAATCGTGAGCGCGCGACCCCGATTAAACGATCCGTCTCGGCGCTCCGTTACGCTCTAGCGACTTACCTTTTCCTATCAATCGGGGCGGACCATGAGCACAGCGACGACGACGGCGGAACGGTAGGCGGCGTATCGGGCGTGCCAGGCATGCGGCGAGAATGACGGGCAGAAGCGGGTCAGCCTGTGGCTCAGCACCGGTTGCGCCCTGGCCCTGGCCAGACTGACCAGGCGCCACGGTAGCACGCAACGCGAATTCCTTGAAAAGCTGGTGCTGGCGGAGGACGACAAGGTCCTGGCGACGATGGCGCTCGACTCGCCGGAGTGGAGCGCGTATTTCCGGTTACAACCCATGCGGGCCAGGGCAGGGGCGGCGCCCCACGCCGGCGCCGCGCCCGAGGCTTGATGTGATGAGCGGCGGGACGGCGTTGGCGGCTGCTGTCACGCAAGGCCAGGGTGTGATCCGCAGCGCGCAGGCGGCGGCGCATTACGTCATGACGTAATGCGGAGCCTGGTTCAGTGCTTGGTCAGCCGAGCCCCGACCGGCCCGATTTTTTGTCGATCAATGGGCGGTGAGCCGAAGAATGCCGCCGAAAGGCCGGTCTGTTTTGCCTCCGTCCAAAATCCAGTAGCTTCGAGGCCGTCAGCCTGTATGCGGCCCACCCACACCAGCATTCGGTGTATTTAACAATATGTCGGCAAATATGGATAAGTGCCGACATTTTGTGTAGACTGTCCGCATGACGCAAACTGAACGCATTCTTGAGCTTGCCCGATCCAAAGGCATACTGCGAACACGCGACGTGGACAGTGCCGGTGCATCTCGCGCGCTGCTCGCCTCGCTGACCGCTGAAGGCCGGCTGCTCAAGCTCGGCCGCGGCCTGCACGCATTGCCCGACCGGTCTGCCTCCGAATACGATAGTTTTGCCGAGGTGGCGACAAGGAGCCCAAGCGGGGTGCTATGCCTGCTTTCCGCGCTGCGCTTCCATGACCTGACCACGCAGCAGTCATCCGATGTCTGGCTGGCCATCCCGCACAAGGCCAGGGCGCCGCGCTTCGATTATCCACCGCTAAGGGTGGTCCGCATGTCGGGACTAGCGATGACGGAGGGCGTCGAGATTGCCGACCTGGCTGGCGCCAAGGTGCGCGTGTTCAGCGTGGCGAAGACGGTGGCCGACTGCTTCAAGTTCCGCAACAAGATCGGGCTAGACGTCGCGCTCGAAGCCCTGCACGAAGCCTGGAACGGCAAGCGCGCGACGATGGACGACCTGTGGCGCTACGCCGAGATCTGCAGGGTGGCCAACGTCATGCGACCCTACCTGGAAGCGTTGGGGGCGGCATGAAGGCGGCCAATCGCGGCGCATCGGTGCGCGCACGGCTGCTGAACCGCGCAAGGGCCGACCGGATCGATTTCAACCTGATCCTGACGCGGTATTCGCTCGAGCGGCTGCTGTACCGCTTGAGCATGTCGCCGTGGACCGATCAGTTCTTGCTGAAGGGCGCGCTCCTCTTCGACCTGTGGTTCGACCAGCCGCACCGGCCAACCCGGGACATCGACTTGCTCGGCTTTGGGTCTTCCGAGATTGACGACCTGATCGAGGTCTTTCAGCAGGTCTGCGTCCAGCCGTCCGACGATGGCATGGTCTTCGACCAGGGCAGCGTGCAGGCGGTGCGGATTCGCAAGGAAGCTAACTACGAAGGCGTGCGCGTGATGCTGGTCGGCACGCTGGACGGCGCGCGCTGCTCGGTGCAGATCGACGTCGGATACGGCGATGCCGTCACGCCTGCTGCAGAACGCGTGCAGTTCCCAGCGCTGCTGGAGGATGTCGCGCCGCCATCGCTCCGTGCGTATCCCGTCTACACCGTGATCGCCGAGAAGTACGAAGCGATTGCCAGCCTGGGTATGGCCAACACGCGCCTGAAGGATTACTTCGACCTGTGGTTTCTCGCGACCTATGCACAGGTTGACGAGGCTGTCCTTCGACAGGCGATCCAGGCCACGTTTGCGCGCCGCCGGATCGAGGTGCCGAACGCGGCGCCACTCGGGCTGTCGGACGCTTTTACGGGGAGTCCGATCAAACTGCAGCAGTGGCAAGCATTCCTTTCGAAAAGCAAGCTCACGGCGCCGGGCCTAGCGGAAGTGGCAGCGGTGCTGAGGCGTCTCTTGGGATTGCCCGACAGTGGGGCGGCAGGCTAGGGTTTACTGTCTCGCCGGCTGGTACGGATGCACTGCACGGCCCACTGCTCGACTTCGCTCTTGATCCAAGCGGCCGATCGACCCTGGAGCTTTACCGGTCTTGGGAAGGCGCCCCGCTTGATTGCATCGTAGACGCTGCTGCGCGACTTCCCGCAGATCGCCATTACTTCTTTCAACCTGATGAACCGAATGTCGGCACGGTCGCCTGGTGCGCGACGTTCGATAACGGTGTCAATCGCTTGCTGATTCATGTACGCCTCCAGTGTCAATGTGAGCCGTTGCGCTGTGGCCGCGTCGGCAAGATTAATTTTGTACCGCCGTGCGCCACAGATGTGTAAGCACGTGGCGGGGTTATGTGGTGCGGATACTGAACCGCAGTTTGCCTTTTGGTGACTGCTGAGGTATTGCGCAAATACCGGTGGCGGCTGCGCTCGCATGGGGACCGAAGGGGTTGAAGACTGCATTTTTGGTTTTGGGTCTTCGGGCAGGATAGACTGGCGTCTTAAATGTTTAATCTCTTCGAGATCAAACATTTGGTCCTCGTCCCTTCAGGACTGCGGGCACCTTGCCTTCCAGGCATACACCAGACTGTTTTGCTTGCTGTTTTTGGCAACTCATTTGCACGCTCAGCTTTCAGGACGGTCTTTCGTGGGGCCAGCAGGAGACGTTTGTATATGCGTTGCCAAGGCACGCCGCAGTTACTTCGGGGGGCTGCAAGGCCCTAATTGAAAAGCGACGTTTTGTAACGGCGGCATAATAATGCTTGCCAAACCGTCAAGAACTGGCAATATTACCGGCAGTTACTGTTTACTTTAGATCGCAGCCGGATGAAAAATTTTAATGAATCAAACTACCCCAGAGGATCCGAATGGAGGCGCTGGGATCTGCATGTTCATACGCCCGAAAGTAAGCTGGGAAACTCGTTCCCTGGTATGGACTGGGAAGAGTACGTTACGGCTCTCGAGGCGTCGGCCCGTGCGAACGATATTGCGGTCGTTGGGATTACGGACTACATGTCGATTGACGGCTATGAGAAAGCGCTGCAATCGAAGCTTCATCCCACCAATCCGCGCCTGAGTTCTGTTGCAATGCTCGTTCCTAACATCGAATTGAGGGTACTTCCAGCGACGAAAGATAGCAAAGCTCTCAACGTCCATTTGCTCATCGACCCGACGGCCGACGATCATGTAGACAAGATTAAGAGGGCAATGCGCCAGCTTCGCGTTAGGTACAACGGGGAAACTTACGGCTGTTGCCGGGATGAACTCATTGAGTTTGCAAGGAAGCAGCAGGCCGGTCTGGAAGACGACGAGGCCGCCTACAAGTTCGGAATCGAGCAGTTCAAGCCGTCGTACGAGGCTATTGCCGAATGGATCGGCAGCGAGAAATGGCTCAGGGAAAACTGCCTGATCGGCGTAGCCAACGGCAAAGACGGGATTAGCGGCTTGCCGGCCGACGGCTTTTCCGCGACGAGGGACGAGTTGCTGAAGATGGCGCATTTCGTATTCTCGGGAAACCCGAAGGACCGCGAATACTATGTGGGGAACAAGGTTGGCGTGCCTGCTACCGAAATTGTGCGCCAATATGGCTCCCTCAAGCCGTGCCTGCACGGTTCTGACGCGCATACCGTCGCCACTTTATTCAAGCCGGACGAGAATAGGTACTGCTGGATCAAGGCGGATCCAACCTTCGAAGGACTGCGCCAAGTATTGTGGGAACCGGAGGCGCGTGTAGCGATTGGCGCGTCTAAGCCAGAGCAATCGGACCGAAGCCGGGTCATATCCGAACTCCGCATCCCATCAAAAAACTCTTGGTTCGCTCAGACCACCATCCAGCTCAATCCAGGCCTAGTCGCCATAATCGGAGAAAAGGGCTCTGGAAAAACCGCCGTCGCAGACCTCATCGCTTTTGCGGCTGGAGCCTACAACGCTAAAGAATCCCAGTCTTCCTTTATCGGCAAAGGTCGCCTGCACCTTGGCGGAATTGAAACTTCCCTAACGTGGGAAGCGGGCAGCCCGACAAAGGGAACCCTGCCTAGTAGCCCCTATAGCGCACAGCGCCCCTTGGTACGCTACCTGTCGCAGGACTTCGTCGAACAGCTGTGCAGCAACGACCATGAAGGCCACGAGCTTCAGCAGGCCATAGAAGAGGTCGTGTTCGCGCATCTGGACGAAGGAAGCAAAGAGGGGTTCTCTTCTTTCGCGGAATTGCGCGCGTCCAGGGAATCCGCTTCCCAATCTCAGCGGGACACGATTCGGGGTGAGCTTGCCGGTACACATCGGGAGATCGAGCGGCTCATGCAGGCGATAGCGCAGATACCCGCAAAGAACTCCCTTAAGGAGCAGTCAGAGACACGCGTGGCAGAACTTAAAAAGCAGTTGCCGGAAGTAGAGGCACTGGCAGACCAGACCATCCTTGAAAAGCTCGAAAAAGAGAAGGCTGAGGCCTTGGGGGTCGAGAAAACGATAGCCGAAAAGTCACGCCAGAGAAGGAGCATCGACGACATTGCAAAGGCTTACGCGCTCATCCGAGAACGTACAAGCAAGCAGATCGACGAGTTAGTGGAATTTGCAAAGGACGTACCCCTACTAGGTCCATTGCTGGAATCCGGGCTCCACCCGGCGTGGAACGACGGAATAGGGCTTAGCTTGGCCAGCTTGGCCGAATCGCTGGAAGTGGAAATAGTCGAAATGAAGGGACTGCCGGAGAGCGCGCTTCCAGAAGGGGCCTCGCTCGCATCGAGGGCGGTACGGATTAAGAGGCTCCAAGAGTCCCTGTCTAAAGACGATCAGAACAGGAAGCGTCTTTTGGACCTGCAAAAGCAGGTCGCCGAACAAGAAGCGGCAATCGCGCGTATAAGCAAAGAGATAGCTGAGCTGGACGACAAATCCAGGAAACAGCTTCTTGCCAAGCAGTGCGAGAGAAACGAGTTATACGAGAGCTATTTTGCGGCGTTGGAGGATGATGGGAAAGGGCTGAGGGAACTTTATGCGCCGATGAAAAGCCAACTTGGCTCACTCGGATCAAAAATGCAATTCGAGCTCTCTGCGGGCTATCGACTGGATATCAAGGGATGGCTTGGAAAAGCTGCTCGCTTCTACGACGGGAGGAAGTCCACGGCATCGATCCTCAAGGACGCGGTTGAGAAATTCGCGCTCGATTCCCTTGCTCCTGCATGGAAAAGCGGCGATAAGGAAAAGATTGCGGCAGCGTTCGAGAAGTTCTACGACCTTATCTCCCCCGATTCATTCATTGCCCTGCAAGCTACGCCAAGCCTCAAGTTACTGGACCTGTTCGACTGGATGTATTCGACCGACCACGTGGACATTAGCTACAAGATCCTTTATGGAGGTACCGAGCTTGAATACCTGTCGCCCGGTACGCGCGGGATCGCCCTGCTCGTGCTATATCTTCTCATGGACGAGGACGACCGCCGTCCTCTAATCATCGACCAGCCGGAGGGCAATCTGGATAATTCCTCGATATATGCCCAACTCGTACCGTACATAAGGGCGGCTAAGGCAAAGCGGCAGATAATCCTGGTCACGCACAATCCCAATCTCGTCGTAGCCACCGACGTAGAGCAGGTCATCGTGGCTACGGCGGAGAGACCGACGACCCAGCCTTACCCACGGATCACATATCAGAGCGGCTCGCTCGAGCATGCTCACAGTGAGGAGTCGCCAGGAATCAGGCAGGCCGTCTGTACCCTTCTGGAAGGAGGCAGGCAGGCTTTTAAAGACCGAGAAGGCCGCTATTCGATCAAGGCCTGAGCAGGACTCGCGCAAACCAGGCCATCAAAGTAGCCGGCGCGTTCGCGAAATTTTTCGAAGCACTCGAACTGGTCGCTGACCGCTATGGGCGAAGAGATGCTATGCACGACAGACAGCAGCCGGCTAGAAGCAGCCGTTAAAATCAAAGTTCTTGCAATTTAGAAAGGCAAAATCTTGCGTCCCCGTATAACTATTCCACTGAGAATGCGATTATGAAGAGCATTTTTGGTGGCTTGCCGATATTTATATCGGACCTCTATGGAAGTGCAGTCGCATATATCGATGTTGAGCTCCCGAATGGTTCCCGATCAATCGGGTCAGCATTTCACATAGGTGAGGGTGTTTTTGTCACCGCTCGGCATGTCGTTGAAGGCGTTCGAATAATTGAATTGGCAACTACGGTTTCCGGTTTAATAGATGACGAAACTGGGAAATTTCAGGTTGTAGATTTGCAGGGGGATTCGCATACGTACAGACCGACGAAACCCCAAATTGGTAGGGTCGTATCAGGACCGCACTTTCATCCAAATGACGATGTGGACGTTGCCGTCCTCAAGATTGAAGGTATTGATGCTCCTGCGTTGACGTTAGGTTCGCATATTGCAGATGAGTGGATTAGGGACGATGCTTTTGCACTGCAAAAAATACTGGTGATGGGCTATCCACCTATTCCGTTCAATGGGCACGCTGTGTTATTCATGACGACAGCGGAAATTAATGCTGTCGTTCGAAAATATACCGGCGGCAACGTACATTTTGCGATTTCTGCAATGGCTCGAGGTGGCTATAGTGGCGGACCGTGTCTCGGTAACGATGGGCGAATCATTGGAATGGTAGTCGAAGCATTGGGAAAGAATGATGAGGCTATTCAGCTGGGGTTTATGGCTGCAGTCTCAATTGAACCAATCATCGATTGCTTACTGCACCATGATCTGCTACCTGCAAATCAAAACGTTGATCCAGAAGAAAATTGGGACTGAATTCCGTTAACGCGCCCTTGCCAATACTATAGGATTCCTTCGATGCACACGCCCACTATTTTCATCTCTTCAACCATCTACGATTTCCGAGACCTGCGATCCGCTTTGAAATTTTATTTGGAAGCACAAGGCTTCAAAGTGCTAGCCTCGGAATTTAATGACTTTCAAAAGCCGCTGGATCGCCACTCCTATGAAGCTTGCCTTGACGCAATCCGAGCCGCCGATTACTTTGTTTTGCTAATCGGACCGCGCGTAGGAGGCTGGTATGACGAAGAAAATCAGATATCGATTACTCAGCGTGAATACCGGGAGGCCTATCGACTTCATCAAGCGGAGAGCCTCAAGTTAATAAACTTCGTGAGGTCGGAAGTTTGGCAGGCGAAGGAGGACCGTAGCGAGCTTGCCAAATTTTTAGAAACGACGGAACTAAATGGTGAGGTGCGTTCTGCAATCGTCAACCACAAAAGCAAGAGCGCGTCAAATGCCGACTTTCTAATGAAATTTATTAATGAAGTAGGGCGAAATAAAGAAACGTCCCTCGCTGCAAAAGGGGCGGGTGCGCCGCCTACGGGAAATTGGATTCATGTCTTCTCGGGCTTCCGGGACATAGTTGATGTTTTAAATGCCCACGTATTTGCGTCAGTATCTGTCGAGGACATGGTTGCGAAACGTCTCTTACGTCGCGAGTTACGGGATGTTCTGCGACAGTGTTTGCTTAAATTCAAGGATAAAGCGTACTCGCCTAGCCACTGGATTAATCGCTTTCACCAGAGCCACCCTCTCACGTTAGCATCTCGCAGTAACGAGCTTACCTCTATTGAGACCACGAGTTGGGATTCGATTGCGACCGTTGCTATGCATCTCCTTGGTAACCGTCAGCTTCACTTGGTCGTGCTGCCACAAGTGCTAGCGAAGCCTACATTTCTTGAATTCGATCTCGCATCAAATTCTTTTCATGAGACGCCCGCACAAAATGCTTTAGTAAGATTGCAGGAAGAAGTTAGGCGCTTTAATACCTCAAATACGGCCGAAAATCTCCCAATCCTCTTTGAGCACTCGCCCGTACGACGAATGTCTGGTCAGAAAACGGTCGAAATCGAAACAGTCAAACTAGCTGGCTTACTCCACTTGCTCGACAGATGGTCAAATATCGTTGTGCTCTGCTCAAGCCTACTAAAGTATTTGGACGGCGGCGTATTCAGCATGCCATCGCTTCGACCAGATACGCCAGTGCAGGGAATGCAAGAGATGCTCGAGGCAGAAACAGCGTCAGAAACTGATATCGACGCGTACCTTACTAGCTATTCCTGAAGGGATGTCCGTTTCGGATGATAGCGGACTAACGGACGTTTGCAGACGGTTAAATCCTGCATCCACACTATCGATTGGTCGTAAAAGCCAGGCTGAACAGCCCAGTGGGCACCGCGGTGGGTAGCCCCAAAAAAATTTCTCCATTTTCATAGACAAACTACTGCTGACACCGCTTCCGCCAGAATTCAGAGAGAAGCCATTCATGCATAACGGCTTTTTTTCCGTCCCGGCTTCAGCAAAGGCTTGCACCTTCTGCCCGTCTGTCACTCGCCACTGATCGTTCTGCGTTCGTACAAGCAGCGGGATCTCGGTGCC
>Ga0265780_10012209_pt1 | contig 10093 bp, 3 predicted proteins | sample P1T30metagenome_FD_192432 | JGI IMG/M metagenome (GOLD analysis project Ga0265780, IMG submission 192432) | Plant litter microbial communities from East Loma Ridge, Irvine, California - P1 T30 | ecosystem: Environmental > Terrestrial > Plant litter > Unclassified | place: USA: California... | reverse complement strand
CGAGCGAACGGGGCGCCGGAGGGTTCGGCAGCACCGGCAAACAATAACAAGAGATAAGGAGGAACATGATCCGTATTCATTTGCGCCAGGCCGCGCTGGGAATCGCCACCGCCGCATTGCTCTCGGCCTGCGCCACGCAGGGCCCGATGCAGCCGGGCCAGCCGCTCCCGCCGGGGCAGACTGCGCCGGAAACGCCGCAAGTGACACCGGAAATGACGGCCGCGGCCGAGACGCTCACCAGGATGGCAACCCTGCAGGACCGCCTGTACAAGGTGGCCGCGCCCCTCCTCATCGACAATGCGGAACTGTGCACGCGCCACGCGCGCAACCTGCTCGGTTTCACCGCCAAGAACCGCCATACCTACCCGGGCAGCTACAACGAGGCCGCGCACATGGTGCTCGGCATGGGCGAGCGCCTGCAGGTGACCAACGTGCTGGCCGGCAGCGGCGCCGCCAAGGCCGGCCTGCGCCAGGGCGACGAGCTGGTGGCCGCCGGCGGCAAGCCGCTGCCCACCGGCCCCAACGCGCTGTCCCAGGCCGGCGCCGTGTTCGGCCCGATCGTGCAGAAGCAGGCCAGCCTGCCGCTCACCATCGAGCGCCGCGGCCAGTCGCGCGACCTGACCATCCCGGTGACCCGCGCCTGCGCCTTCGGCATCGAGCTGGGCAACGCCGACAACGTCAACGCCTACGCCGACGGTTCGCGCGTGATGGTCACGCGCGGCATGATGGGCTTCGTCCAGAACGACGACGAACTGGCCTACGTGGTGGCGCACACGATGGCGCACAACATGCTTGGCCACGCGGCCAGCCAGCGCAACGCGGCCACCATTGGCAGCATCATCGACAACCTGACCCGCATTGCGCCGGACACCTCGATGCTGATCGGCAGCGGCGGCATCAAGGCCATGCCGGCTACCCTCGACACCGCGGCCGACCGCCTTGCGGTCTACCTGCTGGCGCGCGCCGACTACCGCATCGACGGCGTGGCCGGGTTCTGGAAGCGCTTCGCCGAGACCTATCCGGCCACGGTCCTGAACGGGCACACGGCCAACCACCCGGGGCTGGCGCAGCGCATGGCGGCCATCGACAAGGCGGTGGCGGAGGTCAAGGCCAAGAAGGCGGACAAGAAGCCACTGACGCCCTGAGCGGCGCTGCCCGGCGCGCGGCCGGGCAGCCGCTTCTGCACGCATCTGCATGCATCCTGGGTAAATGTGTTTACATTTGTCTCTAAACTTGCTCGATCAGGCAGGCTTTTTGGCAAGCTTCGTCTATCTGGCGCAACAATGCCGACCAAATCTCCGCTACCGGCGGATCACTGACAGTTTCTCAAAATAAAATATCTGCCGGGTAACCAGCTTACCGTCGCGGGAACCTTCGTTCCCTCCCACCGCAGAGAACTGTCATGACGATTTCCGGCGAACTCCTCGCTCCAGGCGGCAACACGCCCGCCACCTTCCAGAACATGAATGCCGACGCCCTGCGCCTGAGCAACGGCGGCACGGTGCTCGCCTACCTCAAGCAAACCGGGGGCGACGCCATCACCTGGGTGCCGAGCGGGCCGATGTTCGACGGCGTCCTGAAAGTGATGGACGCGACTAACCATGTCGTCAAGTCGATTTCGCTGGTGGACAGCCTGGTCCCGGCGGGACGCGCGGTCAACGACCTGACGGTTGAACGCCTGGCGAACGGCGGCTTCGTGGTGGCCTGGTCGGACATCGCGCCGGCCGACGAAGCGTGGACCGGCCTGCGCACCCGCTACGCCATCTACGACGACGCGGGCAACCTCCAGGCCAACGGCGACCTGTCCAGCACCCCGGGCTACAACGTACGCATCACGGCCCTGGCCAACGGCGGTTTCGCGACCGTGTCCGCCGTCGCCAACGGGACCGCGCACCCAGGCCAGGGTTTGGTCAACACCTTTTCCTACAACGCCGGCACTTACGTCAAAGGCACCGAGACCTATGTCGGCGATCAGAACGCGGCAGCCCCCGGGGCCAATGCCGACATCGGCAAGCTGTGGATGTTCGACGAGTTCTCGATCACCGGCCTGTCGGACGGCGGCTTCGTCATCGGCGCACCCACCTACGATTACGTCTCCTCGACCTACACGCCGCTGGGCGACTTCGTGTTCCGCTATGCGGCCAACGGCGCCCAGACCCCGTTCGCGAGCGGCGCCTACTGGCAGCGCGTTAACTGGAACGACGGCCAGGTGAACAACGCGGTGCTGACCAAGTCCTTTGCCGGCGGCGTCAACCGCGGCAAGAACGGCCAGTGGCAGGTGACGATGTTCCACAACGACGGCTCGCTCATCACCGCCACCCAGAAGACCCAGACGGTCACCGAAGACAGCGGGCGCATCGTCCATACCAAGACCTATTATGCGACCGACATCGTGGGTGTCGCGTCCTACGCCGCCAGCAACGGCCTGGACTACGACGACTTCATCGACATCGCCGTGATCAACGGCGAACTGGTGGTCGTGCTGCCCAACGCCTCCAAGGGCTTCAGCCTGGCCAAGCTGTCCACCACCGACGGCAGCGTCATCTCGGTCACCGACCTGGGCATTACCGTGCCGGCCGGCGCCACCCTGATGAATCCGCGCATCCTGGCCGAAGGCAGCGGCTGGGACCTCAGCTACGACGTGATGAGCATCGACGGCGACGGCTACTACCACCAGAGCACCTACCAGATCGGCCTGTCCGCGCCGACCAACCAGGCGCCGCTGGTGGACAACATCGCCGGCGACGCCACCAGCTTCATCCTCGGCACCCCGGAATACATCGACGCCGGCGCCTACGCCGACGTCGCCGATCCGGACTCCGCCGACTTCAACGGCGGCTACCTCGAAGTCAAGCAGACCGCCGGCACCGCCAACGGCGACTTCAGCTTCGACCTCGGCGACGGCGTCACCGAGATCCTGTGGGGCAGCGGCGCCGCTCCCGACCTGAGCAGCGACGGCACCAGCTTCGCCTCCCCCGGCCCCCTCGCCGTCGGCGACAAGGTCTGGTACAGCGCCGGCAGCAGCAGCGACCCGTCGGCCTGGATCCTGGTCGGCACCGTGGCAGGCGACGGCCAGGATGGCGCCACCCTCAAGATCGCGTTTTCGAATCCGGCGCTGGCGGTACCCTCCGCGCTGGGCACGGCCGAGAGCTTCGCCGCAGCCCTGCTCAAGTACCTGATGTACACCGCCCCGACCCTGGGCGCGCGCAGCTTCGAGGTGCGCATTGCCGACGGCGACGGCGCGGTCTCCACCGCGGTCAGCTTCGGCATGACCGGCACCTCGGACCAGAGCTCGACGATCACGGCGGCGGCCGGCGTCACCGAACCGGCCAAGCTGCCGATCTCGGCCACCACCCCGGCCGGCGCCGTCGGCGTGCTCGACTTCACCATCACCGATGCCGGCAATGCCGACGGCCTGGCGACACGCGTCGACGGCCTGGTCCTGCAGACCTCGGGCACCGGCGACTTCAGCAAGGTCACCTGGCTGCTGACCGGCCCCGGCATCGGCACGCCCGTCACCGGCAGCTACAACGCCGGCGCGCACACCCTGAGCTTCGCGGGCACCGCCATCAGCGTTGCCGACGGCGCCAGTGCGGTCTACACGGTCAAGGCCTACTTCAACAGCACCAGCGGCGTCAGCGCCGGCGCCACCTACCTGCTCTCGCTCGACGGCGACAGCGGCGTCAACCTGGCCACCGGCATGAGTTCGCAAATGGCCCCGACCCAGTCGCCGGTCACCACCGGCAGCGGCATCCTGGTCGTCAGCGGACCGCGCGTACTCGGCGTCGAACACGCCAGCCCAACGAGCAGCCTGACCAATGCCGACAGCCTGAGCTGGACCGTGCGCTTCAGCGAAGCGGTGTCGCAGATCGATGCCGCCGACTTCGACGTGACGGGACTGAGCGGCGAAACCATCGGCGTCACCTCGGCCGGCGGCAACGCCTACACGGTCACCGTCAGCGGCGGCGGCCTGGCCAGCCTGGACGGCAGCGTCACGCTCGGCCTGGCGGCCGGGCAGAACATCGTCAACGGCGACGGCCAGCCCCTCGCCAGCCTGGCGCCGAGCGGCACCGACCAGCGCAGCTATCTGCTCGACAACAGCGCGCCCGCGGCCCCGAGCGTCCCCGACATGCTCGCCGCCGGCGACAGCGGCCGCTCCGATACCGACGACCGCACCAGCAACCTGACACCGACCTTCACCGGGACCGCGGAAACGGGCGCCACGGTGACCCTGGTAGTCGACGGCGACGTGATGGGCACGGTCACCGCGACCGGCGGCAGCTGGACCTTCACCGTCCCCCAGCTCGCGCCGGGCAACCACAACATCCATGCCTACGCCACCGACGCCGCAGGCAACATCGGCGCCGCCTCGAGCGACCTGGCGTTCACGATCGACACCAGCGTCGCCGCCCCCACGCTGGCGCTGCACGCCGATACCGGCAGCGCCGCCGATGACGGCCGCAGCAAGGATGGCCGGATCGACGTCGTCCTCGCCGCCGACGTCGCCAGCTGGGAATACAGCACCAATGGCGGCGGTTCCTGGCAGGCCGGCAGCGGCACCAGCTTCACCCTGGTCGCGGGCAGCTATGCGGCCGGCCAGGTGCGGGTACGCCAGACCGACATCGCCGGCAACATCAGCGCAGCCGCGGCCAACGCCACGGCGCTAGACATCGATACCAGCGTGGACGCGCCCGGATTCGCCCTGGCCGACGACAGCGGCGCCAGCGCCAGCGACGGCGTCACACGCGACGGCGCCGTCGACGTGAGCCTGGCATCGGACGTGGCCGGCTGGGAATACAGTACCAACGGCGGCGGCTCCTGGCAGGCCGGCAGCGGCACCAGCTTCACCCTGTCCGCGGGCAGCTACGCGGCCGGCGCGATCCAGGTGCGCCAGACCGACAGCGCGGGCAACCTGAGCCTTGCTGCGAGCAATGCCGGCGCCATCGTGGTCGACCAGGGCGCGGCCGCCCCCGGCCTCGCCCTGGCGGCCGACACCGGCGCCGATGCCAGCGACGGAATCACCAGCAACGCCACGGTCAACGTTACGCTGGAAGCCGGCGCGAGCTGGGAATACCGCATCGGCAGCGGCGCCTGGACCGCCGGCAGCGGCAGCAGCTTCGCGCTGGCCGAAGGCAGCTACGCGGCAGGCGCGGTCCAGGTCCGCCAAACCGACCTGGCCGGCAACGTGAGCGCCGCCAGCGCCAACCCGGCCGCGATCGTGGTCGATCTTGGCGTTCCCGCGCCGACCCTGGCGCTGGCCAACGATACCGGCGATAGCGCCAGCGACGGCATCACGCGCGACGGCGCCGTGAACGTCGGCCTGGCTGCCGACGTCGCGAGCTGGGAATACCGCACCAGCCTAGGTGGCGCCTGGAACGCGGGCAGCGGCGCCAGCTTCACGCTGGCGCCGGGCAGCTATGCCGCCGGCGAGGTGCAGGTGCGCCAGACCGACCTGGCCGGCAACGTGAGCAGCGCCAACGCTCCCGCACTCACCATCGAGGCGCCGCCGGCGCCGCCGGCGCAACCCGCGCCGCCACCCGCACCCGGCATCGCGCTCGCGGTCGACAGCGGTGCCAGCGCCGCGGACGGCATTACCGCCAGCGGCGCGGTGCGCGTGTCGCTGTCGCCGATCGCGGTGGCGTGGGAATACCGCATCGGCGACGGCGCCTGGACCGCCGGCAGCGGCACCGGCTTCACGCTGGCCTCGGGCAGCTATGCGGCCGGCGCGGTGCAGGTGCGCCAGAGCGACGTCTTCGGCAACGCCAGCGCCGCCGGCGTGAACGGCGCCGCCATTACGGTCGACACGGCACGGCCCGTCATCGACACGCTGACCTATCCGTTCCTGGCCAACCCGACCGGCAACCAGTCCCTCCTGATCGAGGTCGGCTACCTCGATGTCGGCGCCGGCATCGACGCCGCCACCATCGGCGCCTCCGACCTCGCGCTCACCCGCGCGGGTGCACCCGCTCCCTTGAAGGTCTCCGCGGTGCACTGGGATGCGGCCACCGGCGTCGCCAGCTATACGGTCGACGCTCCCGCCGGCGGGTGGAGCGCCGCCTACGCCGGCAGCTGGACCATTGCCGTGGCCGCCGACGCCGTGCGCGACCTGGCCGGCAACGCGCTTGCCGGCGGCATTGCGCAGCCGTTCAGCATCGCCTTCAATACCGCTCCCGTCATCACCAGCAATGGCGGCGGCGCCAGCGCGGCCATCGACATTGCCGAGGGCAGCACTGCGGTGACCACCGTCACCGCCATCGATGCCGACCCGGGCGACACGCTCGCCTACCGCATCAGCGGCGGCGCCGACGCGGCGCGCTTCGGGATCGATGCCGCCAGCGGCGCGTTGCGCCTGCTCAGCCCGCAGGCCCCAGGCGACACGGCCTACCGGGTCGACGTCACCGTCACCGATGCCCACGGCGCCAGTGCCACCCAGGCGCTGGCCGTGCGCGTGCTGCGCGACACCGATGGCGACGGCACGTCCGACACGGCCGACAATGATCTCGACGGCGACGGCCGCGCCAACTCGGCCGAGGACCCGGTGCCGGGCCTGCGTGGCGGCACCGGCGACGGCAACGGCGACGGTATCGCCGACAGCCTCCAGGTGAACGTCGCCTCGCTGGCCACGGTCGGCAGCGTGCCGGCCGAGAAGCGTTTCGCGACCATCGCGGTCGACGAAGGCCTGACGCTCGCCGGCGTGAGCAATAGCGCGGCGCCGGGCAGCCTGCCGCGCAATGCCAAGATGCCGCTCGGCCAGTTCGACTTCGAGATCCGCGGCGTCACGGTGGGCGCGACCGTCGAGATTCGCCTGTACGTCGACAAGACGCTCGGCGCGAACGGCTACTACAAGCAGACCGCAAGCGGCTGGGTCAACCTGGCCACGGCCAGCACGGCCGGCGACAAGACCATGCTCACGTTCAGCCTGACCGATGGCGGGGCGTTCGACGCCGACGGCGTCGCCAACGGCGTCATCGTCGACCCGGGCGGCGTGGCGGTGCTCGCCCCGCGCATCGTCAGCGCGGGCGGCCAGCCCGCGGCGACGGTGCAGGTGGCCGAGAACCAGCGCGAAGTGACCACCGTGCACGCCGAAGCGGCCGGCGCGGTGGCCTACGCGATCACGGGCGGCCTCGATGCGGCCCGCTTCGCGATCGACGCGGCGACCGGAGCCCTGCGCTTCGTCGCCGCGCCCGACTACGAAGCCCCGCGGGATCTCGGCGACGGCGCGGCCAACAATACCTATGTGGTCGAGGTCACGGCGTCCGACGCGGTCGGCAGCGACACCCAGGTGCTGACGGTGCGCGTGCAGGACCTCCTGGAGGGCCCGGACGGTGACCGCGACGGCTTCCCCGATGCGCTCGAAGTGGCGCATGGCCTGCAGGTCGGGGTCAAGGACAACGACGTTTTCGGCAGCAACAAGCTGTTCGTGATGGAGCTCTACCGCGACCTGCTGTTCCGCGAAGCCCGGTCTTCCGAGTGGGGCTTCTGGCAAGGGGTGCTCGACGGCGGCGGCATGGACAGGGCCCAGCTGGTATCGAGCTTCCTCGATTCCGCCGAGTTCCAGGGTGGGGCCGGTGCGCTGACGCGGCTGTACGCCGCCGCATTCGACCGTTTGCCCGATGCGTCGGGCCTGGCATTCTGGACCGGCCAGGTCGGCGCCGGCCAGCCGCTCGCGGCGCTGGCCGGGGAACTGGTCGCGAGCAGCGAATTCATGGCGACCTACGGCCAGCTCGACGATGCCGGCTTCGTGCGGCAGCTGTACCGGAACGTCATGGAGCGCGAAGGCGACGCGGCCGGCGTCGGCTTCTGGACGGCGCGCCTGGCCGATGGCCTCGCGCGCGGCGACGTCCTGCTTGGCTTTGCCCAGTCCGCCGAGTTCCGTGGCGCCACCGATCACGCGGTCACCGCGGCGCTCGGCTATCTCGGCCTGCTGGGACGCGACCCGGCCGCACGCGAGGTCGACTACTGGGTCGAGAAGCTGGACGCCGGCGTGCCGGAAACCGTCGTCATCGGGCAGTTCCTGGGCGTCCCGGAATACCACGACCGCTTCCTGCCCGAGCTGCGCTGAGCGCACGCCAGCAGGCGGACCCGTGCCGAACGCTGCTCCGTTCGGCACGTCCTGCCGGTTTTTTGTATCATGGTCCATCCCGACCACTCGGGCCGCCCAGGCGGCCGCTCCAATGGACAGCATCGACCTCGACGTACTGAAGACCTGCGACGCCTGGCTCGCCGCCGGCCGCCGCTGCCAGCTGGTCACCGTGATCAAGACCTGGGGCTCGAGCCCGCGCCCGATCGGCGCGCTTCTTGCCGTCTGCGAGGACGGCACCGTGGTCGGTTCGGTCTCGGGCGGCTGCATCGAGGACGACCTGATCGCGCAGGTGCGCGACAACGGCATCGAGCTGGCGCATCCCGAGATCGTCAGCTACGGCATCAGCGCCGACGAGGCGCACCGCTTCGGCCTGCCCTGCGGCGGTACCATCGAGCTGGCGATCGAGCCCCTGTCCCCCGGCAGCCGCATCGGCGAGCTGCTGGCGCGCCTGCGTGAGGGCGAGCTGGTGGAGCGCCGCGTGACGCTTGCCAGCGGCGCGGTGAGCCTGGGCCGCGCCGCGCCCGGTGCCGTCCTGCGCGTGGAAGACGGCGTGCTGGCCACCGTCCACGGCCCGCGCTGGCGCCTGTTCATCATCGGTGCCGGCCCGCTGTCGCGCTTCCTGGCCCAGGTGGCGAGCGGCATGGATTACCGCGTGATCGTGTGCGACCCGCGCGAGGAATACCGCAGCAGCTGGAACGTGCCCGGCGTGGAGCTGGTGCACGCCATGCCCGACGACCTGGTGATCGAGGCGCGCCTGGATGCGCGCAGCGCGGTGGTGGCCCTCACCCACGACCCCAAGCTCGACGACCTGGCGCTGATGGAAGCGCTCAAGTCCGACGCCTTCTATGTCGGCGCGATCGGCTCGCGCCTGAACAACGAACGGCGCCGCGAGCGCCTCAAGCTGTTCGACCTGAGCGATGCCCACCTGGCGCGCCTGCACGGCCCGATCGGCATCTACATCGGCAGCAAGACCCCGGCCGAGATCGCGATCTCGATCATGGCCGAGATGACGGCCGTGAAGAACGGCGTGCCCTCGGCGCTGCTGGTGCCGCATGCGGCGGCGCCGCAGCCGGCCACGTCGGGCAACAGCGGCGCCGCCTGCGCGGTCGACGGCACCCGGACCGCCGCGTGAAGCCGTCCCCGCATTCCACAGCAAGAACCGGATGGCGCGATGTCGATCGCGCCGCCACCATCGACGTTTTGACCCTGCCGTTTTTCCCATGAATACCGTGAACATGCTGCGCCTCGTGGCGCTGGCCGCCATCTGGGGCGGCTCCTTCCTCTTCATGCGCATCGCCGCACCCGTGCTCGGGCCGGCCGTGCTGATCGAATACCGGGTGCTGTTCGCGGCCCTGTTCCTGGCGGTCGTCGCCTGGGTCATGGCGCGCCGTGGCAAGGCCGCTCCGCTCGACCTGCGCCAGCACTGGAAGCACTACGCCATGCTCGGCTTCTTCAATTCGGCCCTGCCCTTCCTGCTGTTCGCGTTCGCCGCACGCACCCTGTCGGCCTCGGTGCTGTCGGTGCTGAACGCCACCGCGCCCATGTTCGGGGCGCTGGTGGGCGCCGTCTGGGCGCGCCAGCGCGTGACGGGCCGCGCCGCCCTCGGCCTGGTGCTGGGCACGGTGGGCGTGACCCTGCTGGTCGGCTTCGACCACGTGTCCGAGCGCCCCGGCGCGACCGTCGCGATCGTGGCGGCGCTGGTGGCCGCCTTCTGCTACAGCATCGCCAGCCAGTACGCCAAGTCGGCCAAGGCAGTGGCGCCCTTCGCCAACGCGCACGGCTCGATGTGGGCCGCGACCCTGTTCGTGATCCCGGCCCTGCCCTTCTTCCCGGCGCCGGGCGCACCCACGGCCGGGATCATGGCCGCGGTGCTTGCGCTGGGCGTGGTCTGCAGCGGAATCGCCTACATCCTTTACTTCAAGCTGATCGAAGAAGTCGGCACTACCTCGGCGCTCACGGTGACTTTCCTGAACCCGATGTTCGGGATCCTGTGGGGGGCGATCTTCCTTC
>Ga0265780_10012208_pt1 | contig 10093 bp, 11 predicted proteins | sample P1T30metagenome_FD_192432 | JGI IMG/M metagenome (GOLD analysis project Ga0265780, IMG submission 192432) | Plant litter microbial communities from East Loma Ridge, Irvine, California - P1 T30 | ecosystem: Environmental > Terrestrial > Plant litter > Unclassified | place: USA: California... | reverse complement strand
CGCCAGGGCGCAGGAACTGCGCTGCATGAAGAACGCGATGGAAACCGTGCTGGCCGAGCCGTATCAGAACCTGTGGAACGCCGCCCTGGGCCGCACCCGGGCCAGCGACTATTCGAAGCCGGCCGACAATGCCTGCCCGGCGCGCGAGGTGTTCATCAGCAGGTACAAGCACCTGTACGACAAGTCGCCGCAATTCGATCCGAAAGGCGACGAGAAGGAACTGGAAGCGGTGCTGCTGTACGTGACCGTGTCCTCGCCGCAGAGCGACTACACCTTTACCACCCTGGTGGCGCGATGACGAAGGCAAGAAGCGCGCAAGCCGGGCTGACCCTGGTCGAGCTGCTGCTCGCCATGGCGATCATGGCGATGGTGCTGGCGTCCCTGTCCGACATGCTGCAATCGGCGGCGCGGGCGTCGACGCTGGCCGGCGAAGCGATGACGCTGCAGCGCGAAGCCGATTTCGCGCTGGCGCGTGTGACCGGCCGCATCGCCGCCGCCCCGGCCCCGACCTTGTCGAAGTGGCCCGGACTCGACCAGAAAACCAACAAGGAAAACCTGTTCGTCACCAAGTTCGACACGATCGAGATTTTCGTCGATGGTGCCGGCCAACTGGTCGAGGCGGAAGGACCGCAGCGGCGCATCCTGGCCGACTCGGTGCGCTCGCTGTCGATCACGGCGACCCGCAGCAGCGGCGGCGCGCCGCTGGTCGAAGTCGCACTGAATCTCGCGCGCGGCGATGCCAGCGCCGCCGCGACCAGCGTGGTGCGCCTCGGGAGCATCCGGTGAGGCCACGCCTGCAAGGCGGCGTGATGCTGCTGCCGGTGGTGCTGGCGCTCGCGGTGGTCGGGGCGCTGGCATTTTCCATGACGCGCGAGGGCGGCATGAGCGCCGCCGCCGTCGACGCCGACTACGAGATCGCGCGGGTGCGCTATCTGGCGGAGGCCGGCATTACCTTGGCGCGCTGGCAGAACGAACAGGAAGGCTGCGGCAGCACCAAGCGCCACACCGGGCGCATCGCCTTTCCCGGAGGGTGGGTCAGCATCGACCGCGTCGGCAAGTTCGAGCGCGGCGTCAGCGTGGACGTGACCGCGAGCCTCGACCCTATCGTGGCCGGTGCTGCGCCCGCCACCCTGTCGCTGAGCCGCAACGTGCAGATGCGCACCATGAAGGAAGACGACTTCGACGACGACAAGGACAGGAACGGCGACACCTATATCAGGAATACCGGCGGAACTGGCGTCGACAAGCAATCAAGCCTGGTAGTCGCCGACGGCAGGTCGCACGGCCTGATGCGCTTCAAAATCGCTTCGGCACTGAAAGACAGTGTGATCGCCAGGGCCGAACTGCGGTTCGAGCTCGATTCGCTGACGTTGCTGGGCAAGACCGGCACCCTCACCGTGCATCCGATCGAGCGCGAGTGGGACCCGAAGAACGTCAGCTGGACCGCGCCGTGGGCGACGCCTGGCGGCGACGTTGGTCCGGCCGTCGGCAGCGAGGTCGTGCGGGATGGCGACGACGTCACCATCCGGATCGACGCGCTGGTGCAGGACTGGGCTGCCGGCGCGCCGGAATTAGGGCTGTTGATCAAATCGAGCGGCATCACCGAAGCGCGCATCAAGAGTTTCGAAAACGACGGCACCGAGATGTTCGTCCGTTATTACGCCCTGTGCAATAAATGAGCATGAAGCAGAACCCTCTCCAGTCGCTGGCCGCCTGGCTCGCCCGCAAGCGTGAACCAGGCACCGTCCCGCCGATCGGCATCGACTTCGCCGCGCACGGCCTGAACATGCTGCAGCTGGAAGCGGGCCTCGACGGCCCGCTGCTGCGCGCCGCGGTGTCACGCCCTTATCCATTGGAGCGCGCCGCGCTGCTGGCCGACCCGCGCGCGCTGCGCGCCTTTGTCGACCAGGCCCTGGCCAGCGCCCCCTTCGCCGGACGGCGCGTGGTGGCGGCGCTGGCCCCGAACGACGTGCGCATCCTGCCGCTGACCATCCAGCTATCCAGCGGGCAGGGCGAGGGGGCGGCGGTGGCGCGCGCTGCGCGCGAGCAGCTGGGTGAGGGCGCGGCCGAGCATGTGATCGATTACTACCACGTGCGCACCGCCGACGCCGGCCCGGAAAAGCAGGTGCTGGTGGCCGCGGCGCCGCACGCGAAGGTGGTCGCCTACCTCGACAGCCTGTGCGGCGCGGGCCTGGACCCGGTGGCGCTCGACATCGGTCCGGCCGCGATCGCACGCCTGCTGGCTGCCATGCACCAGGGCGACTACGAGCAGTCGGTCCTCCTGATCAACTTCGGCCAGGCGCGCAGCTACCTGACGGTGATCTGGGGCCGGCGCCTGATGCTGGACCGCGAGATCGAATTCGGCGAGGAGCAGCTGGTCGGCAAGCTGGCGCAGGCGCTGTCCCTGCCGCCGGACGTCGCGCTGGCGCTGCTGCGCGAGCACGGCGTCGGCGGCGGCAGCGCCGCCGCGGCCGCCGACGGCGCGCCCGACGTCGGCCGCACCATCCGCGAAATCCTGTATCCGGAATTCGCGGCCCTGGCCGAGGAACTGGTGCGCACCCAGATCTACGTGGCGTCGCGCACCCGCGGCAGCACGCTGAGCCGGGTCTACCTGAACGGCAGCGCCGCGCGCTATCCGGACATCGGCGCGCGCGTCGCCGAGCTGGTGAACCTGCCGGTCACGATCCTCGACCCCTTGACCGCTTTTGGCCAGGCACCGGGCTTCACAGCCACGCCGGACCTGTCCCGCGGCATCGCGCTGGCGGCGGGCCTGGCCTTGCGGGAGGAAGAGCGTGGCTAACATCGACATGATCCCGCGCAGCTACCGCGAAGCGCGCCGCGCGCGCCGCCTGTTGCGCGGCTACGGCATCGCACTCGGCGGCCTGCTGCTGGCCGGCGCCGCCACCAGCGCCTTTCTGCACTGGCGCCTGTCGGTCGAACTGCCGCGCCTGGAAGCGCTGCGCGGCAGCACCGCGCGGGTCGAGGCGGCCCGCACCCAGCTGGCCACGACCCAGCTGCGCAAGAACGCGCTGAGCGAAGACGTGGCGGCGCTCGCTGCGCTGCGCGGCGTCGGTACGCTGGAGCGCCTGGCCGATGCCCTGGATGGCACCCTCAACGAGCGGGTCTGGCTGGACCGCATGGTGCTCACGCGCTCGCTCGAACGGATTGAAGGGGAGGCGGGTGGATCGTCCCCAGGCCTGATACTGCGCGCACGCGCCGCGCCGTCGGATTCGGACAGCGTGGCCTGGCGCCTGGTCGACAAGGTCGAGATGGGCGGCGCCGCCCTCGACCACACTGCCTTGACCGCTTTCCTGAGCCGCGCCGAGGCGAATGGTCCGCTGCACGGCCTGCGCTTCCTGCAAAGCAGCGTGGCGACCGGCGAAGAAGGACAGTCGGTGGCATTCAGCATTGCCGGGCCGCTCGGCCCGGACGGAGGACAACCATGATGAACGAATTGGTCAGGAATGCGGCGCGGATGCCGGCGCGCCAGCTGCACCTGCTGCTGGCCGGCGCGCTGCTCGTCGGCGCGGCGCTGCTGTGGACCTATGCGCTGCGCGCGCCATTGGGCGCGCTGCGTACCGCCCAGACGGAACGTATCCGCCTGGAGAGCGGCGAGCCGAATGCGGCGCTGCTGGCGGCCCAGCTCAAGGCTCTCGACGGCGAAGTCGCGGCCCTGTCGGCCGAACTGGGCCTGGGCATGAAACAGCCGCCCGCCGCCCAGCTGCTGCTAGCCCTCAGCGGCGACATCAGCGCGCTCGCCGCCCGCCACCACGTGAGCCTGCTGCGCGCCGATCCGGCCACCACTGCCCAGACCCTGGTGTTCGACGAAATCGCGGTCGACGCCGAGGCCAGCGGCCGCTATGCCGATCTGCTGGCCTGGCTGGCGGCGGTCGAGTCGACGCGTCCGAACGTCGCGGTGCTGCGCGTCGACATGAGTTCAAACCTCGATACCGGCGCCGGCGCGGCCGTCGATGACGGCCGGGTCGAGCTGAAAGCGCGCATCGCGCTGTTCGTGCCGCGCGCGGAGGCGCCATGACGCGCTTCCTGATGCTCTACCTGGTGCTCGCAGCCGCGGCAGCGATGGCCGCGGTCGCCGCCGTCGCCGGTACCGACGTCGCCACGGCCGCAGCGCCGACAGAACAGCCGCGCCGCGATCCCTTCGCGCGTCCGCACGCCGTGCGCGCGGCGGCGCAAGCTGCGGCCGCCGCTAGCGCGGCGCCCGCGCCGGCGCCGGAACCGGTCCTGCAACTGCGCGCCATCATGTTCAACTCCCAGCGGTCGCTCGTCAACATCAATGGCCGCATCCTCGCCGGCGGCGATCTCCTCGACGAATCGCTGGGCAACTACCGCATCGCCGCGATCCACGAACGCAGCGTCGTGCTGCGCCGCGATGGCGTGCAGCGCATCCTGTCACTCGAGCCGGAAAGCAAGCCACAATAATGCATCCACTGACCAAGCCTTTCATCGTTGCCGCCTGCACCGCACTGTTCGCGGGCGCCGTGTCGGCCAATCCGGGAGCCTCGGCCGCCACGGCCGCGCCAGCCGATGCCACCGTTCCCGCCGCGGCATCGGGCGGCGGCGTCGGCGCCGGCACCTTGTCTTCCTTCGTCTTCCGCGATACCCCGATCGCCGAGCTGTTCGAGATGATCTCGCGCAGCGAGCGCATCAACATCATGCTGGGCAAGGGCGTCACCGGCAACGTCGCGGTCAGCCTGTACGACGTCACGCCGCGCCAGGCGATCCATGCGGTGGCCGAAGCCGGGGGCTACCAGGTGATTACGCGCGGCACCGGCTATGTGATCGTCAACCCGGCCAGCGCCTTGCCCGACACTACGCCGGCGGCGCCGACCATCGTACGCGCGCTGAAGGTCGAGTATTCGGAGCCGCCGCTGGTGGCCGAACTGCTCGGCAAGCACGTCGGCCGCCATGGCAAGGTGACCCTGCTGCCCGGGCGCCGGCTGGTAGTGGTCGAGGAGACAGTCGAGGGCATGGCGCGCATCGAGGCGCTGCTGCGCGAGATCGACCGCCAGCCGAAGCAGATCATGATCGAGGCGAAGATCCTGGAAGTCACGCTGGACGACAACCAGAACTTCGGCATCGACTGGACCCGCGTGTTCAGCGCCGACGACGTCAACGTGTTCGGCACCCGCGGCCTGGCTTCGCGCGGCTCGCCCAACTTCTTCCTGAACTACGTGAACCGCAACATCGAGGTCTACCTCAGCGCGCTCAGCAACAAGGGCCGGGTGCGCACCCTGGCCACGCCCAAGCTGATGACGCTCGAACACCAGGAAGCCAGCACCAACATCGGCGACAAGCTGGGTTACCGCCTGACCACCACCATCAACAACGTCACCAGCGAATCGGTCGAATTCCTTGAGACCGGCGTCATCCTGCGCATCCTGCCTTCGGTCGATACCGAGGGCCGCATCGTGATGCGGGTGCGGCCGGAAGTCAGTTCCGGCTCGGTGCTGGCGGGGATTCCATCGAAGAAAACCACCGAAGTCAGCACCCAGCTGGTGGCGAAGGACGGGCAGACCATCCTGATCGGCGGCCTCATCAAGGCCTCGGACGGGCGCCGCCGCATCGGTATTCCGCTGCTGTCGGACGTGCCGGGCGTGGGGGCGCTGTTCTCCAGCAACGAGCGCACCGGCTCGTCGACCGAAACCGTGGTGCTGGTGACGGCCCGCATCGTCGGCGAGAACGGCCTGCTGGAAGACCAACCCGCGCTCGACAAGGTGGAAGGGGCGCGCCAGCAGATGGGCAGCGCGCAGCTGGGCTTGCCGCAGGGTTGAATACGCCGGGAGGCGTGCCGTTATTTGCATTTTTTGCATGCATCAAAGCAGATATATTTTTCCTGAATGGCTGTCATGCGGAGCGCGAAGTTACATTGCGGCGCAACATCAGTAATAATGGCGGCCGTCGACCGTAGTACCACTTACGTTCCCCCATTATTCTCGTCGCAAAGCCACCGTGATCCGGCGGTCAGCGGCGGCGCGTTCGTTTCTGCGCTTTTGCCTGAATTGAGGAAAATGAAGCATCTGTTCCTGCCCGTCCCGACGCCTTTCCAGTTCGATGCCAAGCATGCACCCGTGGCGGGGGCCATGCATGGCGGAGCGGCGCGATGATGCAGGGCGCCTTGCAAACCCGGACGGCGCAGGCTAACCGCATGGCGCCGGTGGAACCGCACACCCTGTTCGACGACGTCTACGGCATCGCCGTCGGCATCCTGTTCGTAGTGATGGGCGTACTGCTGTTGCAGGCCGCCGGCCTGATCACCGGCGGCGTGGCGGGGATTTCGCTGCTGCTGTCCTATACCTCCAGCTATTCGGTCGGCATGCTGTTCATGCTGATCAACCTGCCGTTCTTCCTGTTCGGCTACCTGTTCATGGGTGCGCGCTTCACCGTCAAATCGCTGATCGGCAGCATCCTGATCATGGCCATGCTCAAGCTGATGCCGAGCGGCCTGGTGATCGGGCACATCCACCCGATGGTGGCGGCGCTGGGCGGCGGCACCTTCTGCGGCATGGGCATCCTGGCCCTGGCGCGCCACGGTGCCGGCGTGGGCGGTACCGGTATCGTCACCCTGTGGCTGCAAAAGAAGTACGGCATCAATGCCGGCCGCACCCAGGTGGCGATCGATGGCGTGATTTTGCTGGCGGCGCTGCTGATCGTGCAGCCGGAACTGGTCGGCTGGTCGTCGCTGAGCGCGATCGCGATGAGCAGCATGGTCATGGCCTGGCATCGGCCGGGGCGGTATTTCGGCAATTAAGCCTCTTGGCTGTGCTTGTTCCGTGGGGTGGTCGGCTGTGCCGACCGCGCGTTCAACTCCCGTATGAACAGACGCATCTCGCATTCCACCCGCGCCGCTCGGTGCGCAATTTGTAACGCTTCAGCATTCTCCTGGAAGCGCATATCTCTTATCTCAACAACAGTTGCGGTCTCCGCACCGGTTTGTTGCGCCTCAAATCCGTCAAATCTAACCCATTAGCAAGAGGTGGTAGCGTTTGCATATGTTGCAAAGCACAAAATTGTTAGAATGTGTGGCAATTGCAATTGGTAAAGATATTGAATTTCCATGAACAGCTTCTTCGGCAAACTGCGCCTGTCCAGTTTGATGACACTGGCAGTGTGCGCGACGGTTGCCCTGAGCGCCGCCTTGCTGCTGGCCCTGGTTAATCATTTCGCTGTTCGCCAGGCCCGTGAAGAAGCCCAGCTGCGCCTGCAGCAGCTGTCCTGGCAGATGCGTGACGCCCTCAACCGGGTGGTCGAGCAGGCCACCGGCGACGCCAGGCTGCTGACCGAGCTGCCGCAGGTGCGCCATGCGCGTAATCCCGACAAGGCGCGCGCAGTGCTGGAGAGCCTGCAGCGCACCTTCCCCGACTACGCCTGGATCGGCATCGCCGAAATGGACGGCGTGGTGAGCGCCGCCACCGGGCGCCTGCTGGAAGGCGCCAATGTCACCAAGCGTCCCTGGTTCCTCACCGGCCGCGACGGCGTGCAGGCAAGCGACTACCATCCCGCCGTCTTGCTGGAAAAGATGCTGCCGCGCCGGCCCGACCCATGGCGCTTCGTCGACGTATCCGGCCCGATTCTCGACGACGATGGAACCCAGACCGGCGTGCTCGGCCTGCACCTGAGCTGGGAGTGGGCGCGGAATCACGCCAAGCGTCTGCTCACGCCGGCGCTGCGCGAATACGGGGCCGAGATCCTGGTGGTGCGCGCCGACGGCACCGTGATGCTGGGACCGCAGGCGCTGGTCGAAAGCAAGCTCGACACCGCCAGCCTGCGCCTGGCGGCGAAGGGCATGACCGGTTCGCTGCGCGAAACCTGGCCGGACGGACGGGTCTACCTGACCGGCTACAGCCAGACCGGCGACCTGCTGGACGCGCGCGCGCTGCGCTGGACCGTGCTGGTGCGCCAGACCGAGGAGCGGGCGATGGCAGGCGCGGTCGACCTGCAGCGCCGCATGCTGGCCTGGAGCGTGCTGCTGGCGGTCGCCCTGGCCGGCGCCGCAGCCCTGCTGGCGCGCCGCCTGACCCTGCCGATGGCGACCCTGCGCGCGGCGATCGAAGACGCCACCGCCGCGGTCGCCGCCGGCCGCGAGCCCAAGCCGATGCCGCAGGTCGACGGCTTTGCCGAAGCCAGCGTCCTGTCGAAGGCCATGCGCGAACTGGTGCGCAGCGAGAACGCGCACCGCCAGGCGCTGCTGGCGCTGAACGAGCGCCTCGAGGCGGCCGTCGCCGAGCGCACCGCCGAGCTGCAGGCGCTGCTGCTGCGCGACGTGCTGACCGGCCTGCCGAACCGGCGCGCGCTGCTGGAGAGCCTGCCCGAGGCGATGAGCCGGGCGCGCCGCGTCGGCCGCCCCTGCGCGCTGCTGTTTCTCGACATGGACGGCTTCAAGGCGGTCAACGACAGCCACGGCCACGAAGAGGGCGACGAGCTGCTGCGCCAGTTCGGCGCGCGCCTGGCCGGCGGCATTCGCACCACCGACATGGTGGCGCGCCTGGCCGGCGACGAATTCGTGGTAGTGCTGGAAATGCTGGCCGACGCGGTCGATGCCGAAGACACCGCGCGCAAGCTGCTGGCGCGCCTGAAGGAACCCTTCGTCCTGCAGACGACGACGGTAAACGTCGGCGCCAGCATCGGCGTGGCGCTGCACCGGCCCGGGGATGCGGCCGACCTGGACGCCTGGCTGGCGCGCGCCGACCATGCGATGTATGCGGTCAAGCGTACCGGCAAGAATGGCGTGGCGCTGGCCACCGCCTGAGCCGGGCTTGCCCGCGGGCTATGTGCGCTGCTACCATCGCCGCACATCCACCGCCCCGGCCCCGCATGTCCGAGATCACCCAACTCATCACCACGCTCAAGCGCGAGCTGAAACGCCAGGGCAAGACCTACCGCGACGTCGGCAGCGCCCTCGGCCTGTCCGAGCCCAGCGTCAAGCGCCTGTTCGCCACCGAGCAGTTCACGCTCGAGCGCCTGGTCGAGGTCTGCGGCCTGCTGGGCCTGACCCTCGCCGAATTGGCCCAGGAGGCGGGGCAGGGGCCGCAGCGCCTGCATACGCTGAGCGAGGCGCAGGAGCGCGAGCTGGTGTCGGACCTGCGCCTGCTGCTGGTGACGGTGTGCGCGCTGAATCACTGGACCATGGCGCAGATGCTGCAGTGCTACCGCTTGACGGAAGCCGAATGCGTGCAGCTGTTGCTGCGCCTGGACCGCCTGGCATTGATCTCCCTGTTGCCTGGCAACCGCATCCGCTTGAACGTGGCGCGCGATTTCGACTGGCTGCGCGATGGCCCGATCCGCCGTTACTTCCGCCAGCAGGGCATGGCGGAATTCATCGGCGGGGAGTTTCGGGATTCGGGCGACACCCTCGACTTCGTGCACGGCATGCTGACGGAGAGCGCCCGCGCCAGGCTGGCGGCCGAGCTGCGCCAGCTGCGCGCTCGCTTCGCCCAGCTGCACGAGGAAAGCCTGGCTGCGCCCCTGCCGCAGCGGCGCGGCACCGGCCTGCTGCTGGCCTCGCGCGAGTGGGAACCGGCAGCCTTTGCCGCCTTGCGCCGTTAAATCCTGACTGCCTGACCCCTAACTGAATCCGATACTTCGCTTGCGATCGCGCAAGACGATTCAATGGCCGCGTCGCGCCTGCGCCGCGCATTCCCTCTGTCTTGTTGCGCCCGCTCGTTGCCGGGTGTAGAACCGAACTGACGCCAACGCTTGCGTCCGGCTAAAGCGCTACATGGTTTTTGGCACGATTGCTGTTTTATGTGAAATACGAAACAGATGGGGCCGCCGGGAAGCGCAACACTTGGTAGCAAAGAGGGAATGACGCCATGAAGATGTCAATCATCGCATGTGCCGTGCTCGGAGCGAGTGCGGCGTGCGCCTCGGCCGAGAACCAAGTGGCGCCCGAGCAGGGCGCCGGCGCCGGGGTTGCCAGGGAAGCAGGGTGCGCCAGGGATTGCGCGGAAACGAACGCGTCCGCCCAGGCCTTGGACGCGCGCGCCGCGGGCCGGCAGGGCGACGCGCCGGCGATCTTCATGCTGGAAACCGCCCGCGACGCCGGGCTGCGCCGGGCCGACATTATGAACAGCCC
>Ga0265780_10012207_pt1 | contig 10093 bp, 12 predicted proteins | sample P1T30metagenome_FD_192432 | JGI IMG/M metagenome (GOLD analysis project Ga0265780, IMG submission 192432) | Plant litter microbial communities from East Loma Ridge, Irvine, California - P1 T30 | ecosystem: Environmental > Terrestrial > Plant litter > Unclassified | place: USA: California... | reverse complement strand
CAACGCGAAACCTGCTCCCGCGATGGAACACACGCCGGCGCGGCGCCGGGCGGCGTGAGGTTGATTGACGTGGCTTGACGTGGCTTGACGTGGCCTGACCTGAGCCCGCCCTAGCGAAACGGGCGGCTCACATACGGTGAACCGGCGAGCCCGAACCGCCAGGGCTGGTCGACCGCCTTGGAAATGCCGATGCGCGGGCCGACGATGACCTCGACCGGCTCCTGCGCCGCGATCAATGTAAAGGGCGGCGCGTCCAGCGCCATGCCGTTGAGCGCGCGCGTGACGCCGATCGCCTGGCCCAGCTTGCCCGGACCGGAACAGAGATTGCGCAGGTCGGGCGTACCGCGACGCGCGATCATCTGGTCGACGCCGACGTCCGGCGCCAGCGCGCGCAGCAGCACGCCGGCGCCGTGGCCGGCCTCGCGGCACACCAGGTTCAGGCACCAGTGGATCCCGTGCGACAGGTAGACGTAGGCGTGCGCGGGCGGCCCGAACATGGCGAAATTGCGCTGGGTCACGCCGGAAAAACTGTGCGATGCCGGGTCTTCGCGGTCATACGCTTCGGTTTCGACGATGCGCCCGCCCACGCCGTTCACCAGCACGGTCACGCCGATCAGCTGGCGCGCCACGATGGACGAATCGGCATCCCAGTCGATGCCGGCAAGTTGCTGTTTAGTCATGGCGGTATTCTAGAGGGAAGCGGCGGCAAGGGCCGCCCGCTTTGCATTGGCCGATCCGCCACACATCCACCCCTTCGCATAAAATGCTGATAGGCAACTTTCTAGCAGGTGGTTTATAGTGGTACCTTCGTTCGATTTTCCGAACAGCAACTCCTCACGCCCCATGTCTTCTTCCGCCGTCGCCGCGCGTCCAGCTGCCGTTTCTGCCAGCGTCCCTGCCCCGTCACCGCAAAGCCAGGTCGATGAGCTGATGCGCTCGATCCGCATTCCGCCGCGCCCCAGCCTGCTGGCCGACATGCAGCGCGAGCTGGCCAGCGACGAGCCGTCGCCGATGGCCGTCGGCACAATCGTCGCCAGCGACGCCGGCATGTCGGGCGCTTTGCTGAAACTCGCCAATTCGGCCTTGTTCGGCGGCGCGCGCCAGTCGAAATCGGTGAACCAGGCCATCAGCTTCCTGGGCGTGAACCAGGTCGCCTCCTTGATGACCGGCCTGCTGGCGCGTCAGGCCATCCCGGCCGACAGCGCGGCGCTGTCAAGCTTCTGGGAAACGTCGTCGCGGCGCGCCGTGGCGATGGTTTTCCTGTCGCGCCGCCTGCGCATCGGCACGCCCGACGTCGCCCATACCTTCGGCCTGTTCTGCGATACCGGCATGGCGCTGCTGACGGCGCGTTTCCCCGAATATGCCGCGACGTTCGACGCCGCCTGCCAGGAGCCGGTGCGTCCGTTCACCGCCATCGAAGACGAGCGCCATGCGACCAACCACGCGGCCATCGGCTCCCTGCTCGCGCGCAGCTGGGGCCTGTCGAGCGACGTGGCCTGGGCGATCCTGCACCACCACGATTACGCGGTCATCGACGACGAATCCACCCCCGACGCTGTGCGCTCGCTGGTGGCGCTGTCGCTGCTGGCCAACCGCGCCATCGACCAGTACCGCGGCAGCGCCACGTCGCACGAATGGGACAAGGGCGGCGCGCGCGCCTGCGCCTACCTGGCGTTGCAGGAAGACGAAACCACCGACCTGCTCGACCAGTTGCACGACATGTTCCACCAGGCCGCCTAGGTTTCATCACCGGCTTTACAGCGCCTGTTCCGAAGCACATACTCGACCTGGGTATGCGCTTGCGGAGGATGCCATGAAAACCTGGTCGCTGCTGTTCCTGCTGTGTCTGACCGGCTGCGCCGGCGTGGCCCCGCGCCAGGCGCCGCCGCTGGCGCCGCTGTTTGCCGACGCCGCCTTCAAGCCGCCTTCGGTGCCCATCGGCGCGGACACCCTGTTCACCCTCTCCCCGGCCATGCGCGCGTACCTGCACACGCCGGCCTTTGCCAGCGCGCTGCGCCAGAAGGGCGCTGCCGAAGGCCTGGTCGACGCCTTGTACCGCAAGGGCGACCTGCAAATCCAGTACGAGGCCAGCAGCACCCGCACAGCGTCGCAAACTTTTCTCGAGCGCGCCGGCAACTGCCTGTCGCTGGTCGTCATGACGGCCGCCTTCGCCCGCGAACTGGGCCTGGCGGTGCGTCTCCAATCCGTCGGCGTGGACGACAGCTGGAGCCGCAGCAATGGCCTGTACCTGGTCAGCGCCCACATCAACCTGGCCATCGGCGCGGCGCCGGTCGAGCGCCTTGGCGTGGCGTCGAGCGCGCCGATGCTGGTCGTGGACTTCCTGCCGCAACAGGATGCCAGCGCGTACAACACGGTGCAGCTCGACGAAGAGGACGTGGCCGCCATGTTCATGAACAACCGCGCGGCCGAGGCGCTGGTGGCGGGCCGCATCGACGACGCCTACTGGTGGGCGCGCGCCGCGGTGCAACAGCGGCCCGCGTCGATTCCCGCCTACAACACCCTGGCGGTGATCTACCAGCGCCACGGCGAGCTGGCGCTGGCCGAACAGGTGTACCGCGCGGCGCTGGTGCGCGAGCCGGAAAACCTGGTCGTGCTGCGCAACCTGGAGCCGGTGCTGGCCGCGCTGGGCCGGCACGCCGAGGCGCAGGCACTGCGCGCGCGCCTGGCCGCCATCGAACCGGCGCCGCCGTTCCACTTTTTCAACCAGGGAGTGAAGGCCTACGAACGGGGCGACTATGTCGACGCCAAAGCGCTGTTCGCCCGCGAGGTCAAGCGCATGCCCTATTACGATGAATTCCACTTCTGGCTGGCGCTGGCCTGCCTGCGCCTCGGCGAGGTCGATCCCGCGCGTACCCAGCTGGCGCTGGCGTTCGACACCAGCACGCGCGGCGACAGCCGGGCACTGTATTCGGCCAAGCTGGCGCATTTGCGCAGTTTAAGCGCAGATGGTGTGACGGTGCGGGTTCGGTGAGACGAAAAAAAAGCCCATTTCAGGGCTTCGTTTCAATGTACCGCCAATGATGTCATCGCTGTCCTCTCCCATGCTATCTGCGTGGTGAGAGGTGCGGGACGCCCATGCTATCTGCGTGGTGCGTCCGATGTGTAATCCGAACAACGTAACTGGAGAAACAATCCCTGCGTGCGCAGTCGACATTACACCTGTCGTCCAGCAATCGGCTTGAGGGAGCGGAGAAGAGGTAACCCTTCACCAGCGAACGCAGTGTAACACGCTTTGCTGCAATGCACAAATTTTAGTTTGTGCCTGCAGCACCGCCTTTACTGCTCGCCGATCGAGAAGTTGTGCACCTGGATTTCCAGGGTGTCGTCATCGCCGGTATCGATGATCAGCGTCACGATGTCGTCCTCGACGCTCGATGCATAGTTGGTGCCGCTCAGCTTGTCGATGGCGTCGGGGTCCAGTTTGAAGGTGTCGTCCGCGGCGCGCCGGAACACGCGTGGCTGGACAAAGTCCACCAATTCCGCGCAGCGTTCGTCGATGGACTCTTCACTGGCGTTTTCCGCCTCCAGTGCCACGATGTCGTTGACGATTCCCTGCAGTTGTTCCAAGTCGATATTGTCCATGTTCTTCTCGCTATGATTGCCAAGTTTGCATGCTAGCACGCGCCCAGCGCACTATTGAAAACCGCAAACACGGTGTGACCGTGGTGTCGCTCCGCTCCAGTCGGCACATTGGTGATATCGACCGCTTCGCTCAAACTCCCCGGAGCTGCCGCCATGCCTGCAGTTTCTGTTCAAAGCTCATCGAAGCATACGCCGGCGACGTCGACGGCAGCACCACCGTCCGATAGCCCGCCCCGGCAAACTGCGGAGCGAACTTTCCGGACGTCTGGCCGTTGAATCCCACGGTCTGCAACAGCGGACAGAGCTGGTGCAGGCGCGCGAAATCGTTGGCGGCCGGGGCGCGGATGGCCGAGTCGAGGCTGCCTTCGCGCTCGCACGCGCCCAGCACATCCCAGAGACCGAAACCGTGGGCCAGCAGACGCGGCAGGCGGGCGGCATAAGGCAAGTTCGCCAGATCTTCTCCCGTCAGCTGCGACAGGATCGGCCACAGCAGGTTGCGCGGATGGGCGTAGTACTGCGCCGCGGCGAGCGATGCGGCGCCGGGAAAACTGCCCAGGATCAGGATGCGCGTGCGGGCGTCGAGGACGGGCGCGAGGCCGGTGTGGCGGGTTGGCGAAACAGATGCGGGGATGGCGTCCATGATGGCGGCATCTTAGCAGCCGGGGGCGCCAGGGTAGCGGACGAATACGCTTTCCCAGTCGGTGTAGAATCGGCAAGCAGGCCATACAAGACCAACAGGAGATGCCATGACCCCGTTTGCAGCGCCGCGCACCATCGATACCCTGCTGGACCGGTACAGCGAGAGCCACCTGAACCCGACCAACGAACTGATCCATTTCGTGTGCGTGCCGGTGATCGTGTTCAGCCTGCTGGGACTGGTGTGGACGATCCACCCTTTGGCGGCGCTCGCGGTCTGCGCCTGGGCCTTGTGGTATTACTTCAGGCTGTCGCCGCCGTTTGCCATCGGGATGCTGGCCATGACGGTGCTGATGCTGGGGCTCCTTGCCATCATGCCGCCGTACACGGTGCTGCCGGTGTCGATCGCCATGTTCATCGTTGCCTGGATCGGGCAGTTCATCGGCCACCAGATAGAAGGGAAGACGCCGTCGTTTTTCGACGACCTGCGCTTCCTGCTGATCGGCCCCTTGTTCGTCTTGAGTTTTTTGTACCGACGCTTGCGCGTTGCATATTAATAGGAGAGTTACCATGAAAGTCGTTTCCGCCGCCTCTGCCCTGCTGATCGGCACCGCACTTGCCGGGTGCGCCGGCCCACCGCATTCGGGGCGCGAATACACCTACTACCAGGCGCAAGGCGAACAGACCGTGCGTATGGGCGTGGTCGAATCCGTGCGGGAAGTATCGATCGTCAACCCGGATTCCGGCACCGGCACCATGGCCGGCGCGGCCCTCGGCGGCATCGGCGGCTCCACGCTCGGCAACGGCAACGGCTCGGCCGCGCTGGCCATCGCGGGCGCGGTGGCCGGAGGCCTGATCGGCAACCGCGTCGAGTCGAACGCCAACCACAAGCCGGGTTTTGAAATCACGGTCAAGCTCGACAACGGCGAATTGCGCGCCGTGACCCAGCTGGCCGACGAAACGTTCCGTGCGGGTGAACGGGTGCGCCTGCTGTCGAATGGCGTGACCACGCGCGTAAGCCACTGAAACACCGGCAATAAAATCGTTCCAAGAACCAACTGAGGTATTGCGAAAGCACGTATACTTTCGCGATGCCTTCTTCCCTCCTTTTCGTCATTGCGTCCCTGATCTGGGGATCCACTTTCTATGCCATCACGCTGCAACTGGGCGAGGTGCCGCCGACCGTCTCGGTCGTGTACCGCTTCGCGCTGGCCGCGCTGACCCTGTTCACCATCTGCATCCTGCGCGGCGACCGTCTGCGCCTGCCATGGCGCGCCCAGCGCTGGATGATCCTGCAAGGTTTTTTGACCTTCGGCCTGTCTTACGTCTGTACCTACAACGCCGAGCGCTTCGTGGTCTCGGCGCTGGTGGCCGTGATGTTCGCGCTGATGGTGTTTTTCACGCCCATCTGCGCCCGCATCGCCTTCGGCAAACAGATCCCGGCGCGGACCTGGAGCGCCGGCAGCGCCGCCATTGCGGGCGTGTTCCTGCTGTTCTATCACGCGCTGACCGGCGCCGTCGATGAGCTCAAGGCCGGCGGCAGCGGCCATTTCGTGCTCGGTGTCGTGCTGGCGACGCTCGCCACCTTCGCCAGCTCGGCCGGCAGCGTGGTGGTCGGCAAAGTCAAGGAAGAATCGTCGAACCTGCCGCTGACCATGGCCTGGTCGATGCTATGGGGGACCCTGATGGTGACCGTTTTTACGCTCGCCTCGGGCGAGTCGTTCATGGTGCCCACGGCGGCGCGCTACCTGGGCGGCCTGTTCTACCTGGCCATCTTCGGGTCCGTCGTCGCTTTCTACGCCTACTTCACGCTGATCAACCGCATCGGTCCGCAAAAAGCCGTGTACGTGACGGTGGTCACGCCGGTCATTTCCGTGCTGCTGTCGATCCGGCTCGAACACTACCGCCCCGGCGCGCTCGAATGGGCCGGCATGACGCTGTGCCTGGCCAGTGTCGCCTGGGCCCTGCGCGCGCCGCCGGCGCCTGTCGTCAACCAGAACAATCTCCTCGAAATTCCATGACCTTTACCATCCGTCCCGCCACGCCCGCCGACGTCGTCCACATCCGCTCAATGATCGTCGAGCTGGCCGTTTTTGAAAAACTCGAACACCAGGTCATCGCCACCGAAGCACTGCTGCACGAGGGCCTGTTCGGCACCCGTCCCGCCTGCGAAGCCATCATTGGCGAAGCGGATGGCGACGTGGTGACCTTCGCCCTGTTCTTCCACAATTTTTCGACCTTCCTGACCCGCAAGGGCCTGTACCTGGAAGACCTGTATGTGCGCCAGTCGCAGCGCGGCAAGGGCTTCGGCAAGGCCATGCTGGCACGCCTGGCGCAGATCGCCGTGGAACGCGAATGCGGTCGTTTCGAATGGTCGGTCCTCGACTGGAACGAGCCGGCGATCCGGTTTTACCAGGCGATGGGCGCGGTGGTGATGCCGGACTGGCGCATTTGCCGCGTCACCGGCGACTCCCTCACCGCACTCGCCAAAGCCTAGGCCCGGCGCCGCGCCACCCAGTATTCGGCCAGTTCGAACACGCCCTGGGTGAGCAGCGCCAGCACGGCGGCGGGAATGGCGCCGGCCAGCAGCATGTCGTTGTCGTTGAGCGCCAGGCCGATGGTGATCCGTTCGCCGTAACCGCCGGCGCCGATGAAGGCGGCAATCGTCGCCGTGCCGACGCTCATCACGGCGGCCGTTTTCACACCCGCCAGGATGACCGGCAGCGCCAGCGGCAGCTCGATATGCGTCAGCGTCACGGCCCGGCGCAAACCCAGCGCCATGGCCGCCGTGCGCAATCCGGCCGGCACCTGCAGGATGCCGGTGCAGGTATTGCGCACGATGGGCAGCAGCGCATACACGAACAGGGCGACCAGCGCCGGCACCGTGCCGATCATGCCCAGTAGCGGGATCATGATGGCCAGCAGCGCCAGCGACGGCACGGTTTGCAGCATGCCGACCAGCGCCAGCACCGGCTGGCGCAAGCGCGGCGCATGGGCGGCCAGCACGCCCAGCGGCACGCCGACGAGACAGGCCAGCACCAGCGACAGGGCCACCAGCATCAGGTGCTGGCGCGTCAGCTGCCACAGGTCGGGACCGAACAGCTTGGCGCGCAGGCCGTCGCGCGCGGTGCTCGCCGCCTCGGGTGCGATGCGCGCCTGCGCCACCGCGGCAAAGCTCTTGCCGCCAATTTCCACCGCCGCGTTCATCGCGATCATGTCGGCGTTCGAGATACTGCCTTCCAGGCCTTGCAGCGCGCGCCAGGCTTTCGGCAAGCGCCGCGGCAGGTCCAGGCGGTACAGCAGCACCGCGTCGTAGCGTGGAAAATAATGGCGGTCGTCGTCCAGCACGCGCAGCTTGTACTGGGCGATTTTTGCGTCGGTCGAATAGATGTCGATGACGTCGACCTGGCGCGCGTCCAGCGCTTCGTACGCAATGCCGTGGTCGAGTCCGCGCGGCGCCTGGGTCAGGCCGTAATGCTTTTGCAGGCCAGGCCAGCCGTCGGCGCGGCCGATGAACTCATGCGACAGGCCGAACGCCAGTTCCGGATGCGCTGTCAGATCGGACAGGCGCGCCACGCCTTGCTGGTCGGCGCGCACCGCCAGCGCGTACGTGTTGTTGAAGCCGAGCGGGATGCCGACGCCCAGCCCCAGCGGCGCCAGCTGCGCGCGCATCTCGCCCAGCGTGCTGGCGCGCGTGTTCTTGAGGATTTCCTGGTCGATGGTGCCGAGGTATTCGGGATAGATGTCGATGCTGCCGGCGCGCAGCGCAGCGAGCACGATGGCGGTGTTGCCGAGACCCTGGCGGTGCTGGGCCGGGCCGGCCTTTGCCGCGGCCTGGGTCAGCAGCTCGCCGAGGATATACGACTCGGTAAACCGCTTGGAGCCGACGTGCAGCGTGCCGTCGGCAGCACCGGCAACACCAATGCACAGCCACAGCGCGGCCAGCGCAAAAATAAAACGCATGAACATCCCTGATTGAAAATTATGGCTGGGCCCAGCTTACCACCGGCGCACGCGGCACACCGCGATTGACCACCAGCCGGCACGGGTTCAGGCCCATTGCATACGCCAGGTCGGCCGGCCGCGCGATATCCCACAACGCGAAATCGGCGCATTTGCCCACTTCCAGCGTGCCGATCCGGGCGTGCATGCCGAGCGCGCGTGCCGCGTGGACCGTGCAGCCGGCCAGCGCTTCAGCCGGCGTCATGCGCCACAGCGTGCACGCCATGTTCATCGCCAGCAGCAGGGATGTCAGCGGCGACGTGCCCGGGTTGCAGTCGGTGGCCAGCGCCATCGGCACGCCGGCGCTGCGCAGCGCGGCAATGGGCGGCGCGACGGTCTCGCGCAAGAAATAGTAGGCGCCGGGCAGCAGCACGGCAACCGTGCCGGCCGCCGCCATGGCGTCGATGCCGGCCTGTGTGATGTGTTCCAGGTGATCGGCCGACAGTCCCTCGAAACGCGCCACCAGCGCCGCGCCGCCCTGGTCGGACAGCTGCTCGGCGTGCAGCTTGACCGGCAGGTTCAGCCCGGCCGCGACATCGAACACCCGCGCGGTCTGGGCGTTGGTAAAGCCGATGCGCTCGCAGAACGCATCGACCGCGTCGACCAGGCCTTCCCCCGCCAGATGCGGCAGCATCTGCGTGCACAGGTCATCGATGTAATCGTCCGGCCGCCCGGCATATTCCGGCGGCAGCGCATGTGCCCCCAAAAACGTGGTGGCGACACGCACCGGCAACTGCTCGCCGATGCGGCGCGCGGTGCGCAGCATGGCCGCTTCGCTCTCCAGCGCCAGGCCGTAGCCGGACTTGATCTCGAGCGTCGTCACGCCTTCGGCCAGCAGGCGCAGCACGCGCGGCGCGCTCTGGCGCAGCAGTTCGTCAACGCTGGCGGCGCGGGTGGCGCGCACGGTGGCCATGATGCCGCCGCCGGCGCGGGCGATGTCCTCATAGCTGGCCCCGTTGAGGCGCGCTTCGAATTCGCCGCTGCGATTGCCGGCGTGGACGATGTGGGTGTGGCAGTCGACCAGCCCCGGCGTCAGCCAGGCGCCGCCGCCGGCGATGGTTTCCGACGCCTGCGGCGCATCGGCCTGCGCACCGATCCAGCTGATGCGGCCGTCCCGTACCGCGATGGCAGCGTCCGGCAGCTCGCCATAGCCGTCGACCATGGTGGCGAGGTGGACGTTGGCGATCAGGAGATCATGCATTTACTCGAGGTCGTCGCCATCATCGTCGCTGTTGAAAAAGATATCGGCGATCAGCACCACGCCCGGCCCGCCTTCGAGGCGCCAGATGCTGCTATCGCCGCGGAACAGGATGGTATCGAAGCGCACCATGCCGATCCGTTCATCGTCGCTGCTGACCGACAGGCTGTCGCCCTCGGCCAGGAACAGCACGCTCACGTCGCCGCGCGGCGCGAAGCCGGACGGGTTGCCGGTGAGGCGGCGCCGGCCGAACAGGTGGTAGCACGTTTCGCTGCGCGTCATGACATTGAAATCGATCGAGGGACCGCGGTTGAGTGTGGCCTTGACTTCGGAGTCGCCGGAAAAGGCCAGCACCGGCTCGTCCCTGCCGATCAGCACCCTGTCGCTGCCGTCGATATCGAGCGTCAGGCCGTGCCCGTCCACCAGCGCCAGCGTGCGTTCGACGCCGGGGAAGACGGAAAACGGGCCGTTCTCCGAGATGGTCGCCAGGCTGACGCGCCAGTGGAAGGCGTCATAGCCGCCTTCGGGCGGATCGATGGCAATCTCGGTGGTGCTGCCGCTGCCATTTTTCCAGGGCACCGTCGCCAGGCCGGCAAAGGGAATCAGAGTGCTCATCGGCTTACCTCGCGCAATTGGTGTAGCGCTAGTCTATAC
>Ga0265780_10012206_pt1 | contig 10093 bp, 5 predicted proteins | sample P1T30metagenome_FD_192432 | JGI IMG/M metagenome (GOLD analysis project Ga0265780, IMG submission 192432) | Plant litter microbial communities from East Loma Ridge, Irvine, California - P1 T30 | ecosystem: Environmental > Terrestrial > Plant litter > Unclassified | place: USA: California... | reverse complement strand
TGGCGACTGCGCCGCCGTTCGGCGCCAGCACCACGTCCAGCGGCTGGCCGCCGACGAAGTCGGTGAAGGTCGACGAGAAGTACACCTGCTGCAGCGACGGCGCGCGGAAGCCCGTGCTGGCCGAGCCGCGCAGCAGCACGTTCGGCGCCACGCGGTAGGCGGCGGCCAGCTTGCCGGTGGTGGTCGAACCGAAGTCCGAATAGCGTTCGTGGCGCACCGCGGTCTGGACCTTGAAGCGGTCGGTCACGTCGGTTTCGATGTCGAGATAGGCCGCGTTGCTGTGACGGTCGCTGTCGGTCTCGTCGCCCGGCTGGAAGCCCGGGAAGCCCTGGCTGCCGGCGTTGCCCCCTATACCCACGCCGTCGGCGTCGATCCACGAACCGGTTTCGCCGGCGAAGATCTTGTAGTTCTCGCGGCGGTGCTCGAGGCCGAAGGCGACGTTCATGCCTTTCAATACGTCGCCGTAGAAGCGGCTGAAGTCGAGATTGGTGGTCGACTGCTGGAACGAGAAGCCGCCGGCGTAGAAGCGGCTGGCGCTGATGCCCGGGCCGCCATTGATCAGATCCAGGTTGGCGATCGAGGCGTTGAGGGTGTTGTTGATGTCGTACTTCAGGCGGTTGTAGCCATAGGTCTGCGAGACGTCGGCATTCCATTCGCCCACCGCCCAGCGATAGCCGACGGTGCCCCAGCGGTCGTCGACGTCGCCGTCGATGAAGGGGACGAAGCCGTCCGGGTACATCGCCGCCGAGTTACGCGATGGGATGTCTTCGGAACCCAGGCCCTCGCGCGCCCAGGCGGCCGAGGAAGCGTCGCGCTTTTGCGCGCCGGCCGTGAAATACAGCTTGCCGGGGCCGGTGGGGAATTCGCCGTTGAGGTAGACGGTCTGGTTCTCGGACTTGGTGTCGCCGATGATGCGTGGGTTGCCCGCTTCGGAGCGGTTGGAGCGGCCGCGATCGTAGTATTCGCCTGTGATGCCCAGCACGCCGCCGGCCACCGCCACGCCGCAGTAGGCCGACGCCAGCCAGTTCTCGCCGTCGCCCGCGGTGTATTTGCCGTATCCGACCACCGATTCGCAACCCAGGCTGCGTTTGAGGTCGATGTTGATCACGCCGGCGATCGCGTCCGAGCCGTATTGGGCGGCGGCGACATCGCGCAGCACCTGCACTTCGCGGATCGCCATCACGGGAATCGCGTTCATGTCGGTGCCGGTATTGCCGCGGTTGCGCGCGCCGAACAGGTTCACCAGCGCCACCGTGTGACGGCGCTTGCCGTTGACCAGCACCAGGGTCTGGTCCGAACCCAGGCCGCGCAGGGCGGCCGAGTCGATCAGGTCGGCGCCGTCGGCGCCAGTCTGGCGGGTCGAGTTGAACGAGGGCGACAGGTTGGACAGCACCTGGGCCAGGTCGAACTGGCCGCTTTGTTCGGCGGCCTTCGTCATGGGGATAAAGTCGATGGCGACCGGGGTGTCGGTGCTCGATGCGGCGCCGACGCGGCGCGAGCCGACCACGCTGACGCTTGGCATTATTTCACCGCTGGCGATGCTTGGCGCGGTCTGTGCGTGGGCGATGGCGGGAACGAGGGAAAGCACGGCGGCGCTACCATATAAGGCCAACAGCACCGAACCAGACATTATTTTGAGTTTAATCACAATTTTCTCCGAAGGAAATTCGGATATTACTCAATTGTTTCTTCGGTAACCATCGTAATGTATCAATAACACAACGGTGTATAGCTATAGCTAGAACTTATTCGACCAAGTAATGACAAATCGTGACAATTCGACGTGTCAAATCGTTTCGACGCGGCCGCCGACCAGTACGGCGCCGTCTTCGATGCGCGTGCGGATCAGGCAATCGTGGCCGGTGGCGCGGCCCTGGCGCACGGTCAATGCGTGGCCGAGCAGGACGGTGAGGGCGCCGGCCGCGACGCCGGTGGCGCTGTCTTCGAGGCGTGGGTCGAGGTGGTTGAAGTTGCGGCCTTCAAAGGCGTGCGCATCCGCATCGCCTGCGTAGGCGTACAGGCCGTTGACGCCGTTTTCCTTGCTCCACTGCGCGATCGCTTGCAGGTCGGGCATCAGCGCGTGCAGGATGGCGGGGTCGCGCACCTGCACCAGCAGCTTCGGGCTGCCGACCGAGGCGACTTGCGGCGCTGCGATGATGGCGGACGCAGGGATGCCGAGCAGGCGTGCCGGCAGCTCGGGCGTGAGTGCCGGTTGCGGGGCGGGCTGTGGCGCAAGGCGCACGAACAGCTGCTCTCCCTCGCGGGTCAGGGCGAGCGGTTGGCCGTGCATGGCGGTCTTCACCGTCAAGGGCGGGTTCGCGCCTGGTCGCGCGAACAACCGCGCGGCTGCGGCCAGCGTGGCGTGCAGGCACAGGGGGCTGCGCGTGTGCGGGTAGTAGAAGTCGACGATGGCAGCCGTGCCGTGGTCCTGCGGCGGATCGATCCAGACGCAGGTGGTGTTGTGCTCGCGCGCGAAGGCCTGGCGTGCATCTGGCTGTGACGGATCGTCTTCGATGACGATGGCGGGGTTGCCCGTGTTGGTGGTGGCGCCGAAGCAGCGCAGGGTGTGTATGTGCATGGGTTTCCTTCTTGTCGGGCATGGCGCTCAAGGCTGGATGGATCATAGCTGGATTGGCCTGTTCGGGGCTGACCAAATCACGACAATTTGCCGGGTTTCGAGAGGTCGCCGAGGCGTTCCGATCGGTTAGAATTTGTGTATATCTTTCATCAAGCAGATTGTGCCCACTCAGCCCATGTTTCAGGAATATCTCGATGCCTTCGGCCCCTACTTCGTGAGCGGACAAGCGTGAGCGATCCCGACGCGACACTGACCAGCTATGGGATGGCCGAGGACTTCGCATCGGCGCCGGTGCTCGGCATCACGATCCTGTGGCACCCGCAGCGCGAACGCATCGGCGAACAGATGCTGGGGCCAGCAGCGGGCGGCGCGATCGCGCTGAATCGCTTTGCGCCGCTGTTCGCGCCGCTTTCTGTACGTCTGGGCGCGGGGCATGAAGGAACGCCGCTGGGCGAGCGGTCGATCACGCGCGAGCCGGTGCATATTCGCTTCGTCGCCGAGGGCGGCATCCAGATCGATCACGTGCGCGGCAAGATGGGGCTGGAGCTCAATGGGCGGCCATCGAACGGGACCGATTGCTTTACGGCGGGTGAACTCGAGCGCGGCATCGTGATTGGGCTCGGGAGCCAGATATTCGTGTGCCTGCATTTGATGCGCAGCTTGCCGCGGGTGGCGAACGTGCCCGGCTTGATCGGCGTCGGCGATGGGGCGATCAAGATGCGCGAGGCGATCGCGCAGGTGGCGGGGACCAGCATGCCGGTGCTGCTGCTGGGCGAGACCGGTAGCGGTAAAGAGGTGGCGGCGCAGGCGATTCATGCGCTCAGTGGGCGTCGGAACGGGCGGTTTGTTGCGATCAATATGGCGACGTTGAGTGAGTCGCTGGCGGCGGCCGAGCTGTTTGGTGCGGTCAAGGGGGCGTATACCGGGGCGACCAGTGTCCGGCGCGGGTGGTTTGCCGAGGCTGAGGATGGCACCTTGTTCCTGGACGAGGTTGGGGATACGCCGGCGTCGGTGCAGGCCATGTTGTTGCGCGTGCTGGAGAGTGGCGAGTATCGGCCACTTGGGGCGGGTGCGGATGCGAGGTCGAATGCGCGGATCGTTGCGGCGACCGATCAGGATCTGGGGGAGGGTGGGTTTAACCAGGCCTTGCGGCGGCGTCTCGAGGCGTTTGTGATTCGGGTGCCGGCGTTACGTGAGCGGCGTGAGGATATTGGTGTGTTGGTGCGGCATTTTCTGGAGGTTGAGGCGCCGGGGGATGGGTGGAGTTTGCCGTTCGAGTTGCTGAGTCAGGTGTTCAATGGGGACTGGCCGGGGAATGTGCGGCAACTGGCGCACGCGATGCGGCGGGTGGTGCTGGATTTGCAGGCGGGGGGCGTACCGGTATTGAAGCAGTTGGTGTCGATGCCTTCGGTCCGGGTGATCGGTACCGCATCACGTCTCGTGCGGCGCAAGGTATCGGAGTTGAGTGATGATGATGTGATCGAGGCGATGGAGAAAAATCAGTGGCAGATTCTTGCTGCTGCCAGGCAGCTTGGAGTTTCGCGCCCGACGGTCTATAAACTGCTAGAGGCTCATCCTCGGATTCGTTTTCCTGCAAATATCGCAGAGGATGAAATCCGTGCAGCTTGGCTTTCGTGTGAGGGTAACCTCCAGCAGTGTGCCTCGCGCCTGATGACTCCGGCGGAGGCGCTAAGGCGGCACTTGGGTCAACTTGGTCTTAACTTGAGTGCCTGACCACGAAATGTTTCATGGAGGGTCAATACCATTGCTGATTTCACTTTCTGGATCGAAGTAGAAGACCCGCAGTTGAGCTGCATGTTCGCGTGCTCGCTTGATGTTGACTGTAACGTAGAAAGACAGTTCCCATGAACCGTTGTATGGTCCGACAGTCAGATGTCCGTCCCACAGTAGCGTAATCTTGCGTCCCTTCTCAGGATCAACCCCAGTGCTATGTACCGAGAACGCGGAAGGGTCGATTTGGTACAGGGCGCCAAGTTGCCTGCCGTCCGCTCCGACGAAAAGCGATGGCGGGGCGTAACGGGTGCGCACGCCTGGCCCGCAGCTCAAGATGCGGGGGCGAGTGATTACGCAGCAGTCTACAACCTCGATTGATTCAAAATCGGTTTTGTCCTTATCGCCCGCGGAAAGCGCAATTCGAAATTTCTGACCTGCTGAGAAGTCAATATCCCGATTCCACTGCGGATCCCCAGGGATGCGATCAGCAGTGCCAACTGTCTCGATATCGGTAAAGGTCCAATCGATTCCATCGTCTACTTGGTTGACATCAAAACGTGCCGTCAATGCCATCATTGGTTGTGTCATTATTCCCTTTCCATGCGAAGTAAATCAAACCGCGGATCGCTCCGCAGCGCCAATAAATCGGGTTCGGTGCCGATTAACTTGGTGGGGTAGCCAAGCTGCTGTGCAACGGCGAGCTCGGATAAGGCCGCGTCACGTAGGCCAATGACTTCGTAGGCTATCGCGGCCCGGAAACGAACATCCGGATTCGTAGGCGAAGCGCCCACAGCCTGCTGGCTCAACTGCGCCGCGCTCGTCGTATCGCCGAGTTTTGCTGCATACAGTCCCATGCGTGATGCAAGCGTGACGTCACCTGGCGTTCGCGTCAACAGCGGTTTTATTAATGTAGCGGCTTTGCGATAGGCTTGTTGAGAGTCTCGTTCACGGCCTGGAATCCAACGTAGAGTATCGGCCAGGTTAGCCCACCGTAGATAAGCGATACTATTCCCTTTTGATACGGAGACAGCATGCTCGAATGCTTTTGCTGATCCGATATAGTCGCCACGATTAAACAAGGCAGTTCCCAGATTGCTATAGAGATTGCCGCTGGGACGTATCTGCAACCCTTGTTGCAAAACGTGTAACGCCTCATCATCACGGCCCTGCCTCACTAATGCACCGCTTAGATTGGCGTAGGCAAACACTGCGTCCGGTTCGACCTGGATACTTTCGCGGAAAGCTTTTTCTGCACCAGCGTAATCCCCTTGGCGAAAACGTAGCGTTCCCAACTGGTCAATGAACAGTCGCTCCTTCGGGTGCGCTTTGCTCGCAGCGGTGATGCTGTGTTCGGCCTCAGGGTAGCGCTCCATACGTATTAGAATCGCATTCTTGGTGTTGAAAGCGAACAGGTTTGATGGATCAAGTTGCAAAGCTTGTTCCGCGAACTGCAAACTTTCCTCATTTCGGCCTTGCTGTTGGCGCACGATCGACTTCGCAGCATAACCAAGCGCTAATTGATCGTCCAACGCCAACGCTGCTTGGGTACTAGCATCGGCACGCTGCAGCCAACTGGCGTCACTCCTGTCACCTGCATAGCGAAGCGCATAAGTGATTGCCATACCAGCTGCGGCGGCGGCATGTTTAGGCTGTTTTTCTAAGATGGAGTTAAAATTTTCTGCCGCGATTTCCAGACTTCCATCACGGTCAAAATGGCGGAGAGCAGCTATGCCATTCGACATATGTGCGGCATCAGATGCTGGCGGCAGCCACTGATGGATTGGATTTTTGGAGGTCGATATATACAGCGCACCGGATATCGCCAACGTTGCCGCCATGACGCCGTACCCTATCTTGTGCCAAGCACTTCGAGTTAACGAGCGTGCTTTCGTAGGAGACGATATGGGCAATTCAGGTGATGTAATGCCTGGCTCTCGCAGTGCTCCCGCAGCTTCCTTTACCAACTCCATTGTTGAAATACGTGTAGAAGGATCCGGCGCGCACATCGCCCGCACCAGTGCAACCATATCTTGATCGGCATCCGGCGCGAAAGTCCATTGTGAACATGATGACTGAATCAGAGCTGCTGCCAGCGCCAGCCCATGCAGATGCGCAAACGGCCGTTCGCCATGAATCATCTCGTGCATTAGCACGCCTACCGCATAGATATCGCTGAGCGTACTGGGATGTTTGCCATTCAAGATTTCCGGCGCCAGATAAGCGATCGTCCCTTGGGTCTGCAGCACATCTCCCGACTCGGTCGCCAACGGATCGATCTTGCGCGCTAGCCCAAAATCCATGATGCGCAGCTGACCCGACGGCTCGATCATCAGATTGGCCGGCTTTAGATCGCCGTGAATCAGTCCTGCCGAATGTGCCTGCGCCATAGCATCCGCCAGTTGGCAAACGATATCGAGTATCTGATCCCGTGCGAGCTTCGTGGTGGACAGCAGCTGATGCAGGGTCTCCCCCCGGACCAACTCCATTACGATCGACTTGCTGTGCCCGTCGTCTTCGAGCGAATAAATCTGGATGAAGGCGGGATGCCGCAGCGATGCCGCTAAGCGCGCCTCCTGCAAAAGGTTATCCGGCTGGTCGCGCACCAGGTCAGGCTTCAGGCGCTTGATGGCAACAGTGCGCTGCAGTGCCGGATCCCATGCCTCATGCACATCGCCGAAACCGCCATTGCCAAGCAGCTTGCCGAGCCGATATCGCTCGGTACTAGGAGTGGCCATCAGGTTAGGCGATGAAGTCATTTGCGGCTCGTCAGGTCGGCGCAGACGCCGTAAATACTACAGGATAAGAAACTTGCCAATACACATTCTTAACTTCGATTTAGGCAACCAGCGTGTCAACTTGCTCGTTGACATGTAAAAACACCCGTTGTTTTACACCCAACAGGCATAAATAGTCGACTAAATCCTTGATTTTGTTGCTTTGACGCTATGTTTCAGGGTGGCACGGAGCTTGCAAACTATTGTGTACCACGAGGGAGGGCGTAACGAAGGTCGTCGCGCCTGCCATCGCAATTGTCGCAAAGCATGTTATTCATTCCGGAAAGAAGATTCAAGTATGGCTACCCAAAGCACAGGCGTTTTGCAGATCGTTGGCGCGGCTTATGGACTCAAGCAGGTCACCGCGCAGGTCATCAAGCAAGTCAACCGTCAGGCTTTTCCAGAGACCCTGTCTATTTCGGCTAGTAACCAGGCGTTCAGCGACACTTGGGTCGGTCACGAAAAGACGCTGACGGTCGTCTATCGTTATGACGGCGGTCCGACGTTCGTGGCGACGGCTTTGGAAGGCCAGACGCTGAACATCGGCGCGCAGCAATTCGGGCAAGCTGCCCAGGTTCCTGCCCCAGTCAAAGGAGACAACACCGCCCAGCCGGCACTGACCGTGTGGGGCGCCAGCTTCGGTTCCGCCGACGTGAGCGCAACGGTACGCAATCTGGCCGATCACTCGGCCGGAACGTTGTCTCTGGTTGCCAATAGCGCCACGCTTGGCAAGGATGGAAAAGGCAAGCGCAACACCTTCGTCATCGTGGCCAGCTACAGCGGTCAGGTGCCGTTCATCGACATCGTCGTCGAGGGCGACCCCTATACGCTCAGCTACCGTCCACCGCTGCACATCCTGAGCGCCTTTTATGGCTTGAAGGACGTCACCGACATCGTCCGCGCCAGCGTAAGCCGGCGCAGGCTGTCCGTCGCCGCATCCAGCAGCGTATTCGGCGATGGCTGGCCAGCCATGCGCAAGACCCTGCACGTGGTCTACCAGTACGCCGACCGTAAGCCACAAATGGCCGCGACGACCGAGAACCAGCTTCTACACATCGACTATGACCCGGCCGAACCCGCCGGGCAAGCGTCGCTCGACCCACGCGCCCTGAACATCATCGCCGCCGCCTATGGACCGGTCGACGTCACGCAAAAGGTTGCCGCGCTGGTGGAAAACGCAAGCCTGTCGTTCACGGCCGACAGCTTGACCTTCGGCGACACCTGGCCGGCCGCCGTCAAGTCGTTCTCGATGGTCTATAGCTGGGGCGTGGCAGGGGTATCGAGCGTCAACGTGCCCGAAGATACGCCGGTCTCGATCACCCAGCCCGAGCCAACGTTTACCACTGACCGAAACTTCGTCTCGCTGGCCGGACTGCTCGCCGCCGGCGACGAGATCAAGCTCCAGACCGCGGCAGGCGGTTACTGGTCGATCGCTGCCGACGGCCAGATCACGGCGCTTGGAACGTCGAGCGATGCGGCCGAGGTGTTCACCATCGGCGTGCCCGAGGCCCTGGATGCACCCGCCATCACCCTGCAATGCCGTGACGGCAGCTACCTCAGTGCGGATAGCGACGGCAACTTGCGTGCCGGCGGAAGCGCGCAGGATGCGATCCGGTTGATGGCATCGCTCCAGGCCAATGGCGCCATCAATATCGGCGTCGTCGGTGGTGCGGGAGCGCCCTTCATCGCGGTGACCGCAAGCGGCGCCATCGCGGTGGACGGCAGCTACGACACCAATTTTTCCACTTGCTTCAACCTGCTGCTGAGCCCCACGCGGGCCGGTAATGCCAGCCATTTGCAAGCCTTCGCCAGCGCGACGATGCTCGATGGCCCGGTCGACATGAAGCTGGTGAAAGTGGTGTGGAAGCTCACTGGCGGCTGCTTTCTGGCGGCCGGCCTTGGTCGGCTGCTCGGCGACCAGCAGCGGATCGGTCTCGCCTTGTACCGCTTCCTGCGGCGCTATCCGGCCGTGATGAACAAGATCGCGATCCTGATCGCGACCATCGACTGCAACCGCGCGATGCCGGCGAGCGCCTTGCTTGGCGTGCTCAAGGCGATCCACGAAGCGGGCATCCTCATGCCGGTGCTGCGCATGACGCTTGCGACGACTGGATGGATGGGGATTTCGTGGGCGATCGTCACGATCCTGACGAAAGTGCAGGGCGGCGTCACGAGTGCCGGTGCGACGGCAGGGGGCGAACTGGGCGAGAGCTTCTCTGATTGGGCTTACGAGACCACGATGGATATGCTCGACTACATCAATTCAACGGGCGGCAGTGCGCTGATGCTGGCGTATGAGCGCATGATCGGAGCCGACCAGCCGGTTCTGCGCCGTGCACAAGGCGGTGGTATATCGAGCCTGCGTGCACGGATGAGTTCCCAGGATCCCACTGGTTCGACTCTTGGACCTCTGCCACGTCCTTTTCCAACACACGCGTAGGAGGGGACGGCTTCGACGTTCACCTACATCGTAGGTTTCCTTGCCGGCTTGATCGCCTCGGTTATACTGTGTTTTTATACAGTATTGTCTATTTGACAGAACACCAGTGTGACCAAGCCCACCCCCACCGCGCAGCCCCCATCGCCCCAGGCGCTGCCCCCCTATGCCGAGTTGTTCTGCCTCTCGAACTTCTCGTTCCTGCAAGGGGCCTCGCACGCCGAGGAGCTGGTCGCGCGCGCGGTACAGCTGGGTTACTTCGCGCTGGCCCTCACCGACGAATGCTCGCTGGCCGGCGTCGTGCGCGCCCACGCCGAGGCGAAAAACGCCGGCCTGCCGCTGATCATCGGCGCCCACTTCCACCTCAAGAACCCCGATGGCGCCCCGGCCCCCTCGCTGATCCTGCTGGCCCAAAACCGCAACGGCTATGGCAACCTGTCCGAACTGATCACGATCGGCCGCACGCGCAGCGAGAAGGGCACCTACCTGCTCACCCCCGACGACCTGGCCAATCCCGTCCCGGAATACGCACACCTGCAGCACATGCCTGACTGCCTGGCGATCCTGCTC
>Ga0265780_10012204_pt1 | contig 10093 bp, 6 predicted proteins | sample P1T30metagenome_FD_192432 | JGI IMG/M metagenome (GOLD analysis project Ga0265780, IMG submission 192432) | Plant litter microbial communities from East Loma Ridge, Irvine, California - P1 T30 | ecosystem: Environmental > Terrestrial > Plant litter > Unclassified | place: USA: California... | reverse complement strand
CCCCGTGGGGCAGGTCAGGTGCACCAACACGATTGGGAACAGCTGCTTTCGCATCGGCATTAGCTGCATCGTCGCAAATCCCTAAGCCACTCATAGCTCGTGCGATGTCGCGCTCCCGCCAATCGTCGGCGTTGTGGATTCTAACTGGCATATCCTCGCCTGCACGACTGTCGTTGTCACCGAAGAAGCTAGAACTAATAGAGTCTTCGCGGCTCGAACCTCGGTAACTGGCAGAAGGGACGGGTGGGTATCCTGAAGAATTCGAGGTCGTGGGGCTGTCCTCCTGACGCGAAGACTCTTGTCGAAGCCCAGAGGGCATCATCGATGGATACAACTGGTTCGGCGTCCAGCCTGGCGGGGGTGCTTTCCATTGGCACAGTCTGCTCAACGTGTCCGTAAGCTTCGCCACAGTAGGAGGCTTTTCGATAAGTGCATCGAAATAGTGAGGCGCCTGCAGCTCCTTCAGGTATCCAGTAACAGCGACAATCGGAGTATGCGTATTGGCGTTCTTGGTGTCTCGGATCATGCGAGCGACATCTGCACCATTGACCTGAGGAAGGCGGAACTCCATCATGATGACATCAAATTTGACCTCGCCCATCGCATATCGTATAGCTTCTGAGCCATTGGTAACGGTCAAAGTGCGGCAGCGCAACTTCTCAAGCAGCTTCTCCATGACAAGCCGTGACACTGGGTGGTCCTCGCATATCAATACGTCTAATGGTCGGAAGAAAGGACCGTCACCAAAGCTGATCTGCGAGAGTCTTCGAGAACTCTGACGTCGTCGCTGGACACGAAGCAGCGCTTTCGCACGAGAGTCTTCCGTGTCCGACGACGATGGAGACACATCAAGCACTTGACTTCGGCGCTTGTAGTGCCCAGGTAAGAGATCGCGCACAATATCGTCCTCTTGAGACCCAAGCGTTTGGGACCGAGCACGTGGTGAAGAAGCATTGGTCTGTGCCGATGACTGGCGTTGTCCAGTGACGGGCTTCTCTTGAGAAGCCACGGGAGGTGCCGACGGTGTCTTTGAAAGCCTGTTTGGTGAGACAGCTTCTGGCGATGGCCGCAAGCCTGACACACGGGAAGGGTCGAAGAAGCTTCCAGGTTGTAGCGAGGATGGGTTGCTAGTCGAATGCGACAACGTAGACGAGCTACTAGACGTCTTGCGTCGGTCGTGCTGTCCCGTGCTGAACTGTACGAGCAGAGGAGATGAAGGCTGTGAACCACGACTTGGCGAGGAATGTGGCCCGCTCATCGAGGGAGAAGAGGGCCGTCCGGTGGCTCTGTTGGAGGATAGCGTACGTTTGAGCGGGCCGGGTAGCATCGGGCTGTTCTCCAGCGATGGCGATGGCGACGTGACACTGGGCGACTGCAGAGGCGGTGCGGGCTTGTTTTGTGGAAGCATAGCTTCTGCACGCAACTTCTGGATGACGTCCTTGTTTGCCTTCTCCAGAACAGGCAAGTTCTTGTAACTGAAATTACCAAAGTCGTCAGTTGCCATTGGTTCACTGAGTCTCCTAGACCGGCCTTCCCGCACATGAGCTGGGATATGGAGAGGGATCAGTCCTCGCTTCATAGTCGAGACAGTCACCTGAGAGCGTACTCTAGATAAAGCATCGTGTGGTCGGTCAGGATAATCGGTACTTGGGGTTCCTGCTGGTGTAGTAGCTTGGTCTTCAAACTCGGGACTGAAGTTTGCCATGGCGGCTCCTCTGGTGTCGAAATATTCCGTGTCCTCTGGGTTTTCAGGTGCAGGAATGAAGGATGCTTCGTCATCTCGCAAGGTCTCCCAGTTGACATCCGCAAACCACGGATGGCTGCGAATTTCCTCTCCACCACTAGCGTATTTGTCGTCCTTGTTCGCTCCAAGACGGTGTGCAGGATCAGAGCACATCAACCGATTCATCAGATCCTTTGCATCGTCTGATATGTCGTATAGCTCATCATCATCCTCTGGCCAGTCGATTCTACGCGCGAGAATGTTTTGGAACACCTCATCGGGCGTATCAGCGTGGAATGGAGGGTATCCGTACAAAGATTCGAAGAGGATGCAGCCTAAAGACCACCAATCGCTGACTTCATCCTGCCCATTACCAGCGATAGTTTCAGGTGCAAGATAGTCCGGTGTCCCGACGAATTTGCGGTCGCTATCTTCTGGGTCGAACAGAGCCATGGGTGGCGGTGGCATTGCTGACGACGAAGGCGCCAACGCACTATTTTGAGCTACTGCAGAGTGACTCAGAGAATGTGTAGCAGGGTAGAGGTCGGGAGAACCATCGTCGCTGTAGGCCTCCTCTTCTATCGGTGACCGTCCACGAGGCTGACCAAAGGAATCGTCAGCTATACTGAAGCGACGGAACATGGCTTGTAGCGCATCACTGTCTTGGCTGTCGCTCCGCGTGCCTGAAGTCCGCCTTGAAGGCTCACGACTCTGTTGGGAACCGTCCCGATTGAGGCTAAAGTACGACGGTTGACCGATGTCTCCAGCGAGAGCAGGTGTCATAGATGGCGTCTGTGAAGGCGAGTGGTTCAAGTCAAAGGATGCAGATCGTGAAGAGCCTACAGACGTAGCGCGATGGAATGGGCCAGTTTTGAGCAGGTCCGGCGCAGGCTCGACAGACTTGAGTGCACGTTTCTGTCGGCCAATCATACCCATTCGCGACAAACCGAAATCAGTCAGTTTCAGATGACCTTTTCCATCGATGAGCAGGTTGTCCGGTTTGAGATCGCGGTGGACAATGCTCCGACTGTGCAAGTGTTCGACACCAAGTACCACCTCAGCGAGGTACTTCTTCGCCCAGTCTTCTGGCAAAGCACCCAGGACCTTGATGAGCGAGGCGCAATCGCCACCGTTCAAGTATTCCATGACGAGGTAGAGATAATCCTTGCTAGAAAATGTCCAATACAGCTTGGCAACAAAATCACTCTCGCCTTGCCACATCATGATAGCTCGCTCAGCCTTCACGTTGGTGACCTGATTCTTGGCTACCATGTCGGCCTTCTTCAAGACTTTGATAGCGTAGTATTCTCCAGTGGACTTCTTCTTGGCTAGGTAAACGCTTCCGAAAGCGCCTTTGCTGATGGGTTTGATAATCTCGAAATCCTTTATTGACGGAGGAACTGCGCGTGGCTGTGGCTGAGTGGTGGGAATCAAACGAGGAGAGACGGGTCTTGGGCCGTCTGAACCCGCCGTGGACGACTGTCTCCGGTGATGATTAAGAGCATGCACCATTGCTGGCGAAGAGAATTCGGTAGTCGGCAAGATTGGCGACGTGATTGGTGATTGTAAGGCCTCCATGCCACTAGGCAGGCGCGGCTTGTTTGTTCGCAGAGGAGAAGATGGCGGAGGTATCATGGAACGGGCAGGCGAATGTTGTCGACTAGACATGACACTCGGCAAGATCAGACTCTTGCGTTTGCGTTCACGTGAACTCGCTACCCTACTGAGTCCTACGTCGGATGTCGCTGGTGAATCAGCTCGGCGAGGGCCAGATAGCACGGATGAACGCATGCTGGTATCACTCTCAGCACCAGCATCGCTCTCGAAATGCATGGATTGGCGCTTGCTGTGGGTCGCTATACTGATGGCGCCCGCGTGCGACCGTGGTGTTTGACAACCCCCTTTAGGACTGCTAGATCGATTCGAACCGGCTACAGAAGACTCACGCCGTCCGACTCGTGCTGGTAACGAGGCGTCAGAAGTGTTACGGAGAGCTTGTGCCATGGATGAAGGTGCATCGAAAGATCCAGGGAATATGCCTTCTTCGCCGGGAGCTGTATCGGTGTCATTGGCGTCGGATTGAACCTCTTCTTCAGGTCGCTCGTCTTCGGAGGAGCTGTCCTCGCCGGCAGCGATACGAGCAGCTTTCAGGATCGCGGCTTCGATGCATTCTTGAACCAAGATGTCGAATTCAATGCGTAGTCGTTCAGAGTACTCAAGCACCCTCCTATGGCGAGTGACTGCATCGATCTTTGCCCTGGCAAGCCTGCTGGTATCTTCACACAACAGCTTCAGGCCCTCAGTGTGGTCGACCGAGCCTGTGGTAGGCGATTGCCATTGGAGAACTTGCGAGATACGGTTCTCCGACTGAGGCGATTGTGTGCGAATCTCCGTGGCTGCTTGACCACGTCCATTGTCCTTGACTGCCGGTGTGTTGATCTCGAGTGCGGTGTCGCACAAGTCTAGGACTAGCTCAACGATGCGGGCTAGAGGCCTCCGAACGGCGAATGATCGCGCGCGGTGATGACCAAAACCAGACGAGCGCTCCGAGCGTTCGCGTGATCTTGACGGCGGCGAAGCAGGAGAGTTGCGTCCAGAGGGTGTGCCAGACGATGGCGTCGATGTTGCGTGGATGATGAGGCCCTTGTACTCGGCGGGCTGAATTGGCTGTACCGAGTCTACTGCCGCAGCTCTTGAACGCTGACTGTGAGACTCCAGTGTATCGAGGACCTTGACGATGGCATTGCGGTGCTCAGCAAGAGTCTCTTGTGCCATCTGTACATCCATTTCCGCGCGGTGCTCTTGTAGACACAGTTCAGAGTGCTTCTCGAACCACCAAGGTGTGATTTGCCGTTCGCAGATTCGGCAGAGTACCGGTAGCGGCGGTGCGTGTTCGCCCGGATTGGTTGCGCTTTGCTCGGCGAGGCCAGTGAGGTAATGGGCGAGAACCTCAGCGCCGACTCCGAGAGATTCCACGAGGACTTCCGGGAGGTCAATTGTCACTTCGCGAATGATCGATGGCCGGACCATCCACATAGTCTGTTGCGGTTAGTATAGTCCAAGGTCAGGATGGATTGGGACGTACATGGCTCTCCGCTCCAGTCGTGCGGTCGTATACCATGATTCCTTGAGCCTCGAGATTCAACAGCTGCTCTTCCTCTTCCTCTACGTGGGTAGGCGACATTGGCATTGACTCGGGGGCCTCGGCGGCGTGCCTTGTTCGCTGCTTGCGCAGGATGGAATGAGGGCCCAGTCGTACGGTGAAACGGGCAATGTGACTCCGGGAGTCGTCTTTCCTAACCGACTCAATCGTCTCGGCGAAGCCGTCGGCACCGCCGCATATGATTTCGAGTACAGGCTTGCCCGTGACTTCCTTGGGCAGGGAGCCAATGACGTCGGTCCACGAGGGGCTGACATAGCGGATCTTGCCCTCGAGGTCCAGGTCCATGATGATGTTCAGACTGTGCTCGGCGGCCTCCTTGAGGTCTGCACGCTCGTTGCGCATGTCCTGACTAACACTGCGCTCCATGTTCTGTCGGTGGCCGCTGGTGCCGACAGCCTCCTGCTTGAGGGCAGTGACTGCGGGCGGGGCCAGCGTCGGGGGTTTCTTCTCGTCGGCCATGGCTGCGGTGGGTGGTGCTATCGTCGCGGGAGCCCGTCGCCGGGGGGGATTGGGCGGGTGCCCGAGGGCTGGCGGGTGCTGAGCTATGCGCAGAGAGCTGCCAGGACCATGGTGGGAAAAAAGCGACGGTCCGGGAGAGTCGGGCGTGCAGCTGGGGAAAGTACGCGTTGACGAGCAGTGCGGTAGTGCTTGCTGACTGCAACGAGAGTGGGTCTCGAAACCGGGATGAGGGGACTAGACGAGCTGCATGGTAGTGCAAGCGTGCGAGAGGGCGAGGGGAGCAATTGGGCGATGTAATGAGCGTCGCGGGCTGGGGATGGATGAGGGCGGTGGGCAGCAGGCGGCGGCCGTGGCAGTCGTCGCCGTCGTGGTGGTGGACGGGGCGAGAGGGGTACACAATGGGCGTCGTCTCAGCCGGCAGCACAAGGCGTCGGCAGAAAGGCGTTGACAAAAAAGAAAGCACGCCAGGCGGGCGGATGAGCAGCTGCACGCATGGGATGGGCCTCGTCGGCACGCTATCCAGCTGGCAAAAGTCCCCACGCAGCACCCAAGCACGCGTCGAGAGAAAGTCACACGCAAAACAGCCGTGCGCCAGGTGCGCGCGGAGCTAAAGGGTATGCATGATGCTGGTGTAGGGAGGGTGCATTCACTGGCCCGAGCGCCCGACCGTGACGGCACATCCTGGCCGCCAACACAACGGCAGAACCTCTCGCGGGCTTGTCCAACAACACGGCCACAGTGCTGCGGCATTGGCAATCAATCGCGACTCAATCGAGATGGCCGTTGGCCTGTCGACGAGGCGGGGTACAGCATGGCAGCAGTCCTCCCTCTCTGCTCCCATTGTCGTGACCTGCCGCAGACTCCCCCTCTACTGACCGCTTCGCTGCATGCTCCCGGTAATCCCTGGACGAGTGCAGGCCGTTGTGCTATTTGCTCGCCCATGTCTTTGGTCAGCTTGGGCAACACGAGACGAACCACGGGCAGCGCACTCCCAGACAGCCTGCGCGCACCTAAACACTATTCTGCAAAACAGCGCTTGTGTGTAATCAGCCCTTAGTGATCGCCAGCCCCTCCCCAAGGCCGGCTACGACAAAGCCAGAGGACGACTAATCCGTTCGGACAATAACATCGAACGGCTGTGCAGCATCGCGAACGCATGTTCACGCCATCATCAGCCGAGCACCATCGCCGCTGCCCCCTCGACAAGACGGCCCAACGTTGCACGACTGCCCTCGTTATTGCGCGCGACAACAGACGAGCCCCTCGCCAGGACCTGCAGCGTCGCCGTGGATACACCACCTGGGGAGACGTGCAGATCGCTCCTGCCCGCCCAATCACACCCTCGTCGCATGCACCTCTGCTCCTTCCCCGTCTTGCCTGGATGCGGCCCAGGCCCGCTACGTCTGCAACTAGGCCCGTCCTGTCGGCGGTCATATAGACAGTACACACGGCGGAGCGAACAGCTTGCTATTCCCGCTCCGTACACTTCCTATTCGACCTTCGCCTGGTGAACCACGTCCAGACCTCGACGTTGGATGCATCCAGGCAACTACCTGGGTTTGAGTGCCGCATCACACCCTCACAGCACTAGCTCTGCGCTACTGACAATCGCCACCTGGGCCACGACGTGCATCGAGTCTGGAGTAATAGAATGGGTTTTGTTGACACAGCACTGCTGCTACATGCTACGGCACCTCCCTATTCACCGACGCCGAATAACGAAGATGACATCCGTGGACGATTGAGTCTGTCACGTGCTCTTCCGAACGTCCGTGAACTCGTGCTTCCAACTCCAGTTGGCAACACTACCATGCTCTAATCGAAGTACACTGCCTCGGGCTTGTGTACACAAATCTTCCCCGATGCGTCGCTCTTCAACACCACCCTGGGATCCTCTTTACTTGCCTTGACCTTCTTGCCGTCGACCTGCTTTTCTTCATACAGAACCTCCACAACCTCGCCGTCAACGTAGCCAGGGAGCGAATGCCATTGAACTTTCTGGCCCTTCTTCGGAACACGGGTTATGTCGCCGGCAGCTCCAATAGGCTTGTCGTGCTTGTTGACTGTGCTCTTCTGTCTCTTGTTGGCACTGGGAGCCTCTATGTTTGCGCCACGTCCTCGCTTTTGACCTGGATGATCGTCCTGCGGGGGACTCTTGGATTTCCGGCTGCTCTCCAAGAACTTCTGGTATGCCCGTTGATCCTCCTCCATGTGGTCCGGGTCGTCCCATTGTGTCGTGCAGTCCGTCTTGCTCTTCTTCTCGATCTTAGTAAAGCCACTCTTCTCGCCGTCTTTGGTCGCGTCTTTCTTCGCTTGTGCAGCTTTGGAGGTGTTAGCGACATGTTGCTTGCCCTCTTTGCCTCCCTCCTGCTTCTTGGCATCTGTCTCCTCCTTCTCCTTCTCGCTCATCTCTTCCCATGCCTTCTTCGGCAGGTAGCGGTGTTCCAAGCCGTTCTTGTCTTTTGCGCTTCCGCTGCCGTCCTTTGTCTGCCACTCTTCTTCCGTCCACTCATCCAGATGCTCCGCTTTCTCGTCCTTCTTGTCTGTGGTATACCCTCCACCGCGTTTCTTGTACTCGGATGCCATCATCTGTGCCTGTAATTGACTGTGTCAGTGGTGCAAAGAACACTCGCATTAGTCAAGCCTACCTTTCTGGCTGACCATTGGCCGGGCTCGCCTCCCTTGTCACCAGCTTGGATCTCCTCCTTGACTTCATCACGCAGTTGCGGATCCGTGTACTTGTCGTCGGTCTTGGAAGGCATTTTTGATGAGACTGAACGAAGAGCAAGTCTGAGAGGAGTTGTAGTCACACGAGGTGCGCGATATGCAGTAACAAGCAAAGACGGTCGGGGGAGAAGCGTGCGATACATTCCAGAAGAACAAGCGTCCAGCAAACAATCTTTGTACTACCCCGGATTGCTCTTTCCACTGACGTACAGGTACCTGCGCAAGCCCCGACCGCTCTCATCTTAAACAGCCAGCCACCCTTAATCACCTACATCATGAAGTCTTCACAATTCCGTATGGCGGCCAGAGCACCTTGGAAGCTGGTAGAGCACGTCTCGTTCCTCTCAGACGCGCGCCGGGATGACATCAATGACCTCTCGATAGACCGATTCGGGTTGGTGTGAGCGCTCGGACCTGATCGTGCGCTGAGATCGAGGAGAAGCCAGCTAGCGTGCGTCTGCCAGATCACCTACGTCCATGCCTTCTGGACTACCTGGGGAAAGAGCGACCCAACATTTGTGCGCAGGCTGCTGCTTTTCCCAGCCACCCTTCTCCATTTCCTTGCTTTGACGAGAGTTTGCTCGTGCGTCAGCTGTCGAATGCGAAAAGCTCCTGGGCTATGTCTGCCCCAAGCCGACATGGGCCGGTCCGTAGCGTGCCACCGGTGTGTGCTATAGCATAAGTGCAGCCACCGCCCGGCAGATGTTGCGCATTGTCTTGGATTTGTCCGTGCGAGCAACTCGCAAGTTCCCTTCATCGTGTGTCTGGTAGCAACGGCTCTTAAGCCAAGATCAGTGCGACTTTCAAGCGTATCGTCGCGATACCGATGCCAATGGCCCCTCTCGCAGCGAGGCCACACAAACAAACCGTAGTACTTGCCGCAGAATTTGCAGGGCATCATCGCAAACCATCATCGTTCGTTCTACAATGGCTTCATCTGGAATCTCTCCATTAGTGGTGTAACAAGACAGTACCTTTTGTGAAACTGTCGGTCGCATCTCACCAGGAAATGGAAGACAGTTCAGCGAGACCCTACACAATGAGACAATGCTCCCGTCATCTTCCAGAGCCATTGAAGGCGCATGGAAGAGTGTTCGTCTTATACCACGGCCTTGGTAGCCGTGCTGGAAGAGGTCACTACGTTCCGAGCAGCCGACGTCTTACACCTTAGTGATTGGTGCCAAAGCAAGTCAAATCATTTTCGATTTTGCGACTTTTCCGATTGGCTCACATCTTTCGATGCAATGAATGTGGGCTCTGGCTAATGTACGATTTAGTAGAAGTACGGTACACACTACCTTAGCAAGAGCTCTAGGTACCCCTCCATTATGGCATTCTGGGCGCGCCTTAACTGGAGCCAGGAGTGCAAGAGGATCGACCGTCGTTCCGTTCATCGGATTCATCTAGATGTGATGGAGAGGCTAAGATACCGATGAAGTCACAGCGACGCCTTCTTCCACACGGCTTCTGATAGCTTCTATATGCCTACTAGAAGTCACATCTTCTACACTCGAAGAAGGCTTCCGGTCGGGTGTTAGGGCACACTACAACATGCCGGCGTCCTTTCGGCCATGAAGTAGGAGTATCTAGGCCCGAGAAGGAGCGCCTGACTTACCCCAACAGGTGTCTACGGAAAAGGCCTGCCAAATACTGAACACTACTACAATTCGTGCATGACGCAACGCGACCAGTGTGACATAATGGGAGTCGGCGATGCCATATAAAACCGAGAGCATGATATCGCAGGAATTAAAACATACTGATTCCATTCCACTGTCTCCGCCTCCAGACTTGAAAATGCGTCTCACTTCATTCCTCTTCGTGGCATCCGCCACAGCCCTTCCCGCCATTTTCCGCTCCCGAGCAGCTCTTGCAGATGCCCTCCTGCCCGAGATATCCCTCCCAATCGACTACTCTTTCGGCGTGCGGGTACCAACATCTTCCAGCCCATCATCATCCAACCCTCTGGCACTCCTTGTGAACGGTTACACGGTCAAAATCCCACTCATCGCCAGTTCAGG
>Ga0265780_10012202_pt1 | contig 10094 bp, 10 predicted proteins | sample P1T30metagenome_FD_192432 | JGI IMG/M metagenome (GOLD analysis project Ga0265780, IMG submission 192432) | Plant litter microbial communities from East Loma Ridge, Irvine, California - P1 T30 | ecosystem: Environmental > Terrestrial > Plant litter > Unclassified | place: USA: California... | reverse complement strand
TCTCAGAGACTTGTGTACTGATCTCTTCTTGTTGATATGAAGGATGAAAGCTGGACCGAATGTCGAGTAGCGCAGGAATGACTGTGGTGATTTGAAGTGTCTTGATCTTCTTGCCTGAGGGCAGTTCGAGCGAAGCCCACGCCCTCTCAGTCGAGCAAACGTCATCTCTCAGCTCTTTCCACGCCTCGGAAAATGTCTTGGAGTTGCTGCCTTCGATGGCGAGTAGTTCACCGCTGGCGTTCCGCCAATATAGGGCATTAACGCAGTGGTAGGTTGAGAGAGCTTTGTTGAGCGGAGCCATCGTGGAATGTGGAGGAGTGTATCGGAGTATACGTAAAGTCAAGAAGCAAGAAATAATGTAGGAGAAGCAAACAAACAAATGAGAAAGCAATATAGGCAAAGAATGATCCGGGGGCCTTAGGACGCTGGTAAAGAGACAAATGGATGCTGAACAGTGACATGAGGTATGCTCAACCAGCACGAGCACGAGAATTATATGGAGGATAGTGAAGCGTTGTTGTCTTGCAGGACCCCGACGATGCTGTCTGCGGCGAAAGCGTGCTGAGAAGCCAGCCAGCTGCATGCATGGGCAGCCGCATACTCGGTACACCCGCCATACACCGACATGGTCGTCCTAAATGGGCCGTCTATCATCTCGCTTGACACAGGGCTACGGTGTGACATGTAGCGCTCAGCGTGTCGGCGCAGTGATGCAGGATGTCCGTGGGTTTGCTACCTCATTCTGACTTGTTGCAAGCGCGCTGGACGAAATCGACTTGGCATCCGCAGCAGTGTGGTACTGTACTCGTGGACTGGAAGCATGTATTGGACTCTCGGAGGATGTCGGTCTAGCGAAGGCATGCGTCGTGGTTTCGACGAGCCACAATCCTGCGCGACTTCAGCTGGTGGTACAGTGGAAGAGTTGTGGTTGTGCTCAGCCTATGACAAGCGGATGATCTGCAGCGGAAGTCCCATGCGCATCTAGCCATAAATAGAATGTTACAAGCCAATACTGTCTATTGACGGACAATTGTGAGCAAACAGCGGCCAGGAGCATGCCAGATGTTGTGCCGTTCAGCATCTTTCCGCTGCAGCTGGGCAGGACGCACCGCCCCTAATTTTGAGGCTGAGCAGCTCACTCAGTGCGATGCCAGCCCTCTCATCGACGAAGTTGCACGTTTTTATCGTGTCAACCTTCAGGACACACTAAACGCCAAAGTCGTTCACTCAACATATACGAGGACCTTCGCTCCACAGCATCCGCCATCCACTGCTTCCCAGCATCATGGCCTCATCTTTGTCTTTGTTGTTCATTGCGGTCTTCGGCACCCTTTTCAGCGTGGTCTCCTTCATCATCTACTTGTTTACTCCACCTCGTCACTTCCCAAAAACAATACCGACCATACCGTTCTACTACGCGCTTCTGCCACTCTTTTTAGATGTCGATCAAGCCGAGAACTACAAAAAGTACTTGAAGGATCCACTTGCAAAATATGGGGCTGTCAAGATTTTCTTCGCCGGCCAGTGGAACATCTTGGTTACCAAACCTGCGTATATCCAGGAGGTGCTGAGGCATGAAGACGTTTACGCGAAGTCTGGCAACAACGTCAAGATCCCGCATAGCGTGATAGCCGCATACACTGGAGAAAACGTCATTAGCGCTCACGGCGAAAATTGGAAGCGCTACCACAATATCATCAAGCCAGCGCTGCAAGCCGAACAGGACCCAAGCCAAATCTGGGAGAACTCGCGACTTCTCATCAACTTGTTTGTAGATGAGCAGAAGAAGGCAGGCGACAACGGCGTCCCACTGTACACTCCACTTCACCGATATGCGCTCGCCAACCTATCTGAAGTTCTTTACGGGTCTTCCTTCAAAACAATGCAGCATTTAGAATCCCCACTGCACATGATCCAAACGCAGATTAAGCCCATCATCTTCAATCCGATGTTCTTGAACTTCCCCTTCCTCGACTACCTGCCTCTCAAAGTAAGGAAGCTCGGGCGTACGCTCAACGTTCAGTTCCGTGACACTCTGCGGACTGCTGTCACGAAGGGGCACGATCACCATAACTGCAATGAAAACGATAACCGAAGCGTCGCCTGCCGCTTGATTGGATCTCATCGTGAAGGCGTTCTCAGCGACAAAGAGCTAGACGACAACCTTGTCTCTACATTCCTGGCCGGGCACGAAAATCCGCAGCTGGTACTCATTTCCTTGATGTATCTGGTTGGCGCGCACCCCGAGGTCCAAAGTCAACTCCTTCAGGAGATCGAGACCGTATATCCGACGGACGCCCCATCCGACTATACGCCAACGAACACCGAACTCCACGAGCTGCCTCTACTCAATGCTGTTCTCTATGAAGCTATTCGCATGTTTCCACCGATCTCACAGCTGATCAATCGCCGTACCACAGCCACCGTGAGTCTTGGGAACAAGATTAAGATTCCTGCAGGAGTATATGTCGGATACAATGCCTACTCTACCAACCGTGATCCTGAGTTCTGGGGCGGAGATGCGGATGATTTCAAACCCTCGCGTTGGGGTAATACCATGGAGGAAATCAACTACTTGTATCGACGAGCCAATTCAAAGGGTGCTTTCATCAGCTTCCATGGCGGGAAGCGAGCGTGTCTGGGCCAGAAATGGGTTATGCAGCAGCTTCGCATCACGCTTGCTCAGCTCGTGAAGAGTCTCAAATGGAAGGTAGACGAATCTTGGGAGGGGCGAATGACGCCGGCAGGCCCTCTCTTTCCACGAGGTTTGGGAGTCAAGTTTGATCAGCGATAGCTGTCTCTTCTGCCACCAGTAGTGGGGTGTTCCAGTCGGGCGACTTCGATCCAAGGGTGTCTACACATATTAGCAATTAGGAATAGAGAATTCCAGAGGGCAGAGAAATCATGGCATTTTGTCGCGGTCTACCTACAGCTTGCTCGGTCCGATAGTACTCGTGCCTATGTGAACAGAGTTTCACCATAACCTTGCTGACTTCCGGACATTCCGGTAGATATATCAACACGTAGACTCACTTCAATTCAACTTCAGTGTTCCTTTCAATTATGCTGCCCAATCGCCCTATTTCGCGAGCCGTGACACATTTGCATTAGTACGTTCATCGGCAAGTTATGGCGCAGACCAGTTAAAAATTCTGCACATCATTGTGCTTGGGTGTTTGCGTTTTTCTCTTCGCCAATACACGTCAATTCCTCCTGTGTATTGATCTTGACCAAGGATTAATTTTAACAATTCAGAGCGGATACTCTAAAGCGTGCATCGTGAGTTTACGTGACTAACTTTACAAGTGCTTTGAAGTTGCAAATACTACTAGGCTCATTTTCAAGCTCTGAAGTATCGGCAGCAGGATCATGTTTCCATGGAGCCTCATGTCTGTAGGAAAATTGATCTTTCGCGAGGTATCTTTGAGGGCGGTTTTGGTTATGAAGAAATGGGAGGAACGAGGCTCATATATATGGACTCCGGCAAAGTTGCGAAAGAGCATGCTAGGCAGGTTACAGTGCGAAGATTCTTTCAAGAAGCTTCGTCTTCTTCTTCCTTGCGAAGACCATCGTGATAAGTCCTTGATTGTTCCCCAATGACTTGGATGTTGTACGATGGGGCGCGATAATGCTCACCAGGTGCGGCTACAATTCATGTTCGACAAGACAGCACTATTTACACAGCTTTGAAGATTACGACCATATTTACAGCAACAAAAAGTAGCTTGTCCATCCAGGATATGCTTTAAAATAAGCAAGACGTCCTTGTAAAACGTGTTGAGGATATACAGGCTATACTTTGGTCAACGGCTTCCTTGAGTTGATCGATCACGAATTCTTGCTGCTCCTAGTGTGCTCCTACATGAGCTGACTCGCGCTAGTAGTTCAGCCTCACGCTTCCCCAGTCGCAGGATGGATGATCGGCGGTGTAAGCAATACGCCAGTTTCGCTAATCCTCACTATCCTCTGTATCAAAAGCTCGCTTCCATGAACTGCATGTGAATCTTGAACAGCCCACAATCGGAGATTCTTCTTACGTATCTGACAGACTGCGTACCGCGATTCATCACGTACGTTGGAATGGGCGCTCCAATCCACTCACTGCCTTTGAAAAAGACATAGATTGCATTTGCTAACTTCTGTCAGATCCAACTGCACCAGTTCAGCGGGAGGAACTCAGCCCTAGGCTGGCTGAGAGGAGAAAGCGGGTCACTTGGCGCCACTTCGCCATGGCCGTAGCTGGCACTGCAGGTAGCACAGATGTAAATAACTCGCGGGACCATGCATCGATATGCGTGGACCAGTCACAAAGTTTGTGTGACTGTCGCAGACGCACCTAACCGGCCCAACGAAGCATGGCCTTGTGCTGTGCTTTGACAAGCAGGCGGTGCATTCGAGCAAACGCGCACAAATCACTTCATACTTGAGCCATAGGGGCCCAACCGTAGATCGCAATCAACATCAGACCTCGCCATGCGTTCTCCAATCGAACTTAAAAAGGCGCACATGTACGACAGATGTCGAGACAGCATCGACAGCGACGACGACTCTGCTGGAGCAAATTCGATTGATGAGGCAGAGGTCTCATTGAACAAGGAGGAAGAAGTGACGGCGCCTCCTCCGTACTCTGCCTTCTCGATCAACCGCAGACGTTTCATTCTCGGAGTTGTTACCGCAGCAGGCTTCTTCGGCCCACTATGCGGTGCTGTCTACCTGCCCTCTCTTCGTCTCTTCCAGAAGATTTTCAGTACTTCAGAACCAGCTATCAACGGTACGGTCTCGATGTACATGGTCGTCTTCGCAATTGCCGTAAGTAAGCCAGAAATTAGTCATGGGTCCAACACTGACGACATGTAGCCGCTATTTGGTGCCGCAGCCTCAGATGTGGGAGGTCGAAAGCTCGTTTATATTGTCGGCCTGACCAGCTTCCTCATTGCGAACACTGCGCTCGCGCTACTTCCTCCGCACATCGCATTACTCTACGTCCTCAGGATCTTCCAGGCCTTTGGTTCCTGTATTGTCTTCTCTGTGGGAGCAGGCACAGTGGCAGATATCACCGAACCAGCCAAAAGAGCGTCTGCAATAGCGTGGTTTCTGATGGGACCTCAGCTGGGCCCGATCATTGGGCCAGTAATTGGAGGTCAGTTCGCATCCGAAAGCAGGTGGAGGTGGGTCTTCGGCATCCTCTCCATTACGTGTCTGCCGGTGTATCTCGCGATCGTCTTCAGTATGCCAGAAACCCTGCGGTCATTAGTGGGCAATGGTACAGCCGTCGCAAAGCAACCCTGGTTCCAGATTCCAAGGAGTCTTCGAACGAAACCATGTACCGACTCTAAAGTCCCCAAAGCCCCTCGCCCATCTTTCCGAAAGTTCATGCACCTACTCAAATACCCACCTCATCTCATCGTATCCTTCAACGGGGCTCTGCAATTCGCAGGCCTCTACGGCATGTATATAGCCTTTCCAACCGTTTTTGGAGAGAAAGGCTACGAGTTCAGCAATGCGCAAATTGGCTATGCCTATCTCTGCCCTGGTATTGCCATGTTTATCGCTTCGATCGCGGTTGGTCGTCTTTCGGACTGGATGCGACAGAAGGCCAAAGCGAGCAGCAAAGACGGGAAGGTTCATCCTGAGCGAAGGGTGGCATTGCAGATCCCTGGGTTTTTCCTGGCAGCAGCCGGCAAGATGATGTTTGGCTGGTTTGCAAAAACACAAGCACCCGCGTGGATGGCCCTTGTTGGTTCCGCTCTGGCAGCGATTGGCGTGTCCATCGTCTTTGTTACTAGCACGTCCTTCCAAACCGAGTGCGATCCGGCTCAGACGGCCAGTTTGGTGGCGTTAGGGGGTTTCCTACGCAACATTGCTGGAGCCATTGCAGCCGCGACCATGGTGAGCTTTCTCAAAACCTTAGGATGGGGCTGGGCCTTTACTGGTTTCGGTTTTCTCGACATTGTCTGCATTCCAGGTATAGTCTTGATCTTGGTCCGCGGCGAGAAGTGGCGAGAGAACCTGAAGCGGCAGCAGCAGCAGGGCTAATCATTGGAACAGATAGCTGGTTGTTCGTGGTGCGATTACGAAGAGATAGTTTGTTCTTTGGCATAGCGCGGCGTCGGTGGTTCTTTGGCATGTTATACTAATTCCGTAAATAAATCGTATACGGCCGTGTCTTTCAAACGCAGCCCAACTGGAGTCGCCCGATCATGAGATGCTGTGCTGATATACTGGTGGATCAAGTTCTTCGCAGCTAAGTAGGCTAGCAAACGATTACCGGTAGCTAGCGTACCTGTTCCCCTACATGTTGCGAACCATGACAAAGCGGTATTTGTAACAGGGATGAAAAATGTACAGGCTAGGCCAACAAGTCAGCAGGATGTACTGGAGAATCAAGTCCTTTCGAAGTCCTAATTATATTACATCTATTCAGAAGATGGACGCTAATCGCTTTCAAAGTATCTATCGTGGATTACAGGCCGCGAAAAAAAGTAGGAAAGAGATGCAGTAGGGTATCGTGTCAGTCCGTCCAGCTGAGGGACCGCGTCCAGTCGCCAAGCAGAGTCTATGCTTTTGACGATCGATGACATGAATTATGCATTCCCCAAGCGCCAGAAGAATGTATGGAAGCAGAAACCTTTTACAAGTGTGAGACGCCATTCGTGATTTGGCTGACTCCGTTCGAGTGGCCGTCCGAGACACCGTTAGAGTGGCCGTTGACACCAGCAATGAGCTTGTTGACCTCTGCGCCAGCACCATCGCGCTCGTTGAACGGGTTGTACATGCGCTCCACGATGAACGCATCGAGCTGCGCATCGTCGAGGTTGCGCAGGTCCGTAGCGCGGTCAACGCCGTTCTTTTGTGCGGCGCGGATGACTCCACGAGTCACGACAACGGAGACCTCGCGGATGCGACGAATGTCGGGGTACAGCCAGCCGTCAGCAACCTCCTGCTTGTTGCGCGAGGCCGCCAGCGACTCTGCGGAGGCGTAGATCATGTCCTGAGTGATGGACACGGCTTGTGAAAGGATAGCGCCGAGGCCGATACCTGGGAAGACATACATGTTGTTTCCTATGTGTTGTTAGCTTATTGCTGGTGAGCCATAACGTCAATACTTGAACGTACCTTGGCCGGGCGTGAGGAGCTTCTCCTCCCATTCCAAGGACGGGAATGGCGAGCCGGAAGCGAAAAGACATTTGCCGTTGGTGTTGATGACCGCTTCCTCGAAGGTACATTCCGACTTGCTTGAAGGGTTGGAGAGTGGGAAGATGATAGGCCTGTCGTTGAGCTTGGCCATCTTTTGGATGATGTCCTTGGTGAAGGCACCGCCAATCGTCGAAAGACCCATGAGAATCGTGGGCTGAACGTAGTCGATCAAACGACCAAGGGACTGGTACTGGCGACCGTTGTTATCGTCCCTGGCGAAGTACACCTTGTGATCTGCGAGCTTGTCGCCACGATCACGCGTGACCAGGCCGTTGGAATCGACGAACCAGAACTTGCGACGTGCCTCATCCTCAGTCAAACCTTCCTTCTTGAAGAACTCGACGATTTGCTTAGCTACACCTACACCGGCGCTACCAGCACCGAGGAAGACGGCCCTGTGATTCCTGACGGAGGTACCCGAGGCCTTGATGGCGTTGATAAAGCCGCCAACGATGACGGCGCCAGTTCCCTGGACATCATCGTTGAACATGCTGTATGAGTTCTGGTAGCGCTCGAGAGCAGGGAAAGGGTTCTTGAAGTCCTCGAATTGGATGACGATCCTGTCACGCGATCAGTTACCTCTTTGGTCAAATATGCAAGGTACGTACGTGGGCCACTTGTCAGTGAGAGCAATCATGAGCTCGTCAAGAAACTCCTTCTCCTCCTCCGCAGTGACCTTGGGTCTCCTGGAGCCCATGTATAGCGGGTCCTCACGCAGGGCCTGGTTGCTTGTGCCCAAGTCGAGAGTGAGGGGCAGCGTAGCGTCTGGCTTGATACCAGCGCAAGCCGTGTACAAGGCCAGCTTGCCCACGGGAATACCCATACCATTCACACCAAGGTCACCGAGACCTAGGATACGCGAACCGTCGGTAAGGACAGTGATATCCACCTTGTGCGGCCAGTTGTCGAGTATTTGGCGGAGGTTGCCGCGGTCGCTCCAGGATAGGTACATACCCTCAGGCTGTGTCCAGATCTCGTGCCATCTGACGCAGGCTTCGCCGACGGTCGGGGTGTAGATGAGGGGTGTCAATTCCTGAGAATGTCAATTGGAGCAAACATGTTTTTCGAATGTTTCTCGCGTACCTTGATGTTTTCCGACAACAGCCTGTAGAACAGATGTACATTGGTGGCTTTGAGGTGAACGAGGTACTGGAACTTCTCAATTGGGGTCGTCTTCATTGCGAGGAGTCTGAGGCCTGCGGCGGTGTGAGTCAAGCATTCACCGGCAGGCTGTTCCGGCTCGCAACTAACATCGCTGAGTCTGAACCTCGAAGCTCTCGATCGCTGGAGGAGTCAGGCCATAGGTACCAAGGTACTTTCGGATCTCCAGAGGATTTGACGAGTCGAAATCTCCGCTCCTATGAACAAGTTAGCATATGAGCGATTTGTAGACTGCAGCATATCGTACGTGGTGCTTAGTTGCCGGGAAGGCGGGCTTGGTCGGGTTGCGGAAGGCATTGTGTCAGTTGCTACAGAGGCTAAAGAACGGGTGGTAGTGAATTTGAAGTAGGAAGTCTGCCGGACAATCCAAGGGAGACGTGAGGCTTTTAACAGCTGGCTGGGTTGGGGCATTGAAGGAGCACACCGTTATTGTTGCGACCCTAAAACAAATATGCGATGGCCTGACGTTGGCTTACTGGCCAATAAACACGCATCACAGCCGCGGAGATTTGGGGCCGTGGACCAAGCACGAGCCATGCATGGATCGGAATTAAACGGGTTGGAAGGCGCAGTACTAGGTACATTATTTATTGCATTTTCTTTGGACCTCGACTCCAGCCTGGATGGGCGCTACACAGATGCCGATCATATTTCGGAAGCGGTACAAACCCACTTAGCTACGCTACCTTGAACACCATCGGCTTGCGCTGCAGCTCGCCTCGAGGCATTCGATATTCAGATTCCTGAGACCAGGTCGTTGGTGGCATGATAATCCAACGTCAATGATCCGCCGTCATCAGTCAGAGCTCGGACGCACTCTGAGGCATGTTGCAGACGACGTTTCGCCAGTCTTGAGCAACTGTGACAACTCCAGACACACGATGTTGCTGTCCCACTTGAGCGGACCCGACATGGCGGTGTAAAGATCCGGAACAAGTTGGTTACCAATCGGACACGACATCGGGAGTTTTGGCACACGGTGTTTGCTAGAACATCTAGGCTCTACCCGCAGCTACATGCGTGCCGTCCTAGACAGCTGCTTGACGTGCTGTCAGACGTTGGCGCTTCAGTCAGGAGCTCATGCGACAACTTTTCTTGGAGGACAGGATCGACATGCAACCCTTGTTCTTCGCTTGAAAGCCGTTGCCCAGAGTCGACCCGCGGGAAAATTCCATCCTCCAATATCGGAGAGGCGCACGCACTGCCTTTTTGGAAAGATGCGAGGATACAGGATCCGACTTGCTAGAGCGGAGCTGCACTCCTCAAATCGAGCCTCGGATCCGCAGGTTGCTGTCGAGCCTGGCTGTAGTTTACGGTTCGCTCCGAGATGCAACGTCCCAAGCTTGTGGATGTGGGGAAGCTTGGTTTAGTTCGTCGCAAATACAACTTGCATCTGATAGGTCATTACCTCTATAGCGTACATGAGCCTAAAAGATACGAATTACCACAGGCGGAGTACAGGCCGCCAGAAAAGACCGCACCTCGAAGTTGAGTTGTAACACCTGTGGCCAGCTACGAGCGAAAACTAAAAGAGCAAGGATCCGGGACGTCTTCCGCAAGTAAAAGTCCTGGAAACATTTGAACACTCGGAAAGTTTTCACGTGTCGATATCCTAGTTTCGTACCGTCGCGGACAATATCATCTCCTTGGTAAGTAAGTCGCTTGCTGTTAGGTACAGTACGCTACTACGAGCTCCTGGGGATAGACTCGTGCCCTCCAAAGAACTTGACTCTACT
>Ga0265780_10012200_pt1 | contig 10095 bp, 9 predicted proteins | sample P1T30metagenome_FD_192432 | JGI IMG/M metagenome (GOLD analysis project Ga0265780, IMG submission 192432) | Plant litter microbial communities from East Loma Ridge, Irvine, California - P1 T30 | ecosystem: Environmental > Terrestrial > Plant litter > Unclassified | place: USA: California... | reverse complement strand
ACTTTTTTCACAAAGAAGTTTGGACTTCTTAAATATGATTCATGATTGAATAAAACACCATTTACGCAAAACACTTTATAAGATTCGCGATAATTTATACCTGTCCAAAAGCCAGATGCTTTTGATATGGCATACGGGCTTAGGGGGTGCATTGGCGTAAGTTCTGTCACTGGAAGTGATTGAACTTTCCCAAACATCTCACTGCTGCTTGCCTGATAAATCTTGGTGTCCAATTGAAGAAGGCGAACACTCTCTAATATATTCAGAACAGATTGTGTATTATAGTTTAAAGTTCCGATAGGTTGCTCGAAAGAAATACCCACGGAACTTTGGGCAGCTAAATTATAAAATTCATCAGGTTTATATTTTAATAAAATTTTTATAATACTCGAGAAATCCAACAAATCACACTCTTCAATTACAATATCGCTTTTTATACCTAAATAGTTAAAATTCTTTGCACTGAAGTTGTGACTACTACGGGTTAAACCAATAATAGTGTAATTTTCATGAGCGAGTAATTGTGCTAAATAAGCACCGTCCTGACCTGTGATACCCGAAATGATTGCTACTTTCTTTTTCATCTATGAGGCTATTATTCAAATTGACTTTTGATATAATAACCATTTTCCCTTAATAGTTTTTCTTTCTTAAAATGGTCTACATCAGCAGCAACCATTTCTTTTACTAGCCCGGCTAAATCATACTTAGGCTCCCATCCCAGCTGTGTCTTCGATTTTGTTGGATCACCAATCAAAAGATCAACTTCAGTTGGCCTAAAATACGTAGGATCCACAGCTACAACTTCTGTGCCCAACGCAATTTGATAATCAGGATTTGAGCAAGATATTATTTTACCAATTTCCTTGATACCCTCTCCCTCGAAACCAATTACAATACCAACTTCTTCAAAAGCCAATCTTACAAATTCTCTAACGGTTGTAGTTACACCTGTTGCAATCACAAAGTCTTCAGGCACATCTTGTTGCAAAATCCGCCACATCGCTTCAACATAGTCTTTAGCATGACCCCAATCTCTTTTAGCGTCGAGATTACCCAGGAACAGTTTAGATTGCAAACCTTGAGCAATCTTTGCAACAGCTCTTGTGATTTTTCTGGTCACAAAAGTTTCTCCCCGCAATGGGCTTTCATGATTAAATAGTATACCGTTACAAGCGAACATATTATAGGCTTCCCTGTAGTTTTTAGTAATCCAGAAACCATAAATTTTAGCAACACCGTAAGGAGAACGTGGATAAAAAGGCGAATTTTCATCATAGAATCCCTTTGCATTCTTGTTTTCTGGCATACCACCATATAATTCAGAGGTAGATGCCTGATAAACCCTGGTCTTTTTTTCTAAACCTAAAATCCTAACCGCTTCCAAAATTCTTAAAGTTCCGATACCATCTACATTGGCCACATATTCAGGAGAATCGAAGGATACTTTTACATGACTCATCGCCCCTAAATTATAAATCTCATCAGGCTGCACTTCTTGCACAATTCTGATTAAATTAGTCGAGTCTGTTAAGTCACCATAGTGAAGTTTAAATCGAACATTCTCTGAATGTGGATCCTGATATAAGTGATCAATTCGATCTGTATTAAATAAAGAACTCCTCCTCTTAATACCATGCACTTCGTAACCCTTGTCAAGTAGAAGTTCTAAAAGGTATGCGCCATCTTGACCTGTGATACCTGTTATTAATGCTTTTTTCATTTTCAATATTGCTTACTTTTGTTCGTACTTTCGACTTCTTAACTATTGCATGACATTTCATGCAATTGCTAATTTAAATCATTAATAATATTTTTAATAATATTTGCTGAATTAGACCAGGAAAATTCCATGACACGTTTTAATCCCTTTTGTTTTAATTCAACACGAAGATTTTCATCTTCAATGATAATTTTTATTTTATGAGCAAGTTCTTCGGCACTGTGAGGATTGAAATACATCGCTGCATCACCACAGACTTCAGGTAAACTACTGCTATCACTACATATTACTGGACAGCCCTGCTGCATTGCCTCTAAAGGGGGGATGCCAAATCCTTCGTAAAAACTTGGGTAGACAAATGCAACAGCATTTTTGTACAAAGCTGACAAATGAGCATCGCTTACTTTACCCAAATATATAATATCCTCACTCTGATTTAAATCGACAGAACCGAAATTTTTATTAATCATACCTGCGATTACAAGTTTCAAATTGCTTTGATTAGCTGATTTGAAAGCATTTACCAAAGTAATCAAATTTTTACGGGGATCTAGGGAACCAACAAATAACAAATATTTCCCATACATTATTGGCTCAGAATGACCTGAATCCAATTTAGAGGAAGCGTTATGTGCTACAATAATCTTTTCAGCAGGCTGTCTCAGAATTTTGATAATTTCTGCTTTTGAAAACATACTCACAGTTAAAATTTTTCTTGATCTTCTGGCTAGAATAGGGATAATAAACCTATACCAGAGTGAAAATGCTTTTGAAAACCATCTAGGATTAACAAAAAAAGCAAGGTCATGTAAAGTTACTACTTGATTCTTATAGAATAACGGAGCGCTATTGCATAAATTGAGTAGAATAGGCTTTTCAATCATATTCAGATATGATGGTAAATCTATTTGTTCCCATTTGACTCCCCGATTATTACCAATAGACTTAAACCGTTGCGCGGGTATCATCTCTTGAGGCTGAGTATCAATGGGGCATAGAACCACGAAATTAACTCGCTGTTTAACAAGTTCATTAAGAATTTCTCTTGCAAAACGCTGAACACCTGTTGTTGGTTGCGTTAAAAATTTTCCATTAATATAAAACATAATGTTATTGAATTTATACATAACATTTATGTAATAACATTTCCATAATTAATAATTTGAAAGCGCGTAAAAATAGTGTAATTATTACTTATAGCATAGATATATTTTAAAAGTATTTGCACTTTCTCTATATTCGGCACAAATTTAATATGATAGAATGAAACAAGCCATTTTGATAGTAGCATTTAAGGACGTAAATCATTTATTAGACATTATTAAGTGTTTTGATAAAGATGAATTTATTTTTTTCATACATATCAATGTGGTTAGTTCTATTACCTCTGAATCTATAGAAATGTTGAAGCGTGTTGAAAATGTAATTCATGTCGAACAAAAATATAAAACCTATTGGGGTAGTGTGAATCATTTGCGCAGTATCTTGTACTTATCTACGAAAGCTATAAAACACGATGTGAGTTATATTCATCTCATAAGCGGTCAAGATTACCCTGTCAAATCGTCAGAATATTTTCAAAATTTTTTTAAAAACAATGATAAAGAATATTTGGAATATTCGACTATGCCAAACCAATTTTGGGCAAGCGAAAATGGCGGTTACGACCGAATTGATTTCTTCCACTTCAATGATTACCTTAATGGTGTAAAGAAAACGAATAGAGGCATACTAAAAATATCCATCAAACTTCAAAAATTAATAGGTCTTAAACGTGGTTGGAAGAAAAGTTTCCCTCAACTTTTTTCAGGAGGAACATGGTGGTCACTTACTAAAGCATCTCTGACATATGTTCTGAAATATTTAGAAGAAAACCCAGCGGTCAAAAATAGGTTTAATAATACGCTGGTATCTGAAGAGTTTCTACTCCAGACAATATTACTAAATTCGCCGTTTAAAGATAAGATAGTAAATAAGAATTTGAGATATATTCTTTGGGAAACAAAGCATAGTAATCGCCCCGCCTTATTAGATGAGGATGACTTACATATAATTTTGAAATCAGAAAATGTTTTCGCAAGAAAAATTGTAGATCCCATATCATCGAAATTAAAAGCAGAAATTAACGCAATAGTTCATAACTTATAGACTTTTTAACGTTTTGGTTTTAAACCTAAACATGTAAAGAAGCATTATTATAGTCGGAGGAACCATATATATCGATAATATATAAAAGTAGTAAAAGTTTGAAAACACCACATTAAAAAGCACTATCAATACCATCTTTACCACAAGAGAATTGTCTTTCAAAAGAATTTGCTTTAAATATTTCAAAAAGTATCCATAGAAAAACCCTGATAAAAAACTGAACAGGACAACACCAATCCATTCAAACGACACATATCCCCACACGGCCACAGGAAGCCTTAAACCCCCTGACACACTATCATTTAACTCCTCTCCGGTTGACAATACGGTCAGGGTATACACCCCTGGATTCCATTCATAATGCCCAGGAATCAATCCGCCATAAATCGTACGGCCAAATGTTGGTAAAGGGTATTGATAATACTTTTCCATAAACTGGAGTTGATCCGAAATATCGGGCGAACCAGAAGCAATAATTTCCCAATAGGGATGGTTAGTTTTAAAGTTCGAATAATCTAATTCCCTAACACCAACTAGATAATAGAATACTGAACTAAAAACATAAATGCCAATTAATGTTATCAAAAGCAAGCGAAAATGCATTTTGCTTTTGAAAGACATTACAAGAGCGAAAGCTAATACCAAGCCGCTAAAGGCTGGGCTTCGAGATAAGGATAACGCCATCAGAAATACTGCAGCAATAATTGCAATTAAAAAAAATTTACTTTTACCTTGATACCATATGATTGCAGCAATTGGAAGGATTGTAGACAAGATGTAAAAAGAAGTTCTAAATAATATAGCTACGCGCATATAGGGCGCTTGATATTGACCCCTGAAAAATTTTGCTAATAATGGATCTGCTGCAAACATTGGTACAAATCCCATTGCTAAGTAACTAATGATAAGCATAACTATGCTTATAATCAGAAGCAGCTTAGTTAATTTAATAACCCTTTTTTGATATAGCATCTCACCTAACACATCGTATGAAAACTTTCTGTTAAGAGTCGGTCGGCTAAATCCAAAATACAATCCAATAACAAAACATATTCCCCCGACCAATAAGATCTTAGCATATAATTCGACTACTACTGGCGAAAACTCGTTATGAGTCTCGAGGATAATCGCCGGAACAAAAGTAGCGATAAAATTACCTCCCAATGTTAGATGTGAAATCACATTATACCTGCTAGGCCATACTAGATAACCTGCACTCATAAAGATAGCCAACGACAGAAAAATTATTAAACTCGTCATAAGTTTTTTAGGATTTCACCATAAGTTGCCGCCATGGTTTGTATATTAAATTTACCAGCAACTTTGACTCTAGCTCGCTGACGCAGTAAACTTAAATTATCAAAATTTTCGATAATATAAGTAAGCTTATTAATTAAGTCTCTTACATCATCAGGATTAAAAATAAATCCATCAAGTTGATAGGTTATAATTTCAGGAGTTCCACCTGTATTAGAAGCCATAACAATCCTCTCACAGGCCATTCCTTCATATATTGTTGTACCTAATGGTTCACTACCTTTTTGTGAACTATTATTAACAATAATATCACATCCATTATAAAACATTGGCATATCTGATATCTTTTCTAAATACATTATCTGATTATGTAGACTTACTTCTTTCTTAAAAATATTCACGTATTTGTCATCATCTTTACCTTCCTTTCCTACAAAAATCAATGTAAGTAAAGGCATTTTACCAGCAATACTTTTGAAAGCTTGTATAAGTTCTAACTGGCCTTTTCTAGGGGCAATCATGCCAGCGAGGCCGATAGCTATATGATTATCTAACTTATACTTTCTACGAAATAGAGTCCTCAAATCATTTTTGATAGTGAAGGCATCTAAGTCTAATCCATTATATAACACATCGACTTTATCTCTTTTGACATATTTGTTTTTTACAGCTTGGGAAACTGCCAATGTTCTGTTATAGAGTGAAACGCATATAGAAGATAATTTTGTATCAATGTTAGAATAGTAACCCAAATCATGATCGCTCCATATCCAACGCATATTTCTGGCAAAAATTTTGGAAAACAATAAAGCAGGTAACAAGTATATCGCCGGAACAATAGTATTTGCATGGATGATCTTGATTCCATTTTTTTTACCATACCTATATACTGCTATAGAAATTAGCAAGTAATTTTTCAAAGCCTTAAAATAAAATCCTAGAGCAGAACTCTGACTTCTATTCAAGCTTTTCAATTCTTCCAAGACAATAACCTTAGCTGCAATATTTTTTGCAGCTAATGCCTCACCAAAAGGACATGGTGCTATGAAAACATGTGCATCAATATTTCTTTTGTTGAAAGCGATCAATCTCTCTATTACAATTTCGGCTCCAGATGCTCCCTCTCCACGAAATACAAATAGTATTTTTTCACTCATAAATAGCCCTATTATAAAAAGTTACAGTTTTTGCAGATAGTCGGAAACAGTTGAAAATTCGAATGTTGGATATTCGGAAGTGAACTTCGCAGAAATTAATCCCCCTTTTAAAGGTCTTTTCGCAGGTTGCTTAAGGGATTCAGTACTAATTGGATTAATATTAATTTTTTTACCGAGACCTTTAGATATGCCCTGTAACAGCTGAACTCTAGACATAAAATCGGTACTGGCAATATGGTAAATACCAGTTTTATCGTCTTTAACAAGTAACGTTATAGCCCTAGCCACGTCTAGCGCATTAATAGGAGTTGCAAACTGATCGTAAGGGGCATCAATTTCAAAAACAGTTTTTCCATCCGCAAGAGCATCTATTGTTCTGGAAATATAATTCTTCTTTCTCAATTCCTTACCATACACATTTGTTATCCTTAATACCAAAGAATTCCCATATTCAATTACTAAATTTTCGGCCTCCAGCTTGTGCTTTCCATAGATATTGAGTGGATTTGGAAATGATTCCTCTGAGTACGGCCCGTTCTCTCCATCAAAGACGTAGTCAGTCGAAGTGTAAACGAATTTCGCGTTGGACCGTTTAGCGACTTCCAATAATCTTTTTGTTGAAAGCACTGTTAGGTTATAACTTAATTCTGGTTCAGTTTCGCATTTATCAACATGGGTTAAAGCACCTGTATGTACAATTACGTCCCAATTAACATTAGCAATCTCGGGTGGAAGATTTTCATCAGACGTACTATATTTGATCGTCAATGGTGTTTCGTATTGGGAATGTGTTCCAATTAATAGTTCGCAACTCTGATCAGCATTATAAACTTCGTATAGGTTACCACCTACTAACCCTGATGCTCCAATAATTAAAATTTTCATTTGAAGTATATTTTATCTTTTTGAAATGGTTCTAGAAGCATATCTCTTTCAGACATTATTGGCGAAGATATTCCCCAGTCGAAATCAAATGAGTCAAACCTAATCCCATTCTCTGAAGATTTGTTTTGAACTGTTGTTGTGTGATATTCTATGATTGAATCACTTTCTAGGCTTAAAAATCCGTGTGCAAATCCTTTGCCGATATACAAGCCCTGAGGATTGTCTTTTGTAAGGATAGCTGAAAAATATTGACCAAATGTAGAGGAATTATTACGTAAATCAACTACAACGTCTAATATTTTGCCCATAACCAAATTTACCAATTTGCAATGGTCGTTTGGTTGGTCTTGAAAATGCATTCCCCTAATAACATCTTTCTGTGAAGTTGAGTAAAAGCTTTCTCTAAATGCATAATCTAGTTTAGCATTTTCAAATTCTTCACTATGTATTGTTTTTACAAACTCTCCCCGTCTATCCTGAAAACGAGTATAATTTATTAAATAAACTCCTTCAAGATTTGTATTTGTAAATATCATTTGATTGTTCTTATTTAAAATAAACTACTAATGTATAAATATAATTTTCTGTAAGTTTTAAAGAGTATATCCAAAGATGATTTGATATTTAATTTCTCGAAAATCTTAAAATAGGAATTTATCTCATTTTCTTCAAATGGCTGATGCACTTCTTCAACTATATTGAACTTCTGTTTATAATATCGGTATGTATAGTATAATTCGTACATGGCGATAACCTTAAAAAAAATGTTTTCCCCGGTTATTTGCTGAACTTTATATTTGTAAGACTCACGAATAACTTTTCTGTAAGCTGTAGCAGAATCTTGCCCTTCTGAGACCCTATAAAGTGCTAGTTTAATATTAATCAATGTGATGGGTTTTATTTTCGCGATTTTAAACCAAAAGTCATAATCAGCTACAGTTTGCAGTTCTTCCACGAAATAATGTCCTCTGAGAATTTCTTTATTAAATAATACGCCTGGGAAGGCGGTAGGATTACCAAAGATAAAAAAACCTTGTTTAATCTTCAAAAATCTGAAAAATGGTTCTTTTATAGCCTTGATAATGTAGTTTGGGTGTGATTCAGCTTCATATCTTGTCATAAAGCAGATTTCACCTCCCTTACTAGCAATACTTTTACTCAAAACCTCAACGTATTCTAAAGATAGCATGTCATCTGAGTGTAAGATTGTTATCCACTTTGTTTGTGGCAAGTCTATACAGGTATTCCAATTTCCAATGGCTCCAAGATTTTTATCGTTTCTATGATATATTATATGTGGCGAGTCTAGTCTTAAAACGCATTGTTCAAAAAGGTTGTGTGATGAACAATTATCAACTACTACAACATTACACTTGACAGTTTGATTAACCGCACTCATCAATGCATCTTCAAAGAATTCAAATCTTTCAAATACTGGAATTGCTATTGTGATATCCGAATTAAATCTCATACTAATTTGTTACGTTTATTGAATTATTTTTGCCGCTTAACTTTTCTCTAATCTTAGTTATTTTTGTTTCAAATAAAGTGTATTGGAAATAAGATACAATAAAAGTTATAATCCATAACAATAAACCACCCGAATAATTCCTTAAATGCAATTTAATTAATATACCAATTATTAATGGGTGTACTAGATAAATAGAATATGAGATCAAACTGGTAATCGTAATCAGTAAGGAAAATAATTTAACTTTTGTTTGAATTTTAGACACGAATGGAATCATAAGCATAATTGCCAAACTATTTATTGAGAACATATACGTTTTCACGAAAGTACCAGTATTAATAAGATCTTTAGTAAATAAGAGTTGATCGTATAACACAATGAATATGTTTATCAAAATGGTGATACCAAGAATGCTTAAAAACTTTGCATGTCTATTCCAAAAATTCGGATAATAGAATTTGCCGAAAGCAGCGAGAACTCCAAAAGCTATGCCATCCAATCGCAAAGGCATCAATTTACGATACCAGCCATCCCAATCTCTTGGACCAGATAATGTCATCAACAGTCGGCCTAACAAACATCCTACAATAATAGTAGTAATTGTAGCTAAAAAACTTGTCTTTTTGTCTGAGAAAAAATATTGAAATAAAAGTAAAATGACAGGAAACGTAAGGTAAAACCATTCTTCAATACTAAGACTCCATGAGATATTAAAAAATTCAGGTTGAGTAAAAAAAGTATTTTGAAGGAATACTAAGTAAGATAGATGTTTGACGTCTGTTAATAAGAAAATGTGTTTAGTAATCAAGTTAATTGTTAAGTATACAAATAACATCAAATAATAGTTCGGCAAAGTTCTAAACCATCTCCGTATCCAAAAAATTCTAATACTTGAAATACTTGTGTTAGGCTCCTTATTATGCACTTTCAGCAGAATTGTCCCAATTAGAAATCCGCTTAGTACAAAGAAAAATTCTACACCATAAAACCCACAAATTGTCAAAGGGTGATCGACTCTACCTGTTATAAAAGTTGCAGTATGTGCCACTAATACCAGTACAATTGCTAAACTTCTAAATAGGTCTAACCCAAAAATTCTATTCGTTAATTCTGAGGATTTAATAAACATCGTAAAATTATCTATGTAAAATGTTTTTTTGTTTTATAAAAATAAAATAGGAAAAAACGAAACTTACTGCTGTCAACGTTGCATATCCATATACGATTCCAGACAATCCAAATTTATTCCCCAAAACAAAGGTTGATGTTGAAGTCAACATTGCAAAAACAATAGAGAAAACCAAGTAAGGCTCTACCTTATGACATCTGATGTAAGTCGCCCAAGAAAATATAATCTGATTAAGAAAAAAAATTACCGCCATTACGATTGTAGGAACAATTGGAAGAAATCTTGCACCGTATATAAAATGATTATTATGCATAAACCAAACGCC
>Ga0265780_10012199_pt1 | contig 10095 bp, 9 predicted proteins | sample P1T30metagenome_FD_192432 | JGI IMG/M metagenome (GOLD analysis project Ga0265780, IMG submission 192432) | Plant litter microbial communities from East Loma Ridge, Irvine, California - P1 T30 | ecosystem: Environmental > Terrestrial > Plant litter > Unclassified | place: USA: California... | reverse complement strand
CCACGTCGTTGCGCGCCAATGCCAGGTGCGCCTGCATCAGGTAGGCCGACAGTTCGTTGGGATTGAAACCGGTGGTGCGTCCAAGCGCCGCTTCGGCGTCATCGAACTGGTGCAGTGCCAGCAGCAGGCCAGCGTGCTGCAGGTGCAGGTCGGCATCGTCCGGAGCGAGTTCCAGCGCGCGCTGCAGGCTGTCAACCGCAGCCGCCAACTGGCCCTGCTGCTGCAGCGCCAGCGCGTGCCAGCGGTAGGCCTGGGGCTGCTGCGGCTCGGCGGCGATCCAGCGGGTGGCCAGCTGCACGGCCTGGTCGGCGTCGCGAAGACGCAGGGCTTGGAGTATCTGATCTTGCATGACGGGTCCGGCTGGAGTGCAAACCCGCATTGTAACGACCCTGATCGATCGTGCAGGCGCGGCCGCGCTCAACCGTCCCGCGCGGCCTGTCCCAGGTGCTGGGCCACCCAGCGTTCGGAGAATCCGTCGCCGCGCCAGTTCTCCAGGAAGCCGCAATGACCGCCCCATTCGGCGGTCTGCAGGCGCGCCGACCGCGGCAGCTGCCAGTCGTTGAAGGTGGTGTACGGGATCACCGGGTCATCCTTGGCCATCAGGATGTCCGCTGGCACCTGCAGCTCCGCCAGCCGCTCGCCGGCGATGGAATAGCCATCGAAATAAGCCTGCAGCGAGCCGTAATCGGTATGGTGCTCGACCAGCCAGGCAGTCAGCGCCCGGATGTCCAGCCGCAGTACGCGTTCATCCCAGTCGCTCAGCTCCGGGTAGACCGCCTGCTTGCGCCGCAACGATCCGGCCCACTTGCGGCGGAAATACCAGTCATACATGGCCGGGCCGTTTTCGATGCTGTCCATGGTCAGGCCCGGGTCCAGCACCGGGCACACCGAGGCCACCCGCTGCAGCGGCACGCCGGCCGCCGGTGCACGCAGGGCCAGCCGCAGCACGAAGTTGCCGCCCAGCGAGTAACCGGCCGCCACCAGCGGCAGCTGCGGCCAGCGGCGGGCGATGTCAGCGGCCGCATGCACCACTTCATCGATGCGGTTGGAGTGGAAGATGCCGGGATTGAGGTGGTGGGTATTGCCGTGGTCACGGAAGTTCAGCCGGACCACGTCGAAGCCTTCAGCCAGCATGCGGGCCGCGGTCATGCGCATGTAGCTGGATTCGGCGCTGCCCTCCCACCCGTGCAGCAGCAGGGCGATGCCGCGCGGCGCGCGTGCCTGGATGGCACTGTGCCAGGCCTGCAGGCGCACGCCCTGCCCGCCATCCACGATCAGCTCCCGATGTGCCGCACCGGTAGCGGCCAGCAGCTCCTGCCCGCGCCGCAGGCGCAGCCGGCTTGAACTGAGCATCGACTGCAGGTGTGCGTTGCGCAGCCAGCGCGGCGGCTGGTAATCGGCCGCCGTCAGCAGTCCGGGCGGACCGGAATCAAAGGACATCGCGGGCGCGGGGACGGACACCGTCGGCTCAGCTGCCGGCCATTGCCGCAATGATGCGGGTACGCGAGGTTTCGGCGATGCGCCGGCGACCTTCCAGGTCCTGCCCGCCGATCGGCTCCAGGAAATGCACTTCGGCACGGCGGGCCGGCTCGCCCAGCAGGCGCAGGAAGTTGGCGAAGAAACTCTCGCGCGGGCCGAACGCCACCACGGTCTGTGCGTCGCCGCCTGCACCGTAGCGCAGCGCCACCGGCTGCACCGGTACGCCGGTTTCCACCGCCGCCTGGAAGATGCGCGCGTGGAACGGCCCCACTTCATGACCACCACGGGTGCGGCCCTCCGGGAACACACCCACGCCCTTGCCTTCGCGCAGGCGCACGACCATCTGCTGCATCACCCCATCCAGCGATTCGGTGCTGCCCCGCTGGTGGAAGATGGTCTGTCCGCGACCGGCCAGCCAGCCGACCACCGGCCAGCCGGCAATTTCGCGCTTGGCGACGAAACCCATCATGCGCTGGCTGTGCAGCACGCAGATGTCGACCCAGCTGACATGGTTGGCCACGAACAGCACCGCGCCGTGCAGCGGTTTGCCGATGCGCACCAGGCGGAAGCCGAAGATCCACATCAGGCCGGCCGACCACCAGTTGACCACTTTGTAGCCAAGCGGTTCATCGCCCACGCGCAGTTCGCCCCACGGCGGCAGCATGCCGATGAGGATCAGCGGCAGGAACACGAGCAGGTGGATGAGCAGCAGCGGTACGCGGTACAGGTAACGGCACACACGCGCCACGCCGCCACGGGTGGCCGGAGTGGGGGAATTCATGCGGGAACGATACCCGAGCACCGCAGCGCCTGCCAGCGCGGGGTGGCCAAGGCGGCTGCGCGGATGGGCCATCCGGCGGCAACGCTGTGTTCTGCAGCATCCTGGCGGTGCCGCGGTTGCAGTTCGCCGCTCAACCGTGGCCGGCCGCCACCACCGCCAGGGTCAACCGCGAAGTGCAGACCAGCCGCGCCTGTTCGTCTTCGATGCGGATGTCCCAGATCTGCGTGCTGCGGCCGACATGCACCGCGCGCGCGGTACCGGTGACCACGCCCTCGCGCTTGGCGCGCACGTGGTTGGCATTGATCTCCAGCCCAACGCAGACCTGCTGGCTGTTGTCCACGCAGAGGTTGCCGGCACTGCTGCCCAGGGTCTCGGCCAACACCACCGATGCCCCGCCATGCAGGATGCCGTAGGGCTGGTGGGTGCGTGCATCCACCGGCATGGTCGCCTGCAGCCAGTCATCGCCGACCGCGCTGAAGACGATCCCCAGCTGGGATATCACCGTGTTGGCGCTCAGCGCGTTGAGGGCATCAAGGGAAACCGCGTGGCGGAATACGGAAGGCACGGCACGACTCCAGTCAGAGGATCGGTACCAGGCCGGCGCCGAAGGCGGTCAGCATGCGCACCAGCAACAATTTCGGGCCGACGTTGACTTCGGGGAAGTCACCCACGGCGGTGTAACAGGCATGGAAGTCCGGATGCTGCCGCGGCAGCGGCTCGGGGCAGGCCGGGCCCGGCTGGAACTCATAGTCGGTGGCGTAGCGCCACGGCCAGAAATCCAGGATCGGCAGCGCCTCGGAGGCCTTGCCCATGCTGTAATTCAGCCCGGACAGCACCGGCGGCTTGCTGCGCGGTGCCACCGTCCAGGAATTCTGCGGATCGATGTCGCGCAGGATGCTGTCGGCCAAGCGCTGGGCGAACACCGGGTCGTCGATGATCACCGCGCCTTCGGTGTTGTAGTTCTCGCTGCGCGGATCGAAGTTGTGCGTACCGATCACGCCGATGCGGCGATCCACCACCAGCGACTTGGCGTGCAGCCCCATGCGTGCGCCCTGGCGGGTCACCGGCAGCGGGCGATTGACCGCCTTGCTGCCCAGGAACGAGGGACGTGTCTCGGTGCGCAGCAGGTCGCGCTCCACTTCACTGCCGGCCGCGCGGCGACGTTCGCGTGCGTTCTGGTAGGCACTGCCGGTGCGTGGATTGCTGCGCGGCGCGGCCGTGTCGCGTGCGCTGCCGTCGTTGCGGCCGCCGCTGCCGGGAGGCCGGGCATTGCTGCCGGCCGCACTGCCGCCCAGCAGCCCGCCGCGACCGCCTTCCGGGGAGTCGCCGGCGATCGGGTCCGGCAGCAGGTTGCGGTAATCCACCGGTGCATCCAGCGGGAACGGCTTGAACTCGAAGATATTGAAGCCCAGCTCGCGCATGTTGCGCCGCTTGTACTTGTAGGACAGCGCGTAGACGATCGGGTTGTCGGTGGCCGCCAGGCTGTTGGTGGACACCAGCACGCGCGGCGGATCGGCCTGCCTGCGCAGGTCGGCGAACAGCTTGCGCGCCGGCTTGGACAACACCAGGTACGGCGTCTGCAGCAGCACTTCGGATTGCGCCTCGGCGATCAGCCGGTCCAGCTGCGGTTCGGTGACATGCTGCCCGTTGCGTGGCTGCTCGACGGTTTCGCGGCGATGCTTGCGCGGCAGGTCGGCGACGTAACGCACCGATGCCACCGGCAGCGCGGTGTCGACGAAGCTACGGGTGATCCACGCATCATCGATGGCTTCGGCCAGCACCCGCTCGACCCGCTCGGGCCGTCGATACACGGCCGGCGGCAGCGAAGGCGGGCCACTGTCGAGCAGGATCCGCCCGACATCGTTCAGGCGTTCGGCCGGCACGCTGCGCGGGGCCCTCCAGAACGCTTCGAAGTTGGCCGCCATCACCCGCGCTTCGGGACCGGCCACCAGCACGTCGCGGTCGCGGAAGTTGTATTCCGAATCCCAGTCGTAGTAATCGTCCTGGTAGTTGCGCCCGCCCACCACGCCGATCGCATCATCGACCACCAGCAGCTTGTTGTGCATGCGCTGGTTGAAGCGGCGGAAGCAGCACAGCACGCTGCCTGCGTAGTCGAAGTAGTTCAGCTGCGCCTTGCCGAAGGTCGGGTTGTAGACGCGCAGTTCGAAATTCTGGTGGGACGATGACAGCGCGCCGAGGATCTGCAGGTCGGAGATCGCCGACAACTGGTCGATCAGCAGGCGCACCTTCACGCCACGCCGGCTGGCCGCCAGCAGTTCGTCGATCACCAGCCTGGCGCTGTCATCCTTGTCGAAGATGTAGGTCTGCAGGTCGATGCTGCGGGTGGCGCTGCGCAGCAGGTTCAGCCGCGCCACCAGCGCTTCTTCGCCCTCGTCCAGGATGGTGGCGTAATGCCGGGGCTGGTCGGGGGTCGATGCGGTGAAGGCACGCCCGGCCAGCGCGCGCAGCGGTGAATCCTGTGCGCAGCGATCAGCGCGGTCGCAGTCCACGACGGTGGAGCGGGCCTGCACGGCGATCCCCGCGGCACGCTCACGCTCACTGTTGGACAGCGACGCGCAGCCGCCGAGCAGCAGCAGGCCTGCCAGCATCACCCAGCGGCACATCAGGTTCACGGTTTCGGCGCCTCGCTCAGGCGCGCTCGCAGTACGAAGGTCACTCGATCACTCAGGGCAAGCTGCCAGTTGTCCATGCCGTAGCGGCCCCGCAGGACGGTCCCGCGGCTGACGACATCGCAATCATAGCCGGGTCTGGCGCATTCCGCCTTTTCCACCCGCAGCGTTTCCGGATGGCTGACCCCGCGCAGCATCAGGCGACCTTCGATGTCCCCCCCGTGGTCCACCCGGGCGGGGTCGTAGGGAAGCGAATCGAATTCCACCACCGGGTGGCGGGCGGCATCGAAGAACTCTTCCCCGCGCATCCAGCCGGTGTAGCGCGGCTTGCCAGGGATCTCCACCGAGCGGGTGTACATCTTCAGGTGGACCTGGTGGCGCCCATCGGACAGCACCTCGATGCGGCCTTCGAAATGCGGAAAGCTGCCTTCGATGCGCTGCCCCAGCCGGCTGCGCACTTCGAACCCCAGCCGCGAGCGCTGTGTATCCAGCACCAGCGGCGCACGGTGCACGACCTGCACTGGCGGCAACACCGGCAATGCCGCAGGCGGCGCCGGCTGTGCGGCCAGCGCTCCCGGCACCACGGCCAATCCGAGCAGCAGCCCCCTCTGCCACGCGTTCATCGGGTCACGGCCACCAGAATGCGTTGAGGCTGGCGACGCCCGGCTCGATGCTGGCTTCCTTGGGGAACTGCAGCACCGCGATGCCTGCCGGCGGCATGCCACGGTAGTCGCTGGTCTCGCCCGTGTTCAACAGGGCGACCAGGCGCTCCAGGCCGGGATTATGACCGACGATCATCAGCCGTTCGACGTCGTTGCGGTCGTCGACCAGCCCGATCAGGGTGCCGGGCGTGGCGTCGTACACCTTGTCTTCCAGCTTGTGTTCGAAGAAGCCGGTGACGCCGACCACCGCCTCCAGGGTTTCGCGGGTACGGCGTGCCGGTGAACAGAGCACGCAATCAGGCTGCAGGTTGTTGTCCTTGAGCCACTTGCCGGCCGCTTCGGCCTCGGCAAGTCCGACCGCCGAAAGGGGTCGGTCAAGATCGGCCTGGCCGGTGCTGGCCGGTTCGGCGTGGGCATGGCGAAGCAGGATCAGTTCACGCATCGGAGTCTTCCATTGGATGAGGGGTACAAGCGGCTCATGCCTTGTCCAGCCATTTCAGCAGAGGTTCCCAGTCGGCCTGGTGTTCGCGGACCTGGGCGGATCGGTAATCGAACAGGCTGCGTCCCAGCCCGGTCATCACCACGTAACTCTGGCTGTCACGCAGCTGCGCCACCACCGGATAGGGCCAGTCGGACAGCATCTGGATGGCCTGCTGGGAGGTCTGTGTCCACGGCTTGGTACGGTTGAGCACCAGCCCGACCGGCAGCTTGCGGTTGTGCACCCGGGCCACCTTGGACAGGCTGTTGAGGAAGCCCACGATGGCTTCGATGTCCAGCGCCGAAGGCAGCACCGGCACCACCACGGCATCGGCGGCGTCGAGGAAATGCAGGATATCGTCGGCCAGCGCACCGGCCGGGGCGTCGATGATCACCGTGTCGGTGCCATCGGGGAGCTTCTGCGCCCATTGCTTCTTCTTGTGCACGTCGATCGGCAGCACCGCGCTTTCCAGCTCGGACCTGCGCTGTGCCCAGCGGGTACTGGAGCCCTGCGGGTCGGCGTCGGCAATCACCGTACGCCGGCCCTGCAGTGCCGCATGTGCGGCCAGGTGGGTGGCGAGGGTGGTCTTGCCCACCCCACCCTTGGAACCGGCCACCAGGATGGTCTTCATGCAGGCCTCGCTTCCGGGAGAACGTTGCCCGAGCGTACACCGGTGCAGGTGAGGGTGATAGTCGCGCGGCTGAACCACCCGGGCGATGGCTTTGTTATCGTGGCGCCCCCGAAGGATCGAACCGTCATGAGCGAACTGCAGGACCTCAGCGCGCTGATACGCGCCAATACGCCCCTGATCGTGATCGAGACCCAGGATGAGGGTCGGATCATCGAACTGTTCCGGCAGACCCTGCTGCAGGTATGGCGGGCACTGCATCGCTGGTCGATCACCGAAGGCCTGCGCCGCATCGACCTGGAACGTGAAGACGATGCGGTCGGCCCGCCCGATGCCAGCGCGGCACTGCAGATGATCCAGCAGGCCGACCAGCGCGGCATCTACCTGCTGCTCGATTTCCATCACTACCTGGGTTACGCCAGCCACCAGCGCGCGCTGCGCGACCTCATCCAGCGCCGCCACAGCCAGCCGCACGTGCTGGTGCTGATCGGCGCGAAAGTGACCCTGCCGCCCGAACTGGAGGCGCTGGCGACGCGGTTCAACCCGCGCCTGCCCGACGCCAACGCATTGCTGAAGATGCTGCGCGAGGAAGCGGCCGGTTACGCGCGCGAGCACGGCGGCCGCCGCGTCGAGGTCGACAGCGAGGCGGTGAAGAAGATCCTGCGCAACCTGCAGGGCCTGAGCCTGGTCGATGCGCGGCGGATCGCCCGCCAGCTGATCTATGCCGATGGCGCGCTCGGTGACGACGACCTGCCGCAGCTGGCGCGGCTGAAGTTCGAACTGCTCAACCGCAGCGGCCACCTGATGTACGAGTACGACACCGCGCGCTTTGCCGACGTGGCCGGCGCCAACCGGCTCAAGCGCTGGGTCAACCAGCGCCGGATCGCATTCCTGGCCGGCGCCGCACCGGCCGGCCTGGATCCGCCGCGCGGCATGCTGCTGCTGGGCGTGCAGGGCTGCGGCAAATCGATGCTGGCCAAGGCGACCGCCGCTGGGTTCGGCGTTCCCTTGCTGCGCATGGATGTCGGCGCGCTGTACAACAAGTACCACGGCGAAACCGAGTCCAACCTGCGCCAGGCATTGGCATCGGCCGAACAGCTGGCGCCGTGCGTGCTGTGGATCGATGAGATCGAAAAGGGCCTGGCGACCGGCGGCGAAGACGGCGGCGTATCACGCCGCGTGCTGGGCACGCTGCTGACCTGGATGGCCGAGCGCAAGGCAGCGGTATTCATCGTGGCCACCGCCAACCAGGTGCACGAACTGCCCGCCGAACTGCTGCGCAAGGGCCGCTTCGACGAGATCTTCTTCGTCGACCTGCCCGGCCCGGATGTACGCGTGGAACTGCTGCGCCTGCACCTGGCACGTCGTCAGTTGAATGCCGATGATTTCGCACTGCCGGCGCTGGCGGCCGCGGCGGATGGTTTTTCCGGCGCGGAGATCGAACAGGCCATCGTTGCCGGCCTGTACGCCGCCCATGCCGACCAGCGGGCGCTGGATACCGACGTGCTGATGGCGGAAATCCGCGGCAGCCGCCCGCTGTCGGTGCTGATGGCCGAACAGGTCCAGGCGCTGCGCGAGTGGGCCGCAGCGCGCACGGTCAACGCCGACGATTGATGTCCGGCGCCGGGCGCGCCATCCGGCGGCCTGGCGCGGCATGCTCGTTCACGGCCACTTCGGCGGCTGCGCGGCCCAGGCCTGCTGCACCTGTGCCAGTGTGGCGCGCTCGCTGTCGCGCCACGTCGGCAACAGGCTCGGGTAGTTCGTCGAGGTGCTCCACTGGCCCGGTTCGGTGCGGACGGCGGCGGCATACCACTTGACCGCTTCCTCCTTCTGTCCGAGCTGCCACAGGGCCAGTGCGTAGGTCGGCGGAATCCACGACGGATTGCCGCGCAATGCGCTGGCGGCGGCATGCCACTGCTCCAGCGCCGCCTCAGGCTGGCCCTGGCGGAACAGGTCCCAGCCATGGCTCCAGCGCACCATCCGGCCCGACGGCGAATTGGCCGCGGTGGCCTGCAGCGCTTCGGTGTAGAGCTGCTGGCCAAGTTCGGTGCGGCCCTGCGCGATGGCCACACCGGCCAGCTGCACGGTCGCCTCGAGCGACTTGCGCCCGCGTTCGCGCTGGCGCAGCAGCTGGCTGACCAGCTCATCGCCCTCGGCCTGTACCACCACCACCGGAACGGCAGCGGGATCAGGATCGAAATAGAACTCCTGCGGCGCAGGCAGGAGGGGGGCAGCCCATGCAGCGGCTGTCCCCGATACCAGCACCAGGCTGGCAAGGAACTGTCTAACAAGTGACATCGATTTTTCCCCAGGTTGCAACAACAACCTCCCACTTCCTGATGCTAACCGCAGTGCGGTACCAGAAGCGAGTACCGGCCGACGACCGGGCCACTGTTACAATCCGCGCCCTCCGGTCCTGCGCCAGCGCAGCCGGCGCCAGCCGATCCGAACCAGGCCAGCCATGACCAGTACCGCCCAGCTCACGTCTCCCGATTCTGCCGACCAGCTCGACCGCGACTACACGCTTGACCACAAGTACGCGCGCGAAACCGGGCGGATCTACCTGAGCGGTGTGCAGGCGCTGGTCCGGCTGCCGCTGATGCAGCGGCTGCGCGACGCCGCCGCCGGCATCGACAGTGCAGGCTTCATCAGCGGCTACCGTGGCAGCCCGCTGGGCGGCTTCGACCTGGAACTGTGGCGCGCGCGCCAGCATCTGGACGCGGCCAGGGTGAAGTTCACCCCCGGCCTGAACGAGGATCTCGGCGCGACCATGGTCTGGGGAACGCAGCAGACCAACCTGTTCCCGGGTGCCAACGTGCAGGGCGTGTTCGGCATGTGGTACGGCAAGGGGCCGGGCGTGGACCGCTGTGGCGACGTCTTCAAGCACGCCAACGCGGCCGGCACCTCACGCCTGGGCGGCGTGCTGGCGCTGGCGGCCGATGACCATGCCTGCCGCAGCTCCACCCTGCCGCACGGCAGCGAGGACGAGTTCGTCAGCGCGATGATGCCGGTGCTGAACCCGGCCGGTGTGCAGGACATCCTGGACATGGGCGTGCTGGGCTGGGCGATGAGCCGCTACACCGGGCGCTGGATCGGCTTCAAGACCATCGCCGAGACGGTGGAATCATCGGCATCGGTGGACGTGGACCCGCTGGCACGACGCATCGTGCTGCCCGAGGACTTCGAGATGCCGGCCGGCGGTCTCAACATCCGCTGGCCGGACCCGCCGCTGGACCAGGAAATGCGCCTGCACCGCTATGCGGTCAAGGCCGCGCAGGCGTTCGCGCGTGCCAACGGCATCGACCGCACCGTGCTGGATTCACCGCGCGCGCGGCTCGGCATCGTCACCACCGGCAAGAGCTACCTGGACGTGCTGCAGGCGCTGGAATACCTGGGCCTGGACGAGGCGGCCTGCGCCGACATCGGCATCCGCGTGT
>Ga0265780_10012197_pt1 | contig 10096 bp, 9 predicted proteins | sample P1T30metagenome_FD_192432 | JGI IMG/M metagenome (GOLD analysis project Ga0265780, IMG submission 192432) | Plant litter microbial communities from East Loma Ridge, Irvine, California - P1 T30 | ecosystem: Environmental > Terrestrial > Plant litter > Unclassified | place: USA: California... | reverse complement strand
GCCCAGCTCGCCGAGCTGAACCGCTCCACCTTCTACCAGCACGCCGAGTCGCCGGCCGACCTGCTGCGGCTCATCATCACCGAGCAGCTCGACGCCGTGCGCACCCGCCACCTCGAGGGCGCCACCCGCGACACCATCGGCGCGGCCATCGCCGCCTCCACCACCGCGGTGCTCGACCACGTCGAGCGCTACGACCAGGTCTACGTGCGCGCGCTCGGCGCCGAGGGCGAGAGCGCGCTGCACTCCACCCTCAGCCGGCACTTCCGCGCCAGCATCGAGCTGCTCTTCGAGCGCGGCGCCCTGCCCGCGCTGCCCGGCGAGTTCCTGCGCGACGCCGCGGCCCGCTTCATCGCCGACGGCTCCGTGGGGCTCATGGACGTCTGGCTGCGCACCCCGGCCCCGCGCGACCGCGGGGTCTACCTGCGCGCCTTCGCCGACCTCTCCCCCGAGTGGTGGCCGATCGACGTGGAGCCCGCGCGCATAGGCTGAGCGGATGCCCGTCATCCGCGTCTCCGCAGCCCTCATCACCGACGACGCCGGCTTGGCGCTCATGGTGCGCAAGCACGGCACCTCGGCCTTCATGCAGCCCGGCGGCAAGCCCGAGCCGTGCGAGAGCGCCGCGGAGTGCCTCAGCCGCGAGCTCGCCGAGGAGCTCGGCGCCGAGATCCCCGCCGAGCGGTTGGAGTACGTCGGCCTGTTCCGCTCCGACGCGGCCAACGAGCCCGGCCACGCCCTCGAGGCGGAGGTGTTCCGAGCCGACGTGACGGGCCCCTTCGCCGTCGCCGCCGAGATCGCCGAGCTGCGCTGGGTCGACCCGCACGACTGGGGCGACCTCGTCGTGGCGCCCCTCAGCGCCGGGCACCTGCTGCCGCTGCTCGCGGCGGAGCGCCCGCGCGACGAGTTCGCCGAGCACCCCGCCGACATCGACGCTTGAAGGTTCAAGGAATGCGCATCCGCTGCACCCCGTTGACGCCAGCATGACCCTCCCCCAGGCCCTGCCCATCGACCCCGAGCGCGTCGTCTGGTCGACGCCGGAGCCCTTCGAAGCGCTCGCCCAGGGCGCCCCGCTCGTGGTGCTGCTGCACGGCTACGGCAGCCACGAGCGCGACCTGGCCGGGCTCACCCCCTACCTGTCCGCCGGCGCCGTCACCGCGGCGCTGCGCGCCCCGCTGCAGGCCGGCCCGGGCTTCGCCTGGTTCCCGCTCGCCGAGCCGGGCACCCCCGATGCCGACGCCGTCACCGCCGCCGCGCTCGGCGTGCTCGACTGGCTGAGCGGATTCGAGGCGGCCGGCCCCGTCGTGCCCCTCGGCTTCTCGCAGGGCGGCGCGATGTCGCTGCAGCTGCTGCGCCTGGCCCCGACCCGCTTCGCCGGCGCCGTGAACCTCTCCGGCTTCGCGGTCGGCGGCGAGCTCGAGGGCGACGGCGCGCTCGCGGAGCGCACCGTGCCGGTGTTCTGGGGACGGGACGCAGCCGACCCGGTCATCGCACCCGTCGCCATCGAGCGCACGAACGCCTGGCTGCCGCGCCACGCGCTCGTCACCCGCGAGCTCTACCCGGGCATCGCCCACGGCATCAGCCGCGAGGAGCTCGACGACGTGCGCGCGTTCCTGGAGCCGCTGCTCGCGCGCTGAGCCGTTGCCCGCAGGCCCCAGCGAGAGCACACTGAGCCCATGGCCTACGAGGTGAAGACCCACGCGAGCCCCGACCCCGGGGCGCTCGAGCAGTACCTCGCGTCGATCGAGCCGGCCCACCGGCAAGAGGACTCGCGAGCCCTGCTCGAGCGGATGCGCGCCGTCACCGGCGTCGAACCGCAGCTCTGGGGTCCCTCGATCGTCGGCTTCGGCCGCTACACCTACCGTTACGCCACCGGCCACGAGGGCGAGGCCGCCAAGGTCGGCTTCGCGGGCCGCAAGGCATCGCTCGTGCTCTACGGGCTGCAGGACCACAAGGATGCGGGCCCTCTCGTCGAGCGCCTCGGACCGGTGAAACTCGGCAAGGGGTGCCTGTACGTCACGCGGCTCGACCGGCTCGACTTGGAGGTGCTCGACGAGCTCGTGCGGCTGGCGTGGTCGCTGCCCGACCACGTCGAGGGCGCGACGTACGGCTGAGCGGGGCTGTGTGCGTCTCGCGTCGTGTGCGTTCTTCGCCGCATCCGCTCTATGCCGCATCGCTCGCCTCCGCCCCTCGCCGCGCATCGGCTCGCGATCGGTCACTCGTCGGGCATTCCGAGCGGATGTGCGCCCGACTTCCGTCCGTTCGTTGCCAGTAGCTGCGCTTCATGGCGCCATCGAGCGCGGGATGTGGCAACGATCCGCGTCGATCGGACGGTTGTGGTGGGCGGCGCGAACGCGGAGTCGCCACGAGTGACCGTTCGCGCGGCGAAATGCAGCGAGGCGCGGTGGCATACGCGAAGGCCTCGCGAGCTCACGCGCATGTCGAGTACCGGCGAGCGTGCTGAGACGACGAAGGGCGGGTCGGAGTGACTCCGACCCGCCCTTCGCGCTCGACTCGTGGCGGGATGGGGAGCGCTGCGCGCGCGTTCCGTCCCCGCGAGCGAGACGCTCGCGGCGTGTGCGCCGGAAGGCCCGAAAGGGCCTTCCGAAGAGGAAGCGCTAGCGCTTCCTCTTTTCGCGCACACGCATGTTGACCTGGATCGGGGTGCCCTCGAAGCCGTAGATCTCCCGCAGGCGGCGCGTGATGAAGCGTCGGTACTGCGGGTCGAGGAACCCGGTCGTGAAGAGCACGAACGTCGGCGGGCGGGTCGAGACCTGCGTACCGAAGAGGATGCGGGGCTGCTTGCCGCCGCGCACCGGGTGCGGGTGCTCGGCGGTGAGCTCGGCGACCAGGGCGTTGAACTTGCCGGTCGGGATGCGGGTGTCCCAGCTCTGCAGCGCGAGCTCCAGGGCGGGCACGAGCTTCTCGAGGTGGCGGCCCGTGCGAGCGGACATGTTCACGCGCGGGGCCCAGGCGACGTGCGCCAGGTCCTGCTCGATCTCGCGCTCGAGGTAGCGGCGGCGGTCGTCGTCGAGCAGATCCCACTTGTTGAACGCGAGCACGAGGGCGCGACCGCTCTCGAGCACGAGGTCGATGATGCGCAGCTCCTGCGTCGAGATCTCCTCGGTCACGTCGATCATGACGATCGCGACCTCGGCCTTCTCCAGCGCGGCCTGCGTGCGCAGCGAGGCGTAGAAGTCCGCTCCCTGCTGCAGGTGCACGCGCTTGCGGATGCCGGCGGTGTCGACGAAGCGCCACACCTTGCCCAGGATCTCCACCTGCTCGTCGACGGGGTCGCGGGTGGTGCCCGCGAGCTCGTTCACGACCACGCGCTCCTCGCCCGCGGCCTTGTTGAGCAGCGAGCTCTTGCCGACGTTCGGGCGGCCGAGGATGGCGACGCGGCGGGGGCCGCCCACCTCCTCCTTGGCCACGGCGGAGACCTTCGGCAGGATCGTGAGGATGTGGTCGAGCAGGTCGGCCACGCCGCGGCCGTGCAGAGCGGATGCGGGGTGCGGCTCGCCGAGACCCAGGCTCCACAGCGAGGCCGCCTCGGCCTCCTGGCGCACGTCGTCGACCTTGTTGGCGACGAGGATGACGGGCTTGTTGGTGCCGCGCAGCATGCGCACGACGTGCTCGTCGATCGCCGTGGCGCCGACGTTGACGTCGACGACGAAGAGCACCGCGTCGGCGAGGTCGACGGCCACCTCGGCCTGAGCCGCGACGGAGGCGTTGATGCCCTTGGCGTCGGGCTCCCAGCCGCCGGTGTCGACGAGGGTGAAGCGGCGGTCGTTCCACTCGGCCTTGTACGAGACGCGGTCGCGGGTGACGCCCGGCTTGTCCTCGACGACGGCCTCGCGGCGGCCGAGGATGCGGTTCACGAGCGCGCTCTTGCCCACGTTGGGGCGTCCGACGATCGCCAGCACCGGCAGCGCCGGCAGGTAGGTGATCGCGTCGGGGTCGTCGCTCGCGGCGTCGAGCAGCTCGAGGTCCTCGTCGTCGAGGTCGTAGTCCTCGAGTCCACGACGCAGGGATTCGGCGCGCTGCGCCGCCTCCTCCTAATCGATCCCGTCGAGTCGCTCGACGAGCTGGGGGTCCAGCTCGGGGTGCTCGTCGACGCCGTTGCTGTCGTCGTGGATGCTCATATCGTCCTTCAGAATCGGGGGCGCTCGGTGCGCGGTGCGCGCTCCTCCGGCACGACACGGCGCACGAGCTCCACCACGGCCTCGACCGTCTGGTCGAAGTCGAGCTGCGTGGAATCGAGCGTGGTGACCCCGTCGGCGGCGGTCATGAAATCGACCACCTTGGAGTCCTGCCGGTCGCGGGCGCTGAGCTGCTGGGCGAGTGCTTCCGCACTCGCGCCGCCGAGCTCGGCCGAACGCCGTGCCAGTCTAACCGCTTCATCGGCCGTCAGCAGGATGCGCACCGGGGCCTCCGGTGCGACCACCGTCGTGATGTCCCGCCCCTCGACCACGATGCCGGGTCGTCCGCAGCCCGCGATGAGCCCGCCGAAGAGCACGTTGAGGTGCCCCCGCACCTCGGGCACGCGGGCGATCTTCGAGACGACCTCGCTGATCCGGGGCTCGCGGATGGCCTCCGTTACGTCGGTCGCACCGACCCGCACGCCGTACTCGGCGGGGTCGACGCTGATCGCGTAGGCGAAGCCGGGCAGGGCGCCGACCACCGCATCCGCGCTGTCGAGGTCGATCGCGGTGTCGAGCGCGTGCCAGGCCAGCGCCCGGTACGCCGCGCCCGTGTCGAGGTAGGCGAAGCCGAGGCGGCGCGCGGCCGCCTTGCTCACGCTCGACTTGCCGCTGCCGGCCGGTCCGTCCACCGCCACGACGCTCACGCCGTGGTCCGCCGTCTCCAGGTTCACTGCCACGCTCCCGCGATCCTCCATCCGCGCCGCTCGAGCTCCTCGCTCAGGCGCTGCTCCGCCTCGGGCAGCACGGCGATCTCCGCGAGCCCGATCTGCGCGCCCGGAGAGTGCTCCAGGCGCAGGTCCTCCATGTTCACGCCGATCTCGCCGATCTCGACGAGCAGGCGCCCGAGCTCGCCGGGCCGGTCGTCGATCATGACGACGATGCTCGCGAACTGCGTGCGGGTGCCGTGCTTGCCGGGCAGCCGGGCGACGCCGGCGTTGCCGGCGGCCAGCGCCTCGGCCACCGCGCGGCGGGCGCCGGATGCGGTCGGGTCCTCGAGCGCGCCGATCACGCCATCGAGGTCCGCGCGCAGGGCGACGAGCGCCTCGTGCACGGGCCCGGCGTTGGCGCCGAGGATCTGCACCCACAGCGCCGGGTCGCTCGCGGCCACGCGGGTCACGTCGCGCACGCCCTGGCCGGCGAGGCCGGCCGCGGCGTCGCTGGCCTCGGCGAGACGCGCGGCCATGAGGCTCGACACCACCTGCGGCACGTGGCTGACGAGCGCCACGGAGCGGTCGTGCTCCTCGGCGGTCATCTCGATCGGCGTCGCGCCGAGGTCGAGGATCAGGTCCTCGATCGGCCCGCCGTCGGTGTAGCGGATGCCGTCGTGACCCGCGATCACCCACGGCCGCCCGATGAACAGGTCGGCGCGCGCCGCGATGGGCCCGCCGCGCTCGCGGCCGGCCATCGGGTGCGAGCCGAGGTAGCGCGAGAGGTCGGCGCCGAGCTCGCGCAGCTGCTCGAGGGGCGCCAGCTTCACGCTGGCCACGTCGGTCACCAGAGCGGAGGGATGCGCCGCCAGCTCAGCAGCGACCACCGCTGCGGTCACATCCGGCGGTACGCAGACGACGACGAGCCGCGGCTCGTCGTGCTCCCCCGCCGGGCGTCCCGCGCCGTAGTCGACCGCGAGCGCCAGCGACGCGGGCGACGCGTCCGCGAGGCTCACGTCGACGCCGCGCTCGGAGAGCGCCAGTCCGATGCTCGTGCCGAGCAGCCCGGTGCCCACGATGCGCACGGGTCCCGCGAGCCGACGGTCGTCGGCGGGCACGGCACCGCTCATCGCTGTCGGCCCCCACCGCCGCGCGGTCCGCCGTCACGACGCGGTCCGCCGTTGCCGCGGGGTCCGCCGTCACGGTTCGACCCTCCGTCGCGGTTGTACCCGCCACCCTCACGGCGCGGGCCGCTGTCCCGGTTGAAGCCACCGCCCTCACGACGCGGTCCGCTGTCACGACTCTGCCCACCGTCGCGGTTGTAGCCCCCGCCTTCGCGACGCGGTCCGTTGTCCCGGTTGAACCCGCCACCCTCGCGGCGCGGCCCACCGTCGCGGTTGTAGCCGCCGCTCTCGCGACGGGGCCCGCTGTCGCGGCTGTACCCGCCACCGTCACGGCTCTGCCCACCGTCGCGGTTGTAGCCCCCGCCTTCGCGGCGCGGCCCGCTGTCACGGTTGAAGCCACCGCCCTCACGGCGCGGCCCACCATCACGGCTGAAACTGCCGCTCTCACGACGGGGTCCGTTGTCCCGGTTGAAGCCACCGCCTTCGCGACGCGGCCCGCTGTCACGGTTGAAGCCGCCACCTTCGCGGCGCGGCCCACCATCGCGGCTCGGCCCGCCCTCGCGGCGGAAGCCACCGCCCTCGGTGCGGGGTCCGCTGTCGCGGCTGTACCCGCCCTCGCGACGCGGAGCGCCGTCGCGGCGGTCGCCGCCGAAGCCGCGGTCGTCCCGACGGGGTCCGTCATCACGCCGGCCCTGCGAGGAGCCGCCGTCGCGACGCGGTCCGAAGTCGCGGCGCGGGGCGCCCTCGCGACGATCGCCGCCGAAGCCACGGTCGTCACGACGCGGTCCGCCGTCACGACGGGGCCCGTCGTCCCGGCGAGGTCGGTCATCACGACGGGGGCCGCCGTCGCGACGGGGGCCGTCGTCCCGACGAGGTCGGTCGTCCCCGCGAGGTCGGTCGTCCCGACGGGGCCGCTCGTCGCGGCCGCCCCGAGCACCACGGCCCTGGTGCTCGTCGCGGCGCTCGCGCTCCTCGCGGGAGTCGCGCTCGCGCTCGTCGCGTCCACGACGGGGCGCCTCGCGGCGCGGTCGCTCGTCCCGGGCCGCCGGCACGCCGCGCTGCGCGGCGCCGCCGCGCACCTTCGCACGGCGCTTGTTCGCGTTCTCGGGCGTGCGCGCCAGCGTCAGCAGCTGGTTCATCTCGTGGCTGGTCAGCTCGCGGGTGCGGCCGAGCTTGAGGGTGCCGAGGTTCAGCGGGCCGAACTGGCGCCGCACGAGCTCGATCACGGGGTGGCCGACCTCCTCGAGCATGCGCCGCACGATGCGGTTGCGGCCGGAGTGCAGCACGACCTCGACCATGGTCGAGCCGCCCTGCACGCCGACGACGCGCGCGTCGTCCGCCTGGATCGGGCCGTCCTCGAGCTCGATGCCGCGCAGCAGCAGGCCGATGGTCGCCGCGGTCATCTCGCCGCGCACCTTGGCGAGGTAGGTCTTCTCCACGCCGAAGGACGGGTGCGAGAGCACCTGCGCGAGCTCGCCGTCGTTCGTCAGCAGCAGCAGTCCGCTGGTCTCGTAGTCGAGGCGGCCCACGTTGAAGAGCCGCTCCTCGAAGCGCTCGGTGTACTCGCTGAGGTCGGGGCGGCCGTGCTCGTCCCTGAGGGTGCTCACGACGCCGCGCGGCTTGTTGAGCATCAGGTAGCGGCGGCTGTTGTCGAGCTGCACGGCCACGCCGCCGACGGCGACGCGGTCGACGAGCGGGTCGATGCGGCGCCCGGGCTCGGTCACCAGCTCGCCGTTCACGGTCACGCGACCCGCGGCGATGAGGTCCTCGCAGACGCGGCGGCTGGCGACGCCGGCGGCGGCCATCACCTTCTGCAGGCGCTCGCCGGTCGGCAGCTCCTCGCCGCCCTCCGAGGCGTCGTCAGAGCCGCCCTGCGCGGCCTCCCACGCCTCGTACTCGGCGAGCTCCTCCTCCGTCAGGTCCTCCTCGTCGACGATCTCGAGGCCCTCCACGTCGTCATCCCCCTGGGGGTCTGCCGCGCGGTCGCGCTCCTCGATCGAGTCGAGGAACTCGATCTCGTCGTTCCGGTCGTCGTGCTCAGCGTTGCTCATCGAATCCTGCCGTTCCGTCGTCGAGCAGCGGCGACACCGGCGGCAGCTCGTCGAGCGAGTTGATGCCGAGGTGCACGAGCAGCTGCTCGGTGGTCCTGTAGTTGATCGCCCCGGTCTCGGGGTCGGTGTGGGCCTCGGTGATGAGGCCGCGTCCGAGCAGCGTGCGCACGACGGAATCGACGTTCACGGCGCGGATCTGCGCCACGCTGGCTCGGCTGATGGGTTGACGGTACGCGATCACCGCGAGGGTTTCGAGCGCCGCCTGCGACAGCTTGGTCGGATTCTGCGTCAGCACGAAATCGCCGACCACCTCGTCGTACTCCGCACGGGCGTAGAAACGCCAGCCTCCGCCCACCTCGCGCAGCTCGAAGCCGCGGCGCACCGAGCCCTCGGCGACGCCGTCGTAGTCCGCCACGAGGCGCTGCACGGCCGAGCGGATGGAGGCCACCGGCTTCGAGAGTGCCGTCGCCACCGCGACGAGGCTCTGCGGCTCGTCGGCGACGAAGAGGATCGCCTCGACGGCGCGGTCGAGGTCGAGGCTCGGCCCCTGCACCTCGACGAGGTCGTCGAGGGAGACGGTCGGCTCAGCGGTCATAGTCGGCTCCCAGGCTGGCGAGGTTCTCGTCGGACCAGTGCTCGGCGGTCCAGGTCAGCGTCAGCTCGCCGAGCGGCTCGAGCTGCTCGAAGCTGAGCGCCGCGTGGCGGTAGAGCTCGAGCACGGCGATGAAGCGGGCCACGATCACGCCGCGCAGCTCGGCGCCGACGATGAGCTCGCGGAAGGTCATGGGCGCGCCGCGGCGCAGCAGCGCCACGACGTGGCCGGCCTGCTCGCGGATGCTCACGAGCGGCGCGTGCAGGTGGTCGAGGCCCACGGTCGGCAGCTCCCGCGGCGCCATCGCGAGCGCGGCCAGGGCGCCGAAGTCCTCCGCGCTCAGCGTCCACCTGAGCTCCGGCGTGCGGGCGCGGAAGCGCTCCTCGAGCCGCACGCTGCGCGCGTGCCGGGTCGTCTCCGCCGCGAAGCGGGTCTGGAACCACTCGGAGGCGAGTTTGAACGCGCGGTACTGCAGTAGGCGCGCGAAGAGCAGGTCGCGGGCCTCGAGCAGCGCCACGTCCTCGGCGTCGACGAGCTCGCCCTGGGGCAGCAGCCCGACGATCTTGAGATCGAGCAGCGTGGCCGCCACGACGAGGAACTCGCTCGCGCGGTCCATCTCCTGCGCCGTGTCGAGGCCCTTGAGGTAGCCGATGAACTCGTCCGTCACGCGCGAGAGCGAGACCTCGGTGATGTCGAGCTCGTGCTTCGTGATGAGGGTGAGCAGCAGGTCGAAGGGCCCTTCGAAGCCCTCCAGCGTCACCGAGAACCCGGGCGCGGCGACCGCGCCCTCCGTGTCGAGCCCCGCGGGCTCAGGCGACCGCGCCACGCGCGATCAGCTCCCTCGCCATCTTGCGGTAGGCCTCCGCGGCCTGGTGCGTGGGGGCGAAGCTCGTGATCGGCGCGGCGGCGACAGTCGCGTCCGGGAACTTGACCGTGCGCGAGATGACGCTCTCGAGCACGCGGTCGCCGAAGGCCTCGCGCACGCGGTCGTAGACCTCGCGCGAGTGCAGCGTGCGCGGGTCGTACATGGTGATGAGGATGCCGTCGAGGTTGATGGCCGGGTTCAGCCGGTCCTTCACCTTCTCGATCGTCTCGACGAGCAGCGCGACGCCGCGCAGCGCGAAGTACTCGGCCTCGAGCGGGATGAGCACGCCGTGCGCCGCGGTGAGCGCGTTCACGGTGAGCAGACCCAGCGAGGGCTGGCAGTCGATCAGGATCACGTCGTAGTCGTCGCGCACGTCGCGCAGTACGCGGGAGAGGATCTGCTCGCGGGCGACCTCGTTGACGAGGTGCACCTCGGCGGCCGACAGGTCAATGTTCGCGGGGATCACGTCGAGGTTCGGCACCGAGGTGGTCTGGATCGCGCCGTGCACGTCCTTGCTGCCGCCGGAGAGCAGGTCGTAGATGGTGGGCACGTCGTGCGTCGGCACGCCGAGGCCTGCGGAGAGCGCGCCCTGCGGGTCGAAGTCGATCGCCAGCACTTTGC
>Ga0265780_10012196_pt1 | contig 10097 bp, 9 predicted proteins | sample P1T30metagenome_FD_192432 | JGI IMG/M metagenome (GOLD analysis project Ga0265780, IMG submission 192432) | Plant litter microbial communities from East Loma Ridge, Irvine, California - P1 T30 | ecosystem: Environmental > Terrestrial > Plant litter > Unclassified | place: USA: California... | reverse complement strand
GAGGACGCGCCGCGCTTCACGCCCGCATTGCGCAAGTCCGACGCCGCCGTGCTGGCGCGTCCGCTGGCCGAGATGATCCCCAAGCTGTGCCAGGAGATCAATGTGCCGGCCGTGCCGTATGTCGCACCGGCCCGGATCGAGGCGCCGGCCCTGCTGCTCTCGGGCGCGCTCGACCCGGTCACGCCGCCGCACCGCGCGGCCAGCGCCGCCAAACACATGGCGCGCGCCCAGCAGGTGGTGGTGGCCAATGCCGGCCATGGCGTCTCGCAACTGGGCTGTTCGCCGCGCCTGCTGCGCGCCTTCCTCGACCGCCCGCAGGATCCGCTCGACGCCAAGTGCCTGACCGAGATCCCGGCGCCCACCTTCCAGCTCGGCAGCGCCGGGCCGCAACCTTAACCAGATCGACGGACCATCCATGATTGAAGTACATGATGTACGCAAGGGCTTCGGCGCCGTCCAGGCGCTGGGCGGGGTGACGTTCACCGCGCAGGACGGCCAGATCACCGCGCTGCTCGGCCCCAACGGCGCCGGCAAGACCACCCTGCTGCGCACCCTGGTGGGTTTGCTCAGGCGCGACCACGGCACCATCTCGATCGGCGGTGTCGATCCCGAGAAGGATCCGATGGCGGTGCGCCGCAATATCGGTTTTCTCACCGACCAGTTCGGGCTGTACGAGCGCCTCACCACGCGCGAATACCTGAATTATTTCGGCGAACTCAATGGCATGGACGGCGGCGCCCTGCGCACCCGCATCGGCGAAGTGTCCGACCTGCTCGGCATGGACGATATCCTCGAGCGCCAGACCAAGGGCTTCTCGCAGGGCCAGCGCATCAAGGTCGCGCTGGCGCGCACCCTGCTGCACCGGCCGCGCCACCTGCTGCTCGATGAACCGAGCCGCGGCCTGGACGTGATGAGCACGCGCGCCCTGCGCACCGCCCTGAATGCGCTGCGCGCGGACGGCTGCTGCGTGATCATGGCCACCCACGTAATGCAGGAAGTGATCCATCTGTGCGAAGACGTGATCGTGATCGCCAAGGGCCATACCGTGGCCCAGGGGTCGCCCCAGGAACTGTGCCGGCGCACCGGCATCGCCGACCTTGAAGACGCATTCGTGAGCCTGGTCGGCACCGAGGAAGGTATCGCATGAAGTCCAAGATCCGTGTCGTATTTCTGAAAGAGCTGCGCGAGACCCTGCGCGAGAAGCGCACCATCGGCTTCCTGGCCCTGATGGTGCTGTTCTATCCGCTGCTGATCGGCTTCACGCTGCATCAGCTGATCGACAAGAGCACCCGCACCGAGCGCGAAGGCCTGCACCTGACCGTGATTGGCGCGGCCAAGGCGCCGACCCTGGTGGCCCAGCTGCGCGAGCGCAATGTCACGGTCAACGAGTCGGGCCCGATGACACCGGAAGCCATCGGCGAACTCCTGCATGGCAAGAAGATCGCCGCGGTGCTGCGCCTGTCCGACGACTTCACCGACAACTACCAGGCAATGCGCCCGGCGCGCATCGAGCTGTGGTTCGATTCGTCGGCCGAATCCGGTCCCCAGCGGCGCGAACTCGACGAGATCCTGCAGGCCTACAGCAGCAATATCGCCAGCGCGCGCCTGCTGGCGCATGGCGTCTCGCCGGTGACGCTGGCGCCGATCCAGCTGCAGCGCTACGACACCGGCACCAATGCCTCGCGCTCGGCCATGATGATCGGTGGCCTGATCGGCTTCCTGTTCTTCCCGGCCTTTATCCTGTGCATGTCGTCGGCAGTCGACAGCACCGCCGGTGAACGCGAGCGGCGCTCGCTCGAGGTGCTGATGGCGCAGCCTGCGCACAGCTGGGAGCTGGTGGGCGGCAAATGGCTGGCGTCCGCCGCACTGGCCCTGGTGGGCGTGACCGTGGTGCTGATCCTGGGCCACGCGATCCTGAAGTGGCTGCCGCTGGAAGAAATCGGCATGGCCTGGAACCTGGGCTGGGGCGGCCTGCTGCTGGTGTGCCTGGCGACCGCACCATTGGCGCTGCTGGCGTCCGCCATGTACGTGGCGATGGCGATGAACGCCAAGACCTTCAAGGAAGCCCAGACCCTGGTCAGCATGGTCATGCTCCTGCCCCTGATCCCGGGCATGGTGGTGTCGTTCATGGACCTCAAGACCGCGCAGTGGATGTACCTGGTGCCGATGCTGTCGAACCAGACCCTGATCAAGGAGCTGGCCAAGAGCGGCGATATCGGCGCCCTGCCCTTCGTGCTGACCTTCCTGTGCGCGCTGGTCCCGGCGCTGCTGATCGCGGCGTTTGCCAGCTGGCGCATGAAGAGCGAGAAGTACGTGCTGGGCGTGTGAGGCACCGGCAGGCACTGAGCACATTGCCAGCGCCTGCCGTACAATCGACATCCCAACGCATCAGTGCAATACGGAGAATCGCATGGAAGTGAAAGTGAGCTGGAACGGCCCGTCGGGCATGAGTTTCCGCGCCGAGACTGGCAGCGGCCACATGGTGACCATGGATGGCGCGCCGGATGGCGGCGGCCATAACCTGGCGCCGCGCCCGATGGAGATGCTGCTGGTCGGCACCGGCGGCTGCACGGCGTACGATGTGGTGCTGATCCTCAAGCGCGGCCGCGAGGACGTGCGCGGCTGCGACGTAACGCTGCAGGCCGAACGCGCAGAGGTCGATCCGAAGGTGTTCACCAAGATTAACTTCCACTTCACCGTCACCGGCCGCAACCTGAAGCCGGCGGCCGTCGAACGCGCGGTCACGCTGTCGCACGAGAAGTACTGCTCGGCGTCGATCATGCTGGCGGCGATGGCGGAGATCACGCACACCGTCGAGATCGTGGAAGTCTAGAGAGGGCCACTCACCTCCATGTGGGGTGAGCCACTTACCTTCATGTGAGGAGGGCCACTAACCTCCACGTGGGGTGGACGGGGACGCCGAGTCGGCTCTGCCGTCCACGCGTTCAACCAACGTCAACCGGCCCGTGCGCGAACCTGCATCGGCCAACGATCACCGCGTGGACGGCAAGCCGTCCACCCCACGATCAGCAGCGAATCAATCAGATCCGATACGCCGTCGTCGTCATCACCTTCGCCATCGCCCGCATCGCCAGCTTGACCGGCAGCGGCAGCGATGCTGCGCCGGCCGCCTGCGCGGATTCGGCATGCGCGATCTCGTCGACCCGCATCTGCTCGACGATGGCGCGCGACTTGGCGTCCTGCTGCGGCAGCCGCTCCAGGTGGCTGTTCAGGTGAGCCTCGACCTGGCGCTCGGTCTCGACCACGAAACCCAGGCTGATCGGATCGCCGATCCGGGCCGCCACGCTGCCCATCACATAGGCGCCGGCATACCACAAGGGATTCAATACGCTGGGCTGCGAACCGAGTTCACCCAGGCGCTGCGCGCACCAGGCCAGGTGGTCTTCTTCTTCGCGCGCGGCGTGCTCGAACTGCACCCGCACCGCTTGCGTGTGCGCGAAGTTGGCCTGCGAATCGTACAGCGCCTGGGCGCATACCTCGCCCACATGGTTCACCCGCATCAGGCCCGCGCTGTGGCGGCGCTCGGCGTCGCTCAATTCGCTGTCGATGGCGTGCGCGCCCGGGTTCGGGCGCGACATGGCGGCGACGCCGCCGACAACGCGCAAGGCCTTGTCGACGCCGACGATCAGGTGGTCCAGGGGGCTGATGAAACGATTCGCAATCATGGCAGGCTCGATCTTGTGGTCGCTGAAGGCCCCATTATAGGCCTTCAGACTGGCAGCCTGCGGCAGGCTCGTCCTTATGGCCCGGCGCGCTGGCCTGTTTGTTCTTCTCGCGCGCGATCCAGTCGGCCAACGGTCCTTCGGGCTCGATGCCCGAGATATTCTTGGCCACCCCCAGGTTCAGCTCCAGCAGGAACGGCACCGACACCAGCGGCACGCCGGGGCAATGGCGGGCGAAGGCGTCCAGGAAGCGTTTGCACTGCACGGTCGGCATCACCCGGGCGCCGCTCATGAACTGCAGCACGCTGGTGATGGTGTGGCCGCGGCCGAGGGTGTGATAGATGAAACGGTTGAACTCGCGGTCGACGGTCTTGAAGTCGATCGTTTCCTTGGTCATCAGGCCGGCCAGATACACCAGGCCCAGCGCAACGCGGAACCAGTCGGTCGATTCGGCCCGGCTGCGCCCTTCGCGCATCAGGATCAAGAGCTTGTCTTGGGTGGCGGAGTCCATGTGGCCATTATCCATGCTTTACACCCTCTTGGGCCGCACGCGCTGTGGAGATGACAATAAATTTATCAAAAGAAAGACCTACCTCCGCCCTGTCCCCGGATAATGCAGTCCAGGCGCCTGTTTGGCCCGTGTGTCGCACTGTGGCCGTCCCGGCCATGGCGATTGAATACAATGCCAGTGTGAAAAAGTGTTTGCACCGTGTAAGTACGTCAGGAGTGTCCATGCAGTTAAAGATCCGCAACTTGTCCAAGACCTATGCCAATGGCGTGGTCGCGCTGGACCGCGTCACGCTCACCATCCCGGCCGGGATGTTCGGGCTGCTCGGTCCGAACGGGGCAGGCAAGTCGACGCTGATGCGGATCCTGGCGACCCTGCAGGAATGCGATTCCGGTTCGGTGTTCCTGGACGATATCGACGTGCTCGACGAAAAGGACGCGGTGCGCCGCATGCTGGGCTACCTGCCGCAGGATTTCGGCGTCTACCCGAAAGTCAGTGCGCGCGACCTGCTCGACCACTTCGCCCAGCTCAAGGGCCTGGCGCACCGGGCGCGCCGGCGCGAGGTGGTCGACGGCCTGCTGCAACAGACCAATCTGTGGGACGTGCGCGACCAGCGCCTCGGCACCTTCTCGGGCGGCATGCGCCAGCGCTTCGGCATTGCCCAGGCCCTGCTGGGCGACCCGCGCCTGATCATCGTCGACGAGCCCACCGCCGGCCTCGACCCGCAGGAACGGGTGCGCTTCCATAACCTGCTGTCCGATATCGGCGAGGAACGCACCGTGCTGCTGTCGACCCACATCGTGTCCGATGTGGCCGACCTGTGCGCCAATATGGCGATCATCAACAAGGGCCAGGTGCTGCTGTGCGGCGAGCCGCAAGAGCTGATCTACGGGATCGAGGATTTTATCTGGGCCCGCTTCGTCACCAAAGCCGACCTGCCCGCCTATCAAGCGCGCTACAGCGTGATCTCGACCCGCCTGCTCAGCGGCCGCACGCTGATCCACGTGTATTCCGAAGACGACCCGGGCGACGGCTTCGAGCCGGCCCGCGCCAGCCTGGAAGACGTGTATTTCGCCACCATCGCCGGCCGCCATAATCCCGCGGCGGGGAACTGCTGACCGTGCGCGCCGTGTTCGTCATCGCCCGCTTCGAGGCGAGTCAGCGCTTCAAGCTGCTCTCGACCTGGATCTTCTTCGCCATCTTTCTGGCGCTGGGCCTGACCTGGATGGCCGCCTCGAGCGGCATGCTGCGCAACCTGAACATCTTCATCGGCAGCCGGCTCCTGATCGACGCGCCGCGCCTGATCGCCATGGCCACCGCCATGGTCGGCAGCCTCGGTGTCATGATCGTGTCGGCCGTGATGGGGCGCTCGGTGCAGCAGGATTTCGAGCACCAGATGCACCACTTCTTCTTCAGCGCGCCGCTGCGCAAGTTCGAGTACGTGGCGGGCCGCTTCCTCGGCGCTTATATCGTGCTGGCGGTGATCTTCTCCGGCATCCTGCTGGGCCTGTGGCTCGGCACCTTCCTGCCCGGCATTCCACCCGACCGGCTGGGCGGCTCGACGCCCGCCACCTGGCTCAAGCCCTACCTGTTCACCCTGCTGCCGAACATCTTCATCTTCGGGGCGATCTTCTTCGTGCTGGCCGCCCTGACCCGGCGCATGCTGCCTGTCTACGTGGCCAGCGTGGTCATGACGATCGGCTACCTGATCGCGCCGACGCTGGCGCGCGACCTCGATTTCAAGACCGTGGCCGCGCTGATCGACCCGTTCGGCACCACCGCCGTGATCCGCCTGACCGAATACTGGCCGCTGGCCGAGCGCAACCTGCGCGCGGTGAATCTCGAAGGCGTGTACCTGGTCAACCGCCTGCTGTGGTCAGGCTTCGCGCTGCTGGTGCTGCTGCTCGGCTATTGGCGCTTCCACTTCATCGGCGAGGCCGAGGTGCGGCCTGTCGCGCGTCCACGCGCCAGGGGCCCGGCCGCGCTCGATTCGCCGCTCAGCCTGTCGCAGGCGGCGCGCGACACCACGGCGGCGCCCGACTTCGCGGCGCGCAGCCTGGCGCTGCTCCTGGTCAAATCGAGCTGGGGCGAACTGCGCGAATCGAGCCGCAACGTGGTGTTCCTGGGCCTGGCCGTCGCCGGTGTGCTGGCGCTGATCGCCGCCGGGATCGACCTGAACACGATCCACGGCGTCGCCACCGCGCCGGTGACCTACATGATGCTGGCGCTGATCCGTGAAGTGTTCGGCCTGTTCCTGCTGGCCGCCACGGTGTTCTACGCCGGCGAACTGGTATGGCGCGAGCGCGACACGCGCGTGGCCCAGATGGTCGATGCGCTGCCGGTGCCGAGCTGGCTGCCGCTGGCCAGCAAGATTGTGGCCCTGGTCGGCCTGCAGGCGCTGCTGCTGCTGGCGGCGCTGGCGACCGGCATGCTGATCCAGCTGTTCAAGGGTTACTTCCAGCTCGAGCCCGGCCTGTACCTGCACGCGCTGTTCACGATGCTGCTGCCGAACTTCGCGCAGATCGCCGTACTGGCGATCGCGGTGCACGTGATCGTCAACCACAAATACCTGGCGAACTTCGTACTGGTCGGCTGGGTGGCGGCGGCGATCGTCCTGAGCAGCCTGGGCCTGGAGCATCCGCTGGTGCTGTATGCGGTCTGGCCCAACCTGACGTATTCGGCCATGAACGGCTATGGCCACTACCTGCTGGCCGAGCGCTTCTACCTGCTGTACTGGAGCGGCGCAGCGCTGATGTTGCTGGCGCTGGCGCGCGCGCTGTGGCCGCGCGGTGTCGACATCGGCTGGCGCGAACGCCTGCGCCTGGCGCGGCGCAACCTGACGCCCGCGGTGCTGGGCTGCTTCGGCCTGGGCGCCATCGTGTTCGTTGGCACGGGCGCCTTCCTGGCCTGGGAGCTGGGCGCCGGCGGCTACCTGACCGCGCGCCAGCGCGACACACTGCGCGCCGAATACGAACAGCGCTACCACAGCTTGGCCAGACTCCCGCAGCCGCGCATCCTCGACGTCAAGCTCGATGTCGCCATCCATCCGGAGCGGCGCGCGCTGCGCGTGAATGGCGTCTACCAGCTCGAGAACCGCAGCGGCCAATCGCTGACCGACATCGTGCTGTACCAGCAGCGCGGCGCGCAACTGAAGGCGACCTTCACGCAGGCGGCCACACTCGTGGCGAGCGACCCGGAACGCGGGTTCTTCCGCTACCGCCTGGCGACGCCGATGGCGCCTGATGCGCGCATGGACCTGCGCTTCGAGGTCGACTACACGCCGCGCGGCTTGCTGGGCCTGGGCAGCGAGACGCCGGTGGTCGGCAACGGCACCTTCTTTACCAACGAGGTCTTGCCGCGCATCGGCTACCAACGCTCGGTCGAACTGGTCGAGGCGCGCGATCGCCGCAGCCACGGATTGGCCCCGCGCGCGCCGCTGGCAGCGCGCGACGAGGCCACCGGCCGCAACCGGCACGTCCTCGGCGTGGACGCCGACTGGATCGGTTTCGAGGCTACCGTCAGCACGGGCGGCGACCAGGTCGCGGTCGCACCCGGCACCCTGCTGCGCGAATGGAGCGAGGGGCCGCGGCGCTACTTCCGCTACCGCATGGACAACCCGATGCTCAATGCCTACGCCTTCCAGTCGGCACGCTACGAAGTGCGCCACGACCGCTGGCAGGACGTGACGATCGACGTCTACTACCAGCCTGGCCACGAAGCGAATGTCGAACGCATGATCCGCGGCGCCCAGGCCGGTCTCGACTACGGCGCGCGCAACTTCGGCCGCTACCCACTGCGCGAATTGCGCATCGCGGAATTCGCGCGCTACGCCAGCAACACGTCGTCCTTCGCGGGCCTGATCCCGTTCTCGGAAAGCGCCGGCTTCATCGCCCGCGTCGATCCGGGCTCGGACAAGGACCTCGATTACCCGTTCTATATCAGCGCGCACGAGACCGCGCACCAGTGGTGGGGCCATCAGGTGGCGGGCGCCGATACGCGCGGCGCGTCCGTGCTGTCCGAAGGACTGGCCGAGTACACGGCGCTGATGGTGATGAAACGCGCTCTGGGGCCGGACAAGATGCGCCGCTACCTGCGTTACAACCTGGATGGATACATGTTCGGGCGCGTTCAGGAAAACGGCCGCGAACTGCCGCTGACGCATGACGAGAACCAGCGCTATATCCACTATCGCAAGGGCGCGCTGGCGCTGTACCTGCTGCAGGACATGCTGGGCGAGGACACCGTCAACGGCGTGCTGCGCGGCCTGCTCCAGCAGCATGCCTACCAGGGCGCGCCCTACCCGAGCGCCGCCAGCCTGGCCAACGCCCTGCGCGCGGTCACGCCAGGCGACAAGGCCTATCTGATCGACGACCTGTTCGAGTCCATCGTCCTGTACGAGAACCGTGCTGAAAGCGCCGTCGCGCGGCGCCGGCCGGACGGCAAGTACGAGGTCACGATCGACGCCCGCGCCGCCAAGCTGAAGGCGACCGACCAGGGCGAAGAGCAGCCGGTGACCTTGCGCGACTACATCGATTTCGGCGTGGACGACCGCAACGGCAATCCCCTGGTGCGCGAACGGCGCCTGGTCACCCAGGCCGGCCAGCAGCTGACGCTGGTGGTCGACGGCGTACCGGCGCGCGCCGGCATCGATCCCGACAACAAGCTGATCGATCGAAAACCGAATGACAATATGCTGCCAGTCGACATCCAATAATTCTCGCGCTATGATCGAGAGAAAATATTATTAGGAGAGAGCATCATGTCGAACCTGGTCGATGAGATTGCAGAGAAAATCCAGCTGCTCGATGCAGCGGAGAAGCAGGAAGTGATGCAACTGCTGTTGCAGGATATTGACGGTCCGGATCAGGACGCCGATGAAGCGTGGCGCAACGAAGTGGTGCGCCGCGTGAAGGCGATCCGGAATGGCGAGGCGGCGATCCTGGCGCTGAAGGAATGGCAGGATTAAGCAAGCTGCATAGCGCATCCTGAAATGACAAAAACCGCGGCGAGCCGCGGTTTTTTTTATGGCGATGGTTTTCTGGCCAATCGTGGGGTGGACGGCTATGCCGTCCACGCGGTGATGGTTAGCGGCGCCGATGTCGTGCCGGATGATCTTGCTGCCAACCATCACCGCGTGGGCGGCAAGCCGCCCACCCCACTTATAAGCCCAGGTAGCTGGCTGTAAGCTTACGCTGCTGGCTTCTTGGCTGGCGCCTTTTTAGCCGCCGCCTTCTTGGCCGGCGCTTTCTTGGCCGCAGGTTTGGCCGCCGCCTTGGCCGGCGCCTTGCGCGCCGCCTTCACCGGTGCTGCCGCGCCATCCGCACCCTCGGTGCCGGCTTCTGCATCCGCCGCCTTGGTCTTTGCGCCCGGCTTGGCCTTGCGTTCCTCGAACTCGAAGCTGATCTTGTTGTCCTTGCCACGCACCAGGAAGGCCTTGAAGGCGCGCCGGGTGCGCTGTGAGACGAAGCCAGGCAGCAGGTCGGTCTTGCCGTCATTGAGCAGCTTGGCCATCTGCTCGGGCAGGATCTCTTGCTGCAGGATGATGCGTCCGCTGCGGAAGTCGCAGGTCTTCGGCTTGGCCACGCTGTGTTCGCAAACATAGGCCAACGGCATTTCATACACGCCGCCGTTGCACTTCGGGCAAGGCCCGACCGGGGTCTGGCCGGTGAAGTCGACGCCTTCGCCTTCTTCGCCTTCATCGTCCTGGCCAAAGTCGAACTCGAGCTTGAAGTTCTTGATGTCTTCGTCGCGCACGATGCGCAGGATGGCGGCGAACGGGCGGCCCATCTTGGAGCGGAAGCCCTGCAGCGGACCGATGGTGCGGTTCTTCAGCAGTTCTTCGACTTCCTCGATCTCGAACTGGCGGCTGCCCGGCGTCTTGCTCATCGAGAATTCGCACTTGGTGC
>Ga0265780_10012195_pt1 | contig 10097 bp, 6 predicted proteins | sample P1T30metagenome_FD_192432 | JGI IMG/M metagenome (GOLD analysis project Ga0265780, IMG submission 192432) | Plant litter microbial communities from East Loma Ridge, Irvine, California - P1 T30 | ecosystem: Environmental > Terrestrial > Plant litter > Unclassified | place: USA: California... | reverse complement strand
ATGACTACCAAGAAAATATGGTTCGTGACCGGGGCCTCGAAGGGCCTGGGTCTCACGCTCGTGCGGCAGCTATTAGCCGCCGGCTACGCCGTAGCCGCCACCTCCCGCAATCTGGCCGAGCTAACGCGGGCAGTGTCCACTGCCACCGCTAGCTTCCTGCCGCTGCACATGGACCTCAGCGACGAGGCCAGCGTGCAGCAAGCTATCGAAGCCACCATCAGCACGCTGGGCGGGCTCGATGTGGTGGTGAATAACGCTGGCTACGGCCAGCTCGGCGGCCTCGAAGAGCTAACGGCGCAGGAAGTCCGCCAGAATTTTGAGGTCAATGTATTTGGCCTACTAAACGTGCTGCGCTATGCCACGCCACACCTGCGGCAGCAGCAGGCGGGCCGGGTATTCAATATTTCGTCCGTTGGGGGCTACGCCGGCAATTTCCCCGGCTGGGGCGTTTACTGCGGCACCAAGTTCGCGGTAGCCGGCCTCACCGAATCGTATGCAGCTGAAATGAAGGATTTTGGCGTGCACGCCACCGTGGTGTACCCCGGCTACTTCCGCACCGATTTCCTGACGAGTGGCTCGCTTGGCACCCCCGCGCAGCCCATTGCTGCCTACCAGGCCATCCGCGACTCGCAGGCCGCCCACGAGCAGCAAATCAACGGCAACCAGCCCGGCGACCCCGTAAAAGCGGCCGAAGTGCTCATTCAGGTCAGCGAAGCCGAAAACCCGCCTGTCCACCTGTTTTTAGGTGAAGACGCCTACCAAATGGCCGCCCAAAAAATAGCCGCCGTGCAGCACGAGTTGCAGCAGTGGCAGGCGGTGGCCACAGCTACAAACTTTGCAGCGGAGGTATAAATCAATAGTATTGCCCTCACACAAGCGCCCGCGTCTGAACATCAGCCGCGGGCGCTTGTGGTTGTAAACCAGCCTAATAAGTCGCCCATTTACTCATTAGGCCGCTTTGCTAGCCGCTGGTGAAGCCGGTAGCCACCCACGGTATCAACGGGCTGGTAGCGCGGGGCAAGTTGGCGCGGCAGTCGGTCGTTGGGGGCCGTAATGAAATAGTCGGCCGCCACTGGCCGGTGCGCGGGGTGCGGCGCCCAGTAGCCCGCCTGCTGGCTAAGAAAATAAGGGTAAAAGCTTTCCTCGGAGAAGGCCCGCGTGCCGGTGGGCGGCAGGGTGGCTACGCGCTTTAGGCCCAATTGGTAGTCGCGCAGCACCTTGCTATTGTACAGAGCCGACGGGTCCTGCACGGGGTTGTGACGCATAAAACGCACGCCTAGCCACAGATCCAGCCCCGCCACGACCGCAATGCCCGCCCACCGCCGCCAGCGGCTCAGCAGCAGGCCCGGCGCGAGTAGCCCCAGCACCAGCGCCACACTAAATAGGGCCAGCAAGTTGCGCGAAAACAGTAATAGGTGCAGCTTCAGCGTGCCGGCCACCAGCACCAGCAACCAAAAAGCATACAGTAGCGCCAGCCGCCGCCAGGGCCAATTTTGGCCCGCCGTGGCGGCCGGGCGTGGCCATACCAGGAGCACCAGCGGCACCAGCACCAGCGCGTAGCTCAGGCCATAGTCGGGCCCGCCGTAGCCAAAACAGTAGGTGGCGTAGTTCAGAAATTTGGGCCAATATTTCACCACAAACTCCGCTAACGGGCCGTGGTGCGGGCGCACGTATTGGTTGTCGCTTAGGGCTTTAAGGCCCGAAAAGCATAAGGCAGGCAGATAAAACCAATAGGTGGCACCCAGCGCATGGGCCTGCGCCCACCAGAACTGGCCATCTAGCCGGCGGCGACGCAATTGCACTATTGCCACCGCCAGCAACTGCGCCACGTGGTAAAACAGAAACGTCGGCACCGTGGCGTAGCCGATGGCTACGGCCATGGCATTGCCCCAGCGCCGGCCAGCGGTGGGTCGCTGCCAGTAGCCCAGCAAGCTGGCCACGGCCAGCCAGTGCATGAGCGCATACAGCGCATACCCGCGCGCCTGGCTCCCAAACCCCCAAATGGCGTATTGCAGCGCTGCCAGCAGCGCCAGCCCAGCGGCCAAAATCCGGGAGCCCGTCAGGCCCAGCAACGTGCGGTAGATGACGCTCACAGTAGCCACGTATGCCAGGCCCGACAGCAGGCGGCCCGTCGTGAGCAATACCGTTGGCTGGCCCAGCCAGCCAAAAAAGCCTGCATTCAGCACATTGAACAGCAAGTGGTTATTAGGCAGCATGTAGTAGCTCCAGGCCACGAATACGGAGCCGCTGCCAGCACTGTACACCGCCGAAAACACCTCGTCGTAGGCGGGAGGTAGCTGCGTGGCACCCCAGCCCCAGAGGCCAGCCGCCACTACCAGCAGCCCGGCCAGATAGGGCCAATCGGCGCGGGCCAAAAGCGGCGATTTTGGCTCCGGCGGGTAGTCAGCCAGTGGCTCTTTCAGCAGGAAAGCTGGCCGCCAGCGCGGCAGCGTCCACCACACCAGTCCCACCACCAGCAGAACCAAGCCGCCCAAGCAAAACCAATTGCCCTGCGTCTTGGCGACCGGCGTAAAAAAGTAGCGGGGCCACGTAGCCGCCCGGTACAGGTTGGGCGTGCGGGCCAAGTACCAATCGCGGAGTGTCGCGTAGGGCGTGAGCAGGTAGGCGAGCGCCCCGGCGGCCAGCACGAACGCAAGTACGCCCGCCCCCCACCGGGCCCAACGTATAGTGGGCAGCCGGTCGGGAGCGGGCGTAGAAGTCGGCATTTAGGCTGCGGTTATTGACCGAGCACGATGGCGAAAATCAGCGGCGCTACGATGGTCGCGTCGCTTTCGATGATGAATTTCGGCGTTTTCTCGCCGAGCTTGCCCCACGTGATTTTCTCGTTGGGCACGGCGCCCGAGTAGCTACCGTAGCTGGTAGTCGAGTCCGAAATCTGGGCAAAATAGCCCCACAGCGGCACTTCGTGGCGCTGCAAGTCCTGGTGCAGCATGGGCACTACGCAGATGGGGAAGTCGCCGGCAATGCCGCCGCCAATCTGGAAGAAGCCTACTTTGCTTTCCTCCGTAGCGGTTTTGGTGTACCAGTCAGCCAGATACATCATGTACTGGATACCGGTTTTCATGGTGTGCACGTTCTTAATGTCACCCGTGATGACGTGGCCGGCGTAGATGTTGCCGAGCGTCGAGTCTTCCCAACCGGGGCAGATGATGGGCAGGTTTTTCTCAGCGGCGGCCAGCATCCACGAGTCCTTGGGGTCAATCTGGTAGTACTGCTCCAGGTCGCCCGACTTCAGAATCTGGTAGAAAAATTCGTGCGGAAAATACGCCTCACCGGCCTGGTCAGCCTTCTCCCAGTGCTTCAATACCGTGTGCTCGATGCGGCGCATGGCCTCCTCCTCGGGGATGCAGGTATCGGTCACGCGGTTCATGTGGCGCTTTAGCAGTTCGTGCTCGTCGGCGGCGGTGAGGTCGCGGTAGTGCGGCACGCGCTCGTAGAAGTCGTGGGCCACCAGGTTGAAGATGTCTTCTTCGAGGTTAGCACCAGTGCAGCTGATAATCTGCACTTTGTCTTGGCGAATAAGCTCGGCCAACTGAATACCCATTTCGGCGGTGCTCATGGCGCCGGCCAGGGTAATCATCATTTTGCCGCCGTCGGCGAGGTGCTTGTTGTAGCCATCGGCCGCGTCGATGAGGGCAGCGGCGTTGAAGTGGCGAAAGTGGTGCTTGAGGAAATTCGTGATTTGCATGGGAATATAACGCGCCTAAATCGGCGCTAAAGAAGTAAAAACTAGTACTCTCCTTCCTGTACCGGGCTAGCTGGCGCTGGCGTGGGCCAGTGCCGGAGCAATTGCTGGTAGATGTAGTCAACCACGGTTTTGGCCGAGGTATCGGTGTTGCTGGTAACGAGCACGAAAGGCGTCCAGCCGGCCGCGGCATTGAGCTGGCCCAGTGAGCGGATAAGCGTGGGCTGCCGCTGGAGAAACTGCTCAGGATGGCGCACCTTCACTTGCACATTCTTGTGCCAGAGGTACGGCAGCTCGTAGGCCCGCTCTACCTCCGACCACGGAATGACGCCTATTTTCAAACGCGTGTCCTCAATGCCCGCATCGCTGAGGATGATGGCCGGCTTGCCCCGAAACAGCTGCACCAGCAGAAACACCAGCAGGCCCCCAAAGAATGCCGCGCCGGCCACCCCCATAAATCGCACTGTGGCGTCTTCGTCGCTCAGCAGCAGCAAGCTACCTAGAGCAGCCGGCAGCATCAGGAGCGCAATCAGGCCGAAGCGCCAGCGCGAAAGACGGACAATGAGCGGCTCCATAGGCAGGCAAGGGATGGGGTGCGCAGGCTATACCGGTTCGGCGATAATCAGGTTATGGTTGGTATAAATGCAGATGTCGGCCGCGATGTGCAGGGCCTCTTCCACCATCTGGCGGGCGGTGAGGTGCGGGGCGTGCTTCTTGAGGGCCAGCGCGGCCGACTGCGCGTACATGGCGCCGCTGCCAATGGCTGCTACATCCATATCGGGCTCCAGCACGTCGCCGGTACCGCTGATGATGAGTAGCTCGTCCTTGTCGCAAACGACCATCATGGCTTCGAGCTTGCGCAGGTACTGGTCTTTGCGCCAGTCTTTGGCCAGCTCGATGGCGGCGCGTTTGAGGTTGTTGCCGTAGGCCGAAAGCTTTTCCTCAAAGCGGTCGAGCAGCATAAAGGCATCAGCGGTGGAGCCGGCGAAGCCGGTTACGACTTTACCGTCGTTGAGCTGGCGCACTTTGCGCACGTTGTTTTTGGCTACGTGCTTGTCCATCGTGGCCTGGCCGTCGGCCCCGAGGGCAATCTGGCCGTTGTGGCGCACGCCAAGCACGGTCGTGGAGCGAATTCTAGTCATTTAACAGGTATCAATTAACATTTAACAGCCCAGCAACGGTTTCTGGATTGGGCGTGCAGACTGCGATGCAGACTACAAAGTTCGCGCTATTTTCCGCACCGAACCCGCATACCCAATTCAGAAACCGTTGCTGGGCTGTTAAATGTTAATTGATACCTGTTAAATGATTTAAAACTTCACTTGCAGCTTGGCAAACAAAAACCGGCCGTTGGAGCCCATTTGCACGGGGTCCCAGGCGCCGCCGGTTTCGGTAGTCTGAGGGTTAAAGAAGCTGGGGTAAACGTTAAACAGATTGGAGCTACCAAGCGATAAGCGCAACTGGTTGGTAAGTGCGTAACTCAGAGCCACGTCGGTGGTCAGGCGCTGGCCGTAGCTGTTCAACTCCGGCGTGTAATCGTAGAGCTTCACGCCGCCAAACTGCACGAAGCGCGCCAGCGCGCCGAAGCGGCCCACGCTATAGTCGAAGGTCAGGTTGATTTTGAAGGGGGGCGCGGAAGCTTTCACGAAGGCTTGCTCGCGGGGGCCGAAGAAAATATCTTCCTTGCCCGCCAGCCCCGGCGTCGTTTTGACGCTCGTTACTAGCAGGCGATTTAGGTTACCGGCCAGCGTGGTGGTGAGGCGGCCAGCACCCACGCCCATGGTGTTGGCTATCACAACGTCGAGGCCCCAGGTAGTAGTCGAAGCGGCATTGGCAAAAAATTGCGCCTGGCCCACGTTCAGCGCCGTAAGCGTCGGGCCGATGATACTATCAGTTGAGGCGAAGGTGCCGGTGAGCACGATGCGGTCCTTGATATGAATGTAGTAGCCATCGACCGTGAAGCTCAGAATAGAGCCGGCGCGACCCGTAAAGCCCACGCTGGCCGACTGCGAGCGCTCCTGCGTAAGGGCCGGAATGCCCAGGGCCCGCGACACGGGGCCGTCGTTGCGGTCGAGCAGAATATCGACCGGCTGGCCGCCCACTACGTTGGTAAACACGGTATTGAAGTTAATCTGCGCCAGCGAGGGTGCCCGAAAACCTGTGCTGAGCGTGCCGCGCAGCGAGAAGTTTTCGCCCAGCTTGAGGCGGGTGGCGACTTTGCCAGTGAGATTCTTGCCGAAGTCGGTGTAGTGCTCGTAGCGAGCGGCGCCCTCTAGGAGCCAGGCTTTGGTGATGTTGAGTTCGGCATCGGCATACACGCCCACGTTGTCGCGGGTCGCGGCCTTCACCTCGTTGCGCGGCTGAAAGCCGGGGAAGCCCTGCGCCCCGGCCGCTACTCCGGTGCCGGGCGCGTAGTTGGTGTAGGAAGCCGGTTCGCCCGCAAATAGCGAGTACCACTCGGTACGAAATTCGCTGCCAAAGGCTAGGTTCAGGCCCTGCGCCACTGCCTTAAAATTGCGGCTCACGTTGAGGTTCACCACATCTTGCTGGAGCTGAAAGCCGCCTGCGTCGAAACTCGTAGGCGAGGCAGCCCCGAGGCTTGCGTTCAGTGAGTTGCGCACCCCGTACTGGAAGCGGTTTGAGCCGAAGCTATTACTCACGTCCACGTCCCAGCCGCCAAAATTGCCGCGCAGCCCCACTACTCCCTGCGCATCAAAGATGTTGCTGCTGATGATGGGGTCGAAGCCGTTGGGGTAGAGCGTGGCGTTGCTGCGCGGGTTCGGGATGGTAACACCGTTGGCCGTGACGGTCGGGAAGCGTGTGTAGGCGTAGGCATCGCCCCGGCGCACGTTGAAACCGCCAAAGGCGTAGGCGTAAATGTTCTCATTCAGCGGCAGCTTGCTATTGAGGTAAGCCGAGGTATTGTAAGCTTTTGGGTCGCCGTATTCACGGCGCTGAATGCCGTCGGGGGCCGGCACGTTGGCCCGCTGGGTGTGCTCGCGCTGGTTGAAATCGGCCGTTAGGTTCACGTAGCCGCCCTCGCCCACGGCCACGCCGTAGTTGAGATTGGCGTTAAAGTTACCCCCGTCAAAGTTCTTATCATCAAAGCGATACTTGGCGGTATATGCGCCGTAGTTTACATTAGCAGTTAGCTCCTTGGTGCTGGTTTTGAGCACGATGTTGATGACGCCCGCGATGGCGTCGGAGCCATACTGCGCTGACGCGCCATCGCGCAGAATCTCGATGCGCTCGATGCTAGCCGCCGGAATCGTGTTGAGGTCAGTGCCCGTGTTGCCCCGCCCGCGCGAGCCAAAAAGGTTGACGAGCGACGACTGGTGCCAGCGCTTGCCATTCACCAGCACCAGGGTCTGGTCGGGACCAAGGCCGCGCAGCGAGGCGGGGTCGGTGTGGTCGGCGCCATCGGCTCCGGTCTGGCGGTTCGAGTTGAAGGAAGGCGCTACGAATTGCAGCAGTTGGTTCACATCGAGTTGGCCGGTTTTGGCCGTCACCTGCTGCACGTCGATGATATCAACCGGTGAAGGCGAATCAGTTACGGTCCGGTTGAGGCTGCGCGAACCCACCACCTGCACGCCTTCGAGCGTAGTGCTCGCCTCGGCCAGCACCACCGCGATGGCGCCGCCCGTGGGGCTTACTTCCTGCGTGGTGTAGCCTAGGGCACTGACTTGAAGCCTAGGCTGAGCCGTGCGGGCCCGCAACACGAAGCGGCCATTCGCATCAGTACCAATGCCGTTGTTGGTGCCCTTCTCCACCACCGTAGCCCCAATTACGGGCCTGCCAACGGCGTCCAGCACTTGTCCCGAAAGCGTTTGGCTCTGCGCAAACGCGGCGCTGCTAACTAGCACTAATGGAAACAACAGTAATTTATGCTTCATTATCTTGAAATTATCATGGTAACGCGCAAATATAAACCGTTTCCCAAAGTAGCCTCAACTGATGGGGTGGATTAGCCATAAAAACAAAAAACCAGCCCGTGGAGGCTGGTTTTTTGAAGGCTATTCAGTCAATACAGGACATTCTAGGTTAACCTAGAGGTCAGATGAGCATACGCATGGGGTCTTCGAGCAGCGCTTTCACCGTCTGCAAGAAAGCAGCGCCGGTGGCACCGTCCACCACGCGGTGGTCGCAGCTCAAGGTCACCTTCATGATGTTGCCGATGGCTAGCTCGCCGTTCTTCACCACCGCGGTTTGCTTGATGCCACCTACTGCCAGGATGCACGCATCGGGCGGGTTGATGATGGCGGTAAACTCGTCGATGCCGAACATGCCCAGGTTCGAGATGGTGAAGGTGCTACCCTCCCACTCGGCGGGTTGCAGCTTCTTGGTCTTGGCTTTGCCGGCCAGTTCCTTCACTTCGGTGGCAATTTGGGCCATGCCTTTACCATCCGCGTTGCGGATAACCGGCACCAGCAGTCCTTCGTCCACAGCTACGGCCACGCCGATATTCACTACTTTGTTCTGGCGAATCTTGTCGCCGAGCCACGACGAGTTGATGGCCGGGTGCTGCTTCAGCGCCACAGCGCAAGCCTTGATAACCATGTCGTTGAAGCTGAGCTTCACGGGCGACAGCTCGTTGAGCTTCACACGGGTTTCCATGGCCTTGTCCATCAGTATTTCCATCGTGAGATAGAAATGCGGGGCCGTGAACAGGCTTTCCGACAAACGACGGGCAATCACCTTGCGCATCGACGATACGGGCGTATCGGTGTAGGTGCCTTCGGCAGCAGCTGGCGCAGGGGCCGGCGTAGCGGCGGGCTTGGCAGCAGCCTGCTCGGGCAGAGCAGCTGCGATGTACTCGTTTTGGGCCTGGGCCGGCGCGGCGGGCTGCGATGGAGCAGCCGCTTGCGGCTGCGCGTTTTGCAGGTCGCGGGCCACGATGCGGCCGTTTTCACCCGAGCCTTTCACTTGGCGCAGGTCTACGCCTTTGTCTTTGGCAATGCTCTTAGCTAAGGGCGAGGCGAGCAGGCGGCCGTTGTTTTCGGCCTGGGGCGCGGCAGCCGGGGCAGCCTCAGCGGCGGGAGCAGCAGCTTCGGCCGGGGCGGCAGCGGGTGCCGGAGCGGCGCTAGCGCCACCACCTAGGAGCGCCTGAATATCAGCGCCTTCCTCGCCGATGATGGCGAGTATGCCATCTACTTCTACCGCTTCACCTTCCTTGGGGCCGGTGTAGAGCAGGGTACCATCTTCATAGTTCTCCAGCTCCATCGTGGCTTTGTCGGTTTCGACTTCGGCCAATACATCGCCCGATTTCACCTTATCGCCTACCTTTTTCAGCCAGGCGGCAATGGTGCCTTCGGTCATCGTGTCGCTCATTTTGGGCATGCGCACCACTATGGCTTTCTTGCCATTGGCGGGCGCGGCGGGGGCTGCCGGAGCAGCGGGCGCGGGGGCCGGAGCGGCCGCCGCCGGAGCGGGTGCAGGGGCTGGGGCCGGAGCAGCAGCGGGCGCAGGTGCAGCGGCGGGGGCCGGAGCACTACCGCCGTTTTGGCCGTTGAGCAGGCCCGAAATGTCTTCGCCTTCTTTGCCCACAATTGCCAACACGCCATCGACCGGCACCGAGTCTTTCTCCTTGGGGCCGATGTAAAGCAGAGTACCGTCTTCGTAGTTTTCCAGCTCCATCGTGGCTTTGTCGGTTTCGACTTCGGCCAGGATGTCCCCGGATTTCACTTTGTCGCCTACTTTCTTGAGCCAGGCCGCGATGGTCCCTTCGGTCATCGTGTCGCTCATTTTCGGCATTTTTATAATTTCGGCCATCGGAATTGCGGGTTGGGATTTGGGGCCAAAATTAGCCGGGAAAAGTCGGGTAAACAATCCGGGCCGCTCCTGGCGGGTGGGAAGATGGGCAGCTACTCAGCCAAATGGCTTACGTCGAGAAAATTACGGATGGTAAACCGCGAACCCGTATAATGCAATTTATACAAGCAAAGGTTCTGGTGCTCAAATTCATCCATGCAGCTGAGCGGGTAGCCCATGAGCTGGCACAGCAGCACGCGCATGGCCCGGCCGTGCATGCAGACGAGCACAATTTCATCGTCGGGCCGGCTTTTGAGCAGCTCGATAAAGGGGCGCTGGCGGGCGGCCACGTCGGCCGGGCTCTCGCCGCCGGGCAGGTGGGCAAGGTCGTTGCCGGCCAGCCACTCGTCTAGCACGTGCTTATACTCTGCGTCTTCGGCGGGCGTGATGCGGGTGCCCTCGCGGGTGCCCCAGCTTATTTCGTTGAGGGCCGAATACGACTCGTGCGGAATACCTTTCTCAATAAACTTGTGCACCGACTGGTGCGTGCGCTTGAGCTTGGAGGTGTACACGCGGACAAACGGCATGTCCTTATAAGCCAGCCAGAAGCGCTCGGCCTGCCAGCGGCCGCGCTCGTTGAGGT
>Ga0265780_10012194_pt1 | contig 10097 bp, 8 predicted proteins | sample P1T30metagenome_FD_192432 | JGI IMG/M metagenome (GOLD analysis project Ga0265780, IMG submission 192432) | Plant litter microbial communities from East Loma Ridge, Irvine, California - P1 T30 | ecosystem: Environmental > Terrestrial > Plant litter > Unclassified | place: USA: California... | reverse complement strand
TGTTGCAGGATGCAAAGAAACTCTGCCGGAAGTCCCGTTGGGAATGAACGTGGGGATGTTAGTACCGTAATTCCATGGTGTGAGAGTCAATGGCCGGATCATGAAGATATGCTGGCTGCGTAAGCTTACGGATGTCATTCCTTATATCCATGTATCTAAGCTTCTAAAAGCCGAGGATGTGTTCCAACGCCGTCGTAATCCATCGGCCAAGCTCTTGTCATGCATTGGGTTGCGCCTGCGGTTGCCTGTGACGACAAATCCTATAGGACGCCTAAACGCAGCTTACAAATGTCCTCTTGGCAGAGCCTTCGCGATAATGTGATGCTCGACGGCTGTTGTCGTCATGAGAGGGAGGTTCTAGAGTGATCATGCCACATAGGCTGAGTATAAGAGGTAGCCGCGCATCAGATAGAAAGACCCTATCGTACTTCGCATCGTATAGCTCGCAAGATTTCCAGTCTGGTCTCTGACAAGACCACTATGTCGCATCTCCAATACTTCGACTATCCTGGTTTCGGTGAGCGATCAAAACGGGATTTGAACTACAGCCAAGCGGTCCGCATCGACAACCGCATCGAGGTATCCGGCCAAGGTACGTCGCCCACTGTGTATAGACTATCCGATGTTGACTACATCCAGGCGGCTGGGATTGCACGACCGAGGAGTATCCAGAAGAACTTTCGAAGGAGGTTGACCAAGCTTTCGACAACGTCCAACGTGCCATTCGCCAGGCTGGTGGGGAGGGCTGGGACCAGGTCTACAAAACGCGCTTCTACGTTACCGTACCGATTGATAAGATTGCGGAGCCGATCATCCGGAATATGAAGGAAAGATGCAAGAACCACGGGCCTCTCATGACGGTGGTGCAGGTTGTTGCTTTGTATAAGACGATGAAGATTGAGATAGAAGCGGAGGCGCACTTGGGGTGATTTGCGCAACAACCTTGGAAGCTTGGAGCGCCTATCGTTTCTGGTAGAAATGCAGCGTATTTAAAGCGACATACATACATAAAGAATACGAAGCCCATAAGATGTGTGATGTGTATGTGAACGGCGCGCAAAGAGAAAGTCAGTGTCTCGTACTCCCTGTGGTCCCAGCACGTCATCGTCATCGTGGCTGCCCGCTAAGTGGGGCCATGACTGCGCCACAGGTCACAACGATCACTCCCGGTAGCCTCTCTCTTCCAGTCTCAACGACGACCGAGACGCCACTAGAGTAGCATCGGCAAATGAGAAGAGCGTTCTGTTCATCAATCGCGGCGTTGCAGATGTCAGAGAGCTTTCCGCGGCCATTCACCCGCCTGCTCGTGCGCCACGGCAGTCGCCATCGCCATCGTTGACGACTCCTCCTCAGCGCAACAATGCCCAATCGATTCCGGAGTAAGCTGGAGAATGCCGGAAGAAAGACGGGCAACTGCCTACGGACAGTGGCCTGGCAAACATCCAAATGCCTCATGTGGACAGTTTGCGCGCCTTGCATCTGTTGCTTGCTAGTATTTCTGAGCCCTGGTCGACATGGAAGAAGACGAAATCTTTCACACGAGATAGTACTACCAACGATGCCGACACCTCGCAGACGCGCACTCTCCATGTCAGGGGACTTACAAGAGGACCAAAAGACGCTGGCCCAGCCTCGCTCAGCGCTTCTGAGCAAACTACCGTTGGAGATTCGGCGCATGATCTATGAGATGGCTCTGGGAGAACAGACCATACATGCGTCAGTTTTGGACGGAAAACTATTGATGCGAAGGTGCACACTTCGAAATTGCCTTTGCTACATGCCTTGTTCACCAGGCCAGAAGCTACAATTGGCACTCCCTCTTCTAAGAACGTGTCGGCAGATGTAAGTTGAGTCAGATACAATTGTAATTGTACAGTCGCAGTACCAGTACAAGACTAACATGAACCGTTCTTAGTTATTCTGAAAGTATCGAATATCTCTACAAAAGCAACGAGTTCTTCATGTCCACGGACTTGGAAGACTTTCCAACAGCAGGCTATCTCTGCTACTTCTTCCAGCCCCAACGTATCGTGCAAATCAGCAATCTTAACATCGAATGGGACCTTGATCGCAATCAATACTTCCAAGTCAACTTGATGCCTGCGCATCACCGAGTTGAGTGGTACAGATTGTGGGATGGGCTCAGTAAGATGACTGGTCTCAAGAAATTGCACATCAAGTTGTACTTCTGTCTCGACCTCTGGCAGGGATGTTATGGTGAATTTTGGGAACAGAACAGCAAGGAGATTCTGCAGCCTGTCAGGAAAATCACGGTCCCCAGAGACTTTGTCATCACTCTTCCAAATTGGCGATGCTCCACTGAGATCGATACCGGCGAATCCAACTGCGTCTTCCAGCTACCAGAGAGGGACGACCAGGAAAGCAGCGCGTCCTGACGCGTCCAGGGATGACCCTCGGACGATCTTAATCATACGAACGGCAGCTTCTCGGGAATGGCTGTGGAGCATTGCGGATGCTCATAAGACATATGGGGCTTCTTCAAACTCAAGCCGAGGGGATACAACGACCTCGCAAAGGCCAATCGGATTGACGATGGGCCAAAGTCACCGCCTGGTGGAGTACAAGACTCTAAGAAGCAAAACGCAGCCAAGACACAACATGACGGTGACGCACAGGAACCATGCACCCAACCTCCCACGAGCGGCTTGAACAGGTCTTGCTCCGCCCGCTCTGCCGGCGCGCGTATCTTATCGCATCGTTGATCAACGTGACAGGCGGCGTGGACTTGGCAGCTTGGCGAGCTAACTCGTCCCGTATAGCTTTCCACAACCATCTCGTTCTCCGTCCGCCATCATGCACAGCCAAGAGCTTCGAGCTAGGGTAGCTCCACCACGTGCAGTAGCTGAGTAGCTCAGCTCGAACACCTCGAGCCGTGCGGCGTCCTGTACTTCGGCGTCTTTGATCTATCCGAGGTGTTGTACAGCTCTGGCCTTTTCCCGGCGCAGATAAGAAGCGACATGGCCGCCAGGATGCTTGTCCTGCAGGAACCGTTCGCTCTTGCAGGTTCCCGGATACTTCGGGGTTGAGATCTGCTCACGATGCGCTCTTTCATTGCTACCTCCGTCCTCGTCGGACTCGCGTCCGCTGCCGCTGTACCTGTTGTTGCTCCCCGTGGAGACGGCTATGGTCATGGCCATGGGCACAGCAAGTTCAACGTCCAAGTCGGCGTCCGGCCTTACTACCTCGTCGACAACATGGACGAGAGTCCGTTGAAGGAGAAGCTGGAGAGCTGCTCGGAGCAAGAGTTCAAGACCTCGGACTTTGTCCTTGCGCATCGTGGAGCGCCGCTTCAATTCCCTGAGCACACTCTTCAGAGTTACAAGGCTGCGCATCGCATGGGTGCTGGCCTGATCGAATGCGATGTTGCGTTCACCAAAGACAAGCAGCTTGTCTGCCGCCACGCCCAATGCGACTTGCACACCACGACCAACATCCTCAACACCACCCTCGCCGAGAAGTGCACGACCCCCTTCTCGCCCGCCGCCAATGGTACTGCTGCGTCGGTCAAGTGCTGCACCTCGGATATCACTTTGGAAGAGTTCGGCACTCTTTGCGGCAAAATGGATGGCTTCAACCCCAATGGCACAACGGTAGAGGAGTACATGGACGGCACACCCTACTTCCGCTCCGACTTATACGCGCAAGACTGCCCCAAGCTCATGACGGTCGACGAATACATTCCCCTGGTCGACAGCTGGGGTCTGAAGTACGCGCCCGAGCTGAAGACCCCCGAGGTTGAGATGCCTTTCGATGGATACACACAGGAAGCGTATGCTCAAGATCTAGTCGACAAGTTCCGCGAGTACGAGATCGATCCGAGCCGTGTGTGGCTGCAGTCTTTCCTGCCCGATGACGTCTTCTACTGGATCGATAACGAGCCTGAATTCGGAATCCAGGCTGTCTATCTCGACGAGCGCGTTGATACTCCCGAGGGCTACGCCAATGCCACTGCCAGCATCCCTGAGCTCGCTGCTCGTGGCGTTAAGATCATGGCGCCCGCTATGTTCGCTCTCACCAAGTTGGATGATGACAAGAAGATTGTGCCTTCCGAGTATGCCATTGCTTGCCAGGAACACAACTTGGACATCATCGCGTGGTCATTTGAGCGCTCTGGATGGCTGCAGGTCGATGGTGGTGGTTATTACTACCAGTACGTTGCCAACCGCACCAACAATGATGGCGACATGTACGACGTGCTCGACGTGCTTGCTAAGGATGTGCACATCTTGGGTATGTTCTCGGATTGGCCGGCCTCAGTAACCTACTATGCCAACTGCATGGGGTTGTAGGCGACACAGCCTTATATAGATCCTAACAAGGATGAAATATATCATACATCGCTCAAATGATCTCGCTCGCAATAAAGCAAAGTGATCCTGTCTTACTTGGCATCTTCCGAAGCATCAGTTGCTTGGCCGAATATCCTCAACCTCACAGTGCTCTCCCCCATATCCCAGTCCGTCCTACAACTTGGATACGGTAGCACGACGATAGCGTCGCGCGGCCTCGTCACCATCCTCACACTATCCAGCAGCAAATCCTCTAGCTCCATCCACTCGCTCTGCCACAGCCATTGCGGGCTGGGATCCATCAGAATCACCCGAAGATGTCTCAATCCCTGCATATTCGCTATTATCGTCCACGCTTTCTCCCAATTCGCCGTGTCGTCGCGATAAACGACGCGATTCGAGGGACCGCGACTCATATAAGGCAGCGCGCGGATAGCCCAGCGGAGGTGTAGCGTGCGAATCGAATTGAGGCGCGGTTGTGGGATCGAAGCGGGGAGGTAGAGTAGGTGCGTGATGTGGAGGAGGGAGAAGGTGTGCGCGCGATAGAGATACGAGATCGCTTCTGAGTACCTAGATTGCAGAATACAGTCAGTCTCCATGATGCCATTGTGATTGCCATGAGAAGGGGAGGAGAATACATACATGCGCCTGCAAGCCCTCAGTACAGTCGGCCCACCAGGGTACAACCTCGCGCCCTTCTTCCCAAACACCAGCACGCGACACATGTACTCCCTCCCGCCGTCTCCCTCGCTGTCGCACAGGAAATGGCCGAACCGCTTCTTCTTCGTGCTCAGTGTCAGATGCACAATCTCTGCGCCCATGACATGTTCGTACACCAATTGCCGCAGCTCAAGCGGCAACCGCGTGAAGAAGTCGCTCTGGCCCTGCGCGTGCGTGCGCGCATCGATATCGACATCCGGCTCTGATGTTAGACTGATAGTGGATGCGCGCGGGCGCACAATGCCGTGCTCTGGCGGCGAGGCTTTGAGCGAAAACGGGTTCCGGCTTTTAGGTTTCGAGGTCGACGGGTCGGTGGAGGGCATGTCGGAGGGGGTCCAGCGTATGCCGGGGAGGCGGCTGAGGAGCGACTTTGGGGGCTTCATTGCGGGATTGATGGGGTGGAGATGGGGAGAAGGCGGTGGTAACCTGGGGAAGGGTGCAATGAGAGAGATGGCATGGCACGACGACGGCCCCCTTGCGCGGGCGCGCCAGCATCAGCCGCGGCGCAAAGTTGGTCAGAGTGGTGATGGCGATAGGCTGGGGAAGGGTAAGCGTGCGGGGTCTTGGCCGCCAAGCTTGTTTCGAGCAAGCTTCGTCTGGGGGAGTGGGGGAGGTGCTGTGCCCGTGGGGTGGTAGATGGTCTGCTACTTTAGCAAACTACCTACTGTAGGTAGCCATTGATATCGTCTTTCCATACGTGCGCCTGTTCTTGCCTTTATGTGTTCTGAGAGCGATATGAACACCCTGGCCTGCTTTCCGATGATCGCGTGAGAGGTACCGTACGTGTGGAAACTCGCGTTCTATCGCTCAAACAAGTATCGCGTACTCGCTGTCTTGATCGACCGTGTACACTACACCAAGTAGCCAATACCGTACATTCTGGCATGGAACCATTGATTTGGTCATACTAACAGGCAAACTTCGACAATGCCATGATGATGCAGTAAATCCGTCTATCTCCATGGCAGAATTGGCAAGACCCAATCAGGCAACTTGCCCGCCTTCTGCAATTTCAGCTGACCGGCAAGACCATGCCGAAAGATGGCAACGAAAGGTACAACTCTCGAGGAACAGCTTCGAATGCTCCCATCCAGCTCTAACCTCCACTGCATCTGAATCAACTGACATACCGGGCCATCCGGACGAATACTGTCTCCAAAACGCCACGCTGTATTGGTACTGGTATACGGCACAGCCACCTGCAGTCATGAACCAAGCGCGCTTTCCCGGGGCGTAAAGTCACTTTGTCATAGACAAAGCCCCACGATAGACTACAGCTAAACATCTCTGTCATGTCTAAGCAAGAAGGTGGCAGCATGAGAAAACGACTTCGCGCTTGTGAAGAGTGCCATCGTCTGAAGATCAAGTGCGACATCAGCACCAATCCTGACGCGGCAAGCTGCGAGAGATGCACCCGCAACAACCTGGAATGCGTCCCTGCAGCACCGCGCCTCCAGCGCAACCGCATCCAGGAGCTAGAGGCGCAAATCCAAGAACTCAGCAATCTGCTTCAGAAACAGAGCAACAACAGCCCAACGCCAAGTCGCTCCCCTGGCGGACTCTCCACCAACACGCTAGGCCGGTCGCCCGATAGCCTAACAGACAACCACTACGAAGCCATCTTGTCGTTCCTTGACGCGCGCATCTCACCTATCCAGCAACAGCACCTTATTCAACTCTATGCGCACCGAGCAGGATCGGCATGGCCCGTCATACGCCTATCCGGGGATCTCGAATATCTCCGCACAAAAGCTCCCATCCTACTTCTCTCCATCATAGCATACACAACTACGCAAGAGGCGCAAGGCGTAGATCTAGAGACGCACGATGAGATAATACGCGAAAGTATGCATGTCCTCGGCGAAGAGGTTTTGGGCAGGGGACAAAGATCACTTGAACTTGTGCAGGCGCTGCTCATAGCCACGTACTGGAACAAGCTTCCGCGAAGAGGTCTAATGGGCAGTTGTTATCAAATCTTGCAGCTAGCCGCAGACATGGCCATCGATGTGGGCATCGCGGGAAACTCGCTCCAGCCCACTCCCCCAGCTTACTTTTGCCGGCATCAGGACGCGGGATCGCTGGAGGCACGACGTACCTGGCTAGCCTGCTACATGGCACTCTCGAGCTCGTCGATCAGTACGCGCAGGCCGAATCCATACCCTTGGAACGCTTACCACGAGGAGTGTCTCTTGTACCTGGAAAGCCAAGGGGATGCTTCTGATATGCTGCTCTGTCAGCTCGTTCGCATTACGCAACTGGACCAGGAGATTTCCAATCAACTATATCTCTGTCAGATTGCTACGTTTGTAGACGGCAACGATTACAACACGTATGCCGTTATCGAAACCATGAAGAACAAGCTCGAAGCGTGGGTCGCTCATATCCCACCTAGCCTTGCAACGTCCCAGACGCTCAAAGTGTGGTGGCACGCAGCCATGGTCCACCTGTACGAGCTTGTGCTGCACACACCCACGAACAAAGCTTCCTTCGCTGCGCCCTTCATCCCAGGCCGCATACCCGTCAAAGACTTCCCCAAGCCAACCATCATCATCGCCCCGCTCAAACCGTCGCTCGAAGCCCTCGTCCAGAACTGCCATGCCGTCCTCGACACAGCCGCAGAAATGGATCCAGCTCTGCTTGTTAATTTTCCATCATTCTGCTTCGCACCAACAGTCATATACTCGCTGTTCGTCCTCGTCACCGTCATGGTAGCTTCGACCGACCCCGCCAACACATACGGGCAGTGCCTCCCGAATAGTTGCTTCCGCATCGAGGAATTTGGCCTCAAAATGCGCAATCTGGTCATGTACATGAAGGTCTTGGATCCTACGCTGAGTTGCTTCACCACGCGTATGTTTGACGCGACGAGTTGGTTGGAGCAGTGGTATAATGACTACACGGCTATTCTGCAGCGGTACGAGGCAAATCTAGTTAACTAATTCGCACTACGAGGGTATCTTATACAATTGCAGCGTCTTCTGAAGTTAAACGGGACGGCGAACTTTGGCCGTTGGTGTCGATCAATTCATCCGTCGTGTTACTGTTGATTGGTGCACACGTCCATGGATGCTTGCTGCCGCATGTCGCATGCATAAGCGTAATCAGCCACGTTCTGGCTTTCAGCCATCGGTGTTTTTTCGCCTGATGCTTGATGAGATGACGTTTTAAACAAACGGAAATGTTTCTCTATGGTTGCGATTTAGTGTTCTACTGGTGATAATGTAGTCATCGCGCATAGATGTTCGAATACACATTCAGCTGACACGCAATCTCGCAGTAGGCAACCTGGCTAAAGTCCGCTGTCTCGTCCGCGTACGCTAATGACGGTATGGAGGATTCTCCGTTCCTGCATGAGAAAAACGCCCTGCGCTGATGCTCGTTGCCTCACGATGTGTCGCGGTGATCTGGTGCCGCTCTTGTTCAGCAGATACCTTGTGTATACGTCCGTTAAGGTCGCTGTAATTTCCAAGTACTGTGAACAGAGCAGATCGAATCGACTGTCACCAAAGAATGCTACTCTTTGTAGTCTAGCGTCATCAGGCGAGCAGTGAGCTATAGCGAAACCTAGTAGCCTCTCGCTTACATCTTCAACCCCCCTCACTCTCTCCCCCCATCGTGACTCCCACCTTGCACAAGCAACCGACAATCGACACCCACGACGCCACAACGTTATTTTTGGTACCCCCACAAGTACTTTAACCACGACTTCTGGCGAGTTCCTGCCGTCCACCCTAGCCCATCGTGTGTTTAGCTACGGTTGTTGCAGAACGACAAGTGGATACCGGCATGCACGCTCCCGCACTGCCCCCCTGCTGATTCGCCACATCGTACACTGGGAAGGAAGGCATAGGGCTGGCAGATCAACCAGATGCCTGGCTTTCAACGTCAAGAATGCCCAGGTGTTCTAGTAAAGCCATCACGATGCCTAAGGTGGTTGATGATGCTATATTTGGAGCATGCTGCCTTGATCGTGCACTTCTGGATCCAGACTATCATGGACCGACGACCTCAAGATGCCTAGTAACATGTCTTTGCAGTTGAGATAGAGCAGGGCGGTGCTATATTTGCCACAGGTTGCATTGATCGTGCACTGCCGGATACGAATTGCCATGTCTTGGCTGGGGAAGTCGAAGATGTCATGGAAGTAAGCACGCAGGAAAGGGTAACCGGTGAGTGAGATGAGGGTGCACCCGTGGGTGGAGAGGTTGGGTGTAGTCTGGATCATTGGGAGGGAAGACGTATAAGAGAGTCTGTTCCTTGGGGTTGAGGACGACATCACAGCATCGCATCTTCAACTTCAGGGCCTACAAAACATTATCTTCTCCAACACCTCCTCATCCTCCAACGATCACCATGCGTCCATCTCAAGTCTTCTCCTACGCCATCTTGGCAGGAACCAGCATAGCCCAGGGTGACATTGGTGCTCTCCTGGCTTCACAACCCGATCTCAGCACTCTCCTCGAGCTCGTTGGTCTTGTGGATGGCCTTGCAGACACGCTCAATGCCGCTTCCAACATCACCATTTTCGCTCCTACAAACGATGCATTCGCAGCCGTACCACGCGATGTACCCGAGGGCCAGGCCATTGAGAACAAGAACGATACTATTGCCATCGGCGCCCTGCTCGCCAACCACGTCTTCAAGGGCGTCTATCCGGCTAGCGTCATCACCGATATCCCAACGTTTGCGCAGACACTCCTCGACAGCTCGTATGTGAACGAAATCCAGCCTTTCTCCAACTTTACGGGTGGAGCCTACAATGAGCTCGTCAAGAATGGAGAAGATGTTTGTGTCATCTCTGGAGAACAAACCATATCTACGGTTACTGAAGCTGTAAGTATACTGATCTTCGAAAACGACGTTCCTTGCACAAAGGTACTAACACAAACCCGCAGGACATCATGCTCGGCGAAGGCATAACAATCCACAAAATCGACACGGTCCTCTCCTTCGGCGCGCCCTTCCAACTCTTCACCTACCGCTCCGGCTACTTCGCCATGAACGCCGCCCTCGAAGCCGCCCAACTCGCCATCGACTTCGGCCTCTCCAGCCCCTCAGCCACCGGCC
>Ga0265780_10012192_pt1 | contig 10098 bp, 7 predicted proteins | sample P1T30metagenome_FD_192432 | JGI IMG/M metagenome (GOLD analysis project Ga0265780, IMG submission 192432) | Plant litter microbial communities from East Loma Ridge, Irvine, California - P1 T30 | ecosystem: Environmental > Terrestrial > Plant litter > Unclassified | place: USA: California... | reverse complement strand
GTGAATACGCACCGGGGTGCCATCTTCGGGATGGGGTTGCTGTGCGCGGCGGCAGGATTTCGAGCGCGGTATCACGTGGCGGCGTCGCTTGGCGCGATCGTCAGGAACCGGTGGGGTGCCGCGATCGAGCGCGGCCCGACGCAGCCGCACAGCCACGGCAGCGAGGTCGCACGCCGCCATTCGACCGGCGGCGCGCGCGCGGAAGCCGCTGCCGGCTTCCCGTCGCTCTATCATCTGGCGATACCCGCGCTCGTCCAGGGGCGGAGCCTGGCGAGCCTGCACGCGAAGACCTGGCCGCATGCGGCGCAGGTTCACGCGTTGATGGTGCTCATAGCCGACGTCGCGGACACCAATCTCCTCTATCGCGGCGGCGCCGAGGGGCTGGCGTACGCGCAGGCGGAGGCACGGGCATTTCTCGAGGGCGGGAGCATTGCGACCAGGGGATGGCATGACCGCGCGGTAGCGATCCACGAGCGCTTCACCGCGCGTCGACTCAGCCCGGGCGGCTGCGCCGATCTTCTCGCGATGGCGATGTTCGTCGAGCGTTTGACGTGACGCTGGCGCTGCTGTGTTCGGGGCAGGGGCGGCAGGATCCCGCGATGTTTGATCTGTTCGCCGATGCGCCCGCCGCGGGGGCGATCCTCGCCGAGGCCGGTCGCTTGCTCGGGGAGGATGTGCGGTCGGTCTTGCGCGCGAGCGATGATGCGGCGTGGCATGCCAACCGGGCGAGCCAGGTCTTGTGCGTCGCGCGCGGTCTGGCAGCCGCTGCCTGCTTCGCACCGAGCGCGCCGCTGATCGTGAGCGGGTACAGCGTCGGCGAAATGACGGCCTGGGGTGTCGCGAGGCTCTGGTCGCCCGAACAGACATTGCGGCTGACGGCGCTACGGGCCGAGATCATGGACGCCGCCGGCGGGCCTGATGACGGACTCGGGTTCGTCCGCGGACTGCTGATCGATGCCGTCACGCGATTAACTGCGCAGTTCGGCTGCGCGATCGCGATCGTCAATCCCGGCGAGATGTTCGTCATCGGTGGTATCCGCGACGACGTCGCACGCTGCTGCGAGGCGGCGCTCGCGTCAGGCGCGACCAGCGCGCGGCCGATTGCCGTTCATGTCGCCTCGCACACGCGACGCCTGTCCGCAGCGGTCCCGGCCTTTCGCGACGCGCTGCTGACAGCGGACATGGCAAGACCGGCCCCGGGACGGACGCTGCTCAGCACGACGGGCCCGACCATCGTGCGGGGGCAGCAGGGCATCGAGGGGCTTGCTGCGCAGATCGACACCACGATCGACTGGGCGGCAACGCTCGAAGCGCTGATCGAGCGCGGCGTCGACCGGATGCTCGAACTGGGGCCCGGCACCGCGCTGGCCGACATGGTGCGCGCGACCTATCCGATGGTGGATGTCCGCGCGGTCGACGACTTTCGCACCTGCGCGGGAATCGCTTCCTGGATCGGATGAACCGCGGCGTCGGCCGCGCCGCTAGGACGCGGGCTTCATCCATCCATGCATCGTCATCCAGCGGGTGAACGCGTCGAACCATCCGGTGCTGGTCGTGGATTTCGGATACATGCCAAATCCGTGTCCGCCCTGTTCGTACAGGTGGAACTCGACGGGGCGCTTCGCCGCATGCCAGGCATCGATCAGGCCGAAGCCGGCGTTGCCGAAGAACGGATCGTCCGCCGCGAGTGCGACGAACATCGGCGGCGCGTCGCCGGGCACCGGCATCGCGGAGAGCGGGCCGTAGACGTTGCCGATAAACGCGGGTTTCGCATCCTCGCCGACCAGCGTCGTCGCCATCATCAGCATCGCGCCCGCCGAGAATCCGACCATGCCGACTCGCGCCGGATCGACGTGCCATTCCCCGGCACGCTTGCGGACCAAGCTGAACGCGGCGCGGGCATCCGCGATCTGCGGTTTCAGACCCGCCATCATGGTGGCAGGGTCGGGTCGCGGGGGGCGAGCGCCGGGGGCGAACATCGCGCGCATCGACTGCTCGAATCCGGGCATATCGACGGGTGTCGGGTTGAGCCGGTATTTGAGGACGAACGCGGCAACGCCGCGCGCCGCCAGCGCTTTCGCGACATCCCAGCCCTCATTCTCCATCGACAGGGTGCGGAACCCCCCGCCGGGTGCCACGATGACGGCGGTACCCGTCGCCTTTGCCGGGTCGGGCAGGAACGGCGTCAGCGTGGCGACGGTGACGTTGCGCGCGAAGACGCTGCCATATTGGCTATGCCAGGCCTCGGGGGCCGTGGTGCCGCCGAGCTTGCCCGTATCCAGGATGATCGCGGTCGGCTGAGCGGGGACGGGCAACGGGGTCATCGCGTCGGCTGCGGCCGATGTCGCGGACTGAGCCAAGGCCGGTGCTGCAGCAAGGAGGGGAACAAGCGCGGTCATCGTCAGGCGCCAGGCAATATTTCGACGGATGCCGTGTACAGTTCTCATCGCGCTCTCCCGTTTTTGTTTATTGGGACGAACGTATCGATAGCGCTATCATCGGACAATCCCCGAATTCGTACCAGTATTGCTCGCGCGCGACCCGGCTACGGCGGGATGATGCGCGTTATCGTTTGCGCACATTCTCGCATTTGCGCGCAGAATCGGGAACGTAAGCAGCGACCGGCCTTTGGTGTCCATGACAGACCAGCGGGAGCTCCACATGACCGATACCAACCGTCGTACATTCGTGACGGGCGCGCTTGTCGCGGGCGCAGCCGCAGCCGGTGCGAACTCCGCGTCCGCACAGGCGGGCGGCGGCGTTCAGGCCGCGACCGCGCCAGCTGCTGCCGCCTACCCAAAACCGCCGTTCGCGGTGCAGCGTCAGCCCTGGCCGGGGCTCGCATCGAAAATGTCGCCGCGGCCCGATCATGGCGAGACGAGCTACAAAGGGTCCGGGCGGCTGAATGGCAAGAAGGCGCTGATCACCGGCGGCGATAGCGGTATCGGCCGCGCTGCGGCTATCGCCTATGCACGCGAGGGCGCCGACGTCGCGATCAACTATATGCCTGCCGAGGAGCCCGACGCGCGCGAAGTCGTCGCGCTGATCCGCGCGGCCGGGCGCAAGGCGGTCGCGATCCCCGGCGACCTGCGGGACGAGAAATTCTGTCGCCGGCTGGTGCAACAGGCGGCGGATCAGCTCGGCGGGCTCGACATCCTCGTGAACAACGCGGCGCGGCAGCAGACGAGACCTGACATTGCGGACATCACCAGCCAGGACTTCGACGATACGATGAAGACCAACGTCTATGCGCCGTTCTGGCTGACCAAGGCGGCGCTCGAGCGGATGACGGCGGGCGCAGTGATCGTGAACACCTCGTCGGAGCAGGCTGGTTCACCGTCGAAGGACATCATCGATTATGCGATGACGCGTGCCGCCGTACTGAATTTCACCAAGGGTATGGCCAAGCAGCTCGCGGAGCGGGGCATTCGCGTCAATGCCGTCGCGCCGGGGCCGTTCTGGACCCCGTTGCAGGTCAGCGGCGGCGCGACGCCGGAAAAACAGCGCACCTTCGGCGAAACCTCGCCGCTCGGCCGTCCCGGTCAGCCCGCCGAGATTGCCGGGCTGTATGTCGCGGCGGCCGATCCGTCGTTGAGCTATTCGACCGGACAGATCTTCGGATCGACGGGCGGCAACGAACAGCCCGCCTGATCCGACCGTCGATACGTTATTCGGGGCCATCCCGATCAAGGAGACTATGAGCAACGACGATTTCGATGGCGCCCCCGCCCCGGCGCGCTCCGGTTCAGGGCGATCCGTCCCCAAGGGGCGCCTGTCGCGGCTTGGCGTGTTCGGGCGCATGGCAGGCGGCGTCGCGGGCGGTGTCGTCAGCGAGGGCGCGCGTCGGTTGGCGGGCGGGGAGCGGCCGCGCATGGCGGACCTGCTGATGACCCCCGCCAATGCGGTGCGCGTCGCAGACCAGCTCGCGCATCTGCGTGGCGCGGCGATGAAGCTGGGGCAGATGGTGTCGATGGACGCGGGCGACATGCTCCCGCCCGAACTGGCTACGATCCTGGCGCGGCTGCGCGACAATGCGCACCACATGCCGCCGCCGCAGCTCGACCGTGTCCTCGCCGCCGAATGGGGGCGCGACTGGCGGCGGCGCTTCGCGCACTTCCAGGCCCACCCGATCGCCGCAGCGTCGATCGGCCAGGTCCACCGTGCCAAACTGCCCGATGGGCGCATGCTGGCGATCAAGGTCCAGTATCCGGGGGTGAAGGAGAGCATCGACGCCGATGTCGACAATGTCGCGACCCTGTTGCGCGTGTCGGGACTGCTGCCCAAGGGCCTCGATATTTCCGCACTGCTCTCAGATGCGAAGCGACAGCTGCACGACGAGGCGGATTACGAGCGCGAAGGCGCCATGCTCGAACGCTATCGCGGGTTGGTAGGCGACGATCCCACACTGATCGTGCCCAAGCTCGAGCCGGTCCTGTCGACATCGCGCGTTCTCGCGATGGACTATATCGAGTGCGTGCCGATCGAGACGCTCGATACCGAGCCGCAGGATGTCCGCGACCGGACGGTGGCGCGGCTGATTGCGCTGACCTTGCACGAACTGCTCGATTGGCAGTTGATGCAGACCGATCCCAATTTCGCCAATTATCGCTGGCAGCCCGAGACTGGACGGATCGTGCTGCTCGATTTCGGCGCAGCGCGCGCGGTGCCCGCCGTCGTCGCCGACGGGTATCGGCGCCTCCTGGCGGCAGGGCTGGCCGGTGACCGCGACGCGGTGCGCGACGCGGCTGTCGCGGCCGGGTTCTTGGGCGAGAATGCCGTCACTGCGCATCGGCCGGCAATCGACCGGATGATCGACGTGATCCTTCAGGAGATGAACCGGACCGGCGCGTTCGACTTCGGCGATCGCGGATTTGTATCCGTGTTGCGGGACGAAGGCACGACCGTCGCGCGCGACCGGGCAAGCTGGCATATTCCGTCTGCGGACATGCTCTTGGTCCAGCGCAAGATCAGCGGAACTGCGCTGCTTGCCGCACGGCTGAAGGCGCGTGTGGATGTCCGATCGATGGTGTCGGCCTATCTTCCCTGACCTAGTAAGACGATCACCGGACGCGATAATCCCGCTTTGGCGACCATAGCCTAGGCAGCTAATAGCGTCACCAATGGTTCAATGCGTATGAACGGCGATATTCGCGTCGCGCAAGGATAGTTGGAGACTGGTATGCGTAACAAGCGCCCTGACGGGATCGAGGATTACAAGGGCGCCGCCGGCGGTTGGGGAGCCCTGCGTGCGGTCGCTGCGTCGTTGAAGGCGCAGCAGATCGTGGTCCGTGGCGGCCAGACCTTGCTGAAATCGAACCAGCCCGACGGGTTCGACTGCCCGAGTTGCGCTTGGCCCGACCCGAAGCACACGTCGTCGTTCGAATTCTGCGAAAACGGCGCGAAGGCCGTCGCATGGGAATCCACGGCGAAACTGATCGGTGCGGACTTCTTCGCCGAGCACAGCGTTTCGGACATCTGGAAACAGAGCGATCACTGGATCGAGTCGCAGGGGCGCGTCACGGAACCGTTGCGCTACAACGCGGCGACCGACCATTATGAGGTCGTGACCTGGGATGAGGCGATTGCCGGCATCGGCGCGGGCCTCGCCGCGGTGCCCGATCCGAACCAGGCGGAATTCTACACCTCGGGCCGCTGTTCGAACGAGGCGGCGTTCCTGTACCAGCTGTTCGTGCGGCTGTACGGGACGAACAACTTTCCCGACTGTTCGAACATGTGTCACGAGGCGACGTCGGTCGGTCTCCCGAAGTCGATCGGGATCGGCAAGGGGACCGTCAGCCTAGAGGATTTCGATCATGCCGATCTGATCCTCTCGATCGGTCACAATCCGGGGACGAACCACCCGCGGATGATGGCGACGCTGCGCGAGGTATCGCGTCGCGGCGGCAAGATCATCGTGTTCAATCCGTTGAAGGAACGCTCGCTCGAGCGGTTCGAGTCGCCACAGTCGGTGGTCGAGATGGCGACCGGCACCTCGACCCAGATCGCCAGCAGCTATCTCCAGGTCAAGGTCGGTGGCGATGCGGCGGCACTGAAGGGCATTGCCAAGGCACTTGTCGCGCTCGACGACGCGGCACGCCGTTCGGGCGGCGAGCCGGCGCTCGACCATGCGTTCATCGCCGAACATACCGCGGGGCTCGATGCGTACATCGCCGATTTGGCGGCGGCCGACTGGAGCGACATCGAACAGGCGAGTGGCCTGTCGCGTGCCGATCTCGAAGACGTTGCGCGGATCTACGCGACCTCGAAGGCGACGATCGCGTGCTACGGCATGGGGATCACGCAGCATCGTACGGGTACCAGCAACGTGCAGCAGCTCGCCAACCTGTTGCTGTTGCGCGGCAATATGGGCCGGCCGGGCGCGGGGATCTGCCCGCTGCGGGGCCACAGCAACGTTCAGGGCGATCGTACGGTCGGTATCACCGAGCGGCCGATGCCGCTGCTGCTCGACCGGATGCGTGACGTGTTCAATTTCGAACCACCCCGCGAGCATGGTCATTCGGTGGTCGAGAGCATCGCCGCGATGCGCGACGGCAAGGCCAAGGCGATCGTCTGCCTCGGCGGCAACCTCGCGATCGCCTCGTCCGACCCGCAGGCTTGTGCGGAAGGCTTTCGCAACCTCGATCTGGCAGCGCACATCACGACCAAGCTGAACCGGACGATGCTGTTGATGGCGAAGGACACGTATATCCTGCCATGCCTCGGACGCACCGAACTCGACACGCAGGCGAGCGGGCCGCAGTCGGTCACCGTCGAGGATTCGATGTCGATGGTGCACGCGTCGCGCGGGTTCCTGATGCCACCGGGGGAGAATGTGAAGTCGGAGATCTGGATCGTCGCCGAAATCGCCAAGGCGACGCTGAAGGGCAAGGGCGGGATCGACTGGGACGGCTACGCCGCGAATTACGATCTGATCCGCGACAAGATCGAGGCGGTGTTCCCCGATTTTGCCAACTATAACGAGCGCATTCGCCAGCCGGGCGGGTTCCATCTCCCCAACTCCGCTGCGCTGCGGATCTGGAAGACGGAGAGCGGAAAGGCGAACTTCATCGTCGCCGAGGGAGTCCAGAAGGACGAGACGGCGAACGAGCCGAACGTCCTGCGCCTGACCACGCTCCGTGCGCACGACCAGTACAACACGACGATCTACAGTCTGGACGATCGCTATCGCGGCGTGTTCGGCCGTCGCGACGTGTTGTTCATGAACGAGCGCGACATGGCCCGCCTGGGCTATGCCGAGGGCGACGTCGTGGACGTCGCGACCGCGCTGCAGTTTGCGGCGCCGGACCGTGTCGTGCAGAAGCTGACGCTGGTCCGCTATGCACTGCCCGATGGGTGTATCGCGTCCTATTATCCCGAGACGCAGCCGCTGATCGCGCTCGAGGATCACGATCCGCAGAGCTTCACGCCGTCCTACAAGTCGGTGCCGGTGGTGGTGCGGCCGGCTGAAGCGGACATGGGCGTCGAGCGCGGCGTCGTTCGGGAAGGCGTGGTGGGGCAGCAGGAACGCGTACCGGCATGAGTGCGGGCTATACGCCGCTGATTGCAACCTATGCCGAAACCGCTGCCGCCAAGATGGCGGCGTTGCGTCGATCGCCTGGCGGGTTCTTCGTCGGGGCGATGCTGGCGGGAACGTATATCGGTATCGCGATGATTCTTGCACTGAGCGCCGCCGCGGGGCTCGATGCAGGGATCAGACCGCTCGTGATGGGTGCGACGTTCGGCGTCGGGCTCGTGCTGACGGTTTTCGCCGGCGCCGAACTGTTCACGGGCTATGTCATGTATCTCGGGTTCGGGCTTGCGCGCCGGACGATCACCGCAGGCGAGGCGATCACGCTCGTGGTCGTGGTGTGGATCGGCAACCTCGTCGAAGGCATCGTGCTCGCGGCGATCTTCGCCGCCTGCGGGGACGGGCCCGTGTTCGATCATGCCGACACGATGTTCAGCGCGTTCGTCGCGCACAAGGTCGACGCCGACGCGGGCGCGCTCTTTGCGCGTGCCGTGCTCTGCAACTGGCTCGTGTGTCTGGCGATCTGGACGTCGGCGCGGATGAAGGGGGATGCCGCGAAGTGCATCGGCATGGCGTGGATCCTGCTGGCGTTCGTCGCGCCCGGTTTCGAGCATTCGGTCGCGAACATGACCGCACTGACGCTGGGGCTGATGATGCCCGACGCGTCGATCGCCCTTGGTGGGGCATTGCGCAACCTGGCCATCGTCAGCGCCGGCAACATCGTCGGTGCGCTGGTGTTTGTCGTTGCGGCGTATATGACGATCGCACGAACCGAAGAGGCGCCGTCGACGGACCGCGGCTGAGACGAGGAGGGAGCGTGGCCAAGAAGCACTATCTGACGGCCACGCTTCCCGACGGCTATGTGAAGACGATCGGCCCCACGGCCACGCCATTCACCCACTATTGGCGGATCGTCGCCGTGCTGGCAAACAGCCGAACCGAGGTCTTCTGGGGCCATACCAAGACGCTTGCGGAGGCAAAGAGAAAGCGTACCGCGGCGGCCGATGCGGCAAGCCAGCGAGGGTGGGTGTCGCACCAGTTTGAAATCGTCGAGGTCGTGCGGACGTAAGGGGCGGGGCTTGGCATCCGTTGCCGCCGTGCCTGAGTGACGCCAGGCCCACGCTGCCTCGTCAGAACGACGCGCTGCGATGGCCGTCAAACGCAGAACGACCGCCCTGCGCTGAATAGCGAGGGCGGTCGAACTTCGCCGGTCGGGCACCAGCCGCGCTGGTGCCCCTCCGGATCAGGCGAGCGTGCGAACGCCGGGCTCGCGATCCCAATAGCGCTTCGTGCCTGCCGTCGCGATGGCATCCAGATCGACGACGCCCGCGTCGGGTTCGACGCCGGCCTTGTCGAGCAGCGGCTTCGCTGCGGCATTGGCACCGATCGCCTTGAGGTGACCAAAGGCATCCATGACCCACTGGACCGCGGCGCCTTCCTTGAGCAGCGTCTTGCAGCCCTCGGCCGAAAGGATGACCGCGACCGCATCGAAGATCTGCGACGGGCTGCCCGCGAGCTGGCCCTGCGCCTTCTTCATGCTGCCGTCGGCAAGCTTGGCACCGCCGACCTTCGGCGCGACGAGGACCGGCTTGCCACCAGCACCCTCGACGGCCGCAACAACCGCGTCGATCTCGCCACCGTCCGAACCGTCGGCGATCAGGATGCCGACCTGACGACCCTCGAGCGTATCCTTCATGTTCTGCTGGATCGACAGCGCCGGGCTTGGCGCCATGTCGACCGGCTCGCGGAAGGCGGGGTTTGCTGCGGGCAGGTCGATACCGAGACCATCCGCCACGCGGCTCGCCAACTCCTGGTTGACGTTGCGCAGGTTGGCGACGGTGCGCTCCTGGACATGCGCGAGGCCGACCTTCGACAGCTCGAAGGTGAAGGCCGACGCGATATGCGCCTTCTCGTTATCCGTCGCCGACACCCAGAACAGCCGCGCCTGGCTGTAATGATCGCCGAAAAGCTCGGCGCGCATGCGCAGCTTTTCACCCTGCTCGTCCGCACCGGTCGGGTTCGTCGTGGTCACGAAGCCCTTTGGCGACTCGCGCGGGCCACCGTCCTCGCCGACAACCGACAGGCTGTTCGGCTCGTAATTGGCACGACCCTTGGGCACCTTGGTCTGCATCATGCCGTCACGCTGAAAATTGCCAGCGGGGCTGCGCGGTGCGTTGACCGGGATCTGGTGGAAGTTCGTAGTGCCGAGACGCGACTTCTGCGTGTCAAGATAGCTGAACAGACGGCCCTGAAGCAGCGGATCGTTCGAGAAATCGATCCCGGGGACGATATTGGTCGGCAGGAACGCGACCTGCTCCGTCTCGGCGAAGAAATTGTCGACATTGCGGTCGAGCACCATCCGCCCGATGATCCGGACGGGAACGTCCTCCTCGGGGATCAGCTTGGTCGAATCGAGCACGTCGTAGGGCTGCGCCTCGGCGAACGCCTTGTCGAACACCTGGATGACGAGCTCCCATTCCGGGAAGTCGCCGGTGTCGATCGCTTCCCACAGGTCGCGACGGTGATAGTCGTTGTCCGCGGCCTGAAGCTTGAGCGTCTCGTCCCAGATC
>Ga0265780_10012190_pt1 | contig 10099 bp, 14 predicted proteins | sample P1T30metagenome_FD_192432 | JGI IMG/M metagenome (GOLD analysis project Ga0265780, IMG submission 192432) | Plant litter microbial communities from East Loma Ridge, Irvine, California - P1 T30 | ecosystem: Environmental > Terrestrial > Plant litter > Unclassified | place: USA: California... | reverse complement strand
CTTCAGCCTCACTTTCCTGTCCAGTCCCATTGACCTCTCCCTCGGCTGCCTCGCCCTCCGTCTTAGCTTTGGGAGGCTTGATTCCCAATAAACCAGAAGGGACATGTTCTTTGAGATCCACCAATTCCTCATAGAAACGCTTTTCCTCTTCATCATCCCATATTCCACCTGGTACTGGTCCGTCATCGCGAACCTGGAATGAAGAGGCGGCCTCGACGATTTGAAGACCTCCTTTGGCAAGATTGGCTGCGGTAGGTAGGACTGGTGATGGGAGGCCGAGTAGATCTGCTAACCCTTGAACACCGGTCGTGAGCTTTTCAACCACCTTTGTCATCTTTTCATAGGCGTGTTGACGGTCTTCGAAAATCTCTCCTGATTTGATATAAGCTTCGTGATTACGTCTATCCTGATCCAGTACTTTCTGTCTGATTTAGCATTCCGTTTGAGAGATCTCAAGGTCACTCACCAAATGTCCTTTGACTAGGGTCTTGCTAGCGGTATTGAAATATGTCACAAACATCTCCCTAAACTCCTTCTGTAATCCCACAGGAATCAATTCCGTCACTTCGTCAGGCAAGTCGGGAGAGGACCCAGTCGCACCATGTCCGCTTGCTTTCTCATCTGCCGTCTTCTCCGGAGATCCAAGGTAGGCTCGATTGAAGTGTTTCAAGAATGTGGATAGTAATGGCAAATTGGCATATTGGGCATCACCACTCATCTACACATCAGCTACTTTATAATTGAGTTCGATGCCAAGAGCACGTACCAAACCTTTGATAACTTTCTGAACCTCTGCACCCCCTTTTGCCTCACCAGCTTGCCATCCGCCTATCATCGCCAAATCTGCAACGATCCTCAACACAGGTCTCTGCCTACTCAATCTCTCCTTCTCTTCCTTCTCCCTATCTTTCTCTTCTTTACCCGTCGACTGAACTGGTGGCTGAGCAAGCACGGCCAGGAAAGGGGGTAAGAGATGTGGCAAGAAATCGGGCGTCAAGCGCGTGTGTAATTGTACAATGACCTGTCCATGAGCTTGTGGGACCAGAGTTGCGAATCAGCTTACCTCAGTCGCAGCTTCAGGATCTCCCTTTCCCTTCCCAGCACCCTCGACAATAGCCGCGACAATCTCTTCCAGATATTTCGTCAATGTCAAGCCATCTATATCCTTCAACAATGTATCAGGGGGCGAAGCAAGCAGGTTCGTCTTGAGCTTATTTAGCAGATTTGTATGTTTTTTCAGCGATGAATCAAGACTGCCAGAGGGTCCTGCAAACTCGTCAGCCAGATGTCACGAGTAGTGGACTTGACGCCGCTCACGTCTTGGATCCTCGGTCCAATATCGGACGACTGTATCCCGTTGTGCTTTACGCCTGGGATACTTGGCGATATAGTCGGCTGTCGACATCTTGCCCACCAGGAGCTCTGCTGTTGATAATGTTGTATGATAAAGTGGGATTTATGAAAGGAGAGTGCTCTATAGGTAGGTGTCTGCAGATGCACCTTAACGATTAACGATTGACGGACAGTTTGGTTCCGTTATCTCTCGGATCTTTCCGGTAGAACATGAGACGCGTTTGATTTCTCGTTTTATGAGGGGAGTCGCGTACCATATCAGAGCCTTCATGCACGGTCATCGGGTATGGACTATATAAGGACAGCAGCGGGGTCAGAAGCATCAGATCTATCTTTCAGGTCAGTGCCCTTTTCTTCATGTCCGCCCGTCCGAGACTGACCTACAGAGCTAGATCTTCCAAGCCAAACTGGCTGCTTACCCCACTACCTCTATCGCAACTACGGCCCGACTACGAAGCCCAGCTGACATCGAACGTCATGACCCTATCATCATGTACCCTCACAGCTATTTCTCTCAAGTTTGATCAATTCTCCCTTGAGTCATTCGCTTCGCTCCCCCCTCATCTGATACGCCGGATCATCGCTAGAGTACGGGCTGACCGGAATTACGATGAGGACACGTATGGTCGGATCAATACTCATCCGGATGAAACCACGATTTGGGCTATACAAGCTCTCTACCTACCTCATGAAGCGGACGACCATGTCCTTGGTCTACCCTGTGTTCATCTGCTTCAACGAATGCAAGAACATCCAATAACGCTTTTACCGACGCTGAACATCAGGGATCCCACCGGATTGGCTACTCCCTCTAGATCACGCTTTCTAACGACGATCTCAATCAATAACTCGGATGGACCGATTGATGATCAGACCATCCAGGGGTTGAGGTGGTGTGCCCATCTCACTGCTTTATGGATGCGCGGATGTAGTGTTTCGGACTATGGAATCACGTTGTTGGCTTCGGCGTTGGAATTGCCTGGACTTAAAGGAATGTGTAGGCTGCGTGCTTGGTCTTTGGTCGGATGTCGAGGGATCACCGACAAGTCTATGAAGACATTTGCCAAGTTTCCAGGACTTGTCATGCTCGGTACGTCTCCCCCGAGTTCGAATCGTTGAACTTGACTGATGGTAGATGTCCGCGAGACATCATGTACGGACGTCGCTATGGGTATCTTCAATCGTCAATCCGCCACACTATTCCCATATCCCGGATTTCAACCATGTACCGAAGGCCTGCTCGACCTGTTCTCAGCCGACAAGACGCCCTCCGAGGTCCTGTCGTACCTCTGCTTGACTCTCACGAAGATCACCGATTACACGGCTCTCCACATTGTCCCCTCCATCGCCCAGATCTCACCCCATTTCACCCCTTTCCCCGATACTCCCGCTTTAGCCCCTATCAGATCGGCACATCAAACACCAACGTATCGCGCAGACGGAGCGGGAGTGATCTATGGACAAGGCGCTGCAAACATCGCCAATCCCGTGGGCGAACTTCGGCGAGCAGTCAAGAACCTCCCTCTAGCCTGGCAGATCAAGGACGATCAAGAGAAAGGAATAGTCAGGAAACATATCACTTCAGACTGGGATAACGATGGGAATCCCCGATATGTACGTCAAGCGTGGCGAGAGGAGAAGAGACCGAAACCCAAGATATTTGATCCTTCAAAGCAAAAGAAGGTGAAAAAGGTGGAAATCCAGGGTGGTCCGAGATTGATGATGGTGAGGATGATCCCGGATGGATGGGATGAAATGACCTGGGGGACTAGTGTGCGATCACATAGACCCAAAGAACCTACCAGCTCGGCGTCGCAGGTCCGCCCGGCTAAAGATGGCAACCTCGTGAAAGATATCTTTGGCGCACCCAAGGCCAAACATTCAGGTCCATTCCGTCCTACCCAGTCATCCTCGCCTGTGTCATCACCACCACCCGAGTCGCAGAGCACGATCCGCAAACCAAGTAAACCATCACTAAACCCATTCCGTATGGCGACCACAAGTTCGCAGGATATCAAGCCGCTTGTCCTCAAATCAAGCACTCCAAGGTTGGAGGAGGATGCTTTCCAGAGTTCTCAGCCGAAAAGGCGATTTGGAGGGGCCGACGCTGAAAATAAGAGTAGAGCTGGGATGAAGATGTTTACGATTAATGCCAAAAAGTAATGCCCAAGCTGCTGCCATGTACTGTCCACGTTGTAAGAGTGTCAAGATGTTTGTATCAGATGATATTGAGAAGAATGCAATGCATGTATGGTATATGGATAATATAAGGGACTAAGCTACAGCGGAATCAGAAGTGTTTTCAGCAGCCTCGTCGGCTGCAGTCCATGTCCATCTGAAGTGATCAGCGGCGCCTGTGGGATTGTTAGACTCGTTACCGACATTAAGTATGAGTGACTTACTGGTAAGGAGCGGTAAACCTCTGACCGGAGGTTGAAGCGGTCTCGGCATCGTCCGTACCCATGGTGTCCATCATGGAGTCATCATCAGATAGAGTCTGGTCACTGGCGTCTTGGCCGTTGTAGGTCTCGGCGGAAACGGGATCAGCAGATGGAAGGGGGGTGACGGGGTATCGCTTGGGACCGGCGGAAGAACTGGCAGAAGGGGCGGTGGTAGAGTCAGTTGATGAAGCGGAAGGGGTGGCTTTGACCTTTTCGGCATCCATCTCTGAGGAAGGAGCGTCGAAAGAGGCCTGAGCCATGTCGGAGTCGGAGGTCATCATTGACTCGGACTCAGAGTTGATAGAAGGGTTGGCAGGCGAAAAGATCAAGGTGACGTTGGAGGGGGAACCGGTGGGCATAGAGCTGGGGGCAGGGGAAGAAGCGGAAGCACTAGTGGGGACGGCGGCGGCGCCCATAGAAGAGGCGGAGGGAGCGGTCATGGTGGGGAGATTGGGGATAGAGGATATAGAGCTTGACATGCTAGTGACAACGGGCATGGAAGCAGAGGTCGAGGTCTTGAGGGCGGAGGCGGTAGAGGAAGAAGCCATGGACGAGGTGGGAGTCATGGAAGGCATGGAGGTGATCATGGATGAAGAGGCCACCATGGATGAAGAGGAAGCCATCGACGAAGTGGCCATCATGGACGAGGAGGAAGACATCGACATCGATGATGAAGAGACCTCATCGATGTTCATCATTGACCCGTTATCGTCGACAGAGTCAGACATAGACTGCAATAGGTCCTCGGAGGCAGCGGCAGGTTTCCAATCGGGGTGGATGACACCAGTGTCGGAATAGTAAAGGAAAGTCTGACTTTGGTGGACATCATCCTCGGCCATACAAGGCATGACGGACATGGGTGCCGGCGAGGCGGGCGAGGGATCGAAGGTAGCACAGTATGGCTCGACAGCGGCGGAAGCAGCATTGAAGATGGGCAACTTCAGGTTGACGGCAATGGGCGAGGTGCTATCGGCGGAGCCGGCATCGGTCGAGGTGGTGTTGATGGGAACAAGGTAGACTTGGGTTCGAATATTGTTCGAGGCATTGAAGACAAAGGTAGAGTTCGAGTCGGTACCGTTAGAGGTAGACAAAACGAGCGAGGCAATCTTTTGAGCGGTAGTCGAGTTGGCCATGGGGCTGGTAACATCAATGTATCCTGGTGCACCGCCCATGCCCATACTCATGTCTCGCTTGTGATTGGTGACGATCGTGATGTCGTCCTCATCACATCCGCCATTTCTGCAGTTCCTGTGTCGACCTCCGTGATGTCCGTGACCATGATGTCCATCGTGATCGTGGGATCGCTTGTAAAGTGGCGCAAGCTCTTCCTCCTCCATCTCACCTCGAGGGATGATCCTGACTCCGTCTCGAGAGTGGCCAGACTCGATATAAATGGGCCGACCGTGTCGATGTCCATGACCGTCGTGGTAGATGACGGTATCGGCGTACTCTCGGTCATCACCAATAACATTGATCTTGGTAGAGTGTCGCTTGTGGTGGCCATCAACAATAACAGTGTCTCCATGTCGGCCAGTCTTGACAACAGTATCTCCATGTCGACCGGTCTTGACGATCGTGGTATCGTGTCGATGTCGTCCAGTCTCGACAATGGTGGTATCATCGTGGCTTCGGGCGGTAAAGAATGACTTGACCTTCTCCATGACCGATTGTCGCTTGTCGACAGCAATCAAAGGTCGGTGTCGGTGATGTCGGTGACCATCTTCGACAACGACAACCTCTTCGTGGTGGTGATCATGCGACCTCTCTTGGACGTCTCGAGATTCCTACATCGTCAGCGAATGTGCTTCAACGGGGCTAGAGCATTTACACTGCTGTGTCCATGCCTGTGCCCCCCGTGCCCGTGCCGCCCGAGTCGCCTCCGCTCCATATCGCCCTCGTCCTCGCCCTCGTCTTCAGGCTCTTCCTCAGGCTCTGCCTCGGGCTCGGGCTCCTCCACGGGCTCTTCCTCCACAGGCTCCTCTTCAACAGGAGCCTCGGGCTCAGGCTCTGGGGCGGGGGCTGGGGCTGGGATCGGCTCGGGGGCAGAAGGAGGTGGTGGAGGAGAAGGAGGAGGAGGAGTAGGAAGTTTAGGCGCTGAGGGAGGAGCAGGAGCAGGGGCAGGGGCAGGGACGGGGGCATGGGGAGCAGGAGCAGGCACGGGTGCAGGACGGGGAGCACTTACTGGCCTGTGGATAACCTTGACATTGGAATGTCGGTGATTTCGATGACCTCGGTGTCCTCGGTGTCGGCCATGGTCATTATCCCTGTGTCGCCTCTTGTCGATAATGACAGTCTCGTCGTGGTTGTGATGTCCATGGCCGTGGTGCCTATGTCCATGCCTATCGCCATCGACCACTACAATGTCATCGTGGTCGTTGTGACTTCGCTTGTGGATATGTTCGTGGATGTGCTCGTGGACATCGACGTCTCCGTGGTGTCGATGATGCCTATCTCCAACCACATCAACGACATCACCATGGTGTCGGTGGTGTCGGCTTCCATCGACGTAGATGACGTCCCCATCGGATCGGTAGTCGCCATCAACATAGACGACATCGTCATTATGACGCCTCTTGTCCATCACAACGACATCACCTCCGTGTCGGTGGCCATGGTGATCGCCATGATGACGGTGGTGTCGATCACCATCCACGACGACAACTTCATCATTGTCGTCATGACGTCTCTTGTCAACTACGACGACATTGTCGCCGTGTCGATGGCCGTGATGTCCGTGTCGTCCGTGATCTCGGCCTTCGTCAACAACAATAACATTGCTTCGAGAGTGGATATGCTCGTGAATGTGCTCGTGTCCATTCCTATCGTGGTCATAGTCATGGTCATGATCGTAGTGGTATCGATGTCGGCCACCTTCGACAACAACGACTCGGTCATCGTTGTGTCGTGGAGATCGAGCGTCCAAATTCAAAAGACTGCCATGAACTGGGCTATCACCTCGAACACCATTGAGATCGATGTTGATCAACTGATTGTTAGCTAAGTCTATCACCCCAGAATGCCCACTTACGTCGTGGTAGTGGGCGGGTCGCTCGTAGTGTCGAGCATCAAGATCGACAAGTCGACCATGAGTCGGACTATCGCCCTTGACTCCGTCAATGTCGACGTTGACCAACTACAAACATCAGCAATCGCCCGCTGTTACCGAAGAATTACTTACATCTTCCTGCTTTCCACCCTGGACAGGCCTATCCTGTTGTCGGTTCTCGGACTCGGGCTCGAGCTCAGAAGATCGAGACTCTTCAGCCTCGGGAGCTTGGTAGGGAGCTTGGCCCTGAGGCTGCTTGGGTCGTGCAGGTAGTCCACGGGCCTCGAAATCCATCTCAGCTCCTCCGGGAAGACTATCGCCTCTCATTTCCTCAGCATCCTCAGCCTGGTCATCAGTATGACGTGTCTATGCAATGATAGACGACTTACCTCCTGAGCTTGCTGAGCGAGCTCTGCTTCCTCCTGCCTCTGCCTCAATGGTCCTCGTCGACCTAGTCGTCCCCTCCAAAGACGTTTATCGGGATGCTGGGTGAAATCGACATCATCACCCTTGTACTGCTCATCCCTCTTCTTCATCTTCTTGCCCATCATGTTAGCGATGTTCTTGATATCCTGTTCAGCCGGGGCGAGAGGGGTATGAGGAGCCATCATTACGGACTAGCTGTTAGCCATCTCTTTGACTTCTGGGTATTTCAGACTTACTTGGGCATCTCTAGTGTTCAGTCCACCGTTGGGCATGGAAGGTAAAGCGGCACCAGAGGCAGAAGCCGTCAAGGCAGCACCGACCAAGACCGAGGCGAAAGATGATTTAAGTAGAACCATATTGAAAGGTGTAGGTAGGTTGAAATGTAGCAAAGGAAGTCGGGGTCGGTACGGCTCTTCTGAATCAATCAGGCGAGTTCGGTGAGATTTACAAAGACAAGTGAACTGTTGAACCGGTCAAACAGTGGATAGTAGATGTGATGTGGGGTAGTTCGCTTGCTCTGCAAGGTTATATCACCAGGATATCGAACGAGGGTGGGTAAGATGGAAGGTTGGAGAGAGAAGGCTAAGAGGGGGTGAGGAGGAAAGATAGGTGCCAAGGACGTTCGACTGATATATGCGCTGACCACATCCTTGGTCAGGGCGAGTGAGACCGGTAGCCAGCGTCAAGTGTTTCAGACACCTTTTCGTCGCCGCCGGCAAATGAGATGAGCACGAGTCCGGCTCCGAGACATGTGTGAAACATCAAATGGTTAGTACATTTCAATCGCCATACCGCATCTTCTAGTCCTGTACGTCGCAGATCAGCAGACATAGACCAGGTCGGCGTGCATGACGCGCACGTACCGAATCTGAAGTAAAATATGCCTTAGCATGTCTTGATTAACCAGAATCGCCGATTGCATTCAGTCGGATTTGTAGAGATGCATGCTCACACATAGACAAGCAGACTACAATGCTGCCGACTGCTGAGAAACACGAAAGAGAGAGAAGGGTCCTAGTGAGATTTCGTGCTTGGGGGGTTGTAGAAGAGCTTTCGGTTTTTGATGGGAGTCCACTTGAATCGCTTGATATATAGCGAGATGGCGGTCATGGTGGAGAGAATGATGACGGCCTGCGTGTCAGTTGTGCCCACCAGAAAAGCCAGCTATACTCACCTGCATACCCATCTTCTTCCTCTGATCGTGCTCGGGTTCGGATGTCCAGGCGAGGAAGTTGGTAACATCCTTGGCCATCTGTGACGTGTTGGCGGGAGTTCCATCCTCGTACTCGACAAGTCCGTCGTATAGAACTCGGGCCATGGCAATACCACCTCCGGGAAAGTAGCTGGTTATCAGCTAATTATCCTAATGAAGGTCATGGCAAACTTACGGGTTGTAGTTCATGCCCTCGGCAACGGCGACACCTGGGGGTGGGTCGACGTAACCAGTTAGGAGAGAGTAGATGTAATCCTATATCGTTCAGCGAACGATTTTATATAATAATCGGCAGACTCACGGCATTTCCGTGTCGGGCCTTGACAATGAGAGAAAGATCTGGGGGCAGACCACTAAATCATCAGCATGCCGATCTCCACCGGCAGTGGAATAAACCCACCCTCCGTTACCGGCTCGAGCAGCCTCCTCGTTAGGGTAAGGTCCGGGCATGTAATCGGCGAGCTTTCCTCTGTTCCAGTCAGCTTCCATCCATTTCTACGCGATCCGATCCAACTAACGGTCTCTGGAACATCTCTCCCTGATCGTTGGGCCCATCCTCGTATTCAACCTCCTCGGCCATTGCCTTGACCTCATCGACAGTGTGCGAGACACCGACCAAGTTTCGCCATGCGATTCGATCTAGAGAGTGACATGCGGAACAGACCTCACGGTAGACTGAAAGATTAGCGGCAATTCCTATTCTCTCACGCGCCGATCCCACTCACCCTGGTATCCACGCCTGATGGAAGAGTGATCGAAAGTGTCGAACATTCCCTTGTGAGCAAAAGGGAAACTGGCAGGGTGCAATCCATCGTCGGCGGCAGTGTTTGCTGAAGCCTCTGGCAAGAAGGGGATTCCGTATGCGTGAGAGTAGAATGCGATCGATCCGGCGGATGCAGCAGTAGCGGCCAATAGAGCCGATCGGGACTGAAGGAACGACTGAGCGGGAGTAGAGGCGGAAGAGTTGAATCGGGCCTAGATTGTCAGTCACGTATTTCACCAATATTGTTCCCATCCATCTGATCCGCAGATCGCCTCGCTGAAAATGTATGCTTGAAATTCGAGACGAACCTTTCCGATGTGTGCGGCCCGGGATGCGAATCTAGCTGATGCCTGGGATAGCATTTGAGGTGATGTGTATTGAGAGTAAGGTATATAGGGTGTAGACGAGTGATCTTGAAGCAGTAACGGAAAGTGTCGGGATTAAATCTCCAAGCCAATGTGGCCGTCGCTATTGGCGGAGCACATCAAGGAAAACCGTGGGAAACCATACTTGCAAAATAGGCGCTGCAGCAGCCATCGCGATTGTAGGCGTGCGATGATTTCCAGGAACCGTGCAACCATCCTTTCAATACTCTCTACTCGGAGGTCACTGACTATACACGTAGTACCTCTGTGAACATGTACGCTATACATCAGACAGTACTTCCCCCTTCTGCGATACATCACTCTCTATATCTTCCAAATTTCACACCTTCGACTATCTATCCGCTCCCATCAGCACACAGCCCAGACGCGCCTCAAGTTAAAGTTGTCGGAAACTTGATTGTAGCCGGTGGAAATGACTTGCGGGTCTTTGAGGTTAGAGAGTCGCAGATTGCTCTGATACCTGATTCAAAA
>Ga0265780_10012189_pt1 | contig 10099 bp, 7 predicted proteins | sample P1T30metagenome_FD_192432 | JGI IMG/M metagenome (GOLD analysis project Ga0265780, IMG submission 192432) | Plant litter microbial communities from East Loma Ridge, Irvine, California - P1 T30 | ecosystem: Environmental > Terrestrial > Plant litter > Unclassified | place: USA: California... | reverse complement strand
TGTCGAGGTAGGCCTTGGCCTCGCGGATGATGTGGCGCGCCACGAATTCCGGGGTGTCCTCGAACATGTGGATGAAGCCGTGCAGCTCCTTCAGGATGTCGTTCGGGATGTGGCGGCTGGTGCGCGTCTCGCCATAGATATAGATCGGGATATTGGCGTTCTTGTGACGGATTTCCTTCACGAAGGCGCGCAGGCCGGTCAGTGCGAAGTCGGTTTCTTCGAGCGAGCCGCCGCCGAATTCCTCGTCGTCGATCGACAGGACGAAGGCCGATGCGCGCGATTGCTGCTGGGCGAACTGGGACAGGTCGCCATAGCTGGTCACACCGACGACCTCCATGCCTTCCTGTTCCATCGCGGCCGCCAGGGCGCGAATGCCGAGACCGGAGGTGTTCTCCGAGCGGAAATCCTCATCGATGATGACGATAGGGAAACGAAATTTCATGGACAGCTCCAAAACGAAGCGCCGTGGAAGCGGCAGGTCCTTTCCGGAACGTTCCGGAGGGTCTGGCCGCCGCGCACGGCACCGTAGAAAAATGAGAAGCGGATTTTCGCAGAAAACACGGGTCCCGGTGCAAGTTTTTTTGCTAGGTTAGCCACTGTTCCGGAAGGGTGGCGCACTCTAGTCGCCTTCAGCCATCCACTCGGCGTCCGGCGCGCCGGATACCCTCGGTCAACAGCGCCGCAATCAGCGCGCCGACGAGCGGGATGGGTGACAGCGCCGTGACGCTGCCATGCATGAAGGCGAACAGCCCCAGCGTGATGCCGAAGGCGGCCACGGCCCCGGTGAGCGTGAGCAGCCAGGTGCGGCGCGCCAGCAGCGTGACGGCGGCCAGCGAGATCGCGATCTGCTGGGCCACCGAGGCGGCGGCCCACTGGCGCTGGCGGTGCAGGGCTTCGTCCGAGCGGCGGTTCGATTCGCCCGATGCCGCTTCCCAGCGCTCGGCTTCCTTGCGGATGACGTCCTTTTCTTCCCGGTAGCGCTCCGCTTCGTCGCGGTAGCGCACGCCGTCGACGCCGGGCAGGGTTGCGGCCAGCTCGGCCAGGTTCTGGCGGCTCGACTTGGCCTGGTAGTGGCTCCAGGCATTGGCGGCGCTGGTCTTTTCCATCGCCGCCTGGGTCTTGTACAGGCTGGCGTCATTGTGCGACGACGTGCCCAGGAAGGCGAACAGGGTGCCGAGCGTGGCCAGCACCGCGATCAGTACCGCGATGCGGCCCGAGAAGCCGTCGCCGCCGCGCGAGCCCGGTGGGCGTGCCGGCTCGTTCATGGCAGCGCCTCGCGTCGTGCATACGTCACGAAGGCGTAGTCGAAGCCATTGGCCTGGCTGTGGTGGGTGTCGCGCGCGGTTTCGCACCACGCGGCCGCGTCGATCGGCGGAAAGAACGTGTCGCAGGCGAAAACACGGTCGATGTGGGTGACGATCATGGCGTCGGCGATGTCCATGGCCTGGGCGAAGATCTGGGCGCCGCCGATGATGCTGGCCGGCGCGCCGTCGAGCATGGCGATGGCCGCATCCAGCGAAGTCGCGCGCTCGGCGCCATCGTGCGACCAGTCGGCGTTGCGCGTGATGACGATGTTGCGGCGTCCGGGCAGGACGCGGCCGATCGAATCGAAGGTCTTGCGGCCCATGATCACCGGTTTGCCGAGCGTGACGCGCTTGAAGTGGGCGAAATCCTCGGGCAGGTGCCAGGGCATCTTGTTGTCGATGCCGATGCCGCCCTGGGCGTCGATGGCGACCACCAGGGTCAGGCGAGGGGCGTTGCTCATACGGCCACCGGCGCCTTGATCGCGGGATGCGGATCGTAGCCCGCGATCTCGAAATCGTCGAAGCGATAGTCGAACAGCGAATCGGGCTTGCGCTTGATCTGGAGGCGCGGCAGCGCGCGGGTCTCGCGCGACAACTGCAGCTCGACCTGTTCCATGTGGTTCGAATACAGGTGGCAGTCGCCGCCGGTCCAGACGAAGTCGCCCACTTCGAGCCCGGCCTGCTGGGCCATCATGTGGGTCAGGATCGCGTACGAGGCGATATTGAAGGGCACGCCCAGGAAGATGTCGGCGCTGCGCTGGTACAGCTGGCAGGACAGTTTGCCGTCGGCCACGTAGAACTGGAACAGGGCGTGGCAGGGCGGCAGTTTCATCTGCGGCACGTCGGCCACGTTCCAGGCCGAGACAATCATGCGGCGCGAGTCCGGCGTGGTGCGGATCTGTTCGAGCACCTGCGATATCTGGTCGATGTGCTCGCCGGATGGCGTCGGCCAGTTGCGCCACTGGTAGCCGTAGATCGGCCCCAGGTTGCCCTCGGCATCGGCCCACTCATCCCAGATGGACACGCCATTGTCCTTCAGGTAGGCGATATTCGTCGAGCCCTGCAGGAACCAGATCAGTTCATGGATGATCGACTTCAGGTGCACCTTCTTGGTGGTCAGGAGCGGGAAGCCTTCCTGCAGGTTGAAGCGCATCTGGTGGCCGAACACCGAGCGGGTGCCGGTGCCGGTGCGGTCGGTCTTGATGGCGCCATGCTCTTTCACATGGCGCATGAATTCGAGATATTGGCGCATTGCGTTACGTGGTTGGAGAATCGGTCATTTTAGCATTCGCCGCCAATGCCGCGGCGAATCGCCGCAGTGCTTCGCGCACCGCGTCATCGGACATCGACAGCAGGTTGTCGCCGACGTAGATCTCGATGACGCAGGACGCCGGCAGGGCGCCATGCACGGCGCGGTTGAACATCCAGATGCCGTGCTCGCGCGCGAGCGCATCGCGCACCGCGAGTGCGCGCTCGCGCTCGACCGGCAGGTGAATGTGCAGCATGTTCGATTGCGGCGCGGCGGGATTGACGCGCAGGTCGGGATAGGCGCGCAATGCCTCGTACAGGAAGCGTGTGCGCTCGAAATACGCGGGCATCGCCGCCAGCCGCGCGTCCAATTGCATGGCCGCCGCCACGATATACGGCGAGCGGTGAATGACGTTGCCGCCCTGGCGCCGGAACCATTCTGCGCAGCGGTCCACGAAGGCGCGGCTGCCGAGCAGCATGGCGCCACCCAGCCCGCCGATCCCCTTGTACAGCGAGACGTACACCGAGTCGAAGCCGGCTGCGATCGCGGCGACATCGCGGCCATAGCCCGCCGCCGCTTCCCACAGGCGCGCGCCATCCATGTGCAGGTGGATGCCGCGCGTGCGGCAATGGCGCTTGATCGCTTCGAGGTCGTCCCAGGCCGGGAGCTGGCCGCCAATCTCTCGCATCGGGAGCTCGAGGCCGACGGCTCCGAGGCGGTCGGGCACCGCCGCCAGGTCGGCCTCGACCCAGGGACGGTGACGGTCGCCGATGGACAGCGCCTGGAAATGGTCCAGCAACTGGTAGTTGGAACGCTCGTGGTTGAGGATGTGCGAGGTCGGATGCAGGGCCACCAGGCGGCTGCCCCCATTCCTGGCAAATTGATGGGCGCCGAGGCGCAGCGCCGTGACCTGGGCCATGGTGCCGCTGATGCAGAACACGGCCGCTTCGAAGCCCAGCAGGGCGGCGACCTTGCGTTCGAAGTCCTGGATCAGGGCGCCGTTGCCGTAGACGTCGTGGCCGACGTCGTGCTCCTCGCACCAGGCGGCCATGGCGGCGAACAGTTCGGCCGGGCGCGGCTGGCGGTGGCCGGGAAAGACGGTATGGCAGCGGCGCTGCAGGTCGGTGTCAGGCAAAGCGGGCTCCTGGAAGGCGAGCCCGCTACTCTATCAGTTCTCGATCAGCGCGCGGCGCTTTGGCGCGGCCAGCGCGGCGTCCTCGCGCTCGTCGGGCAGGCGGAAGCGGCGCACCGATCGCGCCAGCGCGTCGGCCTGTTCGTGCATGGCCTGGGCGGCGGCGCTGGCTTCTTCGACCAGGGCCGCGTTCTGCTGGGTCACGGTGTCCATCTCGACCACCGAGCGGTTGATCTCTTCGATGCCTTGCGTCTGTTCCTGGCTGGCGCTGCTGATCTCGGAAATGACGTCGGTCACGCGCTGCACGCTGTCCAGCACTTCCTGCATCGTCGTGCCGGCCTGGGCGACCAGCTGGCTGCCGGCGTCGACTTCGCTGTTGGAGGCGTCGATCAGGACCTTGATCTCCTTGGCGGCGGCGGCCGAGCGCTGCGCCAGGTTGCGCACCTCGCTCGCGACGACCGCGAAGCCGCGGCCCTGTTCGCCGGCGCGCGCCGCTTCCACGGCCGCGTTCAGCGCCAGGATATTGGTCTGGAACGCGATGCCGTCGATGACGCTGGTGATGTCCGAAATCTTGCGCGAAGCCTGGGAAATCGAGTCCATGCGCGCCACGACCTGCGACACCGTGCTGCCGCCCTTCTGGGCGACTTCGGAGGCGCTGCGGGCCAGCTGATCGGCCTGGCGCGCGTTGTCGGCGTTCTGGCGCACGGTCGTGGTCAGCTGGTCCATCGACGAGGCGGTGGTGGCCAGGCTGGCCGCCTGTTCCTCGGTGCGGCTGCACAGGTCCAGGTTGCCGGTCGAGATTTCCTGCGAGGCGGTGGCGATGTGCTCGGCGCCATCGCGCACCTGGCCGACCACGCCCGACAAACGCGCGCCGATCTCGTTGATGGCGCCCACGAGGCGGCCGATCTCGTCGTCGCGGCGTGCGGTGGCCGATGCGGTCAGGTCGCCGTCGGCGATGCGGGTGGCGACCGCCTGCACCTCGGCCAGCGGCCGGGTGACGGTGGCGCGCACCAGGAAGTACAGCACGGTCGCCAGCACGGCGAGCGCGGCCAGGCCGAACACGATGAAGCGGTTGCGCAGCTCGGTCGCGGCGGCGGTGATCTCGTCGCGGTAGGTGCCGCCGGCGATGACCCAGTTCCAGTCCTTCATTTCTGCATAGGCCGCGAACTTCTCGCGGGCGCGCATCTCACCCGGGTTCTGCCAGTCGTAGCTGATGGCGCCTTCCTTCTTCTCCAGCATCTCCTTGATGAACGCGTGGCCGTCGGCCGACTGGCTGTCGAGGATGTTCTCGCCTTCCTTGTTCGGGTGGACGATCAGGTCGCCATAGGTCTTGGGCGCCGCCGACAGCACGAAGAAGTAGCCGGTATCGCCCACCTTGACGGCGCGGATGCGCTCCTTGAGGGCGGCAATGTCGGCCGTGATGTCGACCCCGACGTAGAGCGCGCCGACGACCTTGCCGGCCGCGTCTCGCACCGGCTCGTACTGGGTGATGAACTGTTTGCCGAACAAGGTGGTCAGGCCCACGTAGGTGCGGCCGGCGCGCAGCGCCGGGTAGGCCGGCGAGGACTTGTCGAGGGCGGTGCCCACCGCGCGCTCGCCGTTTTCCTTCTTGACCGACGTCGTCACGCGCACGAAGTCCTCGCCGGCGGCGGCGAAGATGGTGGCGTTGCCGCCGGTGCGTTCGGTAAACGCGTCAGGGGCGCTGAAATCGAGGTTGAGCGGATGGCCTGCCACGCTCAGGGTCGGCACCTGGCGCCCGCCGATATCGACGGTGGTCGCCTCATCCAGCGCGAAGTCGCCCGGCAGGCCGGCGCGGAAGATGCGGCCGAAGCTGACCGCCTGGCTGCTGACGGTCTTGTTGAACAGCTCGACGGTGCTGGTGACGCCATGCAGCTCGTTCCTCACGCCGTCGATGGCGCGCCGTTCCAGCATGCCGGAGGTCAGGACGGTGATGGTCGCGATCAGGGCGGCAATGATGGCGCCAGCCAGCAGGAAGGTGACTGCGCTGATGCGCGTGCCGACATTCCAGCTCGCTGGACTAAATTTACGGTTGCTCATGTATTGTGAGGAAAAATAGAGGGATATAACCCGCGATCATACCTCGCAAACTTTTCGTGCCGCAACAATTAGTGAGTTTCAGAATGTTACCCGGTGTCCCCGGCGCAACAGCTGGATGGATCGCTACGTAATACTACGCATTGCCTCGGGCGCGTGTTTACGCAGCCGCCGGCGCATGGGTCTGGAACTGCAGCGCCGCCAGGTTGGCATACACTCCCCGCAGCGCGATCAGCTCGGCATGGGTGCCGGATTCGACGATCCGGCCCTCGTCGAGCACGATGATGCGGTCGGCGCGCTGCACCGTCGCCAGGCGGTGGGCGATGATGATGGTGGTGCGGCCGATCATCGCGGCTTCGAGTGCGCGCTGCACCAGGCGTTCGGATTCGGCGTCGAGCGCGCTGGTGGCTTCGTCCAGCAGCAGCAGCGGCGGGTTCTTGAGCAGGGCGCGCGCGATCGCGATGCGCTGGCGCTGGCCGCCCGACAGGCGCACCCCGCGCTCGCCCAGGAACGAGGTATAACCCTGCGGCAGGCGCTCGATGAAATCGTGGGCCGCGGCCATCTTCGCCGCGGCGATCACCTCGTCGTCGCTGGCGTCCGGACGGCCGTAGCGGATGTTTTCCATGGCGTCGAGCGAGAAGATCACCGTGTCTTGCGGCACGATGCCGACCGCGCCGCGCAGCGTGTGCAGCGCCAGGTCGCGCACGTCGACGCCGTCGATGCGGATGGCGCCGGCCTGCGGATCGTAGAAGCGCAGCAGCAGCTGGAACAGGGTGGTCTTGCCGGCGCCGGAAGGGCCGACCACGGCCACCGTTTCGCCGGGGCGGATATCGAGCGCCAGGTGCGACAAGGCGGCTTCGTCCAGGCGCGACGGATAGGCGAAGGTCACGTCGTCGAGCGTCACGCGGGCGCCGTTCTCGGTGCGCGCCGGAAGGGCCCTGGGCTGCAGCGGATCCTGGATCTCGGATTGCGCGCCGAGCAGTTCGAGCAGGCGTTCGGTGGCGCCGGCGGCGCGCTGGGCGTCGCCCATCACTTCCGACAGCGCGCCGACCGAACCGGCGACGATGCCGGCGTACAGGATGAACTGGCCCAGGTCGCCGCCGGTCATGGTTCCGCGAAGCACGGCATGGGCGCCGAGCCACAGCACGAATACGATCGCGCCGAATATCAGCACGATGGCCAGCATGGTGAGCGTGGAGCGGGCGCGGATGCGGCGCATCGCGGTGGTGAAGGCGCCTTCGACTTCCCTTGAGAAGCGGCCGGATTCATGGCCTTCGCGGGTAAACGCCTGCACGGTCGGCATCGCGTTCAGGATCTCGCCGGCCACCGCCGAGGCGTCGGCGATGCGGTCCTGCGAATCGCGCGAGAGCTTGCGCACGCGGCGGCCGAACAGCACGATCGGCAGCACCACCAGCACCAGGAGGCCCAGGATGATGGAGGTCAGGCGCGGGCTGGTGACGAACAGCATCACCAGGCCGCCGAAGAACAGCAGCGTATTGCGCAGGGCCAGCGAGATGCTGGTGCCGACCACGGTCTGGATCAGGGTGGTGTCGGTGGTCAGGCGCGACAGCACTTCGCCGGTGCGGGTGGTCTCGAAGAATTCGGGACTCTGGCGCACCACGTGGCCGTAGACGCTACTCCTGATATCGGCGGTGACACGCTCGCCCAGCCACGACACCATGTAGAAGCGCGCCGCGGTGGCCACCGCGAGCACTGCGGCCACGCCGAACAGGGCCAGGAAGGTGGCGTTGATGTGTTCCAGGCTGCCGCCTTCGATGGCGGCGCCGGCGGCCGCGGTGGCGCTGGCGGCGCCGAAGCCCAGGTCGATCATCTGCTTGAAGGCCGCGGGGATCGCCAGGGTGGCGCCGGCGGCGAACAGCAGGGCGATGCCGGCCAGCAGGAACTGGCGGCGGTAGGGTCGCAGGAAGGGGCTCAAGCCCCTGAGGGTGGCCAGGCTGCTCTTGCGGGATGTTTCTGGGTCGGTCTTGCCGGTATTACGGGTGGTCATCGTGTTTTGGTGTTTCGATCGTTCTTATTATCGTTGTTCATTCAGAGCTTCATGGGCTGCACATAGCCCGTCATCTCGAGGTAGCCGCGGCCCACCCGGCGGCCGTCCTGCTCGATCGTGACCGCGCCTTCCCAGTACACGGCGCCGGTTGAGCGGCGCGAATCGAGTTCCTGGTCCTGCTGCAGCGGCACCACCTGCCAGCGCTCGGTCCCCGTGGTGATCGTGGTCGCGATCGGATACGTGGCGCCGGTGCGCGGCGACTTCCAGTGCGTCTGCGGCGCGAACGCGATCTGCGCGGGCGCGTAGTGCAGCACCTTGCCAGCCTTGTCGCGCCGGGTAGCGTGCGCCCATAGTTTACCACCTTGACGGTCGCGGATCTGGAAAGCCATCAGGGCGCCGCCGTCGTCGAGGTTGGCGCCGACCCAATCCCAGCCCACGGCGTCCGGCTGCAGCGCCTCGCTCGACCATTCGTGGTCGAGCCATGCGCTGCCGGTTACCTGGGTGGCGGCCATGCCGGCGCGGCCGACCGTGCCTGACACCTCGAGGTGCGGTTCGCTGTAATAGTAGCTCGCATGCTGGGCGCTGGGCCCCTTGCGCGAGTAGCCGCCCTGGCCCTGCACCAGCACCGGCTGCGTCGGTTTCAGGCGCAGTTCGAGCATCAGCTGGTTGGAGCGGATGGTGACGCGGTAGATGCCATTCGCGTCACGCACCATCCGCCAGTCGTCCAGTTTCAGGTCGGTGTTGCCGGGCCGGGCCCAGGCCATGCTGAAGCCTTCGCGCGCGCTGCGCTCGTCGTGCACCAGGCGGCCGACCTGGGGATCGGACAGGGCCGCGTGGCCGATCACCAGCTGGCGCGGCGCGAAGTGGCTCGGGTTGGCATTGTCGGCGCCGGTGCGGCTGCGAAAGAAAGTGACCTGGAAGCCGAGCGGGCGCTTGTCGGGCGTCTCGACCCAGCCGGTGACGTACCACCACTCGGTGCGAAACTCGGGGTGCGCGCCGTAGTCGCGCGGGAACGACAGGCCGGCGCCAGGGGTGACCGGCGCATACACGGGCGCCGCAGCATGGGCAGACAACGACAGCAACACCAGCAGGCACAGAATAAAACGCATTACCAATCCTCTCTGACCGCGCGCACCGGACCGCCGGACAAAGCCTGGCGTCCCGAAACGAGCGCGGTAGCAACCGATGCCGCGACCAGCACCGCGGCCACGCTGCCTAGCAAGGGCCAGGGCAGGTGCAAGCCCATGGTCCAGTGGAAGGACTGCGGGTTGATCACGTACACCAGGATCAGGCTGATCACCAGCCCGAGCGCGAAGCCGGCGACGACGCCGAGGCTCGTGAGCAGTCCGCCTTCGAAGGCGAGCAGCTGCAAGACCTGGCGCCGGGTAACGCCGACGTGGCGCAGCATACCGAATTCTCGCGCCCTTGCCAAAGTCTGGGCCGAAAAACTTGCCGCGATGCCCGACAGGCCGATGGCGATCGCGATGGCCTCGAGCAGGTAAGTGACGGCGAAACTGCGGTCGAAGATCTTGAGGCTGGTGGCGCGGATGTCGCCGGGCCGCATCATGTTCAGCGACGCGCCGAACGGCAGTGCGCGCAGGCTGCCCTCGAGCGTCGCGGGGTCCACGCCGCGCGCGCTCCACAAGGCGGCGTCGGTGACCTCGCGCTCGCCTGTCAGCCGGCGGTAGTCCCCCAGCTGGATCACGACCGAGCCGCCCTGGTTGGCGTAGTCGCGCCAGGCGCCGGCGATGAAGAATTCGGTTTCGGCGCCGCCCAGGGGCAGGGCCAGGTGCTGGCCGACGCGGGCGCCGTACAGGTCGAGCATCGCTTCCGACACCCAGGCCGGCCTGCTGCCTGCCGGGATCGCTGCCGACTCTCCGACCAGGTACAGAACGCGCGCCGGGTCGCTCGCGTCAATGTCGCGGGCGATGACGACGATCGGCGGCCGTTCGGGCGCCAATGACAGGCGCCGGGTGCGCAGGAATTGCACCTTCTCGACGCCGGGCAGGCTCGCCAAGGCGGACTGCTGCTCGCGGCTCAGGAAGCCGGTGCCGCCGGCATCGATCGTGCGTACGTACAGGTCGGCCGGCAGGATGTGGCCCATCCAGTCGTCGACCGAGACCCGGAAGCTCGACACCATGATTCCCATCGCCACCATCAGGCTGAAGCTGGCCAGGATGCCGCCCAGGGCGATCGAGGCCTGGCCTGGCGCATTGGCCAGCCTCGCCAGCGACAGCGCCAGCACCGGCGGTTTGGTACGACGCCGCGCCAGCAGCGATTCAAGCGCGCGGAAGGCCAGCGCCGCGAAGCGCGGCATCAGGCCGATGCCGCCGACCAGCAGCAGGGCGATC
>Ga0265780_10012188_pt1 | contig 10100 bp, 14 predicted proteins | sample P1T30metagenome_FD_192432 | JGI IMG/M metagenome (GOLD analysis project Ga0265780, IMG submission 192432) | Plant litter microbial communities from East Loma Ridge, Irvine, California - P1 T30 | ecosystem: Environmental > Terrestrial > Plant litter > Unclassified | place: USA: California... | reverse complement strand
GTCCAGGTTTTCCTCGTCGTCGTCCTCTGGTAGATCTAGACTCATTGTGTCTGCCGCGACCCCTAGATGAGCCTCGGCCTCGTTTTGCTCCTCCTCGGCCCCTGTTACTGGAGGTGGGTATAATACTTATGGTACCTCGTGTTTTTGGCGCGCCCCTGTTACTACCCCTACCTCTCTTATATTGAGCCCGCTCTTCCGTGTCCTCGAATTCGACGCCTAGCTCCATCTCGTCCGGGTCGCCTTCATCTTGTTGCGCATCTTCTGAGGAGTAGTCTGCGTCCACCTCAGAATCGCCTCTGTTTTCGATTTGAAGCATTCGTTCCCGCTCCTCCTCTTCCTCAAGCATGCGCTCGTACTCGTCCCCATCATCCGAACTCTCAAGATCCCAGTCGTAAGCCGAATGGCGGGACGTAAACGCGTCGGCGTACTCGTCCTCGTCCTCATGCGTGGGATCAGGGATGAAGCCTTCAAACACCGCCGGGCCAATGGTAGTATAGGCTCTGTTTAACGGATCATGAAAGCCACCACTAGTGAAGGCAGCGGGTGGTTCATCTTCCAGATCCTCTACAGCACTGAGTGGAATGAGAGGTATGAAAGGATTTTGAGCCGGCTGCTGAGAGTGAGGATGAAGTTGAGGCTGGAACAGATGGTTTTGAAAAGTCTGTTGATGAGGGAACATGTGCGGTGCCTGTCCAAATTCACCTGCGACAGGTAGGAAACGCCTGTTGTTCGATGGCCATTGTCCGTAGGATCCGTTATTTGAGTCCATTTTGAGCTACCCAGGTACCTCCCTGCGCCTGCATTAGTTGAAAATTATTAGTGGGCGATTGTCGATATACTGAAAGAGGGGACAGGGTTGTACTTAAGGTCAGCTCATTGTTTGTGCGCTAGTACATTTGTGGATCCGTGGTTTGCCCGGGCAAGTTCGTACCACGACATACACGGAATAAACAATCTTGGTTGGCGGATACATGCAGCTATTCAGAGTCGTTTTGCGCCACCGCGGAGAATGCTGCCAAGCACTGATAGAGCGCAATGTATTTATTGTACGTGACTTGTATGGTCTGAATTTGCCTAGCGGGGCCCAGCATGGAGTAACAGGTTAAGATGCCGTTGAATAGGCAAATCTACGCGGGATGAATACTGCCGGTTGGCAGAATTGGATTCACTGAAATGCTACAAACGGATGTGATCAATTGTAAACGAATCGGTATCACTAGAAAGGCTGAATAGCACCGTATGCGAGATGATGATTGAACGAGGTCCAGTTCGAAAGAGGGCCCATCCAGATGGTTCCTCAGAGGCAGAGTCATATACAGTTATGAGTGTTGGGGGCAGACAGTTCAGGGCAAAGCAATTTGATATATTCTATTCAAACAACGAGCCATATTGCTCCATACTCTTCCAGGGCACAAGTACGGGGTATGCAAAGGCCATCCTGGGTACCGTTTAGTGTAACCAAATCCATTCCTTTCAAAACGCCAATTATGCAAGTCTGAAAGCCCATCAGACGTTATCGTCCCCCTCTTTCATGCCAACCATCTCATATTCCCCTGCTCCGTCTCTTCCCCTGCCTCTTCCCCTCCCTCTCGATTCACCGGCTTCGTCCTCGGCAGCCGGCAGCTGTCGCGCGGGCGTCTTACTTCCAAAGTTGATGGGCCGTAACTCGCGCCACTGGCAGGCCCAAACGCCTAGACAAGTCATGATAGTAGCGCTACACAGCTGCAGCGCCCACCAGAAGAGGTTGGCCGGTATGGCGTGGGTATATAGGGAGGTCACGATGAGGTGGATGAAGTGAACGGTCAGGGCAAAGTCAAGGACGAGTTTTGAGCGCGCGATAAGGAGCAGTATGAAAATGGCGCTGCGAATCGTCAGTACAGTGCTATGCCTTGAAGCAGCGTAACAGATGACTTACCATGTGAGGCTGTTCAGGACCCAAACCAGCCCCAGTGTCCATCCCACAGTCGTGTCGCCGCGCAGGCTCTGCCAGCTGAAGACCAGGTCGGTGCTGACCTCCTTGCCGGCTACCAGCGCCGTGAAGACGATGAGGATGCCAGCGCATGCATAGTAGGCTAGTTGCAGAAGCACAATCTGGGTGAGGATGCGGGTTGGTGAGAGATCCGCGAGGGCGCCAGGTCGTGGGGGGCGGCGTCGGCGTGGCATCAATTCGCAGGGCGATGCGCTATGAGGCGAGCATAAGGGGAAATGTGTCCAAGTTTTGATGTATTGGAGTTGCACGGTTGGACCATCAACTGCGTGTCGCTTCGGCGAAATGCATGGGGGGAGCGCCGATGTCATAGCGTACGGTACCCAGAGGCTCGCCAAGCATTCTCCCAATTCGACATGTTTGCGCCGTGACAGCGACTATCGACGACGACGACGACCGTAGTAGGAAGCAATTGCTCGGCGCATATATAGATTGGCTAAAGTATGCATCTCCCTCGAATCATACGTGTACTACAACTCCCATCTAGACTGTGACTAACTTGCGCGCCAGCTCCAGTCCTCTTCCATCACCTGGACACCTCCGCATTTTCTCCGCAACCTCTCCTTCCACGATCATGGGCTGGTTCAGCTCCGGCGCAAAGGACGACTCGGGCGTCAAGAAGACCGAAGGCGGCGCATTCGAATCACCATCACGCTCAAATCGGAAACAATGCTACGCAGCACGCGACGCCTTTTTCGAATGTCTTGACAAGAACCAAATCTTGGACAGCATAAATTCGAAAAAAGGGAGGGAGAAGGCAGCAAGCTTCTGCGGCCAGTTTGACAAGGAATTTGAGAAGAACTGCGCACACAGTTGGGTATGTGTGCTTTTTTTCTCCTTCTCTCTTGGGGCATGGGGGGAGGGAGGGGTGGTCAACTCCTCCAATTTGCTCTCTACCTAGCATCATGAGACTACGATGACTCGGGTGGCCAAACACGCTGACATGTTCCAGGTTGAGTACTTCAAAAAGCAGAGAGTCGTCAACTACCAACGAGAGCAAACAATCAAGAAGATTGAAATGCAGGGAGGCGAAATCACAGCACCGCAATTACCTCTACCCGGCCAGAACAAGTAGGATATGATGATGGCATGGCATATGCTTTTGCCCTATAACGCCGCTCACGACCATGTAAAACAAAAACACACATTGTATACTACTGTCAAGAAAATGACCTCATCGAGGTTGTTTGCACCTGTAAATGTAAACGTAAATGCAGCACCTACTACAAAAAAGCAAACAAGAAAGTACCCTAGCTTAAACAATGGTCATCAGGAAACATCGGCAACTTTTTCCGAAAAACCTCCCCTCCCCTCCCCCATGCAAGGCATTTACGCGCACCCCACATACCTCTTTTTGGATCAATCAAACAAAAACGGTACGATGAAATTACAAGTCTTGCTTGACTTGTTTTGCGCACGCGGACACAAGTAGCCGAAAACCGCCACAAGGACCTTGTCGCCAAAAGACTGTAATTAGACTCGCATAATGTCGTCACCCTTCAGGCTTCTGGAAGCCGGGGGCTTACCAATGGGCGGATGTGCTAGAGGGGCCAGCCATAGCGAGCCGCTTTCTGTCACGCTACCCTACTTACTATGCACTCCCTTGCAGGAGGGGTCATTTTACCATACAGTACTGTAAAGACGCAAGGACGAATTGGGGATCGTCGGACGTTGGCCGTTGGCCGTTGTAACTGCTGGGTGCACCACGGGAGCTGCTTTTTTTTTAAACCCCCCCCCCCCTTTTCCTTTCCAAGGCTATAGCATCGTGGTGGTGTGGGTAGCCTCGTAGGGATCTGGACTAGACTCAGCCCAGCTTCAGCTTCAGCCGTGTTCTCTCTCTTTTTTTGGACGCCGACGACGTCGGCACTTTTCTTCTTTCTGGCCTGGTACGCCGAGTGCAAGCGAAAGGAAGTAGTGTCCTGCAGCAACTCCTCTCGCAACAAGATAATGACCTACGCGGCGGCTGAATCTCCAGCTGACGCTTGGACAGTAGATGCACACTACTAGCTTTCCGAGACCAAGCACCGGAGAAGGGGGCAGAAAGTGGTCAAGATCGACCCCCGTCTCGCCAAAACATGTTGCGCATGACAAATGTTCTGCCAACCCAGGACTCATGATACCTGATATTCTTTGATTAATACTAACTTGCTAGCCCAAGGCGTGCATGTTCTAGCCGCATAGTGAAGCACCAGCGCTGCCTACGCCCACCGCCAACCCAACCTAATTCATTTTGTCGGGTCGGCGAGATCTGAGCTGCCTTCTCGGTTATCTGTGCATACAGAAAACACCCCACATCCACATCCACCATCCAGATTTGATCCTATGACTTCATCTTGTCCCCTACCCCTCCATTGGTCGTGCGCGCGCGGCTCTGAGGGTGTCAGCCTTCAGCTGCCCTGTATGCGCGTCCGTTTCATTTCGTAAGCTTCATGACCGTACTATCCCATCCTGTTTTTTTTTCTTCAAATCTCAGTGCTGTGCCAAAATGCTGTTGCTTGTCTTGGTTGCCTGAATTTCATGGTGTCATGTCATCGGCATCTTTGCCGACCATCTGTCACCACTTGGTCGGCCAGATGGTCGCTGGGTCAAATTCCCGCCTGAAGATGTCCACATCGGACGCGCAGCCTTTGCTAGGCAACCCTACCATGCTGCTGTCAATTGCAAATACCACATCCTGGAATGCGCCGTGGAACTCCTCTTCCTCGAATAGCAAGTTTCGCCACATGCGCGCTACTTCCTGTGCCGGGTTGCGGAAGATGGGCCCTAGGCCAAAGGCGCCCAGCACTAAGTTTCTGTGCCCGCAGTAAGACGCGATTCGGAGGACTGCCCGCATCTTCTCCTTCATCAGCTCCCTCTCCTGTTCAAACGAGTACTTGCACCCGCTCTCGTCAAGCTTCGGACGTCTGATAGGTGCTACTGATATCACTGGCAATGAGGCAATGTCTGTGAATGTTGCGTAGTCTTGATCCGGCCCTGCTCGGAAAACGACTGCGGCCCGTTAGCACGAAGACTCTCGGCGATCTTTGCTGGTATTTCAAAACAACGTACACACTTCAGGAGAGTATATCCCGCCTCTCTGCGGAATAGGGTAGAAATTCTCTTCCCGACCCAGTTGCGCGTTCCAGGGCATGGTGAGGGCATGCACGAGATTACTTCTGCGCGCGAAGCATTCTTCCGGTGCCATGAGTCCAGACTCCCAGTCGCCTCCAGCACGCTTCTCGTTGGCTACATTGATGACGGGTATGCGCTTGCAATCTGGATCTGCATTGACAGCGCTCTGGTACCAACCAAGGGCGTAGTTTACTGGATCGCCCTCCATGACTGCTACTCTTGTCCGTTGTGATGACCGCTTGTCTACGTTTACTCGTATTTGTGATGAGTCCGGGTAAAGGTAAGATGTTTTCGAGTCCCGGATGTAGTGTTTCCAGATATGTGGCATCCACACTCGTTTCGCCTCGGCTGCTATCTCCGACGGCTTTGGTCTTGACTGCGGCATGGTGGAAATGTGTGAGTGAGTAGTGAGTATGGAAGGTTCACAAGGAAGGGGACAACAGTAGATATGTGACCCAGTGAGTGACTTGGATTGAAGGTACAGCGACCTTTGAGGGCGGGCAGCGAGAGAGTGGGAGGAACGGCAACGGGTCTGTGACTAGCTCAGGCGGCAGGAGGGAAGTATATCACTTGAGCAACTGTTCAAGGGCGTGTGATAAGGCAGCTAAATAATAGCTCCAGATCGAGGCGGAGACTAGGTTGGCGCACTTTCCTGCGCCAGCTACGGAAGCGGAAGTCGACTGCGTGAATCAAGCGCTCCCCTGTGGATGCAATCATGGCGGGTGGCATTTACACCAGACATAGCGCAGAGCTGCAGAAAAACGGGGACATGATTCGTGTGCCAGAGCAATCTAGGGTAGTCACAGAGGTCAAGATGACCGGTAGCAGCCGCGCCTTGTGATTGCAACCTGCATCCTGGTTCTGGGGGCGATGCTGTGAACCCACATTAACTGCCAGGCACTGAAGCCACAAAGTGCCGTGTCGGGTTTTCTGGGGGGGCTGTTGGAGCAGGGATGTGTGGCTGAATCGATCGTCCAGGCCTTGAAGCGATCTGCATACTGGTGAAAGCGGGTTAGAAGGATCTGGCGGCGTTGGTCCATCCGATGATGACAGCTGCTAATCCAGATCCTGCACGATATAGCGCTGCAGTCATGGCGTCGGCGCTACGATCCGGGATGCAGGGAAAAGGCACTGAGATCGGGTAGATGGCGGTTCTACGAGGCGTCTTCTTTCACCGCCAGAGCGGTTGCACGGAAGCGTCTACGCGGCGGACAAGTCCGCCATGAAGCCACTGCAGTAAGTAACGGGGCCTTGCTTCGGAGCGTTTTAGCCCACAATCGATCAGGGTGTTGTGCAAACGGCGGTCGAGCTCCGTGGGGCGTGGCGTTCGTGTCCTGGCTGCCCTTTTGCGAGGGGAGGGGGTGGAGGAGAGAGCAGGAATCCGACCGAGCGAATGATGGTGAGGAAACGCCCAAGCAGCGGAACACCAAGACCGCAGACGCATCGGCGCTGTGCCCATGGGTCATAAATCTCGTGCACTTGCATGGTCTGTCCTTGGAGCACCTAGTGTTTCAGCAAGGCCCGACAGTAATACAGATGCGATTGACGAGCCACAAGAACGGCGAGGTTCACACGATTCTAGCGCACATGGCCCGAGCTCCGATTGCCTTTTTTGCGCAGCCTCGGAAACGTCGACGACCTCGACGAGCATTGCTGCTTTTACGCTACACCGCACGTTTCCTACTGGCTCGTTGCGCCTGGAGAGATTGGCCAACGCGTAAATGACCCGGTTCCTTGCCATCCGAAGGAGCCTTGTCCGTCCCCAGCTCTCAGGTCGAAACCGGGGAACCGCTTTTCCTTGCGCGCATGCCCCGTCTCTATGTCGTCCTCGCTGCAGTTCGACCTTGAGCCCAAGCAATCTTGCTGCGCTGTTACGGCCGTCTCCACCCACTTCCTCCTCGCCGTCGTCTCCACCAGACGGTGAGACGCTGACAATCAACGGCTACGTGCGGACGGTGCGTAAGCAGAAACGAGTCGCGTTTGCTGCCATAGGCGATGGCTCGACCTTGCAGACTGTCCAGGCTGTTCTGGCTCCCCAGCTAGCAGAAGGGTCAGTCATCTCCCTTCCAGCAGTCCCCACCGGTGCTGACATGGCCCACTATCAGACTCTCTACGGGTGTTGCAGTGACAGTCACTGGCAAGTGGACACCCTCGCCAGGACAAGGCCAATCCCATGAGCTCCAAGTGAACAACGTGCGCATATTGGGAGAGAATGATGCCACAGTAAGTTCTTTGATGGTGACCATTGTAGACACTCGCTCCGGTATCTGATTCGTATCACTCCCCGTCAGGCCTATCCAATTCAGAAAAAGTTTCAGACAGCCGAGTTCCTTCGTACTCTCCCGCACCTGCGAAGTCGACTGCCGTTCAACTCGCTCATCCTGCGATTGAGGTCTCTAGTTACCGCGGAGGCGACCAAGTACTTTGCAAAACATGGCTTTGTCCAATGCCATCCACCAATCATCACGTCCTCCGACTGTGAGGGCGCGGGAGAAGTGTTTACTGTTGCGCCAGGAGCACCCTCCGTACTAGATAAAAGATCGTCAACCCAGGTCAAACAGCATGAAGACCACTTCTTCGGCTCTCCAAAGTACCTGACAGTCTCCAGCCAGTTGCATCTGGAGGCTTTAGCCCAGTCCGTAAACAAGGTTTGGGCTTTGTCGCCAACATTCCGCGCCGAGAAGAGTGACACGGCTCGCCATCTCAGCGAGTTTTACATGCTGGAAGCAGAACTAGCCTTTGTGGACGATGTGAACGTTGTCATGGACGTCGTAGAAGATATGTTGCGCTCTGTTGCGTCGGAACTACAAGCCTCGTCTGTAGGCCAAGAGCTCCTCGAGGCGCGAGCACGAGACCAGGAAGAAGAGCGCACACCCGTGTCGCACACCGTCCTCGCACAACGATGGCAAGGGCTAGTAGCCGGGCCATGGCCTCGAATCACCTACAAGGCTGCGGTACAGCACCTCCAAGACGCTGTAGCTCAGGCAAAGGTGGAATTTGAGTACGCACCTAGTCATGAAGACGGCCTCCAGACTGAACACGAGCGATATCTGGCTGACATCATGGGACGTGGTGGACCCGTGTTTGTCACCGACTATCCACGTAACATCAAGCCTTTCTACATGGCGCCGTCAAATGACCCGACAGCTGGAGAAGAGGCGGCATCAACGGCCGCGTGCTTTGATCTACTAGTCCCCGAAATCTGTGAACTGGTGGGTGGCTCGATGCGTGAACACAGACTACCGGAACTTGTGAAGTCGATGAATGACCACGGTCTCCAGCCAACGGTGGAGAGCACTACCGACGCGTCAGATGGGTCCCTACAGTGGTATGTGGACCTTCGGAAATACGGCAGCGTGCCGCACGGCGGCTTTGGTCTTGGGTTCGATCGACTCCTGTGCTACCTATCTGGTGTTTCCAATATCAGGGACGTAGTCAGCTTTCCCCGCTGGCACAGACGGTGCGACTGCTAAGTCACAATCGGGATTCAAGGGCCCCTGGTAAACCGGATCACGGCATCGCCAGCTGTTCGTAGACGTGTCACATAGTAACGTGTCGTGACGAGCGAGCTGGATAGAATTGCTCATTACAGAACATGAAGGCCCCGTGTACATTGTACCTGTACGATCGGCATGTGCCTGACGTACGATACGATACCTTATCCAGGGTATTGACTCTCGAGCACTCGTCCCTGATCGATCGAACCAAGTCTACACAGAAGTTGATAAATTTCGCAAAGTACTTTTTTATTTCTGTCCCAAGCAAGCTGCGAGACATCCATTCATGCTCATGTGTGCTGTGGCAGATTCATCCAAACCCTGTTTTGTTTTCCTTCCCGTTCCAAGTCAGAATTCCTACCAGCTGCACAGCCTAAGACGGTGTATTATTCAGCGTGCGACTCTGGACCCGCTAAAACGAACCGCTGCCAACATGGCGGGGTAAGATGAACCATCAACATATCTTGCGTTATCATGGCAGAATTTGCAAGTTCCGCATGTCTGCGACGGAAAAGAGCTGCGGCGTTCCGCGGGCAGGATGTGCGGGCGGAGATGATCTGATAAGATTTCACCGCCGAGGGCTCTCTCCCCCCCCCTCCGCTCGCCTAGTCGATATCGCGTTGATGATGTACTGGATTTCCGCGGCGGCCACATGCCCACTCTTTGTTCCGTGCACATAGGGCAACCATGGTTACGGGCTAAACTTGCACCGGCAAGTACACGAATATAGAGACAGCACTGGCCAGTAGTGAAAATGCAGTGGCTTGCGATATGGTCCAAAGCCAGCAACAGCGATGCCGGAGCTCTGGTGGCATGGGTATTAATGGTAGAGTGCCCAATCGCCGGAACTTTAGCTCTGACGTCTCGGCGTTCGGCTGAAGTCATGTTGCGCCTCCGTTAGTTGCAAACAAAAGTAACAACTCCAATTTCCAACCATTGCCCGCGCACCCCTAGTCGCCGTTCACCACGCCCCGGGGAACTTCAAATAAACGGCCAAAAAATAAACATCGGAGCAGTCGCAAAACTGGAATCTGCGGCACCTGTTCAAGGCCGACTAATGGCCACCCATGATCGGGCAATAGTGGCTTTGGAAGAAGAAGAACACGAGTACAGCTCCATTGCGCCCCCACCCAAGGGCTTTGTTTGCTAACTTGCGCACCAGCTATGAGGCGCTGCCGCCAAACTTCTCCCTCACCGCGAACATGCTTGCGGGCGCGTTTGCGGGCATTGCCGTGCGTCACCGGACTCGCCGCCATGTACTCGCCTCGACTGACTTGATGCTAGGAACACTCGGTCATGTATCCGGTCGATCTACTCAAGGTGTGCAGCTTTGCCTCAAACTCTTCCTCTCCTGCGGACAATGCGCTGACTCGCAGCAGACCAGAATGCAGATAGTCAATCCATCGCCGAGCGCCATGTACAGCGGTATCTCGAACGCCATGGTCACAATATCGCGAGCCGAAGGCTTCTGGTCGTTATGGAGGTGGTTGTCCAGTGTAGTAATG
>Ga0265780_10012187_pt1 | contig 10100 bp, 8 predicted proteins | sample P1T30metagenome_FD_192432 | JGI IMG/M metagenome (GOLD analysis project Ga0265780, IMG submission 192432) | Plant litter microbial communities from East Loma Ridge, Irvine, California - P1 T30 | ecosystem: Environmental > Terrestrial > Plant litter > Unclassified | place: USA: California... | reverse complement strand
GGCCGACACGCTCGTCACCGAGTCGTGGAAGCCGCTGCTCGAGACGGTCGACATCAGCAACGACGATTTCATCCGCACGACCGACGAGCGCCACGAGAAGGGCGTCCAGCGGTTCCTGCAGAAGCTCCACGACGACGGCTACATCTACCAGGGCGAGTTCGAGGGCTCGTACTGCGTGGGCTGCGAAGAGTACAAGCAGCCCGGCGACCTCGTCGACGGCGTCGGGCCCTTCGAGGGCGAGCTCGTCTGCGCGATCCACTCGAAGCCCGTCGAGCTCCTGAGAGAGAGCAACTACTTCTTCCGCATGAGCGACTTCGAGCAGCGCCTGCTCGACCTCTACGAGCAGCAGCCCGACTTCGTGCAGCCGGAGAACGTCCGCAACGAGATCGTGCAGTTCGTCAAGCAGGGCCTCCGCGACCTGTCGATCTCGCGCCAGACGTTCGACTGGGGCGTCAAGGTGCCGTGGGACGAGAAGCACGTCGTCTACGTCTGGTTCGACGCGCTGCTCAACTACGTCACGGCCATCGGCTACGGCGTCGACGACGAGCAGTTCCGGCGCCGCTGGCCGGCCGTGCAGCTCGTCGGCAAGGACATCGCGCGCTTCCACGCCGTCATCTGGCCCGCCATGCTGATGGCCGCGGGCCTGCCCGTGCCGAAGGCGGTCTTCGGGCACGGCTGGCTGCTCGTCGGCGGCGAGAAGATGTCGAAGTCGAAGCTGACCGGCATCGCGCCGCAGCAGATCACCGACGTCTTCGGCGCCGACGCGTTCCGCTACTACTTCATGCGCGCCATCACGTTCGGCCAGGACGGCAACTTCTCGTGGGAGGACATCGCCGCCCGCTACCAGGCCGAGCTCGCCAACGGCTTCGGCAACCTCGCGTCGCGCGTGATCGCCATGATCACTCGGTACTTCGACGGCACCGTGCCGGTCGCCGGCGAGCTGACCGACGCCGACCTCGCCGTCCGCGAGACCGAGCTGCGTGTCACGGCCGCCGCCGACGCCGCGATGGAGCGCTTCGCGATCAACGAGGCCCTCTCGTCGGTCTGGGAGCTCGTCGACGTGCTCAACGGCTACATCACCGAGCAGGAGCCCTGGGCGCTGGCCAAGCACGACGACCAGCGTGACCGGCTGGCCACGGTGCTCGCGACCGCCCTCCGCGGCCTCGGCACCCTGACCGTCCTGCTCGCGCCGTTCATGCCGACGGCGACGCAGACCCTCTGGCTCTCGATCGGCCAGGGCGAGCTCACGAGCCAGCCCGTCGACCGTGCGGCCGAGTGGTCGAGCGCCCCCGAGGTGCAGCCCCTCGCCGCGGGCCTCTTCCCGCGCATCGAGCAGCCCGAGCCGGCCGCGTGAGCGACGTGACGGGCGCCGACGGCCGCGGCGCGGACCGCCTCGGCACGGACGGGGCGGGCACGGACGGGGCGGGCACGGAGGCGACGCCGGTGCACGTCCGGCACCGCGCCTCCACCGAGTCCGGGGGCCAGAGCCGCGACCTGACGTACCCGCCGAGCCCGCAGGCGCTCGTCGTGCCGGTCTACGACAACCACACGCACCTCGAGATCGCCGACGGCGAGAACTCGCTCGACTACCGCGAGCACCTCGACCGCGCCTCGAGCGTCGGCGTGCGCGGGGTCGTGCAGGTCGGCACCGACCTCGAGACCTCGCGCTGGTCGGCCGAGATCGCGGCCCGCGAGCCGCGCGTGCTCGCCGCCGTCGCGCTGCACCCCAACGAGGCGCCCGCCCTCGCCGCCCGCGGCGAGCTGGCCGACGCCCTCGCCGAGATCGACGAGCTGGCGTCGCGACCGCGCGTCCGGGCCGTCGGCGAGACGGGCCTCGACTTCTTCCGCACCGGGCCCGAGGGGCGCGACGCGCAGCGCGAGTCGTTCATCGCCCACATCGAGATCGCGAAGAAGCACGGCCTCGCGCTGCAGATCCACGACCGCGACGCGCACGACGAGGTCGTCGACACGCTGCTCGAGGTCGGCGCCCCCGAGAAGACGGTGTTCCACTGCTTCAGCGGCGGCCCCGAGCTCGCGTCGATCCTCGCCGAGAACGGCTGGTACGCCTCCTTCGCCGGCACGGTGACGTTCACGAACGCCCAGCCGCTCCGCGACGCTCTCGTGCAGCTGCCCCGGCACCTCGTCATGGTCGAGACCGACGCGCCGTACCTGACGCCCGTGCCGTACCGGGGTCGCCCGAACGCGCCGTACCTCGTGCCGCACACGCTCCGGTCGATGGCCGAGACGATCGGCACCGACGTCTCGATGCTCGCCGCCCAGATCTCGTCGACCACCGAGCTGGTCTACGGCTCGTGGACCGACGAGCCCGTGACGGTCGAGGGCTGATGCCGCGCGCCACCCTGCTCGGCCCCGCCGAGATCCGTGACCTCGCCGACCTGCTCGGCATCCAGCCGACCAAGAAGCTCGGCCAGAACTTCGTCCACGACGCCAACACCGTGCGGCGCATCGTCGCCGCCTCGGGCGTCGGCGCGGGCATGAGCGTCGTCGAGATCGGCCCGGGCCTCGGCTCGCTGACCCTCGGCCTGCTCGAGGCGGGCGCCGAGGTCGTCGCGGTCGAGATCGACAAGCGCCTCGCCGAGCAGCTGCCGAAGACCGTCGGGCTGCTGCAGCCCGCGGCCGACCTGTCGGTCGTCGTCGACGACGCGATGCGGGTGGTGCAGCTGCCGAGCGAGCCCACCCACCTCGTCGCGAACCTTCCCTACAACATCAGCGTGCCGGTGCTGCTGCACTTCCTCGAGCACTTCCCGACGCTGCGGCGCGGCCTGGTCATGGTGCAGGCCGAGGTGGGCCTGCGCCTCGCCGCCGAGCCCGGCTCGAAGGTCTACGGCGCCCCGAGCATCAAGGCCGCCTGGTACGGCGAGTTCTCGACCGCGGGCCAGGTCAGCCGCCAGGTCTTCTGGCCGGTGCCGAACGTCGACAGCATCCTGGTCGCCTTCGACCGGACGGAGGCGCGGGGCACCGAGGCCGAGCGCCTCGCGGTCTTCGCCCTGGTCGACGCCGCCTTCCAGCAGCGCCGCAAGATGCTGCGGCAGTCGCTGTCGAGCGTCTACGGCTCGTCGGCCGCCGCCTCGGAGGCGCTCGTCGCCGGCGGGCTCGAGCCCACCGAGCGGGGCGAGCAGCTCACCGTCGACGACTTCCTCGCCGTGGTCCGCGCGAGCGGGCTCGCCGAGCGCGGCGTCGCCCCGCGCGGGGGAGCGGCCTGGACGCCCGACGTCGAGTCCGGCGACGGCCCGACGGGCGACTGAGGCGGCTGCCGTGACGCCGCGGGGTGGACGGCCGGGCGCCTCGGGCGGGGCGCCGGGCGGCGCGTCCGCCCGGGCCTCCGGCGTGCGCCCGACCGACCAGACCGTGAGCGACGCGCGGCTCGCCTCGGGCACGGGACGGAGCGCCGAGCAGTGGTTCGCGCTCCTCGACGGGGCGGGCGCCCGCGAGCGGTCCCACGCGCAGATCGCGCGCCTCCTCGTCGACGAGTTCGAGGTGGCCGCGTGGTGGGCGCAGAGCATCACGGTGCGGTACGAGCAGGCGCGCGGCATGCGCCTGCCGGGGCAGCAGCCCGACGGGACGTTCGAGGTGTCCGTCAGCCGCAGCCTGCGCGGCGAGCCGCTCGAGCTGCTCGAGCTCGGCGTCGCGCGCTTCGCGGCCTACGCGGGCGGGCCGCCCGAGTCGACGAGCCGGTCGGCGGCGCACCCCACGGCCCGCTGGACGCTCGAGCACGGCGACTCCCTGCTGCTGCGTGTGAGCCCGGGCGCGGGCGGCAAGTGCGCCGTCAGCCTCACCCACGGGCGCCTCCGGCTGCCCGAACGGGTGGAGCCCGTCCGGGAGCGGCTGACGGCGGCGTTCGGCGTCATGACCGACCGACAGAACTGACTAGGTTGGTCGTCATGACGTCGTCGACCGCCCCGACCGTGGTGCACACCCGCGCTCCGGGCAAGATCAACGTCTTCCTCGCCGTGGGCGACCTCCACGACGACGGCTACCACGAGCTCGCGACCGCCTACCAGGCCGTCTCCCTCTACGAGGACGTCCGCGCCCGCCACGCCGACGGCTTCTCGGTGCGGGTCACCGGCGGCCCCGGGGTCGACGTGGCCGGGGTGCCGACCGACGGCACGAACCTCGCAGTGCGGGCCGCGCGCCTCCTGGCGTCCACCACCGGGTACCGCGGCGGCGTCGACCTGCACATCGACAAGGCCGTGCCCGTCGCCGGCGGCATGGGCGGCGGCTCGGCGGACGCCGCGGCCACGCTGCTCGCGTGCGACGCCCTCTGGCAGACCGGGCTGAGCCGCGACGACCTGCTGCACCTCTCGGCCGAGCTCGGCGCCGACGTGCCCTTCGCCTTCGCCGGGGGCACCGCCGTCGGCACCGGCCGCGGTGACGAGCTGAGCCCCGCGCTGGCGAAGGGGCACTTCCAGTGGGTGCTCGCCCTCGCCGACTTCGGCCTCTCGACGCCGACCGTGTACCGCGAGCTCGACGAGCACCGGAGGCGCCACCACGGCGACATCTCCCCGGTGCGTCAGCCCGTGGTCGACACGGCCGTGCTGCAGGCGCTGCGGGCCGGCGACCCGGGCATGCTCGCCGAGGCCGTGCACAACGACCTGCAGGCCCCGGCGCTGCACCTCGAGCCGGGGCTCGGCGACGTCATCGAGCTGGGCGAGCGCAACGGCGCCCTCGCCGGCATCGTCTCGGGGTCGGGGCCGACCGTGGCGTTCCTCGCGCCGGACCTCGACGGGGCGCTCGAGCTGCAGATCGCGCTGAGCGCGGCGCGGCTCACCGTCGTGCGGGCCACCGGCCCGGTGCACGGCGCCCGCGTCGTCGCCGACTGACGCGCGGGTCAGCGCACGTAGCGCAGCACGTTCGTGCGGGTCAGGCCCCACTCCTGGTCGAGGTGGAAGCCGACCGACCCGAGCTCCTCGGTGACGCGGGGCCGCCAGTCCTGCTTGTCGCTCGTGACGAGCCAGACCACGTCGAGGTCGGCCGTGCGGTCGAGCACGTCGCCGAGGTCGTGCTGGGTCTCCCAGAGGCCGTCGGTCTCGGCGCCGGGCGTCTCGAGGGTGAAGTCGGACATGCCCACGAAGGCGTCCGGGTAGGTGTCCTGGATGATGCGCGAGGTGGCCTTCGGGTGCCGTCGCACCGGGCCGTACACGATGCCCTCCTCGGTGCCGGCGGGCTCCGTGGCCCGCTCGCGGGCGACGAGGGCGGCGACCTGGTCCCAGGCGGCCCTGTCCTTCGCCTCGGGCTGGCGCTGGGCGACGTAGCCCGGGGCCGTCAGCACGACCGCGACGAGCAGCACGAGCGCGATGACCCGTCGCCACGGGATCGCGGCCACGGCGACGGCCATCGTCATCGCGACGGCCGGGGTGCCGAAGGTGAGGTAGCGCGGCGAGTACAGCGGCGAGGCGACGAGCGAGACGGCGATGAGGCCGATCGTCGGCACGAGCATCCAGGGCAGCACCACCTCGGCGAGGCCCCGGGCGGCCGGGGCGAGCCGCAGGGTCAGCACGACGACCGTGGCGCCGAGCAGCAGCAGGGCGAAGACCGCGAAGTTCTCGTCCTGGTAGAACCACTGCGTCACGAGCACGCTCCGCAGCGTGCCGAAGGTCGGGCGCTCGATCCAGCTGACCTGGCCGTTCTGGCCGGCGATGAACCAGGCGAGGGGCAGGCTCGCGAGCCCCGCGACCGCCGCCCCGGCGAACCAGCCGACGAGGGCCCGGCGGGAGGACCGGACGCTCGGGCTCGGCACCGCGATCGAACCGGTGCGGGCCCACTCGTCGACCCGCGCCTCCTCGGCCCGGCGGTCGCGGTGGTCGCGCAGCACCCGCACGAGCATCGTGACGGCGTGGCCGACGACGAGCAGCGCGAGGTAGAGGAAGAACGCGGCCGAGACGACGGCGAGCACGGCGTACGCCACCCACCACCCGACGACCGAGCGGTGCGTCCGGGCCACGCCCGCCTCCGAGGTGCGCCGCGCGGCGACGACGAGCACGAGCGTGAGGCCGACGGCGAGCATGGCCGAGAGGGCGTACGAGCGGCCCTCGCCGCCCATCCACGTCACTCGCGGCAGCAGCACGAAGAGCAGGCCGGCGACCACCGCGGTGCGCCGGTCGACGAGGATGCGCGTGAGGGCCACCGTGAGCCCGGCCGCGACGCCCGTGACGATCGCGCTCGGCACGCGCAGCGAGACCGGCGAGTACGGGAAGACGTCGAACCAGAGGTGCATCGCGGCGTAGTAGGCGGCGTGCACGAGGTCGACGGTGTGGATCATGGCCCAGAGCTGGCCCCAGGTGCGGGTGGCCGAGACGACCGTGGCGGCCTCGTCGTACCAGACCGACGGCACCCAGAGGAAGGCGCCCGAGACGATCGTGCCGAGCAGCCCGATGAGCACCGCGTCGGCGTGACGGGAGCGCAGGAGGCGCGCGCCGGCCGAGCGCGGAGGTCGCGTCGCGCCGTCGCCCGCGTCGCCGCGAGGGGCCGGGTCCCGGCGGGCGGCGGGGTCGCCGGCGACGTCGGGGGTCGCGGTTACAGTGGTCGGGGTCGTGGAGCCCGCGGCCCGTCCTCGGAGGTCTGCCATGTCGTCACTGCCCCCTCTCGTCTCGTCTGTCGGTGCCGGGCGTCGCGCGCCGGGCGGCACGTCGACGGAGGCCGACGAGCGGTGGTCGCGCAGCGTGCGCCTGCCCGGGTTCGGGCTGGACGCCCAGGCCCGCCTGATGGCGGCACGGGTGCTCGTCGTCGGGGCCGGCGGGCTGGGCGCACCGGTCGTCAACTATCTCGCAGCGTCCGGTGTGGGGACCCTGGGAGTCGTCGACGACGACGTCGTCGACCGCTCGAACCTACAACGTCAGGTGCTGTACGGACCTCACGACGTCGGGCTGCCCAAGGCGCGGGTCGCCGCCGAGCGGGTGCGCGCGACGGCGCCCGACACGACCGTCGTCGTCCACGCCGTGCGCCTGACGGCCGAGACGGCGTCGATCCTCGACGGGTACGACCTCGTCGTCGACGGCAGCGACTCGTTCGACACCTGCTACGTCGTGGCCGACGAGGCCGCCGCCCGCGGGCTGCCCGTCGTGTGGGGCAGCGTCTCGCGCTACGACGGCCAGGTGAGCGCGTTCTGGGACGACGCCCCTGGCGACCGCGCGGTCGACTACCGCGACCTGCACCCTTCCGCCCCGTCCGGCGGCTGGGACGAGTCGTGCGCCGACGTCGGCGTGCTCGGCCCGCTCTGCGGCACGGTCGGCTCGGTCATGGCCTCCGAGGCGGTCAAGCTGATCACCGGCGTCGGCGAGCCCCTGCTCGGCCGCGTCGTCACGATCGACGCCTCCGCGGGGTCGTGGCGCGAGAGCCGCCTGCGTCGGGCGCCGCACCGGGCCGCGGCACGGGCCGCCGCGAACGCCGCCCGCCGGGCCGGGCACGACCCGGGGCACGACGCCGAGGCCGACGCGGAGGCGCGGGTCGAGCCGAGCGGGGCGGTCGCGTCCTCGGGGGGCCGGGGCGCGCCTCCGGCGCTCCAGGGCACGCGCAGCCCCGACGTCTCCGCCGACGACCTCGCCGAGCTGCTCGCGGCGCGCGACGCGGGCGAGGCCGCGTTCACCCTGCTCGACGTGCGGGAGCCCGACGAGCACGCGTTCGCGCACCTGCCGGGCGACGTGCTCGCGGCGGGCTACGGGTTGCGCACGAGGCAGCGTCCCGAGCTCGACCCGGCCGTGCCCGTCATCGCCTACTGCGCACGGGGGCCCCGGGCGCGGGCGGCGGCCGACCTGCTCGTCGCCGACGGCTTCGACGTGGCGGTGCTCGACGGCGGCATGCTCGGGTGGGAGCTGCGCTCGGCGGGACGGGCGGCGGGACGAGCGGCGGGGACGGCCCGGTCGTAGGTCGCGGGCCGGACGGGCTGGGTGGACCTGACGGGCTCGGCCTCCGACCCCGGGTCGGGCCGTGTCGTCGGTGCGGGCTCAGCCGCCGGCGAAGGGCGGCATGACGTCCACGACGTCGCCGTCGGCCACGAGCTGCTCGCGGTCCCGCGTCGTCACGCCGTCGACGAGGAACGAGCAGCGCAGCAGGACGTCGCGCCAGTCGGCGGCCGACGTGCCCTCGGCGGGCCGCACCGCCAGGAGGAGTCGCCCGACCGTCGGCGACTCGCCCGCGGGCACCTCGACGACCTGCTCGTCGTGGCCGACGGCGGCGCGGGCCGCCGCGAAGAACCGGAGGGTGGCGCGGGTCGCGGCCGGGGTCGGGCTCGGGGCGGGGGTCAGGGTGCTCACGGTCAGCCTCCGATCGCGCTCATGCTGCGGAGCGGCTGGACGAAGTCGTCGCGGTCGATGCCGTGCGAGGCCGGCTTCGCCCACATCGCCCCGCGCCACAGGTCGGCGAGCTCGACGTCGTCGGCTCCCGCGCGCATCGGGTCGCGGAGGCCCGTCTCGGCGTCGCCGAACAGGCAGCTGCGCACGCCGCCCTCCGCGGTGAGGCGGGTGCGGCGGCAGTCGCCGCAGAACGGCTCGCTGACCGAGGCGATGATGCCGACGGTGCCGTGCAGGTGCGCCTCCGCGCCGAGGCCGACCGCGTCGAAGCGCTCGGCGGGGGCGCCGTCGCGCGGGGCGGCGTGCGGGCTGAGCACGAAGCGCTCAGCCAGGCGGCCGCGGATGTCGTCGGCCGTCACGAAGGAGGCGCGGTGCCAGGTCCGGTCGGCGTCGAGGGGCATCTGCTCGATGAAGCGCAGCTCGTGGCCGCGCTCCAGCGACCAGGCCAGCAGGTCGGCCGCCTCGTGGTCGTTCACGCCGGGCAGCAGCACCGCGTTGATCTTGATCGGGGTCAGCCCGGCCGCGGCGGCGGCGTCGACGCCGGCGAGCACCTTGTCGAGGAACGGGCGGCGGGTCAGCGTCGCGAACGTCTCGGCGTGCAGCGAGTCGAGCGAGACGTTGATGCGGTCGAGACCGGCGTCGGCGAGCGCCCGGGCGCGCTGGGCGAGCCCGATGGCGTTGGTGGTGAGCGAGATGTCGGGCCGCGGGTCGAGGGCGGCGACGCGTCGGACGATGTCGACGAGGTCGGCTCGCAGCAGCGGCTCGCCGCCGGTGAAGCGCACCTGGCGGACGCCGAGCTCGCGGACCCCGATGCTCACGAGGCGGACGATCTCGTCGGCGCTGAGGGCTTGGTCCTTCGGGAGCCAGGGCAGGCCGTCGGCCGGCATGCAGTAGGTGCAGCGCAGGTTGCAGCGGTCGGTCAGCGAGACGCGGAGGTCGGTCGCCGTGCGGCCGAAGCGGTCGAGCAGCCCGGGGGCGGCGTCGGACGCGGGCCGGGGCGGGAGGGCCGAGCCCGCGGCGGCCGTCTCGCCCTCGGCGAGGCGCCGGGGGATCGTGGGGAGGCCGAGCGAGATCGTCATCTCCCGAGCGTAGGCGACGACGGGGCGCAGCGCTGGTGTCGCGGGCGTGGCGCTCGTGTCACGGGGCCGGCTCGGGCGATCTCGAGCCGAGGCTCGCGCCGAGGCTCGCACCATCTCGGCCCGTCAGGACGCGGCGACTCGCTCAGCACATTTCGCCGCCAGGCGAAGCAGCTGCACCGATGTCGCGGGTGTGGCGGGGCTTCCGTTTCGCCTGGAGGCGAAACGCCACCTCGGCCCGTCAGGACGCGGCGACTCGGTCAGCCCATTTCGCCGCCAGGCGAAGCAACTTCACCGATGTCATGGGTGTGCCGGGGCTTCCGTTTCGCCTGAAGGCGAAACGCCACCTCGCCACGTCAAGACGCAGCGACTCGGTCAGCCCATTTCGCCGCCAGGCGAAGCAACTTCACCGATGCCGCGGGTGTGCCGAGGATCCCGTTTCGCCTGGAGGCGAAACGTGTGCACGGACGCACCGATGCAACGGGTGTGCTGAGGACTCCGTTTCGCTTGGAGGCGAAATAGCGCGAGAGCGAGCCCGTCACCCTGCGCCTGCGCTCGCGCTCGCACCCCACCCGCGCCCGCATTTCGTCGATGTCTCGCACCAAGGTGCATCGCGGAGACACTCGGTCGGACAGGGTCGTCCGGCGTCCGCCGCCTGGTCGGACATCGACCTCGAGAGGATCCCGTGACCGTCGCGACCCACCCCCACCCCCGCCCG
>Ga0265780_10012186_pt1 | contig 10100 bp, 5 predicted proteins | sample P1T30metagenome_FD_192432 | JGI IMG/M metagenome (GOLD analysis project Ga0265780, IMG submission 192432) | Plant litter microbial communities from East Loma Ridge, Irvine, California - P1 T30 | ecosystem: Environmental > Terrestrial > Plant litter > Unclassified | place: USA: California... | reverse complement strand
TACACTCTCCTGCTTGGGTAAACTAAATGTCCCCGTGCCGAGCACACTTATACGATATTTCCCCGCAGCCAGTGGCGAAGCCAAGAACCGTCCTAAGTCACCTAAGCCAATACATGCAGTATCAACCTTTGCCAGTTCAATTCCGCCTTTTAATTGCTCATCTATAGCAAGCAGAACTAAATCATTCAGCTTATCTCTTGTAAGCACTTTAGCCCTCAGCGTTTTACCTGCAAGCGATACCGTGGGATGATCGCCTACATACGAAGACTTGCTAATCACCAGGCTTGTACCCGGTTGCTTTGCAAGGCCCTTCATTCCTTTAGTCTCAATTAAAGCACCCATGATCTGTTTCAGGGCACCAGACACCGTGCTACTAATCAAGACAGCACTGCTCCTGATCTCCTTTTTTGCCCTGATCAACTGATCCGGCTCATCCAGTTCAGGAAAGATCTTTAAGCTGCCGGAAACCGTAACGAATCCAGCACTGTCTTTTTGCGTTGGATAATCACCATAGGTCTTCGCTTGCTGTAAAGTTGTCCAGTAAGTCCGGTATAAATCAACAGGCACTTCAAAGTTTTCCTTTTCTGATACGTCCACAGCACTGTGAATCCCGATAACATTCCCAAAGCCATCAAACAAGGGGCCTCCGGAATCACCGGGTTCCATCAGGCAGGTCGATTGCAGAAAGCCATACTCATTATGTACGTCGTATATCTCGCCTACACGGATCATCGGTAATGCTTGATCCAGTGACTCGGGATATGCAATACTTATGCTCAGCATACCTTTGGTAAGTTTAGCCGAATGCCCCATTGGAGCAAACGGCCAAACACCCTCATTAACTATCTTCAGCATGGCAACATCAGGCATAAACGGCCTTGACTCCAACTCAATCTCCCCCCTGCCCACGGCAACCGTCGATCGGCCATCCGGAAACATGACCTTGTAGGTCGTTCCGGGAGTATTTACATGCGCTGCAGTTAAGATGTGTCCTTCTGGTGTAGCGACAACACCGGTAAATTGTGGCCCTGTACGTACATTCCGGATAGTATCAAAAGCCCAAATCCGGACGCTTGCTGGATAAGCGCGTTTTATCGCGTGATGTATGGTTTCCTGCAAGTCTCTTGCGTTAGCCTGCTGAGCGACGGCAGTACCCGAAGCAGTACAGCAAACTAACATCAGCAAAAATATAAGCTGCCTCATGCGCTTAGTTGTACAACGCTGCAAGTTTAGCCTTCAAGCTTTCACCACGCAGCTCGTTGCCAATCACTTTCCCATCTTTATCAACCAGCACACTTGCAGGGACTGCTCTAACGCCATATAGCCGACCAACAGCATTGTTCCAGCCTTTAAGGTCAGATACATGTAACCATGGCAAACCATCCGCCTTAATTGCTTTCTCCCATGCCGTTTTATCACTATCTAAGGAAACTGCTAAAATCTCAAATCCTTTGTCCTTGTACTGATTGTAAAGTTTAACCAGGTTTGGGTTCTCTGCTCGACATGGGCCACACCAGCTTGCCCAGAACTCTACCAGCACAACTTTACCTTTTAAGTCAGCCAGTGAAATAGAATTTCCGTTAACATCCTTTTGCGAAAACACTGGCGCGCTTGCGCCAATTGCGGTCATCGTTGAGGCATCAATACGTTGAGCCAGTTCAACACCCATATCTAGCGACCTTAACTGCGGGTTCAGCTTTTTAAAGGCAGCCGCAATCCGGCCTTCATTCGCTTTGTCTTTCTGCGTTTCAGACAAGGCAACCAAGGCAAAAAATGAATTGGGGTTCTTTTCTGCAAAAAGAAGTTGCTGCTCGTTCTTGTTATCAAGCTTGGCCCGGTACCAGTCATTCACAGCTTTCATGAAGCCTGGATCTTTCTGATCTTCCGGACTTCCGCTCGAAAACTTAGCGTTTACCGCCTTGGTGAGCTCCATAATAGAACCACCTATCGTTTTATTATAGGCCATATGCTCATCATAAATTTTTGAACCCGTAAATACTGCAGTAGCCAAAGAATCTCTGGAATTCACCGTGATGTTTTCCGGACCGAAATAGAAATAGATTACATCTCCAGTGTAAACCGCTTTGTTTTTACCTTCCCCGGTATGGTCCAGGGCCATGCGCGCATAAGCATTACTTTTAATTTGCCCGGTAAACTTAAATTTACCATCTACCAATAAGGCCGAGTCGGCATGCCCTTCGCCATTGTCCATGTAATCCAGGTAAACCATCGCTGGCTTGTTTAATGCACCTAGCTTACCAGCCATGGTGAACGGTTTGTTTTGTGCAACAGCTAGAAAGCTGGCGAATAATGCAGGTAGAATAAGGAATCTCTTCATGTTTTCTTGTAATAAGTTCTAATTAGGTTTTGTATTAATAGTCTTTAACCACCAGATCAAGCGGGTCTCCCGGGATGCCGGAAATGGTGTTCAGAATTTTGCCGGTCTCTCCAACGCGGACGTCAAGCCGGAGCATTGCTCCAGGTACCCCAACCCGTAGCTCGTTGCCATCGCCGCTAAGCTGCAGCATCGTCACTTTCCTTCCGCCAAGATCAGCGGTAAGCTGGCGGATATCCTCATTGATCGGGTTATATCGATAGATCTTGTCATCAGAAGAAAAATAAAAGATATCGACAGGTGATTTAACCCACTTGGTGTCGGCCTTAACCAAAGCGGATCCTTTAAACACCTTTTTGTGCAGCGGTGTTATTGCCCGGTTGTTATAATCATCCATGGCGAGGTTAAACCCATACTCATAGGTCTCGCCAGCTGGGCTGCGGAAATAAGCATAGGAGTTACCCGAAACAGCACGCATGAAGATCAGATTGTCCATGTCCAGCTTCTTAGGATCGAAAGAAAGACCGGTACCATTTACCTTATAGGTCGTACCGGTAAACCCTCCTGATGAATTGAAGGATACAAAGGCTTTTGACTTCCTGTCAAAGCCGAAATAATACCTGCCCTGCGCAAAAGTGAAAAATGGAGCTAGGTCATAATCTCCGGCTTCCGCATTGGCGAACTTCCCGAAATCGGGTGCGAATGGCGCTGTAGTGGTTATACTTTGGTAGAGCTTTCCATTAATCAGTCCTACAGGATAGCCTGCGGAGCCATCAAACACTGCGGGCACTACAATAGGTGGTGTGATAAGGAACTGCGCACTGAAGTCCTTTTTCTTCAACATGGAAGAACCATCCAGGATTACCCCACCGGTAGCATTGTCTTGACATACCACCCAATAATCTTCAACGGTACCACCTTGATAAACAATAGGCTTAGCGAATAGCTGCACGGGATTTTCAGGTAGGTCGACGCCGTGCAGGCTTCGGTAAATATCACTCAGAACTGTACCATCAGCCTTTACAAAGGATAGTTTCGTCACACCATTTTCTACACTGAGAATGGTCTGGCCAGTTGAAAAAGGCGTAGTCCCAAAAATTTTAAAGGGGAAGGTATACTTCATGCCATTGCGATTGTCCGTTATCGTCAGTTTGGCTTCACGCAGGCGTGGCGCCAGATTATAAACCAGCTTCAATGGGTAGCCTTTATAATCATCGGAACGCGCCTCTTCAGAAACATCAATCTTCCAGTCGTAAGTTAGATCCTTCAAAGGATCAGCACCTTCAATAACCACATTCGGTTCAATGATTAGCGTATCACCGAGGTTGGCGTCGAAAGTGGCATCGCGGAAATCCTCCAATACCGGTTCAGATGGCGGATTATAATCATAGTTGCCGAGGTCCTTCTTACAGCCTAAGATGCCCAGGAACAGTAATAGGGCAATATATATTTGTCTTTGTTTCATGGATCTAGAGTTAAAATTTACATCGTGATCTGGTTCCCATTCTCATCAAGGAAAATATAGGTATCAGCGGCACTAAAGTATTTGAGGTGGAACTTGGTGGCTGGTGCATCCTTTTGGTACAGGTCGTAATCACCTGAACCATCCGTCCTTGCAGTCAACACGTAACCTAGCTCCGGGTGTGTATCCACCCAGCTAAATGGAAACTTCAGTAAAGAACGTGTGTTCGAGATATAGAACAGACTTCTCGGTATTTCCATAAATTCCGATTGTGGTAACAGGTCCCTGGTACCTGACGAAATCAAAAATAGCTGATGTTTCACCCGGCTATAGGCCCCAAGTTCACCCACCCATAACATCCACCATGATGGCATTTCCAGGCGATTTGAGAAAAGCAGGCTTTTCGTTCTGGTCTTCTTCGGCAGCTTGTTGTCAAAATCCTCACCTCCAACTACCTGAAAAGTCAGCTTTACAGATTGGGACTCCAGCCCAGGTGCATTTAGCAAAACAATTGGCACCTTTACCATTCCTGAATCTGCCGGCATGATGTAAAATGGCTTCAGCGCCTCGTAGTGTACATCAGGCTTAGCTGTTGTACCAGTGTCGGTGGCCTGGATTTGGAACTTGCGCTCGCGACTTACGCGTTTACCCGAAATCTTCACCGGAACCCATATGGTATCCTTGGGGAGACCTGGAGTATAGGCAAAACTATACGTGAGTTGTTCTTCGTCCTGGTAGTCCAGGTAAATGTTGTCAATCTCCACATCATAAAGGAACTTTTCATCCTTTTTGCAAGCCAGCATCACGCTACAGGCCAGTAAGAAAATCAATATTCTATGCTTCATGTCCAATTAGTTGTTGGTGTTTAACTCGGTTGCAGGTATCGGAAACACGAAGATCTTATCGGATGGACTGATGCTTTGTGTTTGTGAAATCTTAATCGCATAGTTTAGGCGTTTGTACATAAAGAAAGTCTGGCTCTCCCCATAAAATTCCTTTCTCGCCTCAAGAAGGAGGAGATTGAGAAATTCACCCTTGTTGGCGACCGTCGTTAGGTCATCCGGAATCCCCCGGTTTCTCCGAACCGTGTTGTAATACATCAGTGCTTCCGACGGATTCTGGTCAAAACTTGCTTCTGCAGCGATATAGTACATTTCACTTAAACGCAATGCCGGAGCGACTAAGGGATGCAGGTTTGACAGCGGCGCAGAATTCACCACATATTTCTGTAATAAGCTCCGATCTTCAGCCGATTGCTGACCTTTAACATTTACAAACCATTGCTTGTAGCGGTTATCTTCCGCACCAAAGCGTTGTTTCTCGTATATCTCGTCAAGTTGACTAGCTGTGGGGCTATAATCAGGTGCCTCTTTGGAAAACAGGTTAATCAGCATCTCTTTCGCATTAGGGATGTACCATGAAGCGATAAGTTCCTTATACAGGATCCGGTCTTTTTTACTTAGATCGCCCTGGATAAAATCTTCTACTTTGGTAAAGGGAAATTTCTCAGAATCGATAACAATTTTGGCATTTAGCAAGGCTTTCTCGATGTCAGCTTTATAAAGGTAAACCCTGGCCAACTCCGCGCACACTGCGAAATAGTTCATCCGGTGTCGTCGGTTCTGCAGAAAAAGATCCGGGTGGCTTAACTCCGTTGCTTTCAGCTCATCAGGGTAGCCCACAACATATCCGGAAGAAAGGATCGGATCAGAAAGGCTCAGTAAGGCCTTTGCAGCTTCCAGATCAGCAATCGTGAGGTCCAGCACTTCGGTCACGTTCAGGAAAGGTCTGTTGGTTGGCGCTACCGTGGTCACATAGGGAATAGCTTTCCCCAATGGTTTACTAACGAAAGATGGGGCGAACATCCGAAGCATATCAAAATGCAGGTAAGCCCGCAAGGCCAGAGCCTCCCCTTTTATAATCTCGTAGTTTTTATCCCGGAAAAGCGATTTACGTTCGTCAATTGTAGTCAAGATGTAGTTTGCATTTGCCACACCACGATATGCCTGTTCCCAAATCGTTCTGGTGTCCGAAATCAGCGTTGCGGATGCGTAGTTGAAATTGGCAATCTCCTGAAATTTGACATCGGTAAATCTATAGTTCTGTGCCATGATGTCCAACAGACTGAAGGTCATATAACCTCCATATAGCTGTCCTCCTGCACAATGCAGGTACACACCGTTCAATGCTTCTTTGAAACCAGCCTCAGTCGTAAACAGCTCGTTTTTGTCTATTTCAGATTCTGGTTTAACATCCAGAAATTTCTTGCATGATGACAAGCTTAGCATCATCAATATAATTGTACAGATTTTCTTCATGTCTTAAGTATTTAAAATGTTGCTGCTAAGGCGAAAGTCACGCTTCTTACAAAAGGATATACTGTTCCCCGTTCAATCTCAATGCTTGAACTTCTGAAAAGGTCATTAGCCGTAATAGAAGGTCTCAGTGCTTGTAATCCAAGTTTCTTAGCTACACTGCGTTTGAAATCATAGGATAGGTAAACCGATTGTAAGTTGATGGTATTATATCGCTGAACAAAACGCGAGGATGTTCTGGTATTATCCAGATAGGTTCCTGGATCAGCAATGTTTTTGTAGAAGGCAATATCACCGGGTTTTTGCCACTTTTCGGTGAGCGCTCTGGCATCCACGTTAAACCTGGGATCCGCATTCTCAACACGATCTACCAAGGTCTGATTATACCTGTCGCCGCCGAACTCATAACCTACACTGAAGCTTAGCATAAACTGTTTATAGGTTACACTTCCGCCCATGCTTCCGAGCAACTGCGGTGTTTCATCGCCCACAGGTCGTGTATCTTTAATATCGTAATCGTAGGTATAGGTACCATCCAGCTTTTCGAAGATCTCCTTTCCATTTTCCGGATCAATACCCCTAGACTTTACGGCATAAATGGTGTTTATCGACTGGCCTTCTTTGAAACGCAGCATTGGGATTGAAGCGGCATTATTGTCAGGATCATTTTGCTGTTCGTCAATCTTGTTGTTAAAGGCCTGCAGCGCATCATAGATCTTCACAACTTTATTTTTGTTGTGGGCAAGATTACCCATCAAATTGACATTCCATTCAGCCGATTTGTAAGCATTCAGGGTCAGGTATACTTCATAACCTTGGTTAACCATATCACCAAGATTTGCTTTATACACGGTGAAACCCGTTGAAGGCGAAATATCAATATCGGTTAACAATCCCTCCGTAAGTTTATAGTAGTATACTGGCCTGATGGAAACGCGATCGTTAAACAGCCCAAGGTCTAGACTCAGGTCATAGTTCCTTGTTTTCTGCCACTTTAAATTTTCATTTCCATAGCCGTTTACAACTGCCCCTACGCCTGTAGAATACCAGTTCGATTTTTGATAACTATAGATGGATTTAGATAGGTAAGCAGGAAAAGATGCAGAACCGGTGAAACCTGTGGTTGTGGTCAGACGCATTCTGGAAATCACGGGTAAAAGCCTGTTCATGAAGCTTTCCTTATGAATGTTCCAGCCTAAGCCCAAGGACCAAAAAGGAGAAAAACGACCTTCTTCACCAAAAATGGATGATCCATCTAAACGAAAGGAAGCATCCAGAAGGTATCTGTCTTTCAAAGCATAGTTCTCCGCAGCTACAAATCCAAGCAAACGTCTTTCAGAAACCTCCCCTGAAGGTGAGGTATTTTCCGCATAGCCTCGTGCAAAGCCAATACCTGAAAACTTGTCATTGCTGAACCCCCGCGCAGCGAAAGATTTATAGTTCCCTTTACTCGCAATCCCGTTTGCACCCAAGGTGGTATTAAAACTGTGGTCACCCACTTGTTTATTATGCAGCAATCGCAGGGTACCATCTGCTGTCCAGGTATCCGTAGTACTGTAGTCATAGCTGCCACGGTTCTGAATCTCGTTGGTTGGACCATCAATGAAGGTATTGCTGAATGGCGAGATAAACCTGTCGCTGTTTGCTTTATTCTGGTTAAAACTGAAAGATCCAATAAACCTCAGGTCTGGTGTAATCCGCCAGTCAGCGGATAGGTTATCAATGAATTCAAAATATGAATTCTTATCGAAGTTACCGAGCGTTGATTCGTAAAGCGGGCTAAAAACCTTCACCGTTCTGTACTGATCCCCGCCATCCAAATGCGTATCTATTTGCCAATTGGCGATCTCCTGGATCAAATTACCTTCAGCATCTGTCATCGGGTAATAAGGGTTCATTCGTACGTAAGAGGAAAAATCGCCATACTTTGAATTCTGCGCATTCACCTGAGTCAGCGTTACCTCGTTCTTAATAAGAAGTTTACGTGTCGGATTATAATTAAATACCATCCCTCCACTATACTGATTCCGGTCAGAGCCCATCATCGCACCCGGACGGGTTTGATAACGTAAATCAACACCATATCTAAAGGTCGAATCCCCTCCTTGGGCATATAGGCTGTGTTTTTGCCCATAAGTATTACGTAATGGCTGCGATAACCAGTAGGTGTTTACACCACTTAATACATTTTTAAGTTTACTGTAGTAAAGTTCATCCAGATCATCCTGGTTACCCACATTATTCCTCCCGTTCGTGTATAGACCGGAGAGGCGCTCGTATTCAAGCTTTTGTTCCGCATTAAGCACATTGTAATCGCTCAAATCGGGTGCTGTAGGGTTTAGCTCATAGTTGTAAGTTAGCTGTAGCTTTCCCGGAATAGGCGCTTTGGTGGTGATTACCATTACACCATTGGCTGCACGTGATCCGTAGATCGCTGTCGCGGCTGCATCTTTCAGCAAGGTCACGCTTGCAATGCGGTTGATGTCCAGATCGGTGATTTTTTGCAGGGATACTTCAAATCCATCAAGAATAAAAGTTGGCAAGTTATAGCTACTTGAAAGATTATTCCGGTCCAACACATTATCGTTGATGGAAGGAACAGCAGTTGCACCCCGGACATTAATCTTTGGCAAGGCATTGGGGTCTGAGCCCAGCAGGTTATTATCAAGTATCCGAAAGGATGGATCAAAATTCTGAATACTTTTAAGAATGTTCTGCGAGTTGATCTGTTTCAGCTGATCGCCCTGGATCGTGATGGTATTTCCGGTATAGGTGTCCTTTTTGACGATCTGGTATCCGGTGATCACAACATCATCCATGCTGTTTACTTGTGTTTCCATCACGACCGTGATGATTTTCGCTTCTGCAACCTTCAGCTCCTTAGGTTTATAGCCGATATAGCTGAATACAAGGATGTCTCCGGCATTTGCATTGATACTAAACTCCCCCTGGTTGTTGGTCTGCGTTTTTACCGCCTTGTTATCTTTCAAAGTGACATTCACACCCGGTATTGGCTCCTTGGTATCCGGGTCCAGTACAGTACCCTTGATGATGGTCTGTTGAATGCGTTGTCCAGATAAGGACTTTTCGGGCACCTTCTCCCGAATCACTATGGTTTTATTTATGATGTCATAAACAAGATCCTGCCCCTTTAAACAGGCATCCAACGCTTGTTCAAGCTTAACGCCTTTTAGTTCTACACTAACGTTGGGTTTCCTGGTATTCAGCTTTTCATTGTAAAAAAATAGATAGCCAGTCTGCGCCTTTATTTCCCTGAATACACTTTCCAAAGAACTGTTCTTCCTTGATAAGGAAACGGTTTGCGAAAAGCTGGCAGCAGAGAGATGTAAGGCACTGATGAATAATAAAATAGAAGTCAATTTCATCACCAGAAGAAGTTTAAACTTTACGGCACGCGGCACCTGGGCCGCCTTGTAAAGACAGGTTAATTTCATACTTTTGTTTAGGATTAAGATTCAATTAGGCAGCTGGTTCGAAGGCAGCTGCAGACTTCATTCGGCCGGGATATGTGAAGGTATCCCGGTTTTTTCTTGTGATGACTAGTGTAGCATTTTAATCATGTTCTGAGGTTTAAAAGGTTAATAATCTATTGTTTTCTTGCAGAAACAGTCATCTGATTTCCGTCGATTTTGAACTGGAGGTTGTTAAGTTCTAGAATCCGGCATACCTCAGAAAGCTTACTGTTTCGGGGGATCTCACCGACAAATTTTTCCTTTGGAAGAGGGCCATCATAAATGATCTTAATGTCGTACCAGCGACTGACCTCCCTCATGATCATCTCCAGATCCTCATTCTCAAAAGAGAATACTCCATTCTTCCAGGCAATGGCATTACCCGCATCCACCCCGGAGGTCATCAAAATAGTTCCACTGTTCGCATTTGTCTGCGCCTGCTCACCCGGCTTAAGGACCTTTTTACCAGCAGCGGTCGAAATCCTTACTGAACCTTCCAGCAAAGTGGTGGTTGT
>Ga0265780_10012185_pt1 | contig 10101 bp, 10 predicted proteins | sample P1T30metagenome_FD_192432 | JGI IMG/M metagenome (GOLD analysis project Ga0265780, IMG submission 192432) | Plant litter microbial communities from East Loma Ridge, Irvine, California - P1 T30 | ecosystem: Environmental > Terrestrial > Plant litter > Unclassified | place: USA: California... | reverse complement strand
GTACTGCTCGCTGAAAAAAACATAACAGTTTTCGATACGATTCCAGATGGGCTGGAGGTTTATACGGATAAGGAAATGCTTCAGTTTGTGAATAGAAACCTGCTTTCTAACGCCTTGAAATTTTCTCCAGAAGGAGGACAAATTACGATTTCAGCTCAAGTAAAAGAAAATAATGTTGTCGTTTCTGTCACCGACTCTGGCCCCGGAATTTCAGACGATAAGATGGACCAGCTTTTCAAAATTACCGATGCAGGCGGCTCAACTGAAAGAGGAGCGGGAATAGCGCTTTCGATGAGCCGCGACTTTATTGAATCGCTTGGAGGTACCATCTGGGCGGTAAGAGCCGAAAGTTCAGGAACTACTTTTTCATATACACTACCGGTAAAAAATCTCTAAAAACTTTCCATAAAAGAAGCTTCCAAAAATAATTTTACAGACTAAAAAAACACGCTTTGTGCTTTTACTACTGCCTTTTCCATGTCAATTCCTTTCTGGAGCGCGCCTTTAAAAAGATCTCCTTCTGACTTGACCCTCTCCACCGCATTTTTTATCGTAAAATCGTGCATGGTCAGCCCTTTTTTGACTTCATCCCAATGAAGAGGCATCGAAACCGTGGCGCCTGGTTTTGGGCGAAGTGAATAAGGACAGGCTAAGGTTGCTCCTGGGCGGTTCTGCAAGAAATCCAGATACATCTTGCCACCTCGATTTTTAATTTGCCTTTCGATACTGGTAAATTCAGGAAAATGTTCGTGAACAATGCGCACAATCAATTTTGCAAACAATTGCGACTGGTCATAAGAATATTTAGCTTTAAGCGGAATATAGACATGCATTCCGGTAGAACCAGAGGTCTTTACAAAACTGGGAACGCCTATGGCATCTAAAATTTTTTTGACTTCTTGTGCAATCTGAATAACCTGCTCAAACGTATTCTTGTCAGGATCAAGGTCAATTACGCAATAATCAGGATGATCAGGATGTGCTACCGTACTAAACCACGGATTCATTTCAATGCATCCCAACGAAGCCATCCACAACAGCGTGGCTTCGTCATCGCCTACCAGAAACTCTTTTTCTTTGCCGTCGCTCGTCGTATATGGAAACGTTTTTGCCCAATCAGGAGCTTTTCCTTTCACATCTTTCTGGTAAAAACTTTTCCCATAAATTCCGTTCGGAAAGCGATTTAATGACAACGGTCTTCCTTTTAAATAAGGAAGTATGTAGTCGGCAATTTGATAGTAATAATTGAACAGGTCTCTTTTTGTATATCCTTCTTCAGGCCAATAAATCTTACTCAAATTAGTAAATTTTAAATCATGGCCGTCGACTTTTTTAACCTGTGTTTCTTCGTTTGGATTAAGGAGCGTTTTTTTGCCCGTTTCCTTCGGTGATTGCAACATCTTTGAAGCTTCGTCTTTTACATTGGAGGATCGATTTAGGGCAATTTCTTCTGTTTCTAAAGCGATTTCCCTTGTAACTTCTGCGGCTTTTTTATCTGGCCGCAGTCCTTGGAAAGAAGGATGCCTGAAAACACCGTCAGGAGTTACTTCGGCAAAGCTGACTTCGCAGACAAGTTCGGGCGTGAGCCAAGTGGCTGTCGCTTTCGGTGGATTAGGACGGAATCGAGACGGTTTATTTACATCTGGGATTGGAGCAAACGGACTCTTTTTTGTCAGCAGCGGTTTGAAAAGCGCCATCATTTCTTTCTGTTTCTTTTCGGTAAAGCCGTTTCCTACCTTTCCCACATATTGAAAGGCGCCTTTATCGTAAACTCCAAGCAGCAAAGAACTGAATGCCTTTGCCGAACCCTCATTACGGGTAAAACCGCCAATCACAACTTCCTGTCTTTGGCTGACCTTAATTTTTAGCCAATCTTTTGAGCGGCTGTCTGGCTTGTAAGTGCTGTCGGCTTTTTTGGCCATAATTCCTTCCAGACCCATTTTCTTGGCTGCTTCAAAAAAATCAAGGCCGCTTGACGTAAAAACCTGGCTAATCCTTATCAGGTCATTATCAGCCGGAATAATTTCCTTTAAAATAGCCTGCCTTTCAGAGAGTGGCAGATCCACAAGGTCTCTGCCATCCATCCATAACACGTCAAAAGCATAAAACACAAGATGTCCGTCAGCCTCACTGCGCCAATTTTGCAAGGCGCTGAAATTTGCCTTTCCATCTTTTCCGATGACCAAAATTTCGCCATCAAGCACCGCATCCTTGCCAAAATTTTTAAAAGCGGCCGCTATCGGATAATATTTTTCTGTAAAAGACTTGTTGTTTCTTGACAGTAAAGAAACTTCCCCTTTATTACTATAGGCTAGCGCACGATAACCATCCCATTTTACTTCATAAGTCCATGCCTTGTCATCAAAAGGCTTGTTGACGAGCGTTGCCAGCATGGGCTTTATCTTTTCTGGCATTTTTGCTCGCTTACCTTTTTTGTAGAGTGCTGTGGTCTTTTTTTGAAGAGCCACTGCTTCAGCTTTGGGCAGTATCGGTTTGTCTTTCCCGTTCATCTTGGTTTAGGTTTACATGCACATGATATGCATTGTGGCTTAGTAACAAGTTTTTTAAAATTATTCTGAAGCAAGAAGGGCAATCTTCAAGGCTTCAAAAGCATCTTCAACGCTGATCTGCAATTTATGTTCTTTATTTTCTATTTTTTGGATCACGTCTGAAAGTATCGATTGGACGCACTTGCCATATACTTCGCCTTTGCTTAGCGGAATTTCAAAGGTACCCGATACCATCTCATCCACATCATAAGCAATGCCGCCGCAATAGGTCATCTCTTTATCAGATTCTGGCTCGTCAGTCGCACCCCAACCTTCAGGTCTCGAACTGTCTCTCAAATTGTCCAGCGGATTCGCCTCTTGAATCGTCCATTCAGGAAGATTTTTCAACTGCTCCTTGCTTTGCATGTTCACCAATGCCTTCACTTTTCCTTTCAGTGGCATCCAGCCTTCAATTTCAACTCTTGCCAGATCATATGCAAGGCTTATGGTAGTCTGCTCAAAAAAGCCTGGACCAGAAAAGGCATGGTAATAATTGGCAATCAAGCCTTCGTCATACTTGACCAGAGCTGCCACGCGATCACGCTGTGAAGCATTTCTGGTGTCAGAACTGCCGCATACATTGGTAAAATGCTGGCCGCTCAATGCATTAACAATATCAAAAAAATGAACGCCGTGCTCCACGTGAATGCCACCAGACATTTCTGGTTTCCAAAACCAATGTTCGGCAGGCAGGGCGGCATCCTGGGCATAATTATTTACGACAACGTGGCGTAATTTTCCAAAAGTGCCATTTTTTCCAATGGCCATAAAAAGCTGGATGATAGGATTGTAGCGTATCATGTGGTCGACTGTAATAATCCTGCCGGTTTTTTTTTGCACCTCTAAAATTTGCTGTGCGCTTTCTTCGCTAATGGCTACAGGTTTTTCAAGTATCACGTGCTTTCCTGCTCTCATAGCCGCACAGGCCATCTCAGCATGGAGATGAGGTGGCGTGACAATGCTGACGATATCAATTTCATCGTCGTCAAGCAGTTGTTTCCAATCATGATAGACTTTGCAGTTTTCTACTTTCTGCGGATGGCTTCCAGAATCAGCAACTGCAATAACTTCTACATTTTCAAGCTTTTCCCACCAATGGTGAAGAAATCTTCCAAAACCTCCATAGCCTATAATTCCTATTCGGTATCTATTCATAATGCCTTTTTTTTTATTTTCTTCCTGCAATTTACTCTAAGAGAGGTAGTAAAAAATTACAGCATCATTTCCTATTATTGCAAAATTTACAGGATTTTGCCGTTCTTAAAATCTTGTAAAATCAAAGTGCCATTTTATAAATAGTGAATACGCTATGACTGCTAAATTGCAATAAAAAAAAGCATGGATCACAAGGCAGAAGCTGAAAATAAAGATGGGCAGCGCATAAATTTAAACGAGCCGTACGAATTGCAATACTGGTCAAAAAAACTCAAAGTGGGTCGCAGTATTTTGAAGCAAGCCATAAAAGAAGCAGGGCCGATTGTGAAAGATGTTAAAAGATTTCTTGAAGAAAATGATGCTAGAAAACTAAATAACGAAACGGATATGGAAAAGAAAAATCAAGACCAAACAGCTTCTGAAAATAAAAAATCAAAAGATGACGGTTTGAATGCAAATAGTGCCTATAGCGGATCTGGCGCAATGCAGCCCAGCGGTAATACAGGCAGGCCAGAAAAAGAAAGCGATCTTTCGGAAGGAAATCTTGAAGAAGCGAAAGACCAAGCAGATGTAGCTGGAAATGGCGAATCAGATGGTAAATAATTTTAGTGTCTCATTTTAATAGCACGCCATTTTTCGAGCTTTTCTTCAAAAGACAGGGATGCATATGCAGGACTTGGAGAAGGCAGCGTTTCATATAAAATACCTTCCCAACGCGGAAAATAGCGGTCATAAAATTTAGCTGCCGCCTTGCTGTCGAAGAAAATGAACTTGATTTCAGGATGCGTTTTTAAGAGGAACAGGAGGTTGTTGGGCGTTTCATTCTTAATATTCTGGTCAGCACTGCCTTTTCTTTCACAAGTTTCCAAAACTTCCCAGAGCGCAATTTTATAGGTCTTCAATAATTTTTTGCGCTCCTCATATTCTTCACTGAAACCGTGTTCATAAACAGCAAATAGCAATCTCCAAAATTGATTTCTTGGATGCGCAAAATATTCACCTTTTGCGAGCGCAAGTGGTCCTGGTACTGTACCCAAAATCAAAATCTGACTGTCTGCTGCTACAATTGGTGCAAGAGTTTTTATTAGTTCCGGTTGTTTCATCACTCTAATTTACTATTTTTTTTTAAAAATAAATTTGCACGCTTGAATTTTTAAGAACCGCTTAATGTTGCAACCTTTGCTTAAAATTCAGTAAAATTTTTTTTGATTGAGAACGCTAATTTTAGGGTACTAATATCTGGAAATTCCAGCTAAATAACAGCACTATGAAAAAAGTAAATCAAGAAGAAGCAGTGCCAGAAAGCACTTTCTTTGTAGAAGAATCGCCCGTAGAGACGGTACGTTTTGACCGCGATGGAGAAGACGATGATTTAGAGTTCGATGAGCAAGAAGACGATGACCTAGACTCAGATGATGAAGGCGATTGGGGCGATGTCGATCCTGCGGGAGGCGACGCGCCTTCGAGTCCAGGAAGTGCCGTCTAGAAAAGTTTAAAAGCTGCCTCATGGTAGCTTTTTTGTTTCTTTTTAATACGTATATTTCTTTTTTTGTACCACTTTCAGATATACTATTGTAGATAAAAGGCTGTATTATCTGAATTAGCTTTATAAATTACCACAATTATGAAAGATATAGCACAACGCTTTTTACAAAATCCATTGCTTTCCCCAGCCGATTTGCAGCCAAGTACAGAAGGCCTGGAAATTACATGCCTTTTAAATCCTGGCGTTTTCAGCTTTCAAGGAAAGACATGGCTGATCGTAAGGGTTGCCGAAAGGCCGAAACAAAAAGACGATACTATTTCCTTTCCGATTTTAACAGATACCGGAAGCATCACGATCATCGAAATCCACAAAGAGCACGCCGAATTGATCATGACAGATGCGAGGGTAATCAACTATCAAGGCACTGATTATTTGACCACCTTGTCTCACCTTAGATTGCTTTGCAGTGACGACGGAATTAATTTCTATGAACCTGAAGATTATCCAGCCTTAGTAGGAGAAGGCATTTTGGAAGCTTTTGGCATTGAAGATTGCCGTGTCGCGCTGATCGAAGGAAAATATTACCTGACTTTTACGTCTGTTTCAAATAACGGCGTGGGAGTGGGACTGAGAACCACCACCGATTGGAAAAATTTTGAAAAGCACGGCATGATTTTGCCAGCCCACAATAAAGATTGTGCCATTTTTGAAGAAAAAATAAACGGGATTTTTTATGCCTTGCACCGTCCGAGCAGCGTGGATATCGGAGGGAATTACATTTGGATTGCTTCTTCTCCTGACGGAATTCATTGGGGAAATCACCATTGCATCGTCAAAACCCGAAAAGGAAAATGGGACAGCAAGCGGGTTGGCGCCGGAGCTGCTCCGATAAAAACTGAAAAAGGCTGGCTCGAAATTTACCATGGCGCGAACGAACAGCACCAGTATTGCCTGGGCGCATTTTTATTGGATTTGCAACATCCAACCAAAGTGCTTGCCAGAACTGACTTGCCAATTATGGTTCCCACAGAGCCTTATGAAATCAGCGGTTTCTTTGGCAACGTCGTGTTTACAAACGGCCATATCGCGGAACCTGATGGCGATACAGTAACCATTTATTATGGTGCTTCAGACGAATTTGTTTGCGGTGCCAAATTTTCGATTACTGAAATACTTTCACTTTTAAAATATACCTAATGCTTAAGAAACTCCTCTCGTCGTTGGCAAATTAAAATTATCAAATCCTAAAATGTTTGATTATCGCAATTTCGTAAGTAACAGATTTCGTACTTTGGTCTAAATTTAAACTACAACGATGAGTACTACAAATACAACAAATGTGAAAGCTTTTGGAGCGCCGTCTCGAGAAGCTGACTTAAACGAAATGACCATTTAACGCAGAAATGTGCAGGCAAAAGATGTTGAAATTGATATTTTGTTCTGTGGCGTTTGCCATTCTGATCTGCACACTGCAAGAAATGACTGGGGCGGGACGCTTTATCCAACTGTTCCCGGGCATGAAATTGTGGGAAAAGTAACGGCTGTCGGCAACGAAGTTTCAAAATTTAAAGTTGGAGATGTCGTGGGGGTTGGCTGTATCGTAGATTCTTGCAGAACTTGCGAAAGCTGCAAGCAAGATTTAGAACAGTATTGCCTGAATGGTTTTACCGGAACCTATAATGGAAAAGATCCTCATTTAAATGGGTATACATTTGGTGGCTATTCTGAAAAAGTGGTGGTGGACGAAACATTTGTGCTGCGAGTGCCAGAAAATTTAGACTTGGCTGCGGTTTCGCCATTGCTTTGCGCAGGGATCACGACCTGGTCGCCATTGAAACACTGGAATGTGAAAGAAGGAAGCAAAGTGGCAGTCGTTGGTTTGGGTGGCCTGGGCCACATGGCAATCAAACTCGCAAAGGGACTTGGTGCTTCAGTAACTTTATTTTCAAGAACGCCAGATAAAACGCAGGATGCAAAAGATTTGGGAGCTGATCAAGTAATTATTTCTACGGATGATTCTCAAATGAAATCGGTTGCTGGTAAATTTGATTTGATCATCGACACCGTTCCTTACGCGCATGATCTTAATCCGTATGTTTCCACTTTGAATATCAACGGAACCTTGGTTTTAGTAGGATTTTTGGGTGAAATAGACCCGATGCTTCATTCTGTCCCGATGATCTTAGGGCGAAAATCGGTAGCCGGTTCGGTCATTGGCGGCATTGCTGAAACCCAAGAATTATTAGATTTTTGTGGCGAGCACAACATCGTATCTGAAATTGAAATGATTGATATGCAAGATATTAACGGTGCTTTTGAACGCATGCTGCAAAGCGACGTAAAATACCGATTCGTAATTGATATGGCATCGCTAAAAAAATAAGCTTTATATTTTTAAGAATAGAAAAAGGCAGCCGTTTGTTTTAAACGGCTACTTTTTCATTTATAATTTCCTTGCTATTGACTCTTCTGAACGTCAAATTAATTCGTGGCAAAATATCCCGCGCTGTCTTCGGAACCTGATGCTGCCAGAAACTATTTGTCGTGCCGGCCATCAGCAAAAAGGAACCGTGATGAAGCGGAATCTCAAGCTGCTTTATGTCTTTTCTGAATTTGTGGCGCAGGCGAAACATTCGGGTTTCACCAAAACTTACCGATGCAATGATGGGGTTTATTCCTGATCTGTCGGTATGGTCGCTGTGCCACGCCACGCCGTCTTTTCCGTCGCGGTACAGATTTAAAAGTACCGCATTGAAATCAAGATCAATTTCATTTTCAACACGTTTTTTAATAGCAAGCAATTCGGCTGTCCAAGGCTCTCCATCCGGATTATTGTCTTCGTGCCACGAAATCATCCGGGGTGCCGTGACTGTCTTGTCAAAAATTTCCATCTGATATTCCCGCCATTTCATCTGGTTCAAAAACGTATTGTAATAATAGTCTGATTCCTCCTTGCTGAAAAAATTGTCAAGCAGCATCAAATCCGCATCCGGAAGGTCAAAGATTTTTTTTCCTGCCTTTCCGACGGTAAATAACTCGGTATCCTCAAAAAGTGTCATGTCTTATTTTTTAAATAGTAATTTTAAAGTCAGCGGATCCTGTTCTCCATCAAAAAATTTTTCCAGTACTTTTAGAAATATCAAATTTGAATCTTTTACAGCTGCAAAAAGCGTCATGCAAGATTTCAATTTCAAGTGGTCAGGACTGCCAAAAATTTGCAGCGCCGTTTTTCCTTCCAATTGATGTACAGCTTCTGAAATTTCTACCAAATGTTTCCCCAAAACTGGATGATTCAAATAATCTTCAGCCTCCTGCAATCCAGAAATTCCATAAAATGTCGCCATATCGCTTTGTCCCAAGCCTCTTAGTTGCGGAAAAATAAACCACATCCAGTGGGTTTCTTTTCGGCCTTTCTTTATTTCTGATAAAGCTTTGAGATAGGTCTGATTTTGAGCCTCTAAAAAACGTTTGAGGTTGTTATTGTTGTCCATAGTTCTCCTGTAAATTAAGTAGTGCAACTAGGTGGTATTAATTGCAAGTCAAAAATACTAAATTAGTAACATTAATTTGTATATTTGTAGTTACAAATTGTAACATTAACACTTATGTCACTTTTTTCTGATAATATGAAATATTTGCGATCTACAAAAGGCTTAACCCAGCAAAGCCTTGCAGATGAGCTGTCGATTACGCGTGCCCGCCTTGTAAAATATGAGGATGGAACTTCACAGCCACCCATAGAAATGCTCAAAAAAATAGCCAGTTATTATCATGTCAGCATCGATCTTTTAGTGTCAGTCGATTTGCGAAAAGTGCCACGTGGAGATCTGCTTCAGATGGAAGACAATCGGATTTTGCTTCCTATAATGGTTGACAGCCAAGGCGAAAATTTTATCGAAATTGTACCGCACAAAGCCAGAGCGGGTTATATGTCAGGATATGCCGATCCTGAATTTATTGAAAATTTGCAACATATTTCGCTTCCTTTTCTCCGTAATGGAAAATTTAGGGCGTTCCCAGTGGAAGGAGATTCAATGCCGCCACACAAAGAAGGTTCGTTTATCGTAGGCAAATACGTAGAAAAACTCGGCGAAGTAATGGACGGTAAAACATATATTCTCTTGACCAGAAACGACGGAATTGTCTACAAAAGGCTTAACAAAAACGGAAAAAACTTGACGCTTCAGTCAGACAATTCGATTTACAAGCCTTATCAGGTGAAAGCCTCTGACGTGCTTGAAATTTGGGAATACGCCTGCAGTATCGCGACAAAAGAATTTCTTCCAGATGATATGGGCGTTGAAAATATCAAAGACATGCTTCGGGAGATGCGCCATGATATAATTGAAGTCAAATCTCGAATTTAATTGTTGCAGCTTTTCGACGAATTTATATAACATTTGGGTGCGATTGATCTGATACCTTTGTTAAAGTATAAATCTAGTTCAGATTTTTTAATTCATACCTTATTGATGGAGAAAACAAATCTTAAGCGAGTAGCCATTGTTGGTGCTGGCCCAAGCGGTCTTTTTATGTTCAAGAGCCTTCTTGAAAATGGTGCCAGAGAAATGGAAATCACGCTATTCGAAAAAAAAGGACAGCTTGGCGCTGGCATGCCTTATAGTGGCGAAGGTGCAAATAAAGAGCATGTCACGAATGTGTCAGCTAATGAAATTCCAGATCTTGTAACGCCTGTCAGCGAATGGATTAAAACGGTGCCAGAAGACATTTTAGCTAGTTTTGCGATCGCCAGAAATTATTTTAATGAATACAAAGTATTGCCACGGCTTCTTTTTGGCAAATATCTGGAGTCGCAGTTTGAGTTGCTGCTTACGTCGGCATCCTTGGCAGGAATCAAAGTTACCGTTTTTACTGAAACTGCAATTGCTGATATTGAAGACTTTCTGGAAG
>Ga0265780_10012183_pt1 | contig 10101 bp, 10 predicted proteins | sample P1T30metagenome_FD_192432 | JGI IMG/M metagenome (GOLD analysis project Ga0265780, IMG submission 192432) | Plant litter microbial communities from East Loma Ridge, Irvine, California - P1 T30 | ecosystem: Environmental > Terrestrial > Plant litter > Unclassified | place: USA: California... | reverse complement strand
GGCGCAGTGCCTGCACGATTCCGGGCTACCGGCTTCGCGCCTGCACCTGGAGCTGACCGAAACCGCAGTGATCGGCGATGAGATGCTGGCCGCGCAGCTGCTGGACAAGCTGCACCGCACCTGCGTGAAGGTCTGGCTGGATGACTTCGGTACCGGGTTCTCCGGGCTCAGCCACCTGCGCCAGGTGCCCGTGGACGGGGTGAAGATCGACAAGAGTTTCGTCGCTGACATGCAACGCGACCCGGATGACCTGGCACTGACCACCGCGATCATCGCCATGGCCCACGCGCTGGGCATCACCGTGGTGGCTGAAGGCATCGAACAGGAAGTGCAGTTCGACCTGCTCAGCCAGCGCGGCTGTGACCTGGCCCAGGGCTACTGGCTGAGCCACCCGGTCACCGCCACCGCGGTGGTGCAGATGATCGAATCCGGCGCCTGATTTCCCGCTACACAGGGCGCTTGCTGGGGTCGCCGGGAAGTTCGCGGACCAGTTTGGGGACCAGGTAGCCGGACAGGCGCGCGGTCAGTGCGGCGATCAGGGCCTTGGCCGTTGCATCGTTCACTTCGAAGTGGGCCACGCCCTCCACGCGATCCAGCTGGTAGAGGTAGTAGGGCATCACGCCGGCGGCGAAGCTGCGTTCGCTCAGCGCCGCCAGGGCGTCTTCGCTGTCGTTGACCCCGCGCAGCAGCACGGCCTGGTTCAGCAGCTGCGCGCCGGCCGCGCGCAGCCGCGCCAATGCAGCATCCACGCTGGCATCGAACTCATTGGCATGGTTGGCGTGGATCACGAAGGCCAGCGGCCACGGCAGGCTGCCCAGCCAGGCCACGAGGTCTTCGTCAACGCGCTCGGGCAGCACCACCGGAAGGCGGCTGTGGATGCGCAGTCGGCGCAGGTGCGGGATGGCGCGCAGGGCATCGGTCAGCTCCACCAGCTTGTGCGTGGCCAGTGACAGCGGATCCCCACCGGACAGGATCACTTCGTCGATGCCCGGGTCTTCGGCGATGGCCCGCACCGCGTCCTGCCAGCCCCCCTTGGCGGCGTTTTCGGTGCCGTAGTCGAAGTGGCGGCGGAAGCAGTAACGGCAGTTGATCGCGCAGCTGCCGGTGGTCACCAGCAGCGCGCGGCCACGGTACTTCTGGATGACCCCGGTGGCCTTCTTTGCCGCGCCGTCGCCGACCGCATCCAGGCTGAAACCAGGCACCTGGCGCATTTCGGCGTCGATCGGGAGCACCTGGCGCAGCAGCGGATCGTGCGGGTCGCCATGCCGCATGCGGGCCACGAACCCTTCCGGGACGCGCTGTGCGAACTGCTGCAGGGCCGCCTCCGAAACGCCCAGCGCCGCAGGCTCCAGCCCGAGCCGTGACAGCAGTTCGGCCGGGTCGCGTATCGCCTGGCGCCAGAGCTGCTGCCAGCGGGCGGAAACGGGGCGGTGAGCGGCGGAGAGCTGCATGGACAGGGGGCCTGCGGTTATCATGGGGGCATAAATCAGTGCCCACCGTCCTGCGGTGGGCTTTCCATTCTATCCGGCTCGCCGCGCATGCGGCGGTTTCGCCATTTGAGGAGCTTGAGCATGGCCACTGCGGGCATGAACGATGTCAAGAACGGGATGAAGATCCTGGTCAACAATGAACCGGCCGTCATCTCGGAAACCGAGTTCATCAAGCCGGGCAAGGGCCAGGCCTTCACCCGCGTGCGCTACCGCTTCATCAAGTCCGGCCGTACCGTGGAAATGACCATGAAGGCCACCGATGACGTCGAAGTGGCCGACGTTGTCGATACCAACATGAACTACATGTACAGCGACGGCGAGTACTGGCACTTCATGGACCCCGAATCCTTCGAGCAGGTGCAGGCCGACAAGGCCGGCATGGGCGGCGCGGAGAAGTGGCTGAAGGGCGAAGAGTCCTGCATCGTGACCCTGTGGAACGGCTCGCCGATCTTCGTGCAGCCGCCGAACTTCGTTGAGCTGAAGATCACCGAGACCGATCCGGGCGTGCGCGGTGACACCTCCGGCGGCGGCGGCAAGCCGGCCACGCTGGAAACCGGCGCGGTGGTCCGCGTTCCGCTGTTCGTGAACCAGGACGAGATCATCAAGGTCGACACCCGCTCGGGCGAATACTCCGCGCGCGTAAAGTAATCCGGCGCAGCCGGATTACGGTAGGGACGGTCGCTGGCCGTCCGCTCCCGGCGTTACGTGGGGCCGGCCGATGGCCGTCTCCACGGCCGACCCGCCGCCCCCGCCAAGTGAGTCCGCATGACCGACACCGCACGCACCCCCGAAGCCTGTGACCTGCTGATCGAAGCCGGTTACGTGGTCCCGATCGAGCCGCATGCGGTGGTGCTGGAAGACCATGCCGTGGCCGTGCGCAATGGCGAGATCATCGCGGTCCTGCCGCGCAGCCAGGCGCGCGAGCGCTTCAATGCCGCACAGGTGGTCAGCCGACCCGAGGCCGCGCTGATGCCGGGCCTGGTCAATGCCCACACCCACAACCCGATGACCCTGCTGCGCGGGGTGGCCGACGACCTGCCGCTGATGACGTGGCTGCAGCAGCATATCTGGCCGGTGGAAGCGGCGGTGATCGGGCCCGAATTCGTGGCCGACGGCACCACCCTGGCAATCGCCGAGATGCTGCGTGGCGGCACCACCTGCGCCAACGAAAACTACTTCTTCGGCGACGTGCAGGCAGCGGTCTACAAGAAGCACGGCTTCCGCGCGCTGGTCGGCGCGGTGATCATCGATTTCCCCACCGCCTGGGCGAAGAGTGATGACGAGTACTTCGCCAAGGCCGGCGAGCTGCACGACCAGTGGCGCAACGATCCGCTGATCGGCACCGCGTTCGCCCCGCATGCGCCGTATACGGTCAACGATGCGAACTTCGAGCGCGTGCGCATGCTGTCCGACCAGCTGGACATGCAGGTGCACCTGCACACGCACGAGACCGCGCAGGAAATCAGCGATTCGATCACCCTGCACGGGCAGCGTCCGCTGGCTCGGCTGGATCGCCTCGGCCTGGTCAACGACCGCCTGATCGCCGTGCACATGACCCAGCTGACCGAGGCGGAGATCCACCTGTGCGCCGAGCGCGGCGTCAGCGTGGTGCATTGCCCGGAATCCAACCTCAAGCTGGCGTCCGGCTTCTGCCCGGCCTGCGCGCTGCAGCGCGCCGGGGTGAACCTGGCCATCGGTACCGATGGCTGCGCCAGCAACAACGACCTGGACATGTTCAGCGAAAACCGCACTGCGGCGATCCTGGCCAAGGCCGTGGCCAATGATGCGACCGCACTGGATGCGGCCAGCACGCTGCGCGCGTCCACGCTGGGCGGCGCGCGCGCGCTCGGCTTCGGCGAGCGCATCGGTTCGATCGAAGTCGGCAAGCAGGCCGACCTGGTCTGCGTGGACCTGTCCGCGCTGGAGACCCAGCCGCTGCACAACGTGCTGTCGCAGCTGGTATATGCCACCGGTCGCCAGCAGGTGAGCGATGTGTGGATCGCCGGCCAGCCCAAGCTGGTGCAGCGCGAACTGGTCGGCATGGACCTGCCGGGCATCATCGCCAACGCGCGCCAGTGGCGCGAGCGCATCCGTCACGTGCGTGCCTGATCCATCCCATCCGCGCGCCCCCCGGCGCCGCAAGGACACCCCATGAACGCCCCGAATGTTTCTTCCAATTTCGACCAGGCCGAGCTGGACAAGTTCGCCGCCCTGGCCAACCGCTGGTGGGATGCCGACGGTCCGCAGAAGCCGCTGCATGCGCTCAACCCGGTACGCCTGAAGTATGTCGCCGACCGGGCACCACTGCGCGGGCTGCGCGTGCTGGACATCGGCTGCGGTGGCGGCCTGCTCAGCGAGGCGCTGGCCCAGGCCGGTGCCGAAGTAACCGCCATCGACCTGGCGCCGGAGCTGGTCAAGGTGGCGCGCCTGCACGCGCTGGAAAGCGGCGTGAGCGTGGACTACCGGGTACAGGCTGCCGAGGACCTGGCCGCTGAGCAGCCGGAAAGCTACGACGTGGTGACCTGCATGGAGATGCTGGAACACGTGCCGGACCCCGGTGCGATCATCGAGGCCTGCAAGCGGCTGCTCAAGCCCGGCGGCCAACTGTTCCTGTCCACCATCAACCGCACCGCCGCCGCCTTCGCGGTGGCGATCGTGGGCGCCGAGTACGTGGCGCGGCTGCTGCCCAAGGGCACCCACCACTACCAGGAATTCATCACCCCGGCCGAGCTGTCGCGCTGGCTGCGCGAGGCTGACCTGCAGCTGCAGGACGTCAGCGGCATGGCCTACGAGCCATGGCGCAACCGCGCCCGGTTGTCCAGCCGGACGGACATCAACTACCTCGCCCACGCGACCAGGCCGGCATGACCGCAGTGCGCTTCCCGCCCGCGGTGCTGTTCGACCTGGACGGTACCCTGCTGGACAGCGCGCCGGATTTCGTCGCCACCGCCGGCGACATGCTGGCCGCCCGCGGTCGGCCGCCGGTGTCTCTGGAAGTGCTTCGCCCGGTGGTGTCCAAGGGCTCGCGCGCGATGCTGGCCGCTGCCTTCCCGGACCTGCCCGGCGACCAGCGCGATGCGCTGGTGCCGGAGTTCCTGCAGCGCTACGAAGCGCTGATCGGCCGGCATGCAACGCTGTTCGACGGCGTGGCGGGCATGCTCGCCGCGCTGGATGCCGCCGACGTGCGCTGGGGCATCGTCACCAACAAGCCCGAATACCTGGCGCGGCTGATCCTGCCGCAGCATGGCTGGCAGGCACGCTGTGCGGTGCTGGTTGGCGGCGATTCGCTGCCCGAGCGCAAGCCGCACCCGCTGCCGCTGCTGCGTGCCGCGCAGGCGATCGGCATCGCACCATGGCAGTGTGTGTACGTCGGCGATGACGAGCGTGACATCATCGCCGCGCGCGCTGCCGGAATGCCTTCGGTTGCCGCATTGTGGGGCTATCGCCTGGCCGAGGACGACCCGGCCAGCTGGAACGCCGATGTCGTGCTGGACGATGCGCACGCGCTGCAGCAGGCCAGTCGCTGGCCGACCCTCCCGGCACCGCCGGTCAAGAATTGAAGGATACGTAGTGAACAGCAGTGCGTTGGACAGCTTCCTGGACAAATGGCGTGCGCGTTGGCCGGAATGGTCGGTGGCCGAGCCGTTCGTGGCGCCGGAGCAGCGTGCGCGCGCGGTGGCGTGGTTTTCGCTGCTGCAGGAATTCGATGACATGCTCAACACCAGCGGCGATCCGCTGCCGGCCGATGCCAAGCTGGCCTGGTGGGGCGAAGAGCTGCGCAGCTGGGCGGGCCAGCGCTCACGCCATCCGCTGGGCCGCGTACTGGAGCCGATCCGCGCGCCGTGGGCGGCACTGGCCGATGCGCTGCCGACGCTGGTGGAGGCGCGTGCGGTGGCCGTGGATGCGGCAGCCGCGCAGCGTGCGTTGACGGTGTTCGCCGAAGCGGTGGCGGCGGTGGAGGCCGTGCTGTTCGATGACAAGCCGCGCACCGGTGCCGGCCGTGCCGTGCTGCTGCAGACGCTGGCGCAGCGGCTTTACGACGCGGGCGTGGCCGGCGTGCCGCGTTCGCTGCTGGACCAGGAGGCCGATGGCGCCTCGCAGCGCTGGGCCGGCGAACTGCTGAAGGACTGGAAGCTGCGCGTTGCCGGCCCCCGCCCGCGACGGATATGGGCAGCGCTGGCGCGTGCACGGCTGCAGGCGCAGGCCAGCGGCAAGCCGATCGAAGCAACGCCGGTGCGCACGTTGTTGCGTGTGTGGTGGGCCGCGCGCGGCTGAAGCCCTGGTAGCGCCGACCCAGGGTCGGCGAGCGCAGCGGGCCGTGGCCTGATCGATTCCGCCGAGCATGGCTCGGCGCTACCCGCTGGTCCGGGTTGTCGGTAGCGCCGACCCATGGTCGGCGAGCGCAGCGGGTGGTGGGGGACGACCGTTGGTCGTCACCTCCTCACTTCCGTTCCAGCACCAGCAGCGGGTCGATGCGGGTGTCGAACCAGTTCATGCCCCAGTGCAGGTGGGGCCCGGTCGCACGCCCGGTGGCCCCCACCGCGGCAATCACCTGGCCCTGTTCGACCCGATCACCGACCTTGACGTCGATGCGCGACAGGTGCAGGAAGTTCGAGCTCACCCCGAAGCCATGGTCCAGCAGCAGCGTGCCACCGGTGAGATACAGGTCCGGCGCGGCGAAGGTCACCACGCCAGCCGCCGGCGCCTTGACCGGCGTGCCGGTGGGCACGGCGATGTCCATTCCGGAATGGCCCGATCCAGGCTGTCCGTTGTAGACCCGGGCATTGCCGAAGCGGCCGCTGATGCGACCCTGCACCGGCCACATGAACGGCTGGGCGAAGTCGGCGCGGTCGTCATCGCGCGCCCGCGCCGCCGTCACCTGGGCCTGTTCGCGCTTGATCCGCTCGGCGATCGCCGGCGGCGGGTTGACCGTCTTCGGCGGTACGCCGTTGACCCGTTCCACCGGCCAGTCACGCGGCGTCACCGCGATCGCGACGCGCTCGCTGCCGCCGTCGGGACGCTGCACTTCAACCTGCAGCGGACCCTTCTCATCGCGGCCGATGCCGAACACCACGCTGCCGTAGCCACTCACCCGCAGCGTGCGGCCGCCGTAGCGGACCGTGCTGCCCGCCGGCACCTTGCCGATCACCATCGCGCCCTGCGAGGCGCTGGCGGGGAACACGACGCGACTGTCGGTGGCCTGTGCGGCGGCCGGGTTCACCGCGCACAGCAGGACGGGCAGGGCGCCGGCGAGGACCGAGGCCAGCAACAGCGCCCGCATCAGCGGTTGAACGCCAGGCGCTGGCCGTTGGCGGCCCCAACGATCTGCGTGCCGTCCCAGGCCAGCTGGCCGTTGATCCAGGTCGATGCGATGCGCGACTGGAACGTAGTGCCTTCGAAGGGCGACCAGCCACACTTGGACAGCACGTCTTCGCGCTTGACGGTGAACGGCTTGTCCTCCACCAGTACCAGGTCGGCGAAGTAGCCCTCGCGCAGGAAGCCGCGTTCGGCCACGTCGAACAACTGCGCCGGCGCGTGGGCGAATTTCTGCACCACCCGGGCGATGTCCAGCTTGCCTTCGTGCACCAGCTCCAGCGCAGCGGTCAGCGCGTACTGCACCAGCGGCAGGCCGGACGGGGCCTGTGCGTACGGCTTCTGCTTTTCTTCCCAGGTGTGCGGGGCATGGTCGGTGGCGAGCACGTCGATGATGTCTTCCACCAACGCGGCGGTCAGCGCCTCGCGGTCAGCCACGTCCTTGATCGCCGGATTGCACTTGATCAGGTTGCCCAGGCGCGCGTAATCGGTCCGATCAAAGCGCAGGAAATGGATGCAGGTTTCAGCGGTGATCTGCTTGCGGCTGCCATCGGCACGGATCAACGGGCCGGGCTCGAACAGGGCCAGCTCGTCGGCGGTGGAAATGTGCAGCACATGCAGGCGGGTGCCGTGCCTGCGTGCCAGCGAAACCGCCAGTTCCGACGACTTCAGGCACGCCTGGCGCGAGCGGATGTCCGGATGTTGCTCCGCGCTCAGCGTGTCGCCGTATTGCGCCTGGTACTGCTTCATCAGCGCGTCGATCATCGGCGTGTCTTCGCAGTGCGTGATGATGGGAGTTGGCGCGTCGCGGAAGATCGCGTCCAGCGTTTGCGGGTTGTCGACCAGCATGTTGCCGGTGGAGGCACCCATGAACACCTTGATGCCAGGCGCGGTCTTCGGATCAAGGCGCTGGATGTGTTCGAGGTTGTCGTTGCTGGCGCCCATGTAGAAGCCGTAATTCGCACGCGCGCGGCCAGCAGCGGAATCGTACTTGGCCTGCAGGGCGTCGGCGTTCAGCGTCGGCGGATTGGTGTTGGGCATGTCCATGAAGGTGGTCAGGCCCCCGGCCACGGCGGCCGCCGATTCGGTGGCGATGTCGCCCTTCTGGGTCAGGCCGGGCTCGCGGAAGTGCACCTGGTCATCGATCATGCCGGGCAACAGCCAGCGCCCTGCGGCATCGACCACCTGCTCGCCATCGCGCGCGGCCAGGCCGCTTTCGATGCGGGCGATGCGGCCGTTCTCGATGCGCAGGTCGGCATCGAAGACGCGTCCTTCGTTGACCAGGCGGGCGTTGGTAATCAGCGTGGAAGGCATGTCAGTGGTTTCCTTTGCAGCGGCAGGCGGGATCTTCGGTGCGCTCGGGCACCGGATCGAATCCGCCAGGATGGAAGGGATGGCAGCGGCCGATACGGCGCACGGCGAGCCAGCTGCCACGCAGCGGACCGTGGCCGGCGATGGCCTGCATGGCATATTCGGAACAGCTGGGGACAAAGCGGCAGCGCGGCCCGAGCAGCGGGCTGATGAAGCGCTTGTAGAAGCGCAGCAGGGCGATGAGCAGGTGGGAGATCACCCGTTCATAGTAGAACGAGTGCCCGCTGTTGGGGTGAATCGCGGCGGCATGGCAGCGCTGCCCGTAAATCCCGACGGAACGGCCGTCGCCCATTCAGTGGGAGCCCGTGGGCTACATGGTTGGCAGCGGCGCATATTTGTCGCAGGATGGGGCGTTGGCTGCCGCACGCGTCCTGCGCCGCAGCCATGTCGGCGGCATGGCTGCCGACCAGGTTCCGTGCCGCGCAGCAGGTGATGCGGGTCCCGGGCAAGCCACGGCCTTGTTTTACAACGGTTGTGTGTGCGTCCTGTCACGCGGTTGCTGCAGTCGGCCGGGTAGGCTATAAAGGCCCGCTTTCCCGGGCCCCGGGGAATCCAAGGAAGAGCGTTTCGTGGCTGCTAAAAAATCTGCAAAAAAGGCCGTCAAGGCCGCCAAGAAGTCCGCCAGCCCTGTTGCGAAGAAGACGGCGGCCAAGTCTGTAGCCAGCAAGCCGGCCAAGCCGGTGGCCAAGGCAACGGGGAAGACAACGGCCAGGACGGCCACGGCGAAGAAGGCGCCGGCAGCGAAAGCGCCCGCGAAGAAAGCGCCGGTGAAGAAGGTCGCGGCCAAGAAGGTCGCGGTGACCAGGGCACCGGCGAAGAAGGTCGTCGCCAAGAAGACGGCGGTCACCAAGGCAGCGGCGAAGAAAGCGCCGGCCAAGGTCGCCAGCAAGCCGGCCAAGGCCGCTGCGAAGCCGGCCAAGCCGGTTGCCAAACCGGCCGGCAAGGTCGCAAAGAAGCCCGTGGCCAAGCCGGCCCCGGCAAAGAAGGTTTCCACGGTCGCCAAGGCGGCCAAGGCCGCCAAGCCGGTTTCCGGCAAGGCGTCCGCAAGCAAGCCGTCGGCCAGTCCGGCGGTGAACAAGACCGCCACGGCAAAGCCCGCGGTCGGCAAAGCCACCGGCAAGCCGGTGGCGGCGCCCGCAGTGAAGTCCGTACCGAAGCCGGCCCCGCCGGTTCCGGCCACGTCTGTCCCGGCCAGCAACGCCGGTACCAAGGCACCTGAAAAGGTGGCCAAGGCGCCAGCCAAGCAGGCCCCGCAAATCAAGAATCCCGTGCCCGTTTCGAAATCGTCCGCGAAAACCCCTGTGAAATCCGATGCCGCCCCGAAGACCGTCGCCCGCCCGGTGGGCAAGGTCGCCGTGGCAGTGACCGCACGCTCGACCGCTCCGGCGCCGCGCAGCAAATACAAGGTGGTCGAGTACAAGACCGACGAAGCCACCGGCCGTCCGATCCTGCCTGCCGGCTACAAGCCGGGCGCAGAAGAGGAATACATGAGCCCGCTGCAGCAGGAGTACTTCCGCAAGCGCCTGCAGGACTGGCGCGCCGATCTGGTGGAAGAATCCAAGCAGACCATCGAGAACCTGCGCGAGGAAGTGCGTGATATCGGCGATGAAGCCGAGCGTGCGACCCGCGAAACCGAGAACTCGCTGGAACTGCGCACCCGCGATCGTTACCGCAAGCTGATCGGCAAGATCGACAGCACGCTCAAGCGCCTGGAAGCAGGTGATTACGGCTACTGCGTCGATACCGGCGAAGAGATCGGCCTGGATCGCCTCGAAGCGCGCTTGACCGCCGAGCGCACCATCGATGCGCAGGAGCGCTGGGAACACATGCAGAAGCAGCAGGGCGACTGAGCCGTACGCTGCCGCATGACGAAAAAGCCCGGCTCGCGCCGGGCTTTTTCGTTTGTGCGTCCACCGGGGACGGCAGA
>Ga0265780_10012181_pt1 | contig 10102 bp, 11 predicted proteins | sample P1T30metagenome_FD_192432 | JGI IMG/M metagenome (GOLD analysis project Ga0265780, IMG submission 192432) | Plant litter microbial communities from East Loma Ridge, Irvine, California - P1 T30 | ecosystem: Environmental > Terrestrial > Plant litter > Unclassified | place: USA: California... | reverse complement strand
GCGGCGGTGGCGGCGGCTTCGGCGGTGGCGGCGGCTTCGGCGGTGGCGGCGGCTTCGGTGGCGGAGGCGGCTTCGGCGGGGGCGGCGGAGGCGGCTTCGGCGGCGGGGGTGGCGGCGGCGGCGGCCGCAGCTCCGGCGGCGGCCGGTTCTAGGTCCGCTCGCCCCACCCCGCCCCGCCCCGCCCGCACGAGCAGCACCACGAGTACGACGAGCACCACCCCACGGCACCACCTCTCGAAAGGACGCACCATGGCAAAGCAGTCGATCTTCGGACGCATCGCGCAACTGACCCGCGCGAACATCAACGGCCTGCTCGACCAGGCCGAGGACCCCAGCACGATGCTGGACCAGATGGTCCGCGACTACACCAACAGCATCGCGGAGGCCGAAGAGGCCGTCGCGACCACCATCGGCAACCTGCGCCTGCTCGAGCAGGACCACGCCGAGGACGTCGCCGCCGCCGCGGACTGGGAGCGCAAGGCACTCGCCGCGAGCAACAAGGCCGACGAACTGCGTTCGTCGGGCAACACGGTCGACGCCGACAAGTTCGACGCCCTGGCCCGCGTGGCCCTCGGCAAGCAGCTGCAGAGCGAGAAGGAGGCGAAGACCGCCGAACCGCAGATCGCCTCCCAGACCGACGTCGTCGACAAGCTCAAGACGGGCCTCACCGGCATGCGGTCCAAGCTCGACCAGCTCGCCGCCAAGCGTGACGAGCTCAACGCTCGCTCGAAGACGGTCGAGGCGCAGACCAAGGTCGCCGACGCCGTCCAGAGCATCGACATCCTCGACCCGACGAGCGAGATCAGCCGCTTCGAGGACAAGGTCCGCCGCGAAGAGGCCAAGATGCTCGGTCGTCAAGAACTCGCCGCCTCGAGCCTCGATGCGCAGTTCGAGAGCCTGGACGACCTCGGCGAGCAGACCGAGGTCGACGCCCGCCTCGCCGCCCTCAAGCTCGGCGCGCTCGACAAGTGAGCCAGCCGCTGCCCCGCACTCCGGCACCGGTGGACGTCCCGCCGGTGCCGGCGCGCCGGGCGGCACCCCGCCTGATGGGAGTCGACGTCGCCCGCGGCCTCGCCGTGATCGGGATGTTCGCCGCCCACATGTGGCCTCGGCTGTTGCTCGACGAGCGCATCTTCGACGGGCGGTCGGCGATCCTCTTCGCGACCCTCGCGGGGGTCTCGCTCGGGCTCATGTCAGGAGGCGCGAGGCCGACGCCCCGCGGTACTCGAGGGCGGGTCGTCGGCGGCATCGCCATCCGGGCCGGGCTGCTGATCGTTCTCGGCCTCGCCCTGCAGGCCTGGAATCCCTACCTCCTGGTGATCCTGCCGTACTACGGGGTCATGTTCGTCCTGGCGCTGGGGCTGCTGTTCGCCCCCCGGACCGTGCTGCTGGCGGCCGCCGCACTGCTCGCCGTCGTGGCCCCGTGGCTGGCCTCGTTCGTCCCCGTCGACGCCTACGGCGACACCGCCCTGTCCGGCGCCCCCGGTCTCGCGACCGAGGCCCTCCTGGTCGGCGCCTACCCGGCGCTGGTCTGGACGCCGTTCCTGCTCGTCGGTCTGGCCGCGGCGCGTTCCGACCTCACCCGCACCCGCACCCAGGTCACGCTGCTCGTCGTCGGGACGTCGGCCGCGATCGTCGGGTACTCGGCGCGCTTCCTGCCCGGCGCCTCCTCGGTCACCTGGCTCGACCCGGCCGACCACGAGGGCATGCCGGCCGAGATCGTGGGCTCGGGCGGCGTCGCCGCCGCCGTGCTCGGGCTGCTGTTGCTCGTCACCACCGCGCGCCGTGCCGTGACGCCCGAGCGGCAGGGACGAGGAGGCGCGGCTGCGGTCGTCCGCACCGTCCTGCGACCCCTCGCGGCCACGGGCGCGCAACCGCTCACCGTCTACACGGCCCACGTGCTGATCACCGCGCCGCTGTTCACCGTGTACCGGTTGTCCGACCCGACCGCCGCCTACGGCCTTCCCCTGGTCCACCTGGTCGTCGCCGTCGTCCTCACGCTCCTCTACGCCACCCTCTGGCAGAGGTTCGTCGGGCGGGGGCCGCTCGAACGCGCCGTCGGTGCACTGAGTCGCCCCTGGGCCTGGAGCACGGGCACCCGCTCGTGACAGACTGACGCCCGTGAGGTTCGTCGTGGTTCCACAGTGGCAGGGTTCTCCGTCGTCGCGTGCGATGCGGCTGGCCGAAGGCGCCTACGCCGTCCTCGGCGACCTGCCGTCGACGGCCACCACGGTGGTCGAGGTCCCGGTGGGTGCGGGCGACTCGCTCGGCACGCGCGTGCACCGGCTCTCGTCGGTCCTCACCATCGCCGAGTCCGTCGGGCGCGAGCTGCGGACCGACGACTCCCCCGCCATCGTGGTCGGCGGTGACTGCGGCGTCGAGTTCGCGGCCGTCCGTCACGCCGTCACCCCCCGCACCGCCGTCGTCTGGTTCGACGCCCACCCCGACCTGCACAGTCCGCGCAGCAGCGAGAGCGGTGCTTTCAGCGGCATGGTGCTGCGGGCCCTGATCGGCGACGCCACCGACGACCTCCCGACCATCGGACCCGGCCCGACGCCCGAACCGCTCGACCCCGCCCGGGTGGTGCTCGCGGGGGCGCGCAGCTACGACGACGCCGAAGATCGCTACATCGAGAGTCGCCACGTCCCGTCGGTGTCGTCGCTCGACTTCGACCCCGCCGAGGTCGTCGCCGCCGTCGAGGCCTCGGGCGCCACCGAGGTCTACCTGCACGTCGACCTCGACGTGCTCGACCCGGGGGTGATCGAGGGTCTGCTCGACCCCCAGCCGTTCGGCCTCGAGCTGAGCGTCCTGATCGAGACGATCACGGCCTTGAAAGAACGGTTCACCCTCGTCGGTGCCGGCCTGTGCTCGTTCGCACCGGTCGACGCCGCGGCGGCCTCCGACGACATGGGCGCGATCCTGCGCATCCTCGGGGCCCTCTCGCGATGAGCGCCGGTCCGACGAACGCCGACCCGGCAGACCGCGCCGCCTCGGGCGAGGACCGTCCGCGCGTGACGGTCGAGCGCGACGGTCACGTGCTGCTGATCGGCCTCGACCGGCCCGAGAAGCGCAACGCCGCCGACCTCCGGATGCTGCGCGAGCTGGCCCTGGCCTACGGCGAGCTCGACCGTGACCCCGACCTGCGCGTCGGGCTGCTCTTCGCCCACGGGGAGCACTTCACCGCCGGCCTCGATCTCGGCGACGTGGTGCCCGCGGTGACGGCCGAGGGCCTCGACGTCGTCCCCGAGGGGGGCCTCGACCCGTGGCAGGTGCACGGTCGTCAGGTGAGCAAGCCCGTGGTCATGGCCGTGCAGGGCACCTGCCTGACGCTCGGGGTAGAACTCGCGCTGGCGAGCGACGTCGTGGTGGCGAGCCGCGACGCCCGCTTCGGCCAGATCGAGGTGAGCCGGGCGATCCTCCCGTTCGGCGGCGCGACCATCCGCCTCCCCCGCCGGGTCGGTTGGGGCGACGCCATGCGGTACTTGCTGACCGGCGACCTCCTCGACGCCGAGGAGGCGCGGCGCATCGGGGTCGTGCAAGACCTGGTCGACGTCGGGTCGGCCTTCGACCATGCCCTCGACCTCGCCCGACGGGTCGCGGCGCAGGCCCCCCTGGCCGTGCAGGCGACCCTGGCGAACGCCCGACTCGCGGTCCGCGAGGGCGACGCCGCGGCCGAGGCCCGTCTGCAGCCCGAGCTCGTGCGGCTGCTCGCGTCGGACGACGCCCGGATCGGGTTCGAGGCCTTCGCGTCGCGGACCGCCGCGGAGTTCACGGGTCGCTGACCGCGCCTCCTCGGCTGTGGGCACACGAAAGAGCCCGCCCACCCCAGAGGGTGGACGGGCTCGAGAACGAGGCGGATCGGCCTACTTGAAGACGTCCTTGACGTCTTCGCCGACCTTCTTGGCGGAGGCACCGGCCTGGTCCTTCTGACCTTCGGCCTTCAGCTCGTCGTCGCCCTTGCGGTCGCCGAGAGCTTCTTTCGCCTTGCCGGCGATGTCCTGAGCGGCGTTCTTGATCTTGTCGTCGAGTCCCATGTGTGCCTCCTCGTAGGTTGACGCGCTCCGCCGCAAGGATCGCGGTGGTGCGCTGATGTGGGGGACGTTACCCGCGCCTCCCGGATCTCGCTCAGGCCGTTCAGGGAAGACCCAGGAGAGTTTCACGAAACGGCCATGCCCCGGGTGGACCCGCCTGAGAACGCAGGACCCGGGGAGACTAGCGTCGGGGCCATGACGACTTATGACCTCATCGTGATCGGAGCCGGCGCTGTCGGCGAGAACGTGGCCGACTACGCCACCCGCAACGGCCTCAAGGTGGGCCTCGTCGAAGCCGAGCTCGTCGGTGGGGAGTGCTCGTACTGGGCGTGCATGCCCTCGAAGGCGCTGCTGCGGTCCAGCGCCGTCGTCCGTGCCGCCAAGTCGCTCGACGGGGCCAAGCAGGCCGTGACCGGCGACGTCGACGTCGCCGCCGTGCTGCGTCGCCGTGACTCGTTCACCAGCAACTGGGACGACTCGGGCCAGGCCGACTGGGTCGAGGGCGCCGGGATCGACCTGATCCGCGGTCACGCCACCATCACCGGCGTCAAGGAGGTCACGGTGAACGGCGAGGTGCACCAGGCGAAGTACGCCGTCGCCGCCGTGACCGGTTCGTCGGCGCTGCTGCCCGACATCCCCGGCCTCGCCGAGGCGAAGCCCTGGACCAGCCGCGAGGCCACCAGCGTGAAGTCGATGCCGCAGAGCGTCGTCATCGTCGGCGGCGGCGTCGTCGCGGCCGAGATGGCCACGGCGTACCAGCAGCTCGGCTCCACCGTCACCCTGATCGCGCGCAGCGGTCTGCTCGGCGGGCAGGAGCCCTTCGCCGGCGAACTCGTCGCCGACTCGCTGCGCGGACTCGGCGTCGACGTGCGCCTCGGCGTCTCGCCCTCGAACGTGCTGCGCACCGAGCACGACACGGTCGAGGTCACCCTCGACGACGACTCGACGGTGATCGCCGACGAGATCATCGTCGCGACCGGCCGCGTGCCCCGCACCACCGACCTCGGGCTCGAGAACGTCGGGTTGACCCCCGGCGAGTGGCTCGACGTCGACGACACCATGCTCGTCAAGGGCACCGACTGGCTCTACGGCGTGGGCGACGTCAACCACCGCGCGCTGCTGACCCACCAGGGCAAGTACCAGGCCCGCGCCGCCGGCGAGGTCATCGCCGCCCGCGCGTTCGGCAAGCCCGTGCAGGCCGAGCCGTGGGGCGCCCACGTCGCCACCGCCGACGACGCGGCCGTGCCGCAGGTCACCTTCACCGACCCCGAGGTCGCGAGCGTCGGCCTCACCGCCGACGCCGCCGGCAAGCGCGGCATCGACGTCAGGGTCGTGGACTACGACCTCGCCGCGGTCGCCGGTTCGGCCATCCACTCGGACGAGTACAAGGGCCAGGCGCGGCTCGTCGTCGACGAGTCCCGCAAGGTGATCGTCGGTGCGACCTTCGTCGGCCCGGACGTCAGCGACCTGCTGCACGCCGCCACGATCGCCGTCGTCGGCGAGGTGCCGATCGACCGGCTGTGGCACGCCGTCCCGTCGTACCCGACGGTGAGCGAAGTCTGGCTGCGCCTGCTCGACGCCTACGGCCGTCCGTGAAGAACCCCCTGCTCGACTCCCCGATCTCGCGACTCGGCTGCGCCTGGGCGACGGCCGTCGGTCTCGCGGTCGGGGTGCCGCTCAGCGTGGGGCGGGTCCGCGTGGTCGGTGACCTGATCGTGTGCAGCGGCCTGCCCCGCTGGGCGTTCAAGCGGGGAGGCACCTGTGTCGGTCGGGTCTACCTCACCCGGGACAACGACGGGCCGCGCGTCCTCGAACACGAGGCCGTGCACGTCCGTCAGTGGCGGAGGTACGGCATGCTGATGCCCGTACTGTACTTCCTGGCCGGCAGCGACCCGCTGTCGAACAGATTCGAGATCGAGGCCGGCCTCGAGAAGGGCGGATATCGATGACCCGCACCGTGATCATCACCGGGGCGAGCAGCGGCATCGGCCGCGAGGCCGCCCGCGAGCTCGCGAAGGGCGGCGCCGAGATCGGTGTCGTCGGGCGCGATCCCGAGCGCACGCAGGCCGTCGCCGACGAGGTGGGCGGAACGGCCTTCCTGGTCGACTACGACCGACTCGACGACGTCCGGTCGCTGGCCGACCGGTTGCTCGACCGCTACCCGCGGATCGACGCCCTCGCGAACAACGCCGGCGGTCTCGTCAGCGAACGGGGCGTCACGGCGGACGGCTTCGAGCGCACCCTGCAGTCGAACCACCTCGCACCGTTCCTCCTGACCCGGCTGCTCCTGCCCCGCCTCGTCGAGAGCGGGGGCCGCGTCGTCTCGACGGCGAGCACGGCCAACCTGCTGGGCCACGTGCGGCTGGACGACCTCAACTGGTCCAAGCGTCGCTGGGGCGGTGGGTGGCGCCAGTACGGCACGACCAAGATCGAGACGGTCCTGTTCATCCGCGAGCTGGCGAAGCGCACCGGGCTCGAGGCGTTCTCGTTCCACCCGGGCATCGTGGTCACCGGCTTCGGTTCGGACTCGCGCTCGATGCGGGTCGCGAACGTGCTGACCAACGGCAACTACGGCATCTCGGCCCCGGCCGGTGCCGTGCCGCTGGTCCAACTCGCCGGGCCCACGACGATCGCGGTCGAGAGCGGCACCTACTTCGACCAGCTGACGCCGCACGGTCGCCTGCACCGTCAGGCGACCGACCCGCTGCTCGCCGAGGCCCTCTGGGAGCGCACCTCCGAGCTCGTCGGCCTGCCCGCCGAGGTCTAGGCGCGACCAGCGGACGAGACGAAGGAGGCGCGACCGACGTGGTCGCGCCTCCTTCGTCGTCGAGGCCCTCGCCTCAGGACTCGGACTTGCCGACCCGCCAGTAGCCCATGAAGGCGACCTGGCGCCGGTCGACGCCGACCTCGCTGACGAGGAAGCGACGGAGCGTCTTGATCGCCCCCGCCTCGCCCGCGAACCAGGCGTAGAGGTCGGAGCTGACGGCGGCACCGCGCGGGTCGTCGCCCTGCGGGACGTCCCAGAGCAGGTCGTGGTCGACGTCGACCTCGCTCACCTCGACGCCGTGGTGCCAGGCGGTGACGTAGCGGGCCGTCCAGCGACGGACGGCGATCACCAGGGCCTCACCGTGGCCGGACGTGGCGTCCCGCCTCGGCAGCCAGTGGACGTCGACACCGGGAGGCGCGACGAGGTCGAGCTCGTCGGCCGCGGTCGGGATCTCGATGAAGACGCACCCCTTGGCGTCGGCCGGCAATGCTTCGACGATGGAGCAGATCGCCGGGGCCGCCGTCTCGTCACCGGCCAACAGGACGGTGCGTGCGTCACCCGGTGACCACTCGACCCCGCTGCCCGTGACGCCGCTCGTCGCGTCGGGACCGATCAGCACGAGGTCGTCGCCGACCCGGGCACGACCGGCCCAGGCCGAGGCGGGGCCGGTGTCGCCGTGACAGACGAAGTCGACGTCGACCTCGCGCAGCGCAGGGCGGGCGGCTCGCGCGGTGTAGGTGCGGAAGACGTTCTGCTGCTCGGGCGGCAGGGCGCGCCACGAGGCGTACCAGTCGTCGGTGGGGAACGTGTCGTAACCGGTGGCCTCGAGGGGCAGCACGACCTTGATGCGCTGGTCGAGGCCGTCGACGCCGAAGTCGCCCAGGTCGTCACCGGTGAACGTGATGCGCACGAACGACGGGGCGAGGCGACGGACGGCCGCGACCCGGACGCGGTAGGGACGGTGGGCCGGCTTCGCCGGGCGCTCGACGGTGGCGGTGGCGGTGGCGGTGGCGGTGGACGTGATCGTCATCGAGGGGCGCCGCTCAGGCGTCGGCGGGGGTGCCGACGTGGAAGAGCTCGTGCAGGTCGTGCCGCAGGTCGTAGGCGAACGAGGGCGGGCCGCCGATCCAGACGACGTGCTCGCCCGTCGCGACGGTCTCGGGTTCGACGTACATCTCGCCGAGCCAGGCCCGGACCGCCCGCTCGAGGGCCTGACCGGGGGCACAGGCGGTGCTGGTGCCGGGCACGCCCGAGCGGCGGTCACGGGCGAGCCAGGTCACCGTGACGCGACCCGGCGAGGCGAGCGGCACGACGTCGTCGGCGCTCTCGACCTCGACGAACACCTGACCCCGGGCGCAGATCGGAAGGACCGAGAGCATCTCTCGCAGGACGGGGATCGACGTCGCGTCTGCGGCGAACAGGACGCGCAGGGCGTCGTGCGGCAGGGGCGGGTTCTGGTCTACGAGGAGCATGTCCCCTTCAATATAGGTAAGGCTTGCCTCATCCGCCACACGGGTCTCTCGATTGACAGCGACCTCGCTGCCGTGATGGTAAGTTCTGTCGGGTTCGGGAGTCCGTCAGCGACGCCCGGCACAAGGGGCCGTACCGTGTCCGACAGCAACACGGTGGCGGATCGCGTGGACCGGTTCAGCAGCGACCGGGACTCCCCCGCCGAACGACCGAGGGGCTCTCCCGCGCCCCCGGTCCCTCGTCGCCGTGGACGATCCGCCACGGCCATCCCCGGAAGGCCCCACCAGGTGCGCACCCTCCCCCTCTCCGCCGCCGTCGCCGCGCTGTTGCTCGTCGTGACGGGTTGCTCGTCCGCCTCGTCCCCCGACGGGTCGGGCACCCCCGACCCCGACGCGACCGTCACGGTCGGTCTCGTGCTCGAGCCGAGCGACCTCGACATCCGCACCACGGCCGGCATCGCCCTCGACCAGGTGCTGATCGACAACGTCTACCAGGGCCTCGTCGGCCGCACGCAGGACAACGAGATCCGCGACGTGCTGGCCGCGAGCCACACGGTCAGCGACGACGGCCTCACCTACACGTTCACGCTGCACGACGGCGTGACCTTCCACGACGGTGCCGCGATGACGGCCGACGACGTCGTCTGGTCGCTGTCTCAGGTCAAGGACGACGCCTCGCTCGCGAACCACGCCGACCTCGCCGCCGTCTCGACCGTCACGGCGCCCGCCGCCGACACCGTCGTGATCACGCTCTCGCGACCCGACTCGTCCCTGCTGTTCGACCTCACGGGGCGGGCCGGTCTCGTGCTGCAGCAGTCGGCGACGAACGACCTCTCGACGACGGCGAACGGCACCGGCCCCTTCGAGCTGACGAGCTGGCGACAGGGCGACAACCTGCAGCTCGGGCGCTTCGACGACTACTGGGGCACCCCGGCGAAGGTCGCGGGCGTCACCTTCCGTTACGTGACCGACCCGTCCGCGGCGATCAACGCCTCGATCTCGGGCGACGTCGACGTGCAGACCGCGGTCGACGCGACCCTGTCGAGCCAGCTCGACGGCGTGGACGGCATCACGCTCGAGAAGGGCAGGACGACCGACAAGTACACGCTCGCGTTCAACAACGCCGTCGCACCCTTCACCGACGCGAAGGTCCGCAAGGCCCTGCGACTCGCGATCGACAACGACGCACTGATCGCCGCCGTCGGCGGGTCGGCCGTCGACCAGGGCGGCCCGATCCCCGAGCTCGACCCCGGCTACGAAGACCTCACGAGCGTCGACGCCTACGACCCCGACGAGGCGAAGAGCCTGCTCGCCGAGACCGGCCACGACGGCGACCTGTCGCTCACCCTCGAGTACCCCAACGTCTACCCGACCGCGATCGGCGACGTGCTGACGACGCAGCTCAAGGCCGTCGGCGTCACGCTGACGGTGCAGCAGGTCGACTTCAGCACCTGGCTCGACGACGTCTACGTGAACAAGGACTTCGAGCTCAGCATGGTGAACCACGCCGAGACGCACGACTTCTCGAACTGGGCGAACCCGGACTACTACTGGGGCTACGACAGTGCGCCCGTGCAGCAGCTCTACGCCGAGTCGATCGCGGCCACCGACCCGCAGGTCGCCGACGAGAAGTTGGCCGAGGCGGCGAAGATCGTCTCGGACGACGCCCCCGCCGAGTGGCTCTACACGGCCACCACGCTGACGGCGATCCACGACGGCGTCACCGGGTTCCCGACGAGCTCGACCACGACCCGCCTCGACCTGGCTGACCTGGCCACGACGGAGTGACCCGCTTCGTCGTCGGCCGCCTGCTCCTCTTCGTCGGGGGGCTGGCC